>OMDA01000769.1_pt1 | contig 15041 bp, 14 predicted proteins | sample 1645141 | NCBI WGS metagenome assembly OMDA01 (sample SAMEA103958151, study PRJEB25191) | human gut metagenome | reverse complement strand
CCGCGGACGGCACCCTCGCCGCCGCGCTGGGGGCAGATATAGTCGGCGCGCGCCCGCACCTCCGGCGCGGCATCCGCCGGGCAGGCCACAAAGCCGCACAGCGCCATGGCCGCCAGATCGTTCAGGTCGTCGCCGCAGTAGGCGACATCGTCCCGCGCGTAGCCGTTTTTAGCCATGAAATCCCGCAGGAACGCGGCTTTTTTGCCAACATTCTGGTAGATGTCGGTGATTTTCAAATCTGCGGCGCGGCGGCGCACGGCCTCGCACTCGCGCCCGGTGCAGATCATCACGCGGATGCCCGCCGTGCGCGCCACCACCAGCCCGGCGCCGTCCTTGATGGCAAATTTCTTCAGCTCATTGCCGGTGGCGTCGTAGTAGACGCCGCCGTCGGTCATCGTGCCGTCCACGTCCAGCACCAGCAGTCGTATCATCGTCAGGCCCTCTCGTACTCGCTGGGGGTGATAAATTCCACGGGCAGGCCCGCCGCGCGGATGGCCCCCGCCATCTGGGCATTGTAGGCCGCACCGCGCCCGGTGTGGGTGTGCAGGCCCTCGTCCGCGTAGGCGGCAGTGCCCGGCCTGTAGCCGTCGGCACCGGCCAGCAGCACCCGCGCCGCGCCGCACTGGCGCAGCAGACGCAGCAGCATCAGCACGCTGTTGCCGCCCTGCGCGTCGGTGGCAGACAGCCGGTCATAGTTGACCACCGCCGCGTCCTTGTCGGCGCGCAGGTTGCTGGTCAGGATCAGCGGGCAGGGGTAGGCGGCATCCACGTCAAAGCGTTTTGCGTTCGTGAAAAACGCATAGTCGGGCGTCACAAAATCCGGCACAAAGTTGGCCGAGACTGTCACGTCGGCCTGCGCGGCTGCTACAGCGGCACGGCCAACATCGGCAGCCAGGCTGCCGCCGGGGGCCAGCACCAGCACGGTCTTGCCCGCAAAGGCCTTCTGCAGGGCGGCCAGTGCGCCTGCGTCGTCGATGCGGCGATTCTTGTACTCGGTGTAGAGCGTGTCGGCGTAGGCGGCATCAAACACAGTCTTTTTGTTCGGCGCGATGGCCGCCAGAATATGGTTGATGTCGCGGTTCGTCAGATCACCCTTGCCAAGGTAATGCTCGGCATAGTTGCGGTGCAGATTGAACTTGGCCGACAGGAAGTACGCCGGGGTGTAGCCCCACGCGCAGTTGCCCTTGATGGGCGCAATGTGGTCCTGAATGGCATCCATGAGGTCGTCAATGTTGTAGTGGCCGCCGAAGTACTCATTCATATAGTCGGCGATCAGCTCAATCGGCAGGTTGCCGGGGATGCGGCCCATGCCCATCAGGCTGCCGTCCACAGCCAGGTCGCGGCGCAGATGCTTGTCGAGAAATTCCTGCGCCAGGCAGAAGCTCAGCGCCATGTTCTCATGCAGGTGCAGCGCCAGACGGATGTCCGGGGCTAAATTATGGTCAGCCATGCTGACGATGCGCTCCAGATCGCGGCGGCGCATGCTGCCGAAGGTATCCACAATGGAGAACTGCCACGGATGAATTTCGTTGACCTGCTCAAAGATCCAGAGCAGGTCCTTGTCGCTGTAGCCCATGATGTTGATGGGGTTGATGGAGACCTTGTAGCCCAATTCTTTGATGCGGCGGGCAAAGTCCATGCCGTCCTTAATGTCGTAATCATGGGCGGTGATACGGATGATTTCAATGCCGTGGCCGTCGTAGGGGGACAGCTTGGCAATGTCGTAGTTGGAGCGCATCGCCATGCCGGAGTACATCGTGTGGCCGCGCTGTCCCTCGTCGGGCAGCAGGCGGTTCAGCTCCTCAATCGTGTTGCAGACCGTCACGTCGGGGTCGTAGCCGTCCACATTGCGCAGAAAGCCGACCTCGACGATGTCCACGCCAGCGCGGGTCAGCGTCTGGATGATGCGGCGCGCCGAGCCGAAGCCCCACTGCCAGTTGTTCACATAGCCGCCGTCGCGCAGGGTGCAGTCCAGCAGTTTAATATCAGCCATGCTGCTTCTCCTTCAAAATTTCATTGACCAGCGCCAGATCCTTCGGCGTGTCCACGCTGACCGTCTTGTACGGGCTGACGATGGCGTGTACCTTGTGGCCATTCTCGATAAAGCGCATCATGTCGTTTTCCTCGGCCTTTTCAAGGATGGATTTCGGCGTATCATGGTAGAATTTCAGTGCTTGCTTGCTGTACAGCTGAATGCCGGTGACCTTCTCGTACTCGAAATCCAGCGTGCCCTTCGGGTAGGGGATGGGGCTGCGGGAGATCAGCAGGATCTCCCGTGCGGCGTTCGTCACGACCTTTTGGTTCGAGAAGTCGATGACGTCGGCGGGGTGCTCCATAACGTTCGTCAGCACTGCGACGTAATAGGGGTCGTCGGGCAGCGTGTCAGGCAGGATCAGGTCGAACGCCGCGGGGTTGACCAGCGGCTCGTCGCCCATGAGCTGCAGGTAGAGGTCGGCGTCCTCGACGGTGCTGACCTCCCAGATGCGCCCGGTGGGGGTGTCGTGGTCGGGGCTGGTCATAATATACCGCATATCGTAGGTTTTGCAGGCGTCGACAATGCGCTCGTCGTCGGTGGCGATGAGCACATCGTCCAGCTTCGGGCAGGCCTTGGCGGCCTTGTAGACCCAGTAGATCATCGGTTTGCCCAGCACATCGGCCAGCGGCTTGCCCGGCATCCGGGTACTGGCGTAGCGCGCCGGGATCACAGCGATTGTTTTCATGAGTGTACCTCGCTTACACGGCGGCCTGAACAGCCGCCTCTATCGTTTGGCATACGCCGTCAAAGCGGCGGTCTATGTCCAAATTGGTGAACCGCAGAACCCTGATATGGTTCTGTGCGAAAAACTCTGTACGCAGACTGTCGGTCTGCTGTTGCTCGGGCGTGTAATGCTGTGCCCCGTCCAGCTCGATGACAAACCTTGTTTTTGCGCAGTAGAAATCAGCGATATAGCCGCCGATGGGCTTTTGGCGCTGGAAGCGCGGGGTGAAGGTGCGGAGAAAGCAATACCACAATTTACGCTCCCATGGGGTCATATCTCTGCGAAGCTGCTTTGCCAGCGGTACGTTTTTTCGATTGTAGTAAAGCATTGCACATATCCTTTCACGGGTGCCTTTGGGAAGGTTCTCTCCCTCCGGCGCTCCGCGCCACCTCCCTCGCAGAGGGAGGCAAGGCGCCTTGGCCCCCTCTGTGAGGGGGCTCCGCCCGCAGGCGGTGGGGGAGAGAATCTCCCGGCCGGATGCTGTTTTCCCCGCGCATCAGACCAGTTTCCTCGCCTCCTCCAGCGTCAGCAGGATCTTCTCATCCGCCGCGGTGAAGCCGCGCAGGACGAAGCTCTGCACGGTGACGGCACGGGCGAAATGGAAGGGAAGGCAGAAGTTCAGCACCTCGCTGGGCATCGTGCGCTCCAAAATGACTGCATCGGGGAACAGGGCGGCGTAATCTGTCTTGTCCCGCGGGTGGGTCTTGATAAAGAGCGGTCCAACGGCGTATTTTTCCGCCACCGCTTTGAACATTGCGTCCTGCTCCGCTTGGGTCATCAGCCCGTCGGCCACAAAGCTGCGGGGCAGCAAAAGCGTCGCGCCGTCTGCCTTCTCGGGCAGGGGCTGCGTCAAAAATACGCGGCGCACCATCGCTTTTTCGTCGTCTGTCAGGCTCTCTAACAGTTTGGCCTTGCTGTCCGTCACCATGCGGTCCGCCGAAAACAGCGTACACCGTGCGGCGTCCTCACTCTCGACGCGGACGCACCACGGGCTGTCGCCCCAGTACAGGTAGCCTTTTCCGCGCTGCTTCGCGGCAAAATCCGCCGCGGCGCGCTGGTCGGTCACTAGATGCTGGTCAGGGCCGAGCGTGCTGCCGAACGTGTCCTCGCACAAAATATACCCGGCACGGCGATCCTGCAAATAGCGGCCCAGCACACTCCAATCGTTGTGGATATAGACATTTTCAAACGCTGCACGGTTCAATTTCCAGCCGCACAGCTTCTCAAAGGCGCGGGCCGCGCGCCGGTGGGCAAACAGCCCCGTCACGGTCCCGGGCCAGCGCGTCTCGTCCACAAGGACAGTCTTGACCACGCCCGTCGCGTCCAGACGTACCGCCAGCGCGGCGGTGTCGGGCACGGAGGCGGAGAGCACCATCGTGTGGGGCTTGCCGACGCAGCGCCCGGCCCGCAGCAGATCGACCAAGACCTGATACGCGGTGTGGCAGATGTACAAATTCGGTTTCATGCGTTACTCCTGCACGAGCTTGACGGGCGGGAAGTGGATGCGGCCCCAGCCGGACGCCCACTCGGGCATCGTCAGGTCGCTGTTCGTCACCTCAAAGGCGAACTCGGTCACGGGCTTGTCCAGGCAGACCGCGTGGGCCAGCGCGCCGTCAAAAATGTCGAGATAGAAGAAATACTGTCCCTCGCCCAGCAGACTCGGGTCAAATTCAAACACAGAGGTGTAGATTTTGCCCGGCTCGGCGGGGCCGAGGTCGACGGGATGGGTGATGCCGACGGGCGTCGAATCCCGCGCGTGGAGGTTCATCTTCATGTGGATGCCCGCGAACGGCTCCGAAACGCGCCAGGTGATTTTCACCCGCATCTTTTCGGTATCGGCAAACACGCTTGACTCCTTGCCGACGAAATCCAGCGTTTCCAGCCGGAACCGCTTGCCCGCGCTGCCCGTCATGCGGGCGACGTCGGCCAGGTCGTAGTGGACAACGTTGACGTCGGTGGTGTCCATGTAGACCGCGATGGCCTGCTCCACGTCGCCGTCAAAGATGACCCTGCCCTTGTCCAGCACGACGCAGCGGGTGCAAAGCTGGCGAATGGTCGACATATTATGGCTGACATACAGCACCGTGCGCCCGTCCTGATTGGCGACGTCGCTCATTTTCCCTAAGCATTTCTGCTGGAATTTCATATCGCCGACGGCCAGAACTTCATCCATGACCATGATCTCGCTGTCGAGATGCGCGGCCACGGCGAAGGCCAGCTTGACGAACATGCCGCTGGAATAGCGCTTGACAGGTGTGTCGATGAAGTCGCCGCACTCGGAAAATTCAATGATCTGCGGCAGCTTTGCGTCGATCTCGGCGCGGGTCATGCCCAGAATCGCGCCGTTCATATAAATGTTCTCGCGGCCCGTCATCTCGTTGTTGAAGCCGGTGCCGACCTCGAGCATCGAGGCCACGCGGCCACGGATCTTGATTTCGCCCTCGGTGGGGGCGGTGATGCGGGAGAGCAGCTTGAGCAACGTGGATTTGCCCGCGCCGTTGCGGCCAATGATGCCCAGTGCCTCACCCTGATAGACGGTCAGGTCAACGCCGTTCAACGCCATAAACGTCTGGCCGAACAGCCGCTGGTCGGTGCCGATGACGGTGTTCGGGTCCTCCTTGCCGCGCTTGCGGGCCCACCAGCTTTGCAGGTCGCCGCGCAGCGTGCCGCCGCCGATCTGCCCCAGGCGGTACTGCTTTTTCACGTTCTCGACGCGAATCATCAACGAATTTTCACGCATACTCGCGCCCCCTTACACCGTATCGACGAAGGTCTTTTCGACCTTGCTGAAAAGCGACAGTCCCAGCGCCAGCAGCGCAACGGTCCAGATCAGCGACGACGCCCACATGACGCCCGTGACCTGCCCGGTGCCGAAGAAGATATAGCGGAAGCTCTCCATCGGTGCGGTCATGGGGTTGATGACCATGACGGCGCGCAGGACGGGGTGGGTGATCATCGACAGCGGGTAGACGACGGGCGAGCCGTACATCCACAGCTGGACGCCGAAGGTCACAACGACCATCAGATCGCGGTAGCGGGTCGTCAGGCTGGACACGATGATGCCGCAGCCAAGGCCCAGCAGGCCGACCTGCAGCACCAGCGGCACGCACAGCAGCAGCATGCCCCAGTGCGGGCTGACCTCGCCTTTGGCAAGGTAGACAAGCAGCAGGATGAAAAACAGTGCAAACTGCACAAGAAAGTTGATAAGGCCGGAGATCACCGTCGAAATCGGCATGGCCAGCCGCGGGAAATACACCTTGCTGAAGATGTTGGAGTTCGTCGTGAACGTACCCGACACCTTGTTGATGCAGGACGAGAAGAAGCCCCACAGCGCCGTGCCGGCCAGATAGAACAGAATCTGCGGCACGCCGTCGGTGGACAGCTGGGCAATCGTGCCGAACATGACGCAGTACATGGCCGTGGACATGAGCGGGTTAATTAAGATCCACGCCGGGCCCAGCACCGTCTGCTTGTACATGACGTTGAAATCGCGCTTGACAAAGAGCCAGATCAGGTCCTTGTAGCGCCACAGCTCGCGCAGGTCGACACGGCTCCAGCCCTGGGCCGGGCCGTAGTGGACATGGTAGTTTTGCAGTTGCGTTTTTTCCATGCGTGGAACTCCTTAGGTTTTGTGTTTCAAAAAGGCTTGGTAGGCAGGCAGACCGATGCGCAGCAGCGCGGCGCGCAGACGCATCGAGCGCTGCCCCGTGGCCGCGGCCAGCGCGGTGTAGCTGTCGGCACAGGCGCGGCAGGCGGCGCGGTAGCGGGCCTGTTGGGCGGGTGTGGACAGGTCAAAGCACTGCTTTTCGGCAAGGTTCTGTATGGCGTCGTTCAGCAGCCCCTCGGCCCGCAGGGCATCGCCCTTTTGGGTAAAGTAGGCGCACCAGTCCAGCAGGTACTCAGGCCGGTCCAGATAGGTGCGGCTCGACCCCTGCGCCATGATGCTGCCGCTGCGCTGCACGTAGCGGTAGCCGGGCGCGGCCAGGCAGGCAATGGTTTTGCACTGTGCCAGCAGGTGGGGCAGCAGGAACTGATCCTCATACCGTTTGCCCGGGGCATAGCGCAAGTGTTGGAACAGGCTGCGGCGGTAGAGCTTATTCCACGCCACAACGTAGTAAATCCTCGTTTCCGCCAGAGAAAAGCAGCGCTGCCAGACGCCGTCCTCGTCGAGGATCTCATCCGTAAAGCCGCTGAAATCCGGCTGCGGCAGCGGGCGGTTCGCTTCATCGACGTAGGTCAGGTTGAAGATGACCAGATCGGCGTCCTGCTGCCGTTGGGCGTCCACCGCGCGGCGGACGGCGTCGGGTTCTAATAAGTCGTCGCTGTCAACGAACAGCAAAAACTCGCCCTTGGCGGCGTCGATGCCGGAGTTGCGCGCGGCGGACAGACCGCCGTTCTCCCGGTGGATGACCTTGATGCGCGGATCCTTTTCTGCCCAGGCATCGCAGAGCGCCGGGCAGCGGTCCGGGCTGCCATCATCGACGAGGAGTATCTCCAAGTCAGCATAGCTCTGCCGCACAACGCTCTCCACACAGGCGTCGAGATAGCGCTCGACCTTATAGACCGGGATAATAACGGTGACGGTGGGCATGAGGGGGCTCCTTTTGTTGGCGGTTTTGTTGGGGAGGGGTTCGGGCAGCGGGAACGGGCTAAAGCCCCTCAGGCCGGCTCCCCACTGCGTGGGGCGCCTTTTTGCGCGGGCTTTGCTCGCGAGAAAGCCTCCTCGCTTTGCGGGGAGGTGGCCGAGCGCAGCGATGGCCGGAGGGGCTCTGCCCGTCACCCCCGCGCTCTCACATACATGGCAAACACGCCCAGCCCCGCCTTTAGCGCGGCGGCCCGCAGTTTCATCGACGCGCTCCCCTTTTGGGCGGCCAGCGCATCGTACACGCGGCAAAGCTCACGTTTTGTCTCGGCAAATTCCGCGTGGTGGCCGGGCTTGGTCAAATCGTAGGCGCGCTTGTTGTCGTGTAAAAACAGCGCAGCATCGGTCAGCGCACCCTCGGCGCGGTCATACCAGCCGTTGCGCAAAAAGTATTCGGCGCGGTGGATGTCGCCTTTCGTCATGGCCAGGCGCACCTCATGGCGCGCACCGTCGGTGATGCTGCCCGCGTGGCGCAGCACATAATAACCCGTAAAGGCCATGCAGTAAACAGCGCTGCAATGTGCAATTAAATCCGGCAGCACGTAGTAATCCTCGTGCAGCAGGCCCACGGGGTAGCGCACGCCGTCAAAAAGCCTTGCGGCGTAGAGGCGGTGGGCCGTGCCGGTGAACTGGTTGATCCACGGCGTATGGAAGGCGTCCCAGAACGCATCTACGTCCAGCAGCGTGTCCTTCGTGAACTGCTCGTCGGCGGGCAGCGGGTGCTGTGCGCCATCCTCGGTCACGGGGCAGCCGTTGCAGATCACCAGCTCTGCGCCGGTGGTCTCCGCGCCCGCCAGCAGCTTTTCCACAAGGTCGGGCGCTATCGTGTCGTCGCTGTCCACCATCGTCAGCCAGGGGGCCGCGGCGGCCTGCACCCCGGCGTTGCGCGCGCCGGACGGGCCGGGCCCTGCCTTAGCCGGGTGCAAAACGCGGATGCGCGGGTCTTTTTTTGCCCAGGCATCGCACATTTCCGGGCAGCGGTCCGGGCTTTCATCGTCGATGAGCAGCAGCTCAAAGTCCGGGAACGTCTGCGCAAGGATGCTCTCGACGCAGGCGTCGAGGGTCGCCTCGGCCTTGTAGACCGGGACGATGACGCTGACGGCGGGCGTCACGCGTTGCCCTCCGCCGGGGTGTCGTCGACGCCGGGCAGGTGAATCAGGCTGCCCATGTACTCGTTGGCGCTCTCGGGGTGCCAGCGGGAGATGCCACTCTCGGTGGTGAAGGTCATCTCGCCGAACTTGATGCTGCCGTCATTGAGCGAGTACAGGTCGACGCGCACGGCAGTGTAGCCTTGGCTCAGCGTGCGGGCAATGTCCAGCATTTTTTCAAGGTTCGCCGGGCGGGGCAGATCGGCGTCCAGTTCCAGCGGCACATTGATGTTGAAGGGCAGCTGGTTCCAGTCGGTATCCAGAAAGAACATCCGTTCCTCCTTGTCGGTATAGCGCTCCTCAATATGCAAAATAATTTTCGGCTCGCCGTTGAAGCAGAAAATTTTGTAATCGTAGAGGTCGCCGCCGTCGTTTTCGATGAACTTTTCAGCGATGATGCGCGGCTTTATGTGGATGTACTGCACATCCAACCCGCCCATCAGGTAGCAGTAGTTCAGCTTAAGCCAGCCCTCGATCTTCCGCTTGGCATCCGCCTTATCGAACTTGGATTTATCCTGCACGGCGATGTTCCAGCCCGCGCCGTGGTTGACCTTCAGCATGAACTTGTCCGGCAGCTTGTCGAAGTCGATGTCGTCAAAGCGATCCCAGACGCCCAGCAGCGGGATAAGGTATTCCTCGCCGATCTTCTCCTTGACCCACTCGCGCACGGCATACTTGTCAACGAGGGGATAGACATCCTCGAACCCGCCGTACAGCTTGAGCCACTGGGTCTTCTCGCTGAAGGTCTTGGGGTGTTCGAGGTCGAGCGGTGTGTGAGTGTAGTTTGTCTCCTGAAACCATTTTTTCAGCGCCTCGGGGTAGTCCTTTTTTTGCAGGCAAGCCCAGTAGGCGTATTCCTTGTTGGCGACCTTGTGATATTTCGCGTAGGTATACAGATATTTGGCGCTGATGGTCGGGCCGTTGTGGGCAAGGTACGCCAGCGCCTTTTTCGCATGGCGGGGCAGCCAGGTCACGGCGCGGCCAATCTTGTACGACGACGAACCGTAGACGGCCTCCAGCTCATGCTGTAAAATGCGGGCCCGTTCTTCGGCGGTCAGTTCGTTCATTTCTTCCATGATTCAGCACTCCCCTTTTTCGGTTTTGATACGTGCCTCTTCCAGCAGGGCCCGCACCTTGGGCTTCCAGATAAAATGGCGGCAGACCTTCGTGATAAAGAACCATACGGGGTTTTCCACCTCGCACCACAGGCGGGACAGCGCACTTTCGTTATTGTAGTTGACGATGCGGCGCAGACGGTCGGCGTGGTAGGTGTGCAGGTTTTCCATGTAGGTCTGGGCGTCCTGCGTCAGACGCGGGTCCTTGCGCGCTTTATACAGGTCTTCGTACTCGCGCAGAAAGCGCACCAGCCCCGCCGCGTCGAATTTGCGGGTGATGCAGCGCTGCTCGTACAAAATCAGCGCCGTGAGGATGTCGTTCTGGTAAGGGCTGCGGCGGTGGTAGGTGCTGCCCTCGATCTGGCGGTAGTTGAACATGCAGTCTGGCAGATAGTAGATGTCGCCGTAGGGCAAAAACTGGAAGGTCAGCGGGTTATCGATGATGGGGATGCCGCTCTTGTACGGGTCGATGCCCTGCAGGCCGATGTTGCGCAGCAGCAGCGCGTTCGTGTGGATGTACAAAAAGCTCCAATATTCCTCGGCGGTCAGGCTGCACTCCCGGATTGGCCGCTCGATGGGGACGGTCTTGCCGGTGCTCTCCCAATAATAGCAGCCGTTGTGACCACAGCCAATGTATTTGTGCTCGACGTCGGCGTCCAGCACGTCGACCTGCTTTTGCAGCTTGTGGTCGTCGGTGTAGAAGTCGTCGCCGTCCAGATAACTGACGTACTCGCCCTTGGCCTCGTAGAACAGCCGCCCACGGATGGCGTTCATCCGCTTGATGCGCTCGTTGGCCTCATATTTTGCGCCGGGGATGCGATCCATCACAAAAACACGCACGGTATCGGGATATTTTTCTTCCCAGACGCGCAGCTTTTCGATCGTCCCATCGTCGGAGCCGTCGTCCGCGCAGAGGACTTCGACCGGGAAATTCGTCTTCTGTGCAAGTACAGTCTCCATCGTCTTGTCGACATAGGGTGCCAGATTGTAAAACGAGATCAGCACGCTGACCTTGGGCTGGTTCATGGTGGGTACCTCTTTTTTATCGTGTTATGGCAAATTTTGTAACCGCCGGGCGGCTTCGTGTAGATCGTGCGCCGGCTGCACGCCGTGCGCCTGCCAGTAGACGGCACTGCGGAAGCCTCGATCCAGCACGATCCACGGCAGCCCCAGCAGCTCGGCACAGCTCTTGTCCACCTCGGTATCGCCCAGCATAACGTCGCCGGGGGCGATGCGGGGGCGCAGCAGCTCCGCCTTGCGGCGGTCAGCCTGCACCGGCGGCACGACCAAAAGCTCCACCGTTAACGGCAGAATGCCGCAGCGCGCCAGCGTCTGCCGCAGCGCGTCGGCGTTCTGCCGTGCCGAGATCAGCACGACGTCCCGCCCTGCTGCCCGCATGGCCTGCAAAAACGGCAGCGTGTCGGGGTAGACCGTGTCCAGCGCCAGATATTCGGGCTGCTCGATGCCAGTGCGCCAAGCATCGGCCAGCTCGGCGCAGGTTTCCGGCGCAAACCCGGCCAGCATCAGCCACGCCTTTGTGCTGTGGCCGTCGGCTTTGTAGCGCAGGTAATCCGGCGCGGCGGCAGGCCAGAGCAGTCCCCGCGCCGCCAGCAGGTCGCGCAGCAGTTTTTCGTGGCGGGCACTGCTGTCCAGCAGCGTGCCATCCACATCGCAGTACAGCGTCACCGGATCACCACTTCCTGATAGACCCGCAGCACGGCTTTGACCGTAGGGTCGGGCTGCAGCCATGCGTCGGGCACGGGCTGGTCGCAGAGGTTCGCCCAGAACGCCCGCACCAGCTGGAACCCGGCAGCGGAGGCCATCGCCGTGCCCGCACCGATGCGCAGGTTGCAGTCGATGAGGTTCCACCGCCCGCGGTGCTGCATGAACTGCGCGCAGAACGCCGCCGGGCAAGGCAGCAGACCGGTCAGGGTTCGGATGTAGTCCTCGATTTCCGGCACGTCCAGCGGGCGCATCTTCGTGCAGACACCGGACTTCGTCGCGACGCGCTCCCGGCAGAAGACCCGCAGCTTTCCCTGCGCGTTGAAGATTTCGGCGGTGATTTCGGTGTCGCCGCCGTCGCACTTTTCCTGCAGAATGCTGCCGGGGTGCAGCGTGTAGGCTTCGCCCCCGACCACGGTACGCAGCCCGATGGAGCCGCAGCCGACCTCCCGTTTTTCCACGTAGGCGCGCCCCTGTTCCATTGCCTCTGGCGCAACCAGCGGCGGGGTGGGCAGGCCGTGCGCCTGCAAAAATTCTGCCATGGCCTTTTTGTCGCTGAGCAGTTCCGCCGTGTGGCGCAGCGGCGCGGTAGAGCGCACCCCCAGTGCCTGCAGCGCCGGGGCGTCCGCCGCCCAAGTAAATAGATCCTGATCGATGAGCGGAATCAGCACATCAATATGATTTTCCCGCAGCAGATCGAGAATTTGTTGTTCATACGCCGGGTCGGCCAGCGGCAGTACCCGGTGGAATACCCCGCCCAGCGCCGCCGCAGGGACAAGCTCGTGCGGGTTCGTATCGCAGAGATGCAGGCAGATCTCGTCGCCGAACGTCTGCTGCGCCACCTGCGCCAGATGCCAGCCGGTCGTAACCCCGGCGGACAGAAGCATAACATTCAGCACGGTTTACCCCTTCGCCTGTACGGTCTTCAAAAATTCGTCGTAGTCACGTATATAATCCGCCGCCTCGTAGTAGGAATCCGCCGCAACGCAAAGCACGGAGTTCTCCTGCTGCCAGATCATCTCGCGCCAGATGTTGTGCTCCACAATCAGTCCCTTGGCGGGGTCGTCCAGCAGCACCTCGCTCTTTTCGTGGCCGTCGTCCAGCCGGATGAGGATGCTGCCGTAGGGGCACCACAGCACCTGCCGCAGCGCCTTGTGGGCGTGGCCGCCGCGCTGGGTACCCTGTGGCGCGCCGTAAATATAGTAGATGCGCTTGATGTCAAAGGGGACGTCGTGGCCGCCCTCAAAGACCGAGAGCGTACCCAGCCCCTCGGCCGTAATGCTCTTCATGCTGATGGTCTGGATGATCATAGTTTTGCCTTTCTTTCAGTCAGACAGTTTGATAACGGCGGTGCCGTCCACCATGGCGCAGTACCCGTTTGCCGGGTAAAGCGGCATAGCCTGCACAGCCGGGGTCTCGCCCAGCGCGATCAATGTGCCGCTGTCCGCAATCACGGCGGCGCTGCTGCCCATGACATGCTGGAACCACCACTTGATCGTGCCGTCATAGGTCACGGCGGAGTTCACCTGATGCAGGTCGCCCTCCTCATAGCGGCTGAACGCCGGGTCATGGTAGGCTAGCTGAGAATCGGTAAAGCTGCCCACGAAGGCCACCGGCGTTGTGCCCGGCTCGTAGCCGTCCAGCTTGCCCACGTCGGCCATGATCTGCGTCATCTGGCGGGCGGTGTTGTCATAGACAAGCTTTGTGTAGACATACGCGCCGTTGGCGCAGAGAATATTGCGCAGGATCAGAAAACCGCAGAGTAGTTTGACGAGTATCCCCCCCCACTTTCCAATCAGTGGGGGTAAGCGCTGCCCCGTCAAAAAGCAGCATCGGTACAAGATAAACAAGGAACAGCGCATGCTGCATCAGGATATACACATTGCCGGATGCCAGCAGATGACTGACATTCAGCCCCAGCGGCAGCAGCGCCACCGCCCACAGCACTTGGGCAGCCATGCGCCCGCCGCGCCCAGTCGATGTCGTCGGAAAAGACAAACAGCGCGGCGTCGGGGTGTTCGTCCCTGACCGCTGCGACAGCGCGGGCGTAGTAGTCCGGCGTGCAGACCTGTAAGATCGCGTTCTCGGGCTTCTGGTAGTCACCGCGGCGCAGATGGACGCAGACAGGGTACGCGGCGGCGGTGATCTGCGCCGCATAGGGCCCGGCGGGAGCGGCTTTTGCACGCAGCTCTTCCTTTATAATAGGGGCAAAATCCGCAAAGTAGCGCTCACTCTGGAAGTACCCCCACGCGAGGAAATCGCGGGTGTGGCCGCGGCGGGCGGGGGTGTAGCCGTCGGTGGCAAAGTGCAGGCCGACGGCGTTCAGCAGCGGGGCAGCGGCAGCCTCAAAGCTGTGCCAGTCGCGGGCCATCAGGCCGCGGCGCTGCTCATACTTGATCATCAGCGCCTTGGCGGCGTTCCGGCGTGGCAGGTGTGCCTTGGCAAAGCCCGCGTCGGCAATGATTTTGACGTCCGGCGAGATGTTCAGTGCGTCCAGCGCGCAGACCGTGTGCGCCGGGGCACCGTCGCGCCAGTCCTGCCGGTCCAGCAGGGTGACGGGCTCGCCGCAGCGCAGACCCAGCGCCCGCGCGAAGGCGTAGATGAACATCTGGTTGCCGAGGCCCCCGGCCAGTTCGGCGTAGATCATGCGTGTCCTCCCAGTTTGTCGTACAGCTGCTCCATGCGGCAGGCAGCGGTTTTCAGCTCGTACCCGGCGGCGGAGAGCGCGGCCCAGTGGTCGTCGTGGTCGCCGTGGGCGGCGATGGCCTCGGCCTTGGCGGCCCAGTCGGTCAGCGGCGCGGCCAGCGGCAGAAAATGCACAAGGTCGGTCACCGAGCCGTCGTCGGGCACGTTGGTGGACGCCAGGCACGGCACGCCGCAGCCCTGCGCCTCCACCAGGGTGACGGGGCTGCCCTCAAAGTTGCTGGGCAGCAGAAACAGGTCAAAGGCGTTCATGAAGGCGGGGACATCGCTCTGCACGCCCGCAAAGATGACGCGGTCTGTCAGGCCGCGGCGGGCCGCGGCAACGCGCATTTCAGGCTCCATCTCGCCGGTGCCGACGAGCAGCAGCTTCCAATGCGGGTCCTGCGCGGCCATCGCGGCAAAGACCTCCATCAGGAAAAGCGGATTTTTCTGGTGGTTCAGCCGCCCGACGAACCCGGCCAGCCGGTCCGTGTCGGTAATGCCCCAGGCGGCGCGGGTCGCGGCGCGGGCGGCGGCATCCGGGTGAAAGCGCCCGGCATCCACGGCGTTGCAGGCCACGGAAAAGTTCGGCTTAGCGTCGATATGGTCACCGAACACGAACCGCCCCGCCGCGACGCCGCAGCCGAGGAAGTAGTCCGCGAACAGCTGGTACACCAGATGGGCGGCGCGCCAGGTCAGCGTCATGGGCGGGTAGACGATGTGGCTGTGCACCACGATTTTAGCCCGGGGACAGAGTACGCGCATCATGCCGCAGACCGGGGCACCGATCTTGCTGGCCGTGTGGTAGTGGATGATGTCGTAGTCCTTATGGGTGCGCAGGTGGGCGGCCAGGGCGCGGATGCGGTCCTTTTTGTTGTCCGGCACGGCGAGGATCTCGACGCCGTGCGCCTCGAGCGCCGGGGCCGTGCTGGCCTGGTCCGGCGGGCACTGACCGACGAAAAGGGTGATGCGG
>OMDA01000760.1_pt1 | contig 15257 bp, 18 predicted proteins | sample 1645141 | NCBI WGS metagenome assembly OMDA01 (sample SAMEA103958151, study PRJEB25191) | human gut metagenome | reverse complement strand
GTCAACTTGTTAACTTGTCAACTTGTTAACTTGTCAACTTGTTAACTCGTCAACTAAAAATATTATTTTACAATTGCCTTACCTGTAGCTACTTGTTGGCCACCTTGGCTAATAGCGTAGAGGTAAACGCCGTGTTGCAAGCCGCTGAGACTGAGTTGGCCTTGTTGGCTGTTCGTATGAAGGCTCTTGGCTAACTTGCCGTCGATACTATATACGTTGATAGTACGTGCAGCGGCTGCGCTGAAGCTATAGCTGAGTGTGTTATTCTGAACTGATACGCTCTGACCTTCAGCCTTTACGTCGTTGATACCACTGTCTTCGGTGTAGATGTACTTGAGCTGAACAGTAGCCAATTTCTCACTGTAATTCTCCCAGAAGACAACAAAAGCCGTGTAAGTGCCATATTGACCAGGATCTACTTCTGTGTGAAGATCCATCGTTTTACTTTCACCTGGTGCTAAGACAATACCGTTCTTTTCGGCCTTGTTAGTTACAACGGTGCAAAAGTTGTCAAAGCCACACCAACTAAATATACCAGGGTTGCTAGTACTTAATGTTGCATCGATAGTAATCGTTTGGTCGCTAATGTTGGTAATGGTAGGGTCTTCGCGTGAACCTAATGATACCTTTTTACCCATCTGTATAGCATTCGTATAGGTAATAACGCCCACTGTTGAGCAGTCTACTACCTCGCCACCGTTCGTAATTTGCAACTTCTGTGCAGAGAGTTGCATCACGCAAGCCAAAGCAAGCGTAAGGAGTGTAAAAATTTTTTTCATATCGTTGTTTTGTTTGTTTCTGTCATCATTGGGATTGCGCAAAAAAAACATTCAATTTGCACATTTGCACATTCTCACATTTGCACATTAGCCAAGCATTTGCACATTAGTCAAGCATTTGCACATTAGTCAAGCATTTGCACATTAGCCAAGCATTTGCACATTAACCCACTACCGCATGGTCAACGACCTGCATCACACCGTCTGTAGCGTTGTAGAAGAATACAACGACAGAGAGTTTAGTGGGTTGCCAAGGCGTTTGATTTTTCCACGAACTGAGGTCGGGCAAGGTGTAAGTGTACTCCTTTTCTACCTCTTGCTCTGCATCGAGCGTGAACGCATCACCATCCATGCCATTGAGCGTAGCGCGGAACACATGGTTATGTTCGTAAGTGTCAGTATACCAAGGGGCAGTAGGCAATACTTGCCATGCCGTTACGCCACTCTCAGTGAGCCATACTTGCAAGTTACCCTTTACGGCCTCGTTGGCTCTTACCTTTACATTAAGGTTGATTTGCTTTGCCTCGGCATCGTAGGTTACACCGTCGCCCTCAAAGCTGAGGTTCACCTTGGGCTGCACCTGCATACGACTGGCTACGGCAGCGGGCCATGTGCTATATGCTTGTACGGCACCACGATCAATGCTACCCATGGGGTAAGAGTTGCTGCCCATATAGCGCGTATTGTAGTCGCGGCTCTCAGAAGTAGCAAGACCAGCCTCGTCCGTTTCGACCGATGATGACAGTGGGCCACCATGCAAGGCTACTACCACTACGCGGTCAGTGCCAAAGGTTTCTTGCAACTGGTGCGCCGTTTCAGCAGCACGCGGACAGTTCGAGCAGTCCTGACCAGTAAAGTCCTCCAGCAGCACGTTCTTTTTGGCCACAGTCGTTATGGGGTCGTCCCAACGTTCGCCTTCGGCATGTTCGTCACAAGCCGTGAAGCTCAATGCGCTGAGGCCCAATAATAGAATGATGTTATGAAGTTTCATAAAAGATTTTGCGTTTTTGATTCAAGGATTTTAAGCAACGTAATAGGCTGAAAGCCTAACATTTATATAGCCTAGGGTTTTAACCCTAGGTTATGTATGTCCCTTGAATGCTGTGCTGAAAGTACAGCACATCGATATACCATATTCTCGCACGTGCTGTACTTTCAGCACAGCTCGTAATAGCACTGGGATACCTAGGGTTAAAACCCTAGGCTATTTAAATGATAGGCTTTCAGCCTACCTTTTCCCCTTAGAAGTTAAACGAATACGATGCGGTCAAGCCCTTTGAGGCGGGTACGAAGCGACATACACCACCCGAACAGTTATAACCAGCGCGCGTCTTGCCATAGCTTACTTGCAGACGGTGTGCACGATGGGTAAAGGTGACGCTACCCGTAATGTAATGTACCTTGTTCGTCTTGCCGCCCGTAATGGCAGAGCCATCGGCATTGTGAATAGGCACGTGGGCATTGAACTGATCGCTCACCGTAAACATAAAGTTGGGCAATACAGAGAGTTCGAGCAAGCCAAACCACCAGTCCTTTTGGTCCTGACGGGTGTGGAGATATTGTGCCTCGCCACGGAGCGTTACCTTGGGCGAGAACTGATACTTACCTTCGGCTACAAAGATGTGACTCTTAATCGCATCGTCGCCATGACCCTCTACCACGCGCTGATTATAGGTCTGGAACGAATACATAAAGTTCATTTTGAACTGCTTGGTAAGCTTTTTGTCTATCTGAACGTTGACATCGCGGTAGTACAACTCTTCCCCATTCTTAAAGAAGTCGAAGAAGTGCGACTTATAGCCATTCGACCCCATGAGTTCGCTCTTGAACTCATTCTTGTGCTGGTCGATAGCACGGATTTTAGAAACGTTCACCTTCACATTCGTACCATACTTACCTCCTAAGGCCGTGCGACGCTTGAAGTTGTAGCCCAACTCGGCTTGAAAGGCCCATTCACCAGGTGTCATCTGAGTGGCATAGGGATAGAGGGCAGCCAAAGTGTAGGTGTGCTGCATGGAGAAGGCGGGCAGGTGGTTGATGTAGCAAGCTGAGGTGGACTTGAGGTCGCGACGTGAACGGAAGGCCATATCCTCACTGCGCTTGGCTTGCAACAACACGCTCATGCCGCGCTTAGAGTACGAACCTGAGAGCAAGAGCGTCTTGCCACGCTTATAGATATAGGAGTTGAGTGCAGAAGGGTCTTGGCTCTTCCATGCGTATTCGGCTAAGAAGTTATAGTTGCCCTTTTGCAAGTTGGCGCGCACATCGAAAGCTGCCACGTCTTTGGGCAAACGAAGGCGTTGTGTGGTGGTCTCGAACTCGTTGGTATCGGGATTGAAGCCACTGCCAACGGTCTTGACGATGTCACCCTCTTTCTTGCTATAATGGTTGCTTACGGCTGAGAGGCCGAGGGTGAGGCGTGTACCCGACTCGTCCATGCGCTTCGACCATTGGTCGACGTTGAGTTCGAGGTCGCCACCCCACGTCCAAGGTGAACAGTCGTCCAGACTGCGGTGCTTCCAATAGTAGCGTTGCTGACCGCCTAAGAGTTTGAGGCTGACACCCTTAATAGGCTTCAAGGCCAAGCGGGCACCGCGCAAGGAATTATCAATGCCTAACGAACGCTCTTCGTAGGTGCGGAAGATAAGTCCCGAGCCGAATTGGTCGTAGTAGTCGCCCAAGGTGAGTTCGGCCCACTTGTAGGTGCCCTTTACGTAAAAATAGGGCAAGCCCCAACCCTTAAATTCATTGTCGAAGCCAGGCAGGGGGTGGTCAAGGTATTCAAGACGCACACCTGCTTGCACATACTTATTTAAGAGGTGGAGTTCGGCATAAGTGTTGGTCATAAACTTGTCGTCGTAACGACCTGTACCAATTTTATCGTCTTCGCTAACGGCTGTGAGTACATCACTTTGTATGCTACCATGTAGTGTAACGCGCTTAGCATCGTCTGCGCCCTCTGTACTTTGTGCATGTAAGGGGAGTGCAGCCGATGCTAAGGTTAAAGCCGTTAATGCGGCAATGTGTTTCATATTTTTTATTTAGAGAGAGGGAAGAGGAATGTTTTGAGTTTGGAGGTTATGAGTAGTCTTAAAGGACATCTAAATATAAACGAATTTTGAAGACCTACATAACCTAAGAACTTGAAACGAACCGTCCCTATTACTTCTTTGCAGCTTCAATGAGTTCTTTTACCTTTTCGATAAGGTGTTGTTCACCGCCTTCGGTGTAACCACTACGGCTTTCGGCTATCTTGCCATTGCCGTCGATGACGAATACGTGGGGAATCATGTTGACACCCATTGCACGACGGAAGTCTGAGTTGGGGTCGAGCAATACTTGGTATTCCCAACCTGCGGCGTCAACCATAGGCTTTACCTTCTGCGCATTTTGTGCCTCGTCAATGCTCACAGCAATTACGCGCACACCCGTCTCGTCTTGCCAATCGGGATATACCTCGTTAATGGCTTTGAGTTCGCGGTTGCAGGGCTTGCACCAAGTGGCGAAGAAACTAATGATAAAGGGTTTACCATCATTGCTGAGGGTTGCTGTATCAATTACTTTACCGTTAATATCCTTCAACTTAACTGACGGCAACTGCGCATAGGCGGTGTTGGCTACCATGCATAAAAGCAAGAGCAAGACAGCAAATAAGTTTTTTACTTTCATTTTGGTTGATTTTTATCGTATCGTATGGCAAGACGTTGATTATAAACGCTTTTTGCCTACAATTTTGCTGCAAATGTACGCTTTTATCGTGTATCAACAAATTTTATGCAGTTAAATATGCAATAAGGACTGATTTTATAACATTTAAGGCGATAAACTACAATTTGGAAACTTAACATGAATGAACATTAACGAAAAAAATTAATGAAATAATTAATGTTCAATTAATGATAATTAATGTTCAAAACAACGCGCGAAGCGCATAACATAAATAGTTAACGTTTAAGTTTAGGCGCGCTTCGCGCGTTGTTTTGAACATTAATTATCATTAATTGAACATTAATTATTTCATTAATTTTTTTCGTTAATTGTTTCGTTAATGTTCATTCTTGTCTCTTCGAACCGAGTTACCCACACGATGCGTTATGGAGCCTAAAATGGGAAGAACAAGGGGATAACCAATATGGCTACAATACCCATAATAATCTGAAGAGGAACACCCACCTTGACGTAGTCCATAAAGTTGTAATGGCCTGCATTCATCACCATGGCATTCGGTGGAGTACAAATCGGTGTGGCAAAACAAGCACTGGCTGCCACAGCAGCTGCCATCATGAAGGGCGTAGGCGATACACCTAATTGTGTAGCTGCAGCCCAAGCGATAGGAGCAACCAAGATAGCAGTGGCTGAATTGCTAATAAAGGTACTTAGTACGGAAGTAACGATGTAAACACCAGCCATGGCTGCTATCGGACCGTAAGCGTGTAGCCCCTCAACCAATGAAGTGGCGATCCACTCCGATATGCCCGTTTTCGACAAGGCCGTACTCATCGGCATCATAGCGGCAATGAGCACAATGCTCTCCCACCCTATCATCTTGTAAGCCGCATCGACACTGCGCACACAGCGCGTCAAGACCATTAACAGACCAGTGATAATCACTACGGCTACGGGCTTAACACCTATCTGGTCGGCAAAGACCATGAAGAGTATCATCAGTGCCATCAAAGCTGCGGCCAAGGGGGCTTTGTGGTCGAGCGCAACACTCTCGGCATCTTCGGTAGGCGAACCGATAACGATCCACTCACGATTCTTCTTCGCCATACTTTCTATGCCTTTCCACTCTCCGTGCACCAATATCATGTCGCCATTCTTCACCACGTTGTCTAATACGTTGTCGAACAGATACTTACCACTTCGCTTTATAGCCAATACGTTTACGCCAAAGCGTTCCTTGAAGTTGGCACGACGCAAGGGACGATTGATAAGTGAAGAGTCGGGCGAGATAAGCACCTCGGCCAGTCCTATTTCATAAAAATCGAGTTTTCCCTTACCCTCACGTTCTTCATCTTCGAATACGGAAAGGTTGTGGTCGGTCGCAAACTTCTCTACTTGCTCGCGATGCCCTAACACGTAGAAGGTATCGTCGGCCTGCAATATCGTATCGGCTGACACGGACTCTTGTATATTGGAACTAAACACGGTGCGATTGGCACGACGTACCTCTAAAATCGTAATGCCATACTGACGACGAATATCCAACTCGCCTACGGTCATACCCTCTAAGTGGGAACTTCCGCTCTGAGCCTGAAGGCGAAATACGAGGTCGGCAATGTGATATTCGTGCAGCAAAGCGGCCAAGGTGTCGTCATTGCTTGCTTCGCTCGTCTCGCGCGCCTTCTTGCCCAAGAACAAACGGCACAAGGGATAAAGCAATATCAATCCTACGCCCAAACAGATAATACCTATAGGCAAGAAGTCGAAGAAGGCAAAGCCCTCACGTCCATTGTCGCGTAGATAACCGTCAACGATGAGGTTGGGCGGTGTACCGATGAGTGTCAATATGCCACCCATCGAACTGGCAAAGGCCAATGGCATCATAAGTTTGGCAGGACTCGTGCCTGCCGACTTCGACATAGCCAAAATAATCGGCAGCAACAAGGCTACCGTACCCGTATTGCTCACAAAGGCGGCCACCACGCTGGTGACAATCATGACGAGGAAAAATAGTTTTACTTCACTCGTCCCCGCGAGTTTGAGCAAACGACCTGAGATAATGCGTGCTAAACCCGTCTGAAACACCGCTCCGCCTACGACGAATAGACCTATCATCATCACTACGGCTGAGTTGGAGAAACCCGCCAAGGCCTCAGCCGGGGTGAGTACATTGGTTACAAGCAATAGGGCTAAGGAACAAAGTGCTACAATGTCGCTACGCACTTTGTCGGCAATGAATGCGACAATGGTAAGTACAAAAGTGGCTATCACAATCGCCACTTGTCCCGAGGGAGAACTTAACCATTCGGTTAGCGTGTTGAATATTTCCATGGTAGGTTTAAGTATTAGGTTGCGACAAATGTAGGCTTATTCTTCTATATGACAAAAAAAGAAAGTCGTATTTTTGCACACAAATCAATCAACAAGCTATCAGTCATGCCACTACAACGTAAAAAAGGTACTTCTAATCCTTTCGCCTTCAAGGCCAAAAGCGCAGGTAAGAAAAAGTCTACTGGCAAGCGTGTCGGAAAGTCGAAACGCGAAAAAGCCAATAATCAATTAAACAGAAGGGTGAAATAACCCTACCTGAGCGTTTCTCTACAGAACTCTCTACAAAATGTGTCAGGACGCCCAAAATAGGCTTGCTTACTTACACTTATTTTATAGGGTGTATAGTTTTATGTTCCGTTTTTTTTCAACAGAGGCGGGCTGAAAGCCCAATGGAGCACACAGCCCAGGGCAGCACCCTGGGTATACAATGCGCAACGATGGCGCCCTGAAAGGGCAAAAGCACTAATAATCAACGCTTATTGTAGAGCTTTTGCCCTTTCAGGGCGCCATCGCAACATCTAACCATAACCCAGGGCGCTGCCCTGGGCTATGTGCTCCATTGGGCTTTCAGCCCGTCTTTGCTGCAAAAAACGGAACATTAAACTGCACACCCTACTTATTTTACCAACCGCAATTTTTGCTTTCATGTTTCACTTATTAGCATGAAAACATTGATAATCAATTCTTTTAATACATGAAACATCGCACTTCTATGTTTCATTTTTAGTTTCAATGTTTCACCTCAAAAAAAACACTGTGGGAGCGATTTAAAAACACTGAGGGAGCGATTCAAAAACACTGTGGGAGCGATTTAAAAACACTGTGGGAGCGCGCAATCGCTCTCTCAGCGTTTTGAAAAATGAAACATGAAACTTAAAATGAAACATAGAAGGCAAATGTTTCATCATTTCAAAACGATTGATAATCAGACATTTTACAAAGAAAAGTGAAACATGAAAGATAAAGTAAGACAATACAAATCGTTGCGCACACGTAGGCGCGTTTCGTGGCGCACAACTCTTCTCCCAATTGCTGCATTATAGAACACTCTTTAGGCATCTCTTTTTAATTATAACCTTTCGTTTGTAACTATTTATTTTTTTGTACCTTTGTCGCTATCAGAAACGAAAACATCCATAACACCTATATAAATTATGAAAAAGATCACTACTCTCTGCTTGGTGTTGGTGCTAACAATTATTGGCACTATGCAAGCACAAGCACAATCATTTAGCTACGGTATTACGGCTGGTTATAACTTGACTAAAATGAAGTTTTCGGGCAATTGGAAGGAGAGCTTTAGCTCTGATAACAAGCCAGGATGGTTCATTGGTCCGAAGGTGGCCTTCAATACGCCTTTGGGCATCGGCATCGACGCTTCGCTGCAATACTCTCAACGTAAACTCAACATTACGGAAGTCACTCACTACGATATGAGCAACGAAGAGGTAATCGGTGGAGTGTCAAAGTCAGAGACGTATCGCACACTCGAAATTCCTATCAACGTGCGTTATAACATCGGGTTGGGCAAGATAGCTGGCATATACGTGTTTACAGGTCCACAATTTGGCTTTGCCTTTAAGAACATGGAGTGGAGCAACTTTGGCTCTGGCACGAACTTTAGCAAGGAGAATATGAACACGACCTGGAACATTGGTGCTGGCGTCCGCCTCATGAAGCACCTCGAAGCCAGCATCGGTTATAACTTTGCCCTCGGTAAAGCGGGTAAGGCTATCTTCAACAACTTTGGTGGCGAAACAGGCAATAGCCAAGACCTCGAACTGAAGTATAAGACTAACACCTTCCAGGTGCAAGTAGCATATATGTTTTAATCCCATTTCTCAGTTGACGAGTTGACGAGTAAGTTACTTTATGCAAGACTTACTTGTTAACTAAAAAACTCGTCAACTAAGAAACAAAAGAATCAAAGAGATGCTTAGATTAAATTGTTTCTTTCAAGCCAATGAGGGCAAGTATGACGAAGCCCTTCAGGCAGCCATTGCCCTTACGGCAGCATCATTAAAAGATGCAGGCAACATTGCTTACGACACATTCGAGAGTGCTACGCGCCCCGACATATTCATGATCTGCGAAACGTGGCAAGACGAGGCTTCACTCAAGCAGCACATGGCCGCTGACCACTTCAAACAATACGTCGGCGAACTCGAAAAATTGGGTACACTGAAGTTAGAACAATTCGAGTTTTAACACCTTATTAAAACCCACTAAAATAAAAAGCGCATTGTCGGTTTTGGCAATGCGCTTTTATCGTATATAAAACACAACTATTTTTTTTGTACGTTTGATTGAAAGTTTGTACTTTTGCCACACGAAAAGGAACAAACACTTTTTAAAAGTTAAACTATTATGGCATTTTTATCAAACGAAAAGCTTTTGATCGTCGGTGCAGGCGGTATGATTGGTTCTAACATGGTACAGAGCGCCTTGATGCTCGGCCTTACTCCTAACATCTGCCTTTACGATATCTACGAACCTGGTGTACACGGTGTGTTCGACGAGATTCAACAGTGCGCTTTCCCTGGCGTAAACGTAACTTATACAGTTGACCCCGCTGAAGCTTTTACTGGTGCTAAGTATATCATCTCTTCTGGTGGTGCTCCTCGTAAGGACGGCATGACTCGTGAAGACCTTCTCAAGGGTAACTGCAAGATCGCTGCTGAGTTCGGCGACAACATCAAGAAGTACTGCCCTGAGGTAGAACACGTAGTAGTTATCTTCAACCCTGCTGACGTAACTGCTCTTACAGCTCTTATCCACTCAGGTTTGAAGCCCAACCAACTTACTTCACTCGCTGCTCTCGACTCAACTCGTTTGCAACAAGCTCTCGCCCTCGAATTTGGCGTACAGCAGGATAAGGTAACGGGTGCTCACACTTATGGTGGCCACGGTGAACAAATGGCTGTATTCGCTTCACAAGTGAAGGTTGACGGCAAGCCCCTTTCTGAAATGGGTCTCTCTGCTGAACGTTGGGAAGAGATTAAGCACCACACCGTACAGGGTGGTTCAAACATCATCAAGCTTCGTGGCCGCAGCTCATTCCAGAGCCCTGCTTACAACGCTGTTAAGATGATCGAAGCTGCTATGGGTGGCGAACCCTTCACTTTGCCCGCAGGTTGCTACGTTAACTGCGACAAGTGTGGCTTCAAGAACGTAATGATGGCTATGCCTACTACTATCGACAAGACGGGCGTTCACTTCACTGAACCCCAAGGTACTCCCGATGAAATGGCTTCTCTCGCTAAGTCATACGAGCACCTTTGCAAGATGCGTGACGAGATCGTAGAACTCGGCATCGTTCCCGCTGTTGATAAGTGGACTGAAATGAACCCTAACTTATAATAGTTAGGAAGGTTTGATACTATTCATAATGAAAGTTTGCTAGACGTGAGTCTGGCAAACTTTTTTTTGTAAACCTAAATTCATTTTATTAAACTGCAATTTGTCGAAAAGACAGGAATGAACATTAAGTCGCGCTTCGCGCTTTGGATTTTGAACATTAATGTTTCATTAATCGACCATTAATATAAAAAGAAAGACGATGTCCATAAGGGTGGTGGAAGCAATAGATGTTACTGAAGAAGCTAACAAAAGAAAGAAGAAATGAAAAAAGAACTAGAAATAGAACAATCTGTATCTTTCTCACAAGAGGATTTTTCATCGGATATGAAAAACAATATTGTGCAAGCAATCGATCCAACAGGAAATGTGCTTGCCATAGATACATGGAAATATGCCATATATTTTTTTGATAAAATACAAAGAAAACATATATCAAAAGAATCAATATTTATTGATGGCATACGATTGGATAAGTATGTAGAGATTTTCAAGAAAGAAAATCACGCACAAAAGATAGTAGATTTTGTAAGTGACAAGACTTCATGTTCTTTACACAAAGAGATGGAAACCCTGTGTAATTGTCATATTAACTGGGTCGCATTGTATGGCTTATGTTCTTATATACGCGAAATCATAAATAGAAGACTAGCAATCTTACTAAAACCTACTTTACAAGATACTATTTCTGAAATTAAAGGACTTGAAAACATCGAAAGTATATCTTTTGGTCTCAAAGGAGGCAATAATCATACAACCGATTTTTGTATAACAAAGAAGCTTATTTGGGATTCCATAAAGAATAGTAACGAAACAACTGTCGGATTTCACAAAATAGTAAAGAAGGTTGATATTTATACACAAGAATATGGAGAAATAGAATTTGTTCGGTATATTACAAAATTTCTACATGAATATTTTAATAAGGTAAAACGTAGAAAGAATAGCTATCTAACTATAACAGAGCAGAAATTAGTATGTTTTTTGTTGAAATTCTTTGGATTTACTCCTGAAAAGTTTCAGGAATCGAGATTTAGGCAATTATTTAATAGTAAGTATGATGCCATAGATCATTTTATGCCTCTAAAAATTCCTGGATACATTGAATCAAATGTAACACTATATCTTGAATACATTCCATATAGATTTTGGTCAAAAGGTAAGATAAATCCTCTAAAAGAAAAGAACATGCACGAGGGAATACTTGCGAATCAATTCACTATGAACATGGGCGATAAGCCACCAGAAATTAAAGAACTTTTTGATTATATTGCAGGTATAATCTAAATTGACGATATTCTGTTAATTATTGATGGGCGGTAGAAACTAACAGTTTGTTTCTTCTGCCCATCTTTTCTTATACGTAATTTTGCATCGACAAAACAAATTGATGTTAAACTTTAATTGATAGAATCATATGAATACTGAAAGTATTTCAAAAATCAAAGAGATTGTTTCTTTGAACATGAGAAAAGACGGTTGGACCCCGATGTCTACTATTGGTTTGAAACTTATCGCAAGTGGTATTGACATTAAAGATTATGGGTTCGCTAAATTGAAACCATTTTTTGAATCATTAAGTGAACACTTTGTTATCAGTGAAGATGAGCAAAGCCATTTGCCATTAATAAAATGTAATGGCAAAGGAACTCAAAACTCGGTTTCGAATTTTAAAAAGAACACTAATAGCAATAAAGATGAATTGATACTTTTAACTCAGTGGGCAAATATAAACCAAAAGAGTGCTATTGAGACATTGAAGAATATGGCACTTTCTGAACGGTGGACATATAGCATTGAGAATGAGAATTATCCCAGTCCAATTCTTGCCAAGTATTTGAAATGGACTTTTGTAAAGCTTATGAGAGAGAATAAAATACTCTATTCGAATGAATATGCCGCTTTCAATACAGGGTTGGTCGACAAGTTCTATAAACCAATTTATGCGGTCTTTGATAAGAATAAGTACAACAAGCAACCTTGGCATTTTATTGATTTCTGCGTAGCAGGAAGTAGTACTATTGCTGCTAGGAGATTGACGGAAAACTTTTCGCAGCTCCCAGAAAGAGCATCATATATTCAAAACTACGATGACGTGATTTATGATACATCTCTTCCAGTCGATGTTAATTGGGAGCACATCATACTGGAGAATATAGAAAGAATGCCAATAGAGCTTCTTCGTCAAGTATGCCTCGGAACTTTTGATGTTCTTGATCCTTCGCAGCTAAGCGAGTGTGACAAATCTCATTATTATAAAGAACTGAGGAATGTCTTGGAAGCAAATCCAATGCGATTGTCGATTATTTCAAGTATGATGAGCATGGCCGTTGAAACAGCCAAGCAAAGAGTCGCATGGAATTATAAGACCGCTATACCTGTGTATTACCCTACAGATGATTCTGTTCATTTGATATTGCCTTTAGCATTGAACATCAATGAACCTGATGAAATCTCAATTGCATTGGTAATGACCAAAACTCCATCTGGACGGTATCGTGCTGTAACCATATTCACATTAGACATGGCATATAGTAATGCACGATTGGTTACAAAGCCATCAAGTGATTGGCTTATTGCAGAGTCAATAAAATCTATATAAAATCATTAGAAATGAAGAATGCTTTAAACGTTACAGAGCTGACAGGTTTGCAGAAACTTACACAAGAGCAGCTCATAAATATTATCCTTAAAAAGGATGATATAGAACAAAAATTGAGTGATGAAGTGAGAAAACTCAAAAAAACAAATAGACAACTCACTGAACTGATAGAAGAAATGGATTGTTTAAGGAAATACTAAATATAAGAATCATGTTGTATAGAATGACATTAGAACATTATCTGAACACGAACGGAAGAGTTCAAAGTGGAATGATGGCAAAAAGTAATTTAATTGATAAGCTGGAGATATACGGTTTCGTTAATGCGTGTAAGGATGAAGACATGTATACCATGGCTTATTCTACGGGATACGCTATAAATGGCATTGTAAATAAAGAACCTATAAATCAGATTATCTTGTCCAACTATATCTATCAAGTAACTTCCCACTATAGTGGTAAAGATATTACTCATGCAGGTATGGCGATTCCAATATTTCAAACTTTAGCTGTTTCAGAAGCAGAAGGGCAATATAATGTAGAAGATCTTTATATTCCATCCTTGATAGGAAAACAACTATATCGCAAGATAAAGTCACGCCATGGAAACGGGGTTACAGTTCGTGACTGCGATTTGAGGAAAGCAGATTTTCCATCACGTATAAGTGCGATAGATGGTAAGGCTATGCTGAGTGCTCCTGCTGGTCATGTTCAAATATTAGACAAAGACGGTGTAATCAAAAGCATTGGCGAGAATATAATGGTTGTATGTCGCTATATCCACGCTGAGACAGGAACAATGTGTTATACTCAGTACAATCTTAACGAAGTATTTATAGATGACCTACATTGAGCATTTAGATGATAAATTCCTATTTGGAAAATTTTCAGGATGTACATTTGCTGAAGTAGTAGAATATAATCCAGAATATATTTCATGGGTATTAGAAAATGTTAGCGGTTCAATGTGTGTCTTTTGCGATTCTGTTATAGAAGAACTTCGATTGATTTTCCCTCATTTTGAAATTTCTTCTTCCTTTGAAGCGATGCGAAATCTACGGATTGCGGAATTTGAAGATTCCGAAGATGAAAGTTACGAGGACCAGGATTTCGATGATTGTGGCTTCTATGATGATAACGAACCTCCTACTTATGGCCGATATGCAGGGTCATATGCACAAGATGAAATGGGATATAGCGATGATGACATCGATACTATCTTTGATGGTGACCCCGATGCATATTGGAACATTGACTAATTCCAGTATTCCCGATTGTAGCGGAGGTCGGTGTAAACGTCCGTAGCTACTTGAAAGAAAGCATAGGCGTAGCTGGAAAGGAAATAGCGATCTATTTCCTGGAATATGATACGAGAATCGAGGTAGATATGCTCTTCCTCGATTCTCGTTTTCTCTTGTATGAGTACAGACATAAACTGGCTTAACCTTCTTGAGAAAAGCCTCATTTTCTCCCCTCGAACCTTCGTAAATCTTAGAGGGGGCTTATCTTGCACAAATAATAAGCTTAACCGCCTAAAATCAGCGGTTGAACCTAACAAATATGCGCTTTTTGAGTTTTATCGGACACCAATAATCAGAATTAAATGATCACAGAAGAAAGAATCCGGAAAGTACCGATTATTGATCATTTAATTCTTCAAAATATAGCGATTTGAGCAGTTTATTTGAATAAGACAGGCGGCACCTCAGCAATTGAAGAAACTTCATTGCATTCGGCTTGCACTGTCTTTAAATAAGACAGGCGGCACCTCAGCAATTGAAGAAAACTTCATTGCATTCGACTTGCACTGTCTTTGACGGTAAAAGAACGAGAAAAGGCGGTATGTATCTCTGCTATAAGATATTATTATTTGTTCAACCATTTCATAGCCCACTCGGCTAAGGGCGAGGGACAAGCTAACATTCCGCAGTTTTGCTGTAAATTGAGAAACGAGAAACGTATGCGGTTCTTGGGTTGGTAACGTTCGTTGTACACAACAATACTTCTTCCACTGACACAATTTTCTGCCTTTACTTCTACAGGGATTTTCAGCATCTTTCCATTCCTTGAATTTATTTATTATGTCTCTTTCAATTCTCATATTTGCACCAATTACTTCTGTTTTGTGTCAAAAACAACACTTTTCCGAACTTATCAGGTGCTAATATGCAATATATAGAGGAATACTACAACTTTTCTGAAAGTTATTTTTAGGCTTTGTAATGAATTGTGTGGGTAAACTGCAATTTGTAACAGAGGCAATCTCTTGAATAATTGCTTATTCTCGCGCTAAGCGACAATAAGTAATTTATCGAAGAGAACGTAACACATGCTTCCTATCTTGAACGCAAGCTAACCTGGGGGCGACGCGTCCCCGCGTCGGCATTTGCTAGTCATGGGCTCAATGCCCTGACTTGCAAATACATGAATATCAATACTTCAAGTATTGCCAGCTTGGGGCATCAAGCCCCAAGTTGGCAATGCCGACGCGGGGACGAGGCTGCTGATAAAATAGCGGTTTA
>OMDA01000743.1_pt1 | contig 15519 bp, 8 predicted proteins | sample 1645141 | NCBI WGS metagenome assembly OMDA01 (sample SAMEA103958151, study PRJEB25191) | human gut metagenome | reverse complement strand
GATGTAATGGAAAATTGCAGGGGCGGATTGCATATCCGCCCGCGGGGCGTCGAGGACGCCGCCCCCTACAAACCGAAAGGCAGAACTGTAGGGTCCGCAGATGTGCGGACCGCGGCTTTCCCGCAAGAACCCATCTGCCTTACGCGCGAGGGCCGGGCCTGCCCGGCCCCTACTGTGCAGTCACAATTAAAACAGGAGCAAAAACCATCCATCATGAGCACCACCTCAAAATCCACAACCATGATCGAAGGGCCGCTGGCCAAACAAATTCTGCTGGTCAGCCTGCCGCTGGCCTTATCCAACCTTTTACAAATTCTGTTCAACATGTCCGACGTTGCCGTTGTGGGCCGGTTCGCCGGCTCCACGGCACTCGGCTCCGTGGGCTCGACGGCGACGTTTGTCACACTGTTCACCGGCTTTCTGATCGGCTTGAGCAATGGCGTCAATGTGCTGGTCGCCCGCTTTTACGGTGCCGGGCACCCCAAGGACGTCAGCAAGACCGTCCATTCGGCGCTGCTGGTCAGCCTGGCCGCCGGTGTGCTGCTGCTGTTCGTCGGCCTGTTCGGCTCGCCTGCGCTGCTGGAGCTGCTGAACACCAAGGAGGACCTGCTGCCCGGTGCGATTTTGTACCTGCGGGTCTACTTTCTCGGTATGCCGGCGCTGGCGCTCTACAACTTCGGCAACGCAGTGTTCAGCGCTATCGGTGAGACAAAAAAGCCGCTGGCCTATCTGTCGTTTGCGGGCGTGCTGAACATCCTGCTCAACCTGTTTTTCGTCATCGTCTGCAAGCTCGATGTCGCCGGTGTCGCGCTGGCCAGCACGATTGCCCAGTGCGTCTCGGCAGGGCTGATCCTGCACGCGCTGACAAAGGTCAGCGACTGCTATGCGCTGGATTTCCGCAAGGTAAGGCTGGACCTCAACATGACAAAGCGCATCCTGATGCTGGGCGTGCCCGCGGGCCTGCAAAACGCGATCTTTGCGATTGCCAACCTCTTTATTCAGGCGGGCGTCAACTCCTTCGACTCGCTGATGGTCAAGGGCAACTCCGCCGCAGCTAACGCCGACGCGATGGTTTATGACGCTATGGCGGCGTTTTACATGGCCTGCGCCAGCTTTATGAGCCAGAACTACGGCGCGGGCAAGCTGGACCGCGTCAAGAAAAGCTACTTCATCGCGCTGGCCTACTCGTTTGGCCTGGGCGCGGTGCTGGGCGGCGGGCTGCTCGTCTTTGGGCGGCAGTTCCTGGCGCTGTTCACGACCGAGAGCGCTGTCATCGACGCGGGCATGAAGCGCATTATGGTCATGGGCTGGGCCTACTGCACCTCGGCGTTCATGGACTGCACGATTGCCGCCTCCCGCGGCCTCGGCAAGACGGTAGGACCGACGGTCATCGTAATTCTGGGGTCCTGCGTATTCCGCGTTGCGTGGGTCTACACGATCTTTGCCCACTTCCACACGATCCCGGCACTCTACCTGCTGTATCCCTGCTCCTGGGCGCTGACCGCCGCCGCAGAGATCGTCTATTTTGTGTTCAGCTACCGCCACGCCGCCCTCTGTCTGCAGGAGCGCGATGCGCTAGCGCAGCTGTGAGAGCAGGGGAGAGGGCTGCTGTCATTTGCTGCATATCCAAAAAAATTGCTAAAACAGTCTGTCATGTATATTTTATATATCAGATATACAGAAAATACTTTTTACATACACCACTCCCACGTGTATAATAGTCGATGCAAGTAAAAGAGGAGTGGAAAGGTATGCAGTATACGGATCTGACAAGGAAGGAATTGCAGCGCGAGTACAGCCGCCTGACACGGAAGTACACGGACTTTATCCGCCAGCCGGTGGAGCTGGACCTGACAACGGAGGAGCCGCTGCCGGGCTGCGCGAACCGCCGTGCGGTGAAGCATTTTGGCACTGTGCTGGACAAGGAACTGCGCGATACCGGCGCAGCCCACCCCGCCCAAGCACCGGACGCCGTGGCGGCCCTGGCCACGATGCCCGGCTGTGCCCACCGCACGGTGGAGCTGTGCCGCAAAGCAGGTGTCCGCTTTGACGCCATCGACCACTGCACGGTGCTGGCGCGCACGATCCCGGAGGATATCCGCTCCGACGAACTGACCCACGTTGCCAGCGTCTTTGCTGTCAGCGCCCGCATGGCTGCATTGGAGAGCCTGCAGGGAACGCTGATGAGAGCGTAAAGCCGTCTGCCGCCCCGTAAACCAAAAACCCGCATTGGCATTCAAAACCAATGCGGTTTTTTTATTGGTGCGCCCGGCGGTAGGAAGTGTCAGCCGAAGGCAGCGGAAAACCGATAAGAATGGAAATCCGCGGCTTTCCTTGCAATTTTCCGGCGAACATGCTACATTTAGTATAAAAACAAAAGGGGGCGTGCCGGATATGATTCGTTTGGCCCTTGTCGAAGACGACGAGCTCTACCGCAGGCAGCTGCGCGAATATATTGACAAATACAGTGCGGTGTCGGGCGAAAAATTTACCGTGACAGAATTTTCCGACGGCGACGAGATCGCACTTGGCTATAAGGCTGTCTATGACATCATCCTGATGGACATTGAGATGAAGTTTATGGATGGCATGATGGCTGCCGAGGAGATCCGCAAGGTCGACACCGAGGTTATCATTATCTTCATCACAAATTCGCCGCAGTATGCCATCAAGGGCTATGCCGTCGATGCGCTGGACTATGTGCTGAAGCCGGTCAGCTACTATGCGTTTTCGCAGAGACTTGGCCGCGCCGTGGAGCGCGTGGCGCGCCGCGCACGGCACTTTTTGCAGATCAACGCCCACGGCACGGCACATAAGCTGGAGACCTCGGCCATTTATTGGATTGAGAACTGCGGGCATGACTTGGTCTTTCACACGGCGGAAGGGGAGGTGACCGCCCCGGGCTCCATGACGGAGACTGAGGAAAAATTGGCGCAGGAAAGTTATTTCCGCGTAAACAAGGGCTGCCTTGTGAATCTGGAACACGTTGACCGAATGGACGGTGAGGATGCCATCGTCCACGGAGACCGTGTGCCGCTGGCCCGAGCGCGGCGCAAGGCATTTCTGGATGCACTGAACGACTATATCAACGGGGCAGGGTGACGATATGCCGCTGAAAATTCCTTATTATGAGATGGATATTCCGCGCCTTGTCACGGCGCTGGCAGACTGGCTGGCCTGCCTTTTGTACCTGCGTTTTCTGCCTCCGCGCTACGGCGGGGTCAAGCGTGCGGCGCTGTACGGTGGTGCATTGGCGGCATTGGCACTCTACCTTGTGGCCACCGACGGCTTTGACGGCTGGCGGTTCAATGTGCTGTACGCGGTTTCTGTTGCACTTATGCTGCTTTTTATGGCGGCGGCCACCCGTGCAGACCGCTGGCAGGTGGGGTATTTCTGCACGCGGGCGTTTATTCTGGCGGGTTTTGCCGGGGCGCTGACATGGCAGATGTATGTATATTTTGCGCGTTACATTGCAGCATTGCAAAGCCTGCCTGCGTTGGTGCTCTTTATTGCGGCGGGGTTCGGCATCATCTTCGGCCTGATGTGGCTTCTGGAGGATGGCGGCAGCACGGGCAGCATTCAGTTTGACATTCGGCCCCGCACGACCTGCATCGCGGCGGTCATGGCGGCGGCCATCTACATTTTGTCCAGCATCAGCTATACGCAGCTGAACACGCCGTTTTCGGCCCGCGGCACAATGGAAATTTACACAATACGCACGGTTGTCTACTTCGGCGGCGTGGCGCTGCTGTTTGCGTATCAATCGCAGCTGCGCGATTTATTGACACAGCGCGAGGCGGATGCCTTGCGGAACATGCTGCACATCCAGTATGAAAACTACAAAATCCGGCAGGAGAGCATTGACCTCATCAACCAAAAATATCATGACTTGAAGCACCAGATCGCGGTGCTTCGCGCCGAGAGCGGCGAGAAGCGCAATGCCGTGCTGGACAATATGGAGCAGGAAATCAAAGCCTACGAGGCGCAGAACGACACCGGCAATAAGGTGCTGGACACGGTACTGACAGGCAAAAGTCTGACCTGCCGCACCAAAAACATTCAATTGACCTGCGTGGCTGACGGCACAGCGCTGGACTTTATGGACGTGATGGACATCAGCAACCTGTTCGGCAATGCGCTGGACAACGCAATCGAGAGCACCGACAAAATCACAGACCCGGAGCGCAGGCTCATCCACCTGAGCGTAGCGAGGCAAAAAGGCTTTGCAGCCATCCGCATTGAAAACTGCTTTGACGGTGAGCTGAAATTTGAGAAGGGCCTGCCTGTCACGACGAAAAAGGATGTCTTGTACCATGGTTTCGGTGTAAAAAGCATACAAAACGCCGCCGCAAAATACGGCGGTACCGCGACAATTACGACCCGCGAGGGTTGGTTTGAGCTGCGCGTACTGATTCCGCTGGGGCAGCCGCAGCAAGAATAAAAATGAAGTTTTACGCCCCCTTCACCGGCAAACGCTGTGCAGGGGGCGTTGTTTGTGCGAAAAGAGTCTATGTTCGGATGCTACATTGAGCAATGTGTACAAAAAACAAGCGAGAAACCTTGTGAAACCTGACGAAGCCAAAAACCGTTTGTGCGAAAAAGAGCGCATTTCGTGCAAATCATGCGCCGCCGCACGATTCTTGTGGTATGGTAAGCTTACAGAAAAAAGAAGCAATCTCCGGACGGGCTGCCCGTCCGACGAAGGAGGAGAACACATGTTTGAAATCACACGCCTGACGGTGGAGCATCTGGCCGCCGGCTGCGTGACCGACTGCTCCACGCCCCGCATCGGGTTTTCGCTGAGCAGTGACCGCCGGGGCGCACAGTTGGCCGACGCCGAGTTGACCGTCGGCGACTGGTCCGCCTATGTGACCAGCGGCCAGAGCGCTGCCTACGTCGGCCCTGCGCTGCTGCCGTTCACCACCTACAGCGTGCGCCTGAACGCCACCGACGACGCAGGCGAGACCGCCACCGCCACCACTACCTTTGAGACAGGCCGCATGGAGACGCCCTGGAAAGGCCGGTGGATCAGCGACCCGAGCTACCACTTCACCGAGGCGAAGGTCAGCCCCGTGCCCATGGTTTTCCGCAAGGAAATCACAACGAACAAACCCATTGCCCGCGCGCGCCTCTACGCCACAGCCATGGGCATCTACGAGGCCGAGCTGAACGGCCAAAAGCTGGGCGAGCAATACTTCGCCCCCGGCTTTACGAGCTACAAGTCCTACTTGCAGTATCAGACCTACGATATAACGGCACTTTTGACAGGCGTCGACACGCTGATTTTCACGGTTGCAGGCGGCTGGGCGGTGGGCAGCTTTGTGTTTACCCGCAAAAACCGCGTGACTGCTGACCGTCAGGCTCTGCTGGCCGAGCTGCGCATCGAGTACACGGACGGCACGACGGAGACCATCGGCACCGACGCAACATGGCAGGTCAGCGAGAGCGGCCCCGTGCGGATGGCAGATCTGTATGACGGCGAGGCCTACGATGCCACGCAGGAAATCAGCGATTGGCACAACGCCGCGCCCGAAACGCTGAAAGTCACCCCCGCCATCACGGCGGACTACGGTGCCCCGGTCAAGGCCCACGAGGTGCGCAAGCCCGTGGCCGTGATGACTGCCCCCGACGGCGAGACGATTTACGACTTCGGCCAGAACCTTGCGGGTGTTGTCCGCATCAAATTCAACGGCAAGGCCGGGCAGGTCGTGACCGTGCGCCACGCCGAGATCCTGAACCCCGACGGCAGCTTAAACACGACCTTCCTGCGCACGGCCAAGGCCACGGCGACCTACACCTGCCGCGACGGCGAGCAGACCTACAGCCCGCGGTTCAGCTACATGGGCTTCCGCTATGCGGGGGTCAAGGGCGTCGACGCGAAGGATCTGGAAATCGAGGCCGTGGCGCTCTACTCCGATGTGGAGCACAGCGGTTCCTTCCGCTGCTCCGATGAGATGCTGAACAAACTGCAGTCCAACATTACATGGGGCGCCAAGTCGAATTTCGTTGATATACCGACGGACTGTCCCCAGCGCGACGAGCGCATGGGCTGGACCGGAGACATTGCCGTGTTCTCGCCCACCGCGCTGTACAACTTTGAACTGAGCCGCTTTTTGGAGAAGTGGCTGCGCGACGTCAAGGCCGAGCAGCTGCCCACCGGCGGCATCCCCAACACCGTGCCTGTGCAGGGCTACGGTTTCCCCGCCACAATGCCCGAGATGGCCGTGGACTGGTGGGGCGACGCCTGCGTGCTGGTGCCATGGGCTCTATACGAGGCCACGGGCAGCCTGGATGTGCTGCGTATGATGTACCCCACCATGCAGAAGTACGTCAAGGCGTGCTGCTTCTGGGCCGGGTTCGGCATCGGCAAGCACCGTTACATCTGGCACACGCCGTCGGTGCTGCATTTTGGCGACTGGGTCGCCCCCGATGTGCCGAAGATGAGTCAGTGGCAGGCCCGCAGCAAGTACACCGCCACGGCGTCCCTGTGCAACACCAGCGGTACACTGGCGAAAATTGCACGCATCCTTGGCAAGACCGAGGACGCCGCCAAGTACAAGGAGCTGAGCCGTAAGGTGGCCGATGCTTATTGCAGTGTGCTGACCGACGGCAGCGGCAAGACGAAGGAAGAATTCCAGACCGCTTATGTGCTGCCTCTGTACTTGAATATGTTCCCCGAAAACGTCAAGGCGAAGGCTGCCGAGAATCTGGTCAAGCTGGTTGAGAAGAACGACTACAAGATCGGCACAGGCTTCCCGGGCACGCCGTACATCCTGTTTGCGTTGGCCGACAACGGCCACGCCGACACTGCCTACAAGATGCTGCTGAACACACAGTGTCCCAGCTGGCTGTATGAGGTCCGCGTGGGCGCAACCACGGTTTGGGAGCGTTGGGACGGTCTGGACGAGAACGGCGAGTGCCCAATCGGCGACGACGGGACCGACATGATGATCTCGTACAACCACTACGCCAGCGGCGCGGTGGGCGCGTTCCTCTACCGCCGCGTGCTGGGTGTGGAGCCCACCGAGGCCGGGTACCGCAAGTTCAAGTTTGCGCCGGTGGTCGGCGGCGGCATCACCGAGGCTGAAGGCACGGTGGGCACGCCCTACGGCGTGATCAAGGCGGCATGGAAGATCGCGGACGGCGAGATGACGATGACCGTGGCAGTGCCCGTCGGCACCGAATGCACCGCCGTGCTGCCGAGCGGGGAAGAGAAGGTGCTTGGCAGCGGGGAATATACCTTTACGGCAAAGGCGTAAAGACATACGTAAACAAATTGCTTATACACACAAAGAAGGAGTGACTCTCTATCATGTCAACCTCGAAATCCAACTTCTGGTCCTCGCCGCTGACGAAGTCCCGTATCACCAGCGACGACGTCAAGATGCCGGAAATGCTGCTGGGCTATTTTATCGGCCCCTTCGGCGCACTGCTTTCCTCGGGCATCTTCACCAGCATCCTGCAGAACTACTTCACCGATGTCCTCAAGCTTGATCTTGGCTTTTTGACGACCTTGCAGCTGGTCTCCACGGTGCTCATCGTGGCGTCCAACCTCATCGTCGGTCAGCTGATTGAGCACACCAAGGCTCTGGCCGGCAAGGCACGCCCGTGGATCCTGCTCTCCGCGCTGACCCTTTCCGTCGCCAGTGTGCTGATGTTTATCGTGCCGTTTGAGGGCATGGCCAAGATGGTCTGGATCGCCATCGCGTACAACCTGTACTACGCGGTCGCTTACCCCATCTACAACACCGCCAACTCCACCATGATCCCCGTTTCCACCCGTGACAGCAAGCAGCGCGGTGCGCTGGCTTCCTTCACCAACGTGGCGGGTCTGGGCGTTATGGGCTGCGGTTCGATGGTATTCCCGATGCTCGTTTCCTTCGCGCTGAAGGAGGACCAGCACCTGTGGTTCCTCACCATGCTGGCCGTCGCCATCTTCAGCGCACTGACCATCTACCTGCAGTTCCTCTTCACCCGTGAGCGCGTCACCGAGGAAGGCCGCGCCGACACCGAGACCCCTGCCAAGTCCGCCACGCTGGGCGAGCAGCTCAAGGCCGTTACCGGTGACCGCATGTGGTGGATCGTCATGGCGTTCTATATGCTGTTCCAGTGGAGCGGCGCGATGAAGAACGGCTCCATGAGCTACTTCTGCAAATGGGTTCTGGACAACACTTTCTTCGGCACGGCGGACGCATGGGGTGCCTCCCAGGGTCTGCTTAGCATCATGGGCGCAATCCCGATGGCCGTGGCTGCGGTCTTTGTGGTACCCCTGGCCAACAAGTTCGGTAAGCGTCTGGTCTGCGGCGGCTTCATGCTGCTGGGTGCCGCGGGCGGCAGCATCGTGCCGGTTGCCATCGGCGTGGCCCTCAAGTGTCTGGGCTCTTCCCCGGCCTGCTATCTGATCCTGGCCATGATTGCCGACGTTATCGACCACATTGAGTACCGCACCGGCATCCGCACCGACGGTCTGACCATGAGCATCTACAGCTCCCTTATGGTCGCCGCCACGCCGATCTGCAACTCCATTTTCAGCGCCATGCTGAACGGCAGCGGCTATAACCAAGCCGCCGACGTCGCTCTGGGCACCGCTGCCCAGACCGCCAGTGTGCAGACCGCGATCTCTGTCAGCTATATCTGGGTCGAGACCGTCTGCTATATCATCGGTGCCGTCATCCTGATCCTGTTCTGGACGGTTGAGAAAAACCTGCCTGAGGAACAGAAGGTTATCAAGGAACGCAGCAAGAAGTAACGCGCCCTACACGCGATTACAATATACACAAGGATACACAAGGAGGAAAAACATGAGTAAGAAAAAATCCGGCCGCCGCGTCTGGCGCGGCGTGACCACAGCCACGGCGTCGCTGCTGGCGCTCAGTGTCTGCGCCTCAACCGTCGTGGACGGATTCCGCACTGACATTGACAAGTTCCTGGGCACCAAGAGCACCAAGCTCGTGACCGAGGACTCCGACGGCACTGACCTGTATACTTTCAAATCCAACTACACCTCCACTACCGAGCTGCTGCACGGCATTCAGGACGTGGGTGAGCGGATGAGCGAAGAGGGCAGCGTCCTGCTGAAGAACAACGGTGCACTGCCGCTGACGCAGGATGAGACCCAGAAAATCACACTGCTTGGCTTCTCGAGCTACTATCCCGTACAGGGCGGTGATATGGGTTCCAGCCTTGTGGAGAACACCGGCACGGATGCCGATACAGTCGATATGGTCGGTGCCTTCAAGGCAAAGGGCTTCGGTCTGAACCAGACTGTGGCCGATATGTACGAGGCCCTGCAGCCTACCTTCAAGTCCGAAGTCCAGAGCTGGGGCGGTACGATTGAGTACAACCACATCACGGCTCCCTCCACGACCGGCGTTTTCTCCAGCAAGGAGCCGAGCCAGGCTGCGCTGGACGGCCAGAACGCCACTTGGAAAGACAGCATGAACGACAACAACGTGATGATCGTCACGATTGCCCGCTCCGCCTCTGAGAACGGCACCTACCAGCCCGGCACGGCCGGTGTAGACCCGACCCAAAACCTGAACCAGACTGACCCCTTAGGCCTGTCCGACGACGAGCGCGACCTCATCAATGCCGCCGTCACTGCCAAGGCGGCCAACGGCGGCAAGGTCATCGTTCTGTTGAATAATGCCAGCGCCATGGAGGTGCAGGAGATCGAGGACAACGTCGGTGTTGACGCCATCCTGCAGGTCGGCCTGCCGGGCGGCTACGGCTTCTACGGTGTGGCCGACATTCTCTCCGGTGCGGTCAGCCCCTCCGGCCATCTGACCGATACTTATGCGGTCAAGAACGCAAACTCTCCCGCTGCACAGAACTTCGGCGACCTGCAGTGGACCAATGCCAACCCCGACATCAGCATGAACGATGCCATTGTCGAGGCCGAGAACATCTACATCGGCTACAAATACTACGAAACCCGCTATTTTGACACCGTCATGGGGCAGGGCAACGCCGCCTCCACCGTCGGTTCCTCCACCGGCAGCGCATGGAACTACGACGACGAGGTTACGTACCCGTTCGGTTACGGTCTGTCCTACACCACGTTTGAGCAGACCCTCGATAACCTGAATGTTGACCTTGAAAACGAGACCGTCACCGCGAACGTGACCGTCAAGAACACCGGCAGCGTCGCCGGTAAGGATGTTGTGCAGCTCTATGTCAGCCTGCCCTACACCGATTATGACAAGGAGCACGGTGTTGAGAAGGCTGCCATCCAGTTGCTGGACTACGGCAAGACCGCCGAGCTTGCGCCCGGTGCCTCCGAGACCGTGACCATCACCGCTGACATGCAGAATATGGCCAGCTGGGATTCCACCGCCGACAACGCGGCCGGTACCAAGGGCTGCTACATTCTCGATGCCGGTGACTACTGGTTCACCATCGGCAACGGCGCACACGAGGCCGTGAACAATGTACTGGCCGCAGAGGGTCAGAGTGTGGACGGCAGCGCCGACAAGGCCAAGAGCTGGACGCTCGATTCCTTTGACGACACGACCTTTGCCACGACCAAAAACGGCACCGCCGTTGAGAACCAACTGGCCGACATGGACATCAACAGCTGGCTGCCCGGCACTGCCACCTACATGACCCGCTCTGACTGGGAGGGCACCTTCCCCAAGACCTATAAGAATCTGACCGCCTCCGATGAGATGCTCGACATTCTGGACAATGACATCTATGAGATCAACGCAAACGGCGATCCGTCCACCGTCACCTTCGGTGCCGACAATGGCCTGACTCTGGCTGACCTGAAGGGTGTCACTGACCTTGATGATGAGCGCTGGAGTCTGCTGATGGATCAGCTCACCCTGGAGGAGGGCATGATTCGTCTGGGTCTGGGCGGCACCTCCACCAAGGCCATCGAGTCTATCATGAGCCCCGAGACCATCCAGAACGATGGCCCCAACGGCATCTACAGCTATCCTCTCGGCCAGTATGCCAACACTGATAAATCTTCCGGCGACCCCTGCGCCGTGGATGCCAACGACCCCAACCTCGCATACAAGTTCGGCACAATGGTCAACGAGACCGTCATTGCCCAGACCTTCAACAAAGACCTTGCCAACGAGTACGGCAAGATCTGCGGCAACTACAGCCTGTGGAGCAACCTGACCATCTTCTGGGGCTGCGGCACCAACCTGCACCGCTCCCCCTATAACGCCCGCAACCACGAGTATTATTCCGAGGATGCCGTCCTTACCTCCGGTCAGGCCGTTGCCTTTATCAGCGGCGGCAAGGAGTACGGCGTTATCATTGCCCCCAAGCATCTTGCTTTCAACGATACCGAGATCAACCGTACCGGCGTTTCCGTCTTTATGACTGAGCAGCAAGCTCGTGAAAACGAACTGCGCGGCACCCAGGCTGCCATCGAGGATGCCGGCGCTCTGGGCGTCATGACCGCCTTCAACCGTGTCGGCATCACCGCCACCAACGCCCACACCGGTCTGCTCAAGAACATTCTGCGCGGTGAGTGGGGCTTCAAGGGTCTGGAGAGCCAGGACTTCATCATGAACCCCAACTACGCCGTGCTGAAGGAGTATGCCCTCAACGGCGGCACGATGACCACCTTCACCGGTGAGAACACGATGGCCGCTGTCAGCGAAAAGTTTGCCTACTGGACCACCGAGAATGTTGGTCAGGACACCGAGCTGATGAGCGCCATCAAGCAGGCCATGACATGGCAGGCCTACGCGCTGGCCAACTCCAACGCGCTGGACGGCATGGCCAGCAGCACCCGCCTTGTCAGCGTGCGCACCTGGTATGACAACGCCCTCGTTGCCGTGCAGGTCGTCTTTGCCGCCCTGACCGTACTGGCCGCCGCCATGTATGTGCTGAATGACCGCAAATCCAAGAAGCAGTAAAGGAGTGCAAACCATGAGTTCTACGAATAAAAAGGGCGCAGGTCTGATCCTGTCGCTTCTGACCGCCGTTGCCGGTGCTGTCGGCCTTGGCTTCTGCATTGTCAACGCCGGGACTGATTCCTTCCGCAAGATCGGCACCAGCCCGGTTGTCATCGGCTGCGCCGTCATCGCCATCCTTGCACTGGTGCTGCGCGTCGTGCTGGACAAGAAGCTGACCATCGCCGCCGATGCGATGAGCGTAGTTGCCGGTATCACGCTGGTCGTGGCTGCCGTACAGTTCATCAGCCCCCGCGTCAACACCATCGCCTCGATCATGACCTTCACGAACAACGCCCAGACGATGGCTGACCTGTCCAGCGCCATCTACGGCACGGCCGCGCTGCTGATTGCCGTGGTGCTGAACATCATTGCCGCGTTCACCAATGTGAACGAGCAGTAATTCTGCGCCATTCCCGCGTCACTTCATCGTGACAGCTTTTTCCTCATCCATACCCCGGGGGGCTTTCTCTCCGGGGTATTTTGTATTATGATGTAAAAAACAGATTTTTTCTGAAAGGATGTGTTCCACCTGCGCCGCTTGTTGCTTATTCTTGCCATGCTGGTTCTGCTGGCAGGCTGTGCCGCCGCCCCGGCAGCCCCTGCGGTGCAGTGCCGCATCGTTTTGGAATCCTCGCCTGCGTTTACAGCGCAGACCCAGACCGCAGCCGTTACCCCGGGGCAGAGTGTGACCTTCACCCTGACCCCGGCCGACGGCTATACGCTGACGGGCGCAGACTATCCCGATGCGTCGCTTACCCGCACCGGCGCGGCGTACATCCTGACGCTGCCCGATGTCCGCTACTCCGTTGCCGTGGCAGTGACCGCGGAAAAGAGCGATACTGTGCTGTATTATAATGACAACTGCGGCGGCGGCTGGGTCACTGTGCCCGTCACCGCGAGCCACCTGCGGCTGAACACCGCCATCGACGGTGCGCTGTTCACCCGCCCCGGGTACACGCTGACGGGGTGGAACACCGCCCCGGACGGCAGTGGTCAGGCCGTTGGGCTGGGCAGCCGGACCGAGTCCGGCGTGCGGCTTTACGCGCAGTGGGCTGCTCAAAACGACGCCGCGGAGTTCACCTACACGGTTGAAAACGACGCCGCAGCTATAACGGGCTGGCAGGGCGGGGGAGAAGTGCTTGTCATCCCCGATACGCTGGGCGGCGCACCCGTCGTAGAAATTGCGGCGGGGGCCTTTGCCGATGCGCCCTGTAAAACAGTCATCTTCCCCGATACCCTGCGCCGCGTGCAGCCCGGGGCCTTCAGCGGCAGCGCCGCGGAGAGCGTGACCCTGTTTGACAACCTGCAGCAGATCAGCGATTACGCATTTGAAGATTGCACAAGCCTGCAAACATTGTACATCAATGCCGCGACTGCGCCCGTCTACAGCGGCAGCTACTACGCTACGTTCGCCGATAAGTACGACCGCCTGCTCTCATTGGCCGATACGCAGAAGCTTGTGCTGTTCTCTGGTTCCTCGGCGCGGTTCGGGTATGACAGCGCCGCGCTGGATGCGGCCCTGCCCCATTATGAGGTCGTGAACATGGGTGTGTTCGCCTACACCAATGCGCTGCCGCAGCTCGAGCTGATTCGCGCACAGATGCGCCCCAACGACCTGCTGCTGCTCTCGCCCGAATTTGACGCCGCCAAGCGCCAGTTCTGCACGACAAACGCCTTCGACGACGCCTTCTTCTGTATGGCCGAGGCTGACTACGACATTGTCGCAAGGCTTAATTTACAACAGTACAGCGGTGTTTTTTCGGCACTTGGCTCCTATTTGCAGACCCGCGCAGACATGACGGCGCGCAGCTATGCCGTCTCGCCGTCCGATTTGGACGAGGACGGAAATGCCGTTGACACGCCGAGCTACAACGAGTACGGTGACTATGTTCTGTACCGCCCCGATGCCGCCGATGACACGCCGATTTACGGACTGCCTGTGGATTACACAACGGCGTCCTTCCCGTATGACACGTATATAGCCCCCGCCAACGCCGAGTTTGACCGCTTTGCGGCAGACGGCGTGCGGGTGTACCTGACGTACAGCCCGCGCAACAGCCGCGCCGTTTCGGCGGATTCCACGCCGGAGGCTGTGGCCGCGCTGGATGCGTATTTCCGAGAAAATCTCGATGTTGTGTTCTTGACGCCGCTGCAGGATTCCCTGATGCCCGGACGGTATTTCTACGGCACCGACAACCATCTGTCCACAAACGGGGTGACTATGCGCACGGCACGGGTCATCGATGCACTGACAAAACAACTGCAAGGGGAGGGGATTGCGCCATGATTCTTGTCTGCGCTCTGGCTGCACTGACCACTGTGCTGGCACTGACGGCCCATCGCCGGGCATGGGCCGCAGCGCTCGGCATGGCTTCGGGTGCTGCTGTGGTTTTGGCAGCGCTGGTACTGGATGTGTCTACCCGCACAATGCTGCTCTGTCTGTTGATTCCCTGCGCCGCCGCAATGTGGCCGATAGGAGGGCGCTTATGAATTTCACCGCACCCGCTTTCGTGCTGCTTTTTCCTATCGTACTGGCCCTGCATTGGATGCTGCCGCCGAGCCGGCGCTGGGTATTGCTGCTGGCCGCCAGCCTCGGATTTTACGCTGTGGGCAGCCCGCAGGCACTTCCGCTGCTGGCGGGTATCACGCTGGGAACCTATGCGGCGGCACTGGGCATCGCAAAAAGCAAAACACAGGCGGCCAAAAAGCTCTGGCTGACCTGTGCGGCAGTTTTGTGCATAGGGTGTCTGTGCCTCTTCAAATATGCCGGGATTTTCCGCACAGATGTGCCGCTTCTGCTGCCCGCGGGCATCTCGTTTTACACATTTCAGACCCTCAGTTATGTCATTGATATTTACCGCGGGCGGCTCATGCCGGAGAGTCATCCGGGGTATTACGCCTTATTCGTCAGCTTTTTCCCGCAGCTGGTAGCGGGGCCGATTGAACGCAGCACGGCGCTTCTGCCTCAGCTGCACGCGCAGGAGCGCCGTATGGACAGCAGCGGCTGGCTTTGGATGGTGCGCGGCTTTGCAAAGAAGCTGCTGCTGGCAGACACCGCTGCCGTATTTGTGGATTCCGTCTACGCCTCCCCGGCTGACGCCTCCGGCCCGGCTGTTCTGTTGGCAACACTGCTTTTCGCCGGGCAGATCTACTGGGACTTTTCCGGCTATTCCGACATTGCCGTCGGGGCCGCTGCCTTGCTGGGTGTGCGATTGAGCCGCAATTTTGACCACCCCTATCGTGCAGACTCCCTGCGTGATTTCTGGCGCCGCTGGCACATCAGCCTGACGCGGTGGTTTACGGACTACGTCTATATCCCGCTCAGCGGCTCGCGCCGCGGCACGGTACGGCTGGCCGTAAATACCATGGTCGTGTTTCTGTTAAGCGGTCTCTGGCATGGCGCCGCATTACATTTCGTGGTGTGGGGCGGTGTGCATGGTGCGCTGCTGCTTTTGGAAAAGGCCCTGACCCCCTGCAGCGGAAAGCACAAGGCCCGCACCTGGACCGCCGTGTGCCTACGCCACGCCTATACATTTTCTCTGGTCTGCATCGCTTGGGTCTTTTTCCGGGCAGCCTCTGTCTCGGATGCCCTTCTGCTGCT
>OMDA01000737.1_pt1 | contig 15643 bp, 9 predicted proteins | sample 1645141 | NCBI WGS metagenome assembly OMDA01 (sample SAMEA103958151, study PRJEB25191) | human gut metagenome | reverse complement strand
CTGGGCTAAGAGCTTCTGCCCCTTCAGGGCGTGTGGGGAAAAACTTGCGAAACTTAAATTTGTCTACTTATAAATCTGCACGTCGTCGATAGCGACATAGGCAGGTGCAGAAAAACCATAGCTGTTCTTCTGGTCGTCAGAGAACTCGTAGTTCACCTTCAAACTGTTGACAGCTCCTAACGAACTGAGGTCTACATACTTCCAGTCGGTAACTGAGGTCTTGCCGTCCTGCAGGCGACATTTCACCTTGCCCTGAGAGTGGCCTGTTGCATCGAAACCTTCGAAGGTTACGTCGATGAAGGTGGCGTCTGTAGCTGCCGAGTTGATTCCGTCGCCGTTATTGAGCGCATTGAGGAAATAAGAGTTGTTGGTCACCCAGAGTCCCTTCAACTTGCGTGCCACGCCGTCCTTGAAGTCGATGACAGGACAAGAGTCCCATCCACCGTCGTTATAGCCGTAAGCCACTACGAAGTTGTTGCCCGAGTGTGCTGCCATGCCTGTAGGCAAAGAGAGTTGTGTCGTAGGACTTCCGTTGGCGATATCGCAATGATAGTTGGATACTGCCACTCCGCCGTTCCAATAAGCCCATGAACCATAAGACTTGTTGAGTTTGGAGTGCAACTTTGTAGTTGCGTCGGTCCACTCGTACACGCCATTGTCCTCGGTGAATCCCATTCCTGTCTCTCCATAGAGCAACTGGCCCGTGCCCTGGTTAGGGTCAATCAGAGCGTTCCAGTATTCACCCTCGAAATCTACAGTTTCGTAATTGGGTTCCTCAGGACCATCATCTTCACTACATGATGCCAAAAAACCAGTAGTGCATACGAGCGCCAGCAAATAAAAATACTTCTTCATTTTCTTTTAGTTAAACTCAAAAAATTAATAAATATTGTGTTATTTGATCTTATTCATTGTCTATTACATTACTGAATTAACCACAAGTAAGTTCCTCACGCCCAGAACCAACGGTCCCCTGTACTTCACGGCAACGCCAAGAAGTGGGCAGGATTGATGCCCTTGAGGCTGTACTTATTGAGCAGGGAGCCGTTGCGGTCAAACTCGTAGACGTAGCCGTTGGTGGCGTAGCCACGAGAATCCGACACATAGAGATGTCCCGAGCGGGGCGAGATGTAAATGCCGTAGGGCGACTGCATCTGCTTGATGGTGGACATGGCTGCGTCATATTCCCCAAGTCCTTCCTCCACGCGAAGTGAGGGCAACTGGATGGTGTGAACCGAGAAATCGTAGGTGCCCGAGAGGTAAGAGAAGGCAGAGCCTATGGCGTAGAACTTTCCGCCGTAGCTGCAATTATAGGTCACAGGGAAATCGAACACGCGGAACTCCTCGCTCTCCATGTTGAACACGATGGAGCGTCCCGGAACCTCATAGTAGTCGCCCACGGAGTTGATGCAAAGAAACTGCCCTTCCTGCGACATGTTGCCGAAGAGGTTGATGCAGCCCGTGTCGATACGCTTCAACTCCTTCATTGTCTGCGCATCGATGACCGAGATGGTCGACTCGTAGTCGTGGCTTGCTTGCGAAGAATAGCCTCCTGTATTCGCCACAAAGAGGCGGCCGCGGTAACAGGCTATTCCCTCGGGCTCGTAACCTACGGGACAGGTATCGACAATCTTCTTCGTACGCAGGTCTATCTTCGCCACATAACCGTCGTTGGCATACGAGGTGCAGTAGAGGTATTCGCCATCGGTAGCCAACTTGCGGTTGTTGGGAATATCCTCTGTGGCAGCTATGGCGGTTCCGTCGGGACGGATGTACTGGATGATGTTCGACCAGTTGACGGAGATGGCGATGAGCGTGTCGTTCACCATCAGCAGGTCGTTGCCTGTATCGCCCAAGCGTTGCTGTGGATTCTGCTGTCGGAACCATTTGTTGGTAAGCACACCATGGTCGATGAGCGAGATGGTGGAGTTGTCCATTCCCCACAATCCCTCGCAGAGCACGAGCAGGCGGTCGTCGGAAGCCGTGGGATGGCTGACTGCCACCTCGTCGTTCACTTCCATGCGACAGCCCGTAAGCATCATCGTCAGTACGATGGCGATGGCATAGAGGCCTATGATGTGTTTACGAATGTTCATAATTTCTTTAGTATTGTCTTAACTCCTTAACTTCTTAACTCCTTAACTTGTGAGCCAATCCCTACATTTCAAATTTCAGGGTCATCTTGTAGTTTCTTCCAGGCATGGGATAACGCTTCACCACCTCGTGATGCGAGTCGGTAAGGTTGTTACACTCCAAGGTGGTCTGCAGTACGTATTTGCCCAAGTGGAAACGTTTGTTCAGCTTCACGTCCACCGTGTACCAGTCGCCCAGGCGGTCGTCGGAATTATTGGAAATCAGGGCAAAGCGCTCTCCTGTATAGAGAAACGAGGTGCAGAGGCTGTACGACCGATACCCCAAATCGACGATGGCTGAGCCCGAATGCATGGGCGAATAGGGAATGTAGTTCTTGTATTCCGGATCGTCGGGCATGGTGTAGTCGCGGTCTATCTGGCACGTGTAGTTGGCGTTGGCAGAGAGCGAGAACCTGCCCCACTCCTGGTTGTAGCCGCCTGAGAGCGAAACGCCATACGACTTCACCTTGCCAAAGTTGACCATCGACCATCTGAACTGGCATTTCATCGGGATGGCTACAATCTTGTCGCTTATCTCGTTGTAATAGGTGTCAAGGGCCAGGTGCAGATGTTTGCCCCGATAGTCGGCTCCCGCATCCCATTGCGAGGTGTATTCGGGCTGCAGCTGGGTGTTGCCCACCAGCGTGTAGTACAGATCGTTGAGCGTGGGCACACGGAAGATGCGCTTGTGGAAAGCCCTGAGGATCCAGCCGCCGTTTTTATACGAGAGCAGGAACATGGGCGTGAGCTTCTCCATGGCGTCAGCCTGTGCCACGGTATGATCCTGCACATGGGTGTAGAGCAGCGCCACATTGGCCTCCCATCCCTTGTACGAACCGATGAGCGAGAGGAGCGACTTGGAGTCGATGCGATAAACGTAGTTGAAGCGATAGACATCGCAGTCGAGGTCGGACCATCGCAGATCTGTACTCGCTGTCAGCGAAAGATAGGTACTGTTGTAAGAGCCAGCCACAGAGGCGTATAAGTCCTGTTGGGTGTAGTGATTGTTGCAGTACATAGCGGCAGCATTGGTCGATGGGTCCTGCAGATAATGCAGATAGTCAAACGCATACTTCATGTTGGCCTTCAGACCGAAACGGCTCCACAGTTTCTTGTACGAAGCCTGTGCGAAGAAGTTCTGATCCCATTGTCGGTCGGTGGAGTCCCATTGGTCGGAGAGTCGCCTGACGACAGGACCTGGCAAGCCCCTTTCGGAGTTATAATAATAGGTGTGGACCGACAGACCCCGATAGAAGCCTGCTGCCTCAAGCCGGTAGAAGGTGATGTCGGAATTGTGACGGCGCCCTATCGTGTCTTCCGAAGCCGACTGGAACCGGAACTTATAGTCGCCGTCGCTGTGCTGATATTCGCCATCAACAAAGAGCCAGTTCTTCAAGGCGAAATAGAGCTTGGCTTTCTGCAGTCCAAACGATCCCAGTCCGTACTCGCCCGTCAGCATAGTGCGGTCGGGACGACGGGTCTGCATATAGACCGTAGCAGCCGAGGCGTACTCGGAAGCCGACTGCAGACGCTCGTTCCTGTTGGCGTTGTATAGCGACACAGACTCCATGTTGGACAAAGAATACTTGCCCAAATCCACCTGTCCGTTCTGTGCGTTGGTGATACGAATGCCGTCGAGATACACGCCCACATGCTGCGATCCGAGCGACCGCACGTTGACGGTCTTCAGTCCGCCCAGTCCACCATAGTCTTTGATCTGCACGCCCGAGAAATACTTCAGGGCATCGGCCACGGAGGTGGTAGACAGGTTCTGTAGCATCTCGCCCTGGAGGGTCTGACTGGGTGTAAGGTAATGAGGGCGCTCGCCCACACACACCACCTCGTCGAGCGAGAGCGTGTCGCGATGAATCGTACCTACATTCTGCGCATGACAAGGCATCACACAGAGGCACAATAATCCTTTGCAGATTTTCTTCATCTTATCCTAAAAAACTTAATGGTTCTCCATCCCAAAACCTAACCCACGAGGCGGGATAGAATCATAGACAGAAAACGTAAATACTTATAGTATGCTGATTGATACATACAGTGAGCACACACATTGTCTCTCTATGGCAACGGCAGGTCTTCTGGCTCGCGTCGTCAAACTCGTTCAAGCGGTCTTCCCGAAAAAATGTCAGTGACCATCATGCTTGCCCAATAAGACGCATACAGCAGCGGGACTGCTCAGGCTTCTCACCTGATTCCCTTTTCATCGCAATACCTCCTATTGCCTCAGCGGAACGAAGATAGTTGCGAACCAATTGCGGCTGCAAAGGTAAATAAAAAATATGAACCCGCCAAGGTTTCTTGTTTATTTTTGTTAAAAACTTTCAAACATAATAAACCATTTACCCCAAATGTCATCTTTTTTTAGTGTAAGTCGTGAGGGGACAAGAAATCTCAGGAGTTAAGGAGTTAAGGAGTTAAGAAGTTAAGGAGTTAAGGAGTTAAGGAGTTAAGGAGTTAAGACAAATGCTTTAGTGGACTTAAAATAAACATCAAACAATAAACAGTCCTCCTAAGGCTGTTCTCATTCATTAGTCACTTTCAAGACATAAAAAAATATCCTAAGTTACTTGTCAATGTAACTTAGGATATTTTTTATATCAGGAGTCAACTCCTTTTTACCAGATATGGGCACGCTTGTTCTTTGGAACAAAGAGCTTTTCGCCCTTCTTGATACCGAAAGCCTTGTACCATGCGTCAACCATTGGGAGTGCACCATTCACACGAGCCTCATTGGGAGAGTGAACATCCACTGTCATGAGATACTGCAGATACTCAGGACGGGCATTGCCTGCCCATACACGAGCCCATGACAGGAAGAAGCGCTGCTCAGGAGTGAAACCGTCCTTCACGCCAAGTTTTTCTGTCTTCATCACGTTCTGCAGAGCACGGAAGGCGATATTCAGTCCACCATTGTCACCGATGTTCTCACCCAATGTCAGCTGACCGTTTACCTTCTTGCCTGCCAACTCTATCGTGTTGAAATGGTTGACGAGCACCTTGGTACGGGCCTCGAAGTTCTTCTTATCAGCAGCCGTCCACCAGTTGTGCTGGTTGCCGGTCTTGTCAAACTGACTGCCCTGATCGTCGAAACCATGACTCATCTCATGTCCTATCACACCACCGATAGCACCATAGTTCATGGCATCGTCAGCTGATGGGTCGAAGAATGGAGGCTGCAGAATAGCTGCAGGGAAGCAGATTTCGTTGGTGGTAGGGTTGTAATAGGCATTGATGGTCTGAGGTGTCATTCCCCACTCCATCTTGTCTACTGGCTTGTTCACCTTACGGGCGATTTCATCCTTGGTGAAGAACTCAGAGATGTTTGCCATATTCTCATAGAGCGACAGACTGTCGTCCACCTGCAGTCCGCTGTAGTCCTTCCACTTGTCTGGATAACCTATCTTGATGATAAAGTTCTCCAACTTATCCTTTGCCTGTGCCTTGGTGGCGGCGCTCATCCAGGTAGCCTCGTCGATGCGCTGGGCAAGGGCTGTCTGCAGGTTGTGAACCAACTGGAGCATACGGTTCTTGCTGCTCTCAGGGAAATACTTCTCTACATAGAGCTTACCGATGGCCTCGCCCAAGACACCGCTCACGCTGCTCACAGCACGCTTCCAGCGAGGACGGTCCTGCTGCACACCACTCATCACCTTGCTCAGTTCGAAGGATACGGCACGGAAGTCATCACTCAGCACACCGGTGGCTCCTGAGATGACCTTAAGCTCAGCATAGGTCTTCAGGTCGTCGAGAGAGGTCTCGGCAAGAATCTTCTCCACCTCGTGGATAGGCTCCGGCTGACCCACACAGATGTCCTTGAAGGCTGGGAAGCCTGATGCCAGGAACACATTGCCCCAGTCGATACCAGGATAGTCGATAACCAACTGGTTGTAGCTCATCTTGTGATAATTCTTGTCGATGTCACGAAGCTGCACCTGGCTGTAGCTTGCCTTGGCAATACGAGTCTCAATGGCCATCACAGCCTCCATCTTCTTCTCGGCAGTAGCCTCGTCGTTGCCTACCATCTGGAAGAGCTTCTTTATGTATGTCTTGTAAGCCTCACGGATCTTCTTTGTCTGGTCGTCGTCATTGAGATAATAGTCGCGCACTCCCAGTCCAAGACCACCCTGTCCCACTTCCACCAGATTATTGGCAGCATCACGAAGGTCGGCACCCACACCGATGCCATACATCATGGTACCCTCGCCACGGAAGTCAAGCTGAGCAGTAACCAACTGATACTCTCTGCGGTCCTTGATGGCAGCGATGCGGTCGAGAGTAGGCTTGATAGGTGCCCATCCCTCCTTGTTCAGTCGAACGCTGTCCATGCGGAGGTTGTAGAGTGAACCTATCTTTTGTCCGAGCGAACCCTCCTGCTGTGGCTTGGAAGCATATTCGAGGATGATGTCCTGAATGCGCTTCTGGTTCAGTTCGAAGAGATCGGTAAAGGCACCATTGTCAGGGTGCTCTCCGTCGAGTGGATGATTCTTCATCCAGTTGCCGGCGGCATAACGATAGAAATCTGTTCCTGGCTTGATACTCAGGTCCATGTTGGCCTTGTCAATGCCAGAGCCCAACTTGTCTTGCTGGGCGAAAGCAGCTGTAGTTCCTAACAACAAAGCTGCTAATACCATTTTTGTTTTCATCTATATAATAATTAATGTTTAAATCAAGTTTCGCATGTTCAGAAGTTAAAGAAGTTAAAGAAGTTATCACTCCCTTCGGTCGTTAGAAGTTATAGCCAACAGCCTTTTTAGTTGTATACTGAGCCATAAAGCATTTGTCTTAACTCCTTAACATCTTAACTTCTTGCCCGATACCACTCAGTGCCAGACCTGCAAAGGTCAGGGCACCATTCAGCATCAGTAGCTCATAGCCGAACTTATAGCCCGTAAACTGCATGGTCAGGGTATCGACGGCAAAGCATATCAGCGGACTGGCGATACATATCCAGGGCACCCACCTGTCGTTCACCTTTCTGTGGGTCATCAGTCCAAAGGCAAAGAGTCCCAACAGCGGACCGTAGGTATAGGAGCACAGGATATAGATGGCATCGATGACACTCGTCGAGTTAAGGGCTCCGAAGCCTATGATGAAGAGCATGAAGACCATTGCCACGGCGAGATGCACCTTCTTGCGGAGATCTTCATCCTCATCGCGACCGAAGATATCCACGCATACACTGGTGGTAAGGGCGGTAAGAGCAGAGTCGGCACTCGAGAAACTGGCTGCCACCACTCCTATCGTGAAGAACACGGTCACCATAGACCCCAAGGCTCCCGAGGCAGCAAACATAGGCAACAGGTCGTCGGGCTTTTCAGGAAGGGCCATGCCCTGCGACTTGGCCAGCATCATCAGCAGCACACCGAGGGAGAGGAAGAGCAGATTGGCTGGCACGAAGGCGAAACCATAGCTGCACATGTCTTTCTGGGCTTCACGCAATGTCTTGCAGGTCAGGTTCTTCTGCATCATGTCCTGGTCGAGACCAGTCATCACGATGACCACGAAGATACCGCTGAGAAACTGTTTCCAGAAGTTCTGTCGCGACACCCAGTCGTCGAAGACAAAGATGCGCGAGTGTTCATCCTGGCTGATAGCTGCGATGGCCTCCGTGGGTGTCATTCCGAGTTGTCCTGTCACCTTATATATAATAAGGAGAAGCGCGGCAAACATGCAGAGTGTCTGAAAGGTGTCGGTCCATACCAATGTCTTGATGCCTCCCTTGCGTGTATAGAGCCAGATGAGCACCACCATCGATGGCACGGTGAGCCAGAAGGGAACACCGATGTTGTCGAGCACGAAGTGCTGCAGGATGAAGCACACCACGAAGAAGCGCACGGCTGCTCCTGTCATCTTCGACAACAGGAAGAAGGAAGCTCCCGTCTTGTAGGAACGGTTGCCCAACCTGTGGAGCAGATAGGTATAGATGGTGGTGAGGTTGTACCGATAATATACCGGCAACAGGACGAAAGCCACCAGGAAGTAACCCACGATGAAGCCTAAGCACATCTGCAGGTAAGTCATGCCACTCAGCATCGCCATGCCAGGCACACTGACGAAGGTGATGCCCGAGATGGAAGCTCCCACCATTCCGAAAGCCACCATGTACCAGGGCGAACGTCGGTCGCCACGATAGAACGTATTGTTGTTGGCTTGCCTCGATGTGAGGCGGCTGAAGAGCAGCAACACAGCGAAATAAGCCAATATTGTCAGGATGATAACCATGAAAGTTGTCTGAGTTTATGCTGTCTATAGATTCTCGGCATCCTGCAGCCAGATAGTGGAGTTGGCATCCGAAGGCATGCGCCAGTCGCCACGGGGGCTCAGACTCACACTTCCCACCTTTGGACCATCGGGCAGACAGCTGCGCTTGAACTGCTGATTGAAGAAGCGGCGCACAAAGGTCTTCAGCCATTTCTTGATGGTTTCCTCATCATAGCTGTCAGGATCGTTGTCGCTGATTTTCACACGCTGTACATCTGTATCTATGAATGCCTTCTTTGCCAAGAGATAGATCTTGGCAGGGCGATAGCCGAAACGCAGGAAGTAATACAGGAAGAAGTCGTGCAACTCGTATGGTCCCACAAGATCCTCGGTCTTCTGCTTGATGTTGCCATTCTCGTCGGCAGGTATCAGCTCCGGACTGATAGGTGTGTCGATGATATCGAGCAGGGTGTTGCGGCTCTGCTCGTCTACCCCACTCTCTGCCACATAGTTCACCAAGTGGCGAATCAAGGTCTTGGGTATGCTGGCATTCACACCGTACATGCTCATGTGGTCGCCATTATAGGTGGCCCATCCCAAGGCGAGTTCCGACAGGTCGCCTGTACCTATCACCATTCCTCCCAACTGGTTGGCAAGGTCCATCAGTATCTGTGTACGCTCGCGTGCCTGCGAGTTCTCGTAGGTCACATCGTGCACGGAGGAGTCATGGCCTATGTCCTCAAAATGCTGGGTCACAGCCTTGGCGATGCTGATCTCGCGAATGGTGATGCCTAAGCTCTGCATCAGCATCAGAGCGTTGTTGTAGGTGCGGTCGGTGGTTCCGAAACCAGGCATGGTGACTCCTACGATTCCCTTGCGGTTCATTCCCAACTTGTCGAAAGTCTTCACGCAAACCAAGAGGGCCAAAGTCGAGTCAAGACCTCCGCTGATACCCACTACCACTGTCTTGGCGCCAGTATGCACGATGCGCTTGGCAAGTCCCATCACCTGGATATTGAATATCTCCTCGCACGATGCCTTCATGTCGGCAGAGGTAGGAATGAAGGGATGAGGGTTGACTGGGCGCTCCAACACAAACTCACGGTCGTTCTCGGCTGGAGACGCCTCGATGTTGCGAATGCCAAACTGATGGTCGAGTATCGAATACTTAATGTTGCGCTGTGCATTGACATAGGTAGAATTGGTGCGGCGCTCAGAGCGGAGTCGCTCCACGTCTATCTGTGCTGTCACCATCTGTGAAACAGTGGCAAAACGCTCGCCTTCTTCAAGCATTTGTCCATTCTCGTAGATAAGGGCATTACCGCCATACACCACATCCTGTGTACTCTCGCCGAAGCCGCACGAACTGTAAACATAACCTGTCATGGTGCGGGCACTCTGCTGCGACAGCAGACTCTTCAGATAGTTGTGCTTGCCTATCAGTTCGTCCGAGGCTGAGAGGTTGAATATCAGGTCGGCACCTGCCAGCGCCAACTTGTTGCTGGGAGGTGCTGGCGCCCATACGTCCTCGCATATCTCCACACCGAAGCGCACACCGTCGTAAGTACGGAACAACTGCAGGTCGGGAGTCACCTTCACCGTGTGTCCGGCAAACCGAATCTCTGTCTCCAAGAGGTCTTGCGCTGAGGCAAACCATCGTTTTTCATAAAACTCGCTGTAGTTGGGCAGATAGGTCTTGGGCACAATGCCCAATATCTGCCCCTGCTGTATCACTACAGCGCAGTTGAGCAACAGGTCGCCTGCCACCACGGGTGCTCCTACAATGGTGATGATGTCGAGCTTGCGTGTAAAGTCGAGCAGCATCATCACGCCCTGCTCTGCCACCTCCAAGAGGAGGTTCTGGCTGAAGAGGTCCTGACAACTGTAACCTGTGACCGAGAGCTCTGGGAAGACGATGACTTCCACACCCTTGCCCTCTGCCTGTACGGTGAGGTTTTCTATCTGCTCTACATTATATTTTACGTCGCCCACCTTCACCATCGGAACGGCACTGGCAACCTTGATAAATCCGTATTTCATCATTAATATTACCTTATTAAACTTTAGTAAATATGCTCTATACGCCCTGAAGGGGCAGAAACTCACAGGAGCAACACGCCCTGAAGGGGCAGAAACTCTGAGCCCAGGGCAGCGCCCTGGGTTGTTTTGGGCGCAAATCTGCCGCCCAGTAAGGGCAAAAGCTTTAAAACTCCTGGCAATATATAAAGCTGTTGCCCTTACAGGGCGCATTGCTGATTGCCCTTATACCCAGGGCGATGCCCTGGGCTAAGAGCTTCTGCCCTTTACCTTTCCCTTCGGCCGGTGACCGTTAGTTCAGGGCGTGCTGCTTATATGGGCTTTGAGGCCTTCAGCCCGTACTTGAACCATTTGCGAAAGTTAAGTTATTTTACTTAATCGTGACCTGCGTAGCACCGTATCCATACTCCTGGAAGGAAGCATCCTGATAGGTGCACGACTTATAGCGATAGTTGAGTTCATGAACGAGGGCATGGCGCAGCACACCCTCTCCCTTGCCATGGATGAAGACTATCTTCTGCCCTTTTTTCTTCTTGTTCTCGTCCATGGTCTTCTTGAACACATCGAGCTGATAATGCAGGATGTCGGCAGCATTCATACCCGCTGTCGTTTCCAACAACTCATCGGCATGCAGATCTATCACGAGGGTGCCGTCATCCTTCTGACGTTTCTTCTTGCCCTCGTGGGCAATGATCTTCTCGTCCTTGTACATCTGTTCCTTCAGTCGCTTGGAGTCTACCACCAAGGGGCGTGCCACCTCGTCATTGTCGACAATGGTAAAGAGCAGAGAAGGCTGCTCGAAGAATTCGTTCTCCTCGAAGACATGCAGTTTGTAGAACTTCACGGGGTCGATGCGGAACTGCACGTCGATAGCTGGCTTCAGCAGGAAAGGCTTGTCCTTCTTATAGGCGGTCAGCTGAACACCGATGCGGCCCATGTCATTGAGCACCTCACGGCCGAACTCCTCAATGAAGAGCTTGGTGTTGGGTTCCACCTCTCCTACCGACTTCAGTGTCCAGGCATTGCCCTCAGCCACGAGATATGAATAATGTATATAGTAGTTGCTGTCGTTGACAATATAGGTCTCGAAGCGGGTATGGGTTATCTCCTTGATGTCCACAGGCACAAAGGCGAGGTATGCACTCAGCTTGTTTCCTCCCTCACGTTCCTGCACAGGAGCACGGAAAGTAATCTCTCTGTCTGCAGCGTCATACTCGTCGACATGCATATCGGTCTGCTCATCATGGTCGTTGAGAATCGACTTGATGCTTCTGCTGTCCTGATGCAGTTCGGTGGCAGCATGCTCCTCGGCTTTCTGCTGGGCTTCCATCTTGGCAGATATCATCTTGCCCATGGCATAGTCGTCCTGCTCTACCACTACCACATCGCGCACAGAGGTAGGAATCTCAAATCCGTCCTCATCCTCGACCAATACGATGTCCTTACCCTGGAAGCCAGAGACTCTGCCGCCTCCCACCTCACTCAGGAATCTTACTTTATCTCCTATTTTCATTGCGTTTCAGTTTTTTATTGTCGCTACAAAGTTACACAAAGTTATCGCAATATGAGAAATTATTTACTTTATTTATCCTTTTGAACATAAATTTTTATCCTTTTGGACATAAAAAAGGCCCGATACCGCTTCTCACGAAGCAGAATCGGGCTAAAAAAACTTATTACTATTGATGAGTTACTAAAATTTCAATATTACTTGATGACAAACTTCTTGCCGTTGCAGATGTATGCACCTGGAGCCAAGATGTACTCAGCATCCTGAGCGTTGCTTACCTCGGCAACCTTCACACCTGTGAGGGTGTAAATCTTCACTGCGCCAGCCTTCTGAGCTGCTACAGTCTGGTTGATTCCTGTTGAAACACTCTCATTGGTCTTACCGTTGCGGTCATAAACTGCACCGTTGACGAAATCGAAATTACCTGTCTGGTTTTCACCATTACCATTATTGTTGAAGATAATCTTAGTAGGAGCAGTTGTCAAAGGGCCATCATACTTCCACATCCAGACATCCAGACCATTCTTCTTCACACCGGTCTTGGTACATGCTACACCTGGCCAATGACCTTCGCCACCGGTAAAGTTGTCTGTATCATTCCAAGCCCATACGTGAACATCATTCCAGTTAGCAGGAGCGATGAAGTAAGCGAAGATACCTGTTGGAGTAGGAATAACCACCTCTTTCATCTTGTTGAAGGTTGCAGAACCAGTCTTGGTTTCGTTATCAGCATTGGTTGCGCTCCAAGTTACAGTCTTGCTCTCGCCTTCCAGCATGTCAGCACCGAGAGTGAAGGAAGCAGCCTTACCAGGGGTAAGAGCCACCTGCTCACCATTACCAATCTTATACCAACCGCTCTGGGCATTGTTGCTCAATGTAGCAGTTACAGTGACTGTATTCTGGAAGTCACCACCATTAGGACTCAAAGTAACCTTGGCTGCTGTGTTGACAGGAGCGTCAATCTTCTTGGCACTTGTACCACCATCATACTCCAAGTAGATATCGCCTGTGATACCAGTGATGTCACCAGTCTGAGCACCGCTACCATTATTCAAGACGACATTGAAACTCTCAACGCCATCGAAAGAGCAAGTCCAGTACTTAGCACCATCAATCTCCTCAGGACCGTCCATTACCTTACCAGGCCATGCACCTGTCAACTTATTAACAGTACCAGTACTTGTTGATGTCCAAGCATAGATGTAAGGAGCCTTATCAGCCTTTACATATACAGTGATTCCCGCATTAGGATCCACCTTCTTGAAGGTCAATTTACCGTTCTTCTCTTTATTATCCTTGTTCACTGCGCCCCACTCAATAGTCTTGGTGTCGCCAAAGTTCATATCTGCGCCAATGGTAAGATTCACACTCACACCAGGAGTCAAGTTCACCTTATCCTGACCTTGTATCTGATACCAACCAGACTGAGCGTCTTCAGAGAGAGTAACTGTCATGTCGATAGTCTCTGTGCGGAATGATCCACCAGCTTGTGAGAACACAACACTTGAAGAAGCAGCAGGAGCCTGCTCGTTCCATGTTGTACCATCCTCTTCATGACCATCGTATGCCTGATCGCCCTTTGATACAGGAGAAGTTGTGTAGATGAATGGGCCATCCTCACCTATTACACCGCCAGTCCAATCCTTTACAAGTACGCGAACCTGACCTTGAGTCTGAGGAGCGTCTACTGTGATAGTAGAACCAGTATATGTCTTACCAGTAACAACATCAGTATATGTGCCTGCTGGGCAATCTGTGAATGTAGCACCACCATTGAGGGCTACGAGAGCGTAGCTATCCTTGTAAGCACGCTTGAAGGCGATACCACCATTGGCTTTGCAACCCTCATCGGTCCACTGACCCTTACGGAGAGCAGGAACTGCCTGACGAATCTTGTTCAAACGGATGAGGTGCTGAGCTACATCATGATTCAATGTGGCAGCCACATTACCAGAAGCCTTGTATACACCGAAGTCTGATGCTTCTACATCACCTGTGATATAACCACCGAAGTAAGCACGACCGGTGTTAGAAAGAGGACCATTAGGACCTTTATCAATTACCACACCGCGACGGAAACCAATCTCAGAACCATAGTAGAGACATGGGATACCACGGAAGGTAAACATCAGAGAGAGATTCTCAGCCCACTGAGCATCACTACCAGGGAAACGAGTACCATCGTTTGGACCTGGACAGTAGTCATGGCTATCTACATATACTACATTATATGTAGCGTCATTATATTTCATATCACCAGTTTTAGCTAAACCGAATGCGGCTCCAGCTGTGTTAAAGTTGTAGTGCAATGGGAAATCGATAACATTGAATCCACTTGACTGAGAATAGTCTGGCTCATGCCATGCACCATTCAGCATAAAGGTATTATTGCTTTCAGGAGAATCCGCATTATCCTTCTCGCAGAGAGGCATCAGCTTAGCATCCATACCAGAACCTCTATCATAGATTTCCTGTGTATCCCAATATGACTGGCTACCATCAAACTGATCCATCAAGTTCTGTGGAGCCTTCCATGTATAATAATAAGGTGAAAGATTGTCCTGACCACGGTACTGTACACCACCGAAACGGGCACAAACCTCACCATACATGAAGAAAGGAGCCTTGTTCAATCGCTTGTCCTCATACTTCTTACCGAGGGCAGCAAACTGAGGAATGAACTGCTTGCAGAAGGTAAGACGTGAGATGTGACCGGAAGTATCGATACGGAATCCATCGACACCCATCTCGATGAAGCTGCCATAGCACTTTACGAGATAATCTGCTACGTAGTCGTTCTCAGTGTTAAGGTCTACACAGTCGCCTGCAATCTGAGCCCACCAACGGGTAGGATCATCCCAATTGAAATTACCGAAATGATGCCAGTAATTGTGAATATCATGATTCGTACCATCGGTATTCTTCATCTGCGCCAGACGACGCTGATACTGAAAACCTCCTGCTACAGTCAAGTAGTCGCTACCCAACTTCTCCTCATTTGGAATCATACAAGCATCTATGTAAGCCTGATTGCGAAGCTGTGTGTCACGATCAAATAACTTGCAGAGTGTCTCCTCACCGAAGTTACCAGTGTGGTTGAGCACGATATCGAGGATAATCTTGATACCCTTGGCGTGAGCCTTGTCGATGAGTTCCTGGAACATCACGTCACCGCTCTTTTTGCCGTCACCGCTCTGATAACGGCAATCTACCTTGGAGAAATCCGAAGCATGATAGCCGTGGTAGTCATAACCGGATGCATTCTGTACGACAGGAGTAATCCAGATAGCAGTGAAACCAAGCGCCTTGATGTAATCGAGCTTGTCGATGACACCCTGGAAGTCACCTCGCCAGCAAGGGTCTTTTGTTTCAATCTGCGCTGCCTGGTTGTCCCAGCAGAGCACATTGTTACTTGGATCACCATCGTAGAAACGAGTGGTCATCATGAAATAGATACTTTCGTCTCGGAAGTCAGTACGATCTTTGGTAAACGTTTCCGTAGCCATCGTCTGCAAGGAGACCAACATGAGCATAAGGACTGCCCATAGCCTTGTGGTAAATCTCTTCATAAATTGATTCGTTATTAATTTTTAGTTAGTGATGAAAATCTATGTTAGTTATTTGATTGTTAAATCCTTCACTTTAAAACTCCTGGTAATATATAAAGCTTTTGCCCTTACAGGGCGCATTGCTCATTGCCATTATACCCAGGGCGTTGCCCTGGGCTAAGAGCTTCTGCCCTTTCAGGGCG
>OMDA01000733.1_pt1 | contig 15690 bp, 12 predicted proteins | sample 1645141 | NCBI WGS metagenome assembly OMDA01 (sample SAMEA103958151, study PRJEB25191) | human gut metagenome | reverse complement strand
CGTTCGCCTCGCGATTCCTTCGGCGCAAAGCGCCTGCGGAATGGAGGATTTTATGCCAGTTTCAGGCGCAGGGTCTTGATTTCGAATGCCCTGAAATCAAGGGATACGGTGTTATCTTCCACAGCAACCTCTGCTTCTTTCTTTTCCAGCATATCGCAGGTCCATGCCTGTGCAACGTTGAGCGCAGTGAATACTTTCGTATTGACTGCTGCCTTCTTCGCTTCATACAGACGCAGGATCAGGTCGCCGCTGCCGTCCTCAGCCAGCTTCACGGATTCGAGAATAACGTTGTCTTTCTCTACACCGAAGGCGCTGAAGGTATCCACAACACCAGCTGTAATAACAGGCTTTACGTTCATCTCATAGCCCTGACGAACTACGTCGCTGTCTGCAAAGCTGCCTTCCCATGCAGTAAAGCCGTAGGTAAAGTGATGTTCTCTGTTGTCTGCATGCATCTCAGGAGCAGCTGCTGCACGCAACAGGGTCAGCTCAAGTGCATTGCCGTTCATGCTGATACCATACTTGCAGTCATTGAGCACTGCGGCACCGTGAGCCTGATCGCACAGAGCGCTGTAACGATGGTTGCAAACCTCAAAACGATCTTTTTCATATGCTCTGGAGCGTCTGGTAGGCCGCTCTACATAACCGAACTGCATTTCGTTGATCCCGTTCTCTGCAAATACGTTGACAGGGAAGCCAACCTTTAACAGGCGATGCAGCTCTTTCCAGTCGATGGCAGTTTCGAATTCCAGTCTTGTGCTGTCTGCATCCAGACGGATGTACTGAACGAAGGACGAATTGCTGATGCGGCCAGTTACCTTCAGGACACTGCGCAGGCTGCCTGTGCTTTCAACGGTTACTGTTACATCCTCTGCAGCGGTGATTTCCTGATCGATGTAGTTGGAATCGATATCCCATGCATCGAACAGACGCGGAACATCTTTATATAAGTGGAAACGGTTCATCGGCTCAGCTGCGAACTCTCTGCCGCTTGTCTTCAGAACAAAGGATACCACCTCACCCTTGCCGTCTACGACAGCCTTCACCTGATTGTTTTCCAGAACGAAGGTATCGCCGTCCTGAGTCAGGGAAACACTGTCTGCTGCCTTGGTCTTGGTTTCTGCAGGAACCAGGGAAACCATACCATAAGCAGGAACTTCTGTAAGACCATATACCTTGTCACCGATCTTTTCGGTCGGAACAGCCTTGCCTTCTCTGGTCTGTGCACCTGCCGCAAAGCTTTCCGGCAGCTCAACCAGTGTGTCATATGCAAATCCCAGGGAGTTGCCGACAGTCACGCCATTTCCGGCTTCTACCAGACCTGCAACTGCCTTTGCAGTCAGCTCATGGCTTTCTTCCAGAATTGCATGGAATGCTTTTTCCGCGTCCTCATAAACTCTTGCGATGGAAGAGCCGGGCAGGATGTCGTGGAACTGATGCAGCAGGACTTCTTTCCACAGACGCTCAATTGCCTCTGCAGGATATGTCTGTCCCTTCTGGGCTGCCAGCGTGCCCCACAATTCCAGATCACGCATGGAAAGCTCACATCTTCTGTTGTTGTTCTTCACCATTGCCTGAGAAGTATAGGTTCCGCGGTGAGCGCTGAAATACAGCTCTCCGGTATAGGTATGCTTCGGTCCGCCTTCTGCTTCCATATCCTGGAAGAACTCGATGGGACCTTCCAGTTTTACCTTCGGGCAGCCTTCCAGGTCAGCCTCACGCTTCGCATATTCCAGATAGTCTCTTGCCGGGCCGCCGCCGCCATCGCCGTAACCAAAGGGCAGGAGGAATGCATCCAGATCTCTCTTCTGGCTTCTGTTCTCCCACACGTTCATCAGCTCGGTGGGGTCGGTGCGGTAGGTGTAGCTGGTAGGCAGGAAGGAACTGATCTTCGTGCCGTCCATGCCTTCCCAGTAGAAATAATGGTAAGGGAACTGTTCGCCTTCATTGTAAGACCAGAAAATCTTCTGAGTTACCAGATATTCAACGCCGCAGCTCTTCAAAATCTGAGGCAGTGCAGCGGTATAACCAAAGGTATCAGGCAGCCACAGCATCTTGCTGTCTACGCCGAACTCTTCCTGATAATAGCGTTTGCCGTAGAGCAGCTGACGGATCAGTGCTTCCCCGGAAGCCATATTCGTATCCGGTTCTACCCACATCGCGCCCTCTGCGATCCACTGGCCATCCTTAACCGCCTGTTTGATTCTTTCAAACAGCTCGGGGTAGTATTTACGGCACATCTCATAGCCGGCAGGCTGACTCTGGATATATTTGTATTCCGGATATTCTTCCAGCAGGCGCAGCTGTGCTGCAAAGGTACGCTCTGTCTTTCTGTGTGTCTCTGCCATCGGCCACAGCCATGCCAGATCGATATGGGCATTGCCGATTGCGTAGAATACAGGCATAGTGGAACCGTTCTTCGCTTCCAGTGCGGGGCGGAGTGCTTCTCTGCCTGCCTTGTAGGATGCGATTCTGCCAGCCTCATCCTGCTCAAAATCAACAACAAGGGTAAAGGCCTCCAGCGCCTCTGCGATCTTTGCAGCCCGCAGGGAATTCGGATCGAGCTTGTCCAACAGCTGTCTTAAGGTGTCTGCATCCATCCACAGCTGATATGCGTCTTCATTCCAGATACCGAAGGTGCAAACGCCGAGGGTACGTCTCTTGCCCTCTTCCAGCGGGTCCTGATATGCGCCGGGAAGTACCGGGCCGGTTGCGCAGCCGCCGTCCGGAGATTCCGGATAATAATGGCCCGCGTAGGTTTCCATCAGGATTTCATATTCTGTTCCTGCCACAGCGTCAGTGGTCAGAACGTTATCTTCTACGAAATGATGCTTCTGGGTTACCCAGGAAGCACGGTAGGTACCGAATTCCTGCCCGTTTACAAACAGCGTGGATTCGCCGTCCGGTTTTAAATCCATGACAATTCTCTTGCCCTGTGCTTCTGCAGGCAGAACCACTTTGCCTCTAAACCAGCAATATTCCCAGGTCTTGCCCCAGGTAAAGCCGGGCTCTACAGGCTCGAACGGGCCATTCATCGCTTCCTCCTGAGATAAATGATCCATTGTGCGGAACGCTTCCCAGGAAATCTCCCCCAAAGGTCTGTAAAAATCATCCTTCAGCGTGCGCATCCAATGCTGCAGTCTGCCACGCCATTCTGAACTCATGATCCCCATCTGAATTCCTCCGTGTTGTGTTATATTCTCGGGTATTAAAAATCAATACCACCTCATTTATAACGTTTTCCATCTGGTTCGTCAACCCCAATAATCCTATATTTATCCCTAAAAAATCACAATCTTTTTTCGATCAGCCACGCCGCTGCAAGCCGCTCCAGACCATCCCGGATTTCGTCCTCCGTCAGGCCGCCAAAGCCGATCAAAACGGTTGCGCGACACACAGCCTCCGGGACAGCTGCCCCCACAAGCGCTGACGACAGACCATAGACTTTCACACCTTGTCGGCGTGCCGCGTTGACAAGCTCTTTTTCGCTGCGTCCGACGCGATCCGTGAGCAAAAGATGCAGTCCCGCATTTTCCCCCGAAAGGTCAAATTGCCCCAAAAAGGGTTTCAGCCCGTCCAGCAGCGCTTCATGTTTTCTGCTGTAGCTTTTCCGCATCCGGTTCAAATGCCGTTCAAACGCACCGCTGTCCAGAAATTGCTCCAGCACCGCCTGGTCGACTCTCGAAACCGTACACGAAAAGCAGGCGCATTTTTGCCGGTAGCGCTCCAGCAAAGCCTCCGGCAGCACCATATACCCGACACGGATTGCAGGTGCAATCGACTTGGAAAAGGTTCCCATATAGATCACCTTTCCTGCCGCATCACTCGCCTGCAGGGACGGCACGGGCTTTCCACGGTAACGGAATTCGCTGTCATAATCATCTTCTATAATATAGCGTTCCTTTTCCCGTGCTGCCCAGTTTAAAAGCTCTGTCCTGCGCCCGATCGGCATCATACGCCCGGTGGGATACTGGTGCGACGGCATCACATAGACCACCTGCGCGCCCGATTTTTCCAGCTCTTCTATGCAGATTCCGTTGGCATCCGACGATACCGTAACCACTTCCCCCGCAAAGAGCTGAAAAATCTTCCATGCACGCGGATAGGTCGGATTTTCAAACGCCACTGTGATTGTTTCCTCGAAAACATAACGGAGCAGCATCAGCAGATAATCGTTTCCCGCTCCAACCACGATCTGCTCCGGTCTGCAAGTCACGCCACGGGATGCATGCAGATATCGGGAAATCGTGCGGCGCAGCGAAAGATCGCCCATCGGATCTCCCGGCAAAAACAGATCTCGGTTGTTTAGATTCAGAACGTTTCTGTTGACTTTTCGCCATAAATCAAACGGGAAATTACGCATGTCGATCGCATTCGGAGAAAAATCAACCAAAACGGGCGGCACCGCAGACGAGTCGTCCAATGCAGCTTTGGATGCGCAAGCGGCATCTGAAAGAAAAAGGCAATCGCCGCCTGCATCTGCACGTGAAAAGCTGCCAGCCTGTTCGCGAGACGTTATTCCTGCGTCCGGCGCGGTCTCCATCTGGTACAGTTCCTCCACCCGTGCGACAAAATATCCTTTATAGGGTACCGCCTCCAGATATCCCTCCGCCACGAGCTGGTCATACGCCAGCTCTACCGTACTACGGGATACCTGCAAATATTCCGCCAGAGAACGCGTCGAGGGAAGCTTCTCCTGACAGAGAAGCTTCCCACTTCTGATTTCGTCTCTGATATATTGATAAATCTGTTCGTAAAGATGGGTTCCATCCTCTTTCCACTCAATTACCAGATCCTGCATAGGCTCAGTCCTTTTTCGGAAGCTTAAAGGAGCTCTTTAAAGATACAATCCGGTTAAATACCGGCTCGCCCGGCTTGGAATCCTTGTAATCTACGCAGAAGTATCCCTGTCTGACGAACTGGAAGCTTTCGTAGGGCTTTGCTTCCTTTAAGGAAGGCTCGATCCATGCTTCCTTTACAGTCAGGGAGTTGGGATTTAAGTTCAGGGAGCCGTCTTCATTGTAAACGCCCTTTTCTTCATCAATGATGTTCTCATACAGACGAACGGTTGCTTTGACTGCAGTCTGGCACGCCACCCAGTGAATGGTGCCCTTTACCTTACGTCCTTCAAAGCCGCTTCCGGACTTGGTTGCAGGATCGTAGGTTCCATGGATTACGGTTACATTGCCGTTTTCATCCTTTTCACAGCCTGTGCAGGTTACAAAGTACGCGTTCATCAGGCGCACCTCGTTGCCGGGAAACATACGGAAGTATTTCTTCGGAGGCTCCTCCATAAAGTCTTCGCGTTCGATGTAGAGCTCTCTGCCAAACGGAACCTTACGGCTGCCCAGTGCTTCGTTTTCCAGGTTATTCGGAGCGTCCAGATATTCGATCTGGTCTTCCGGATAGTTGTCGATCACAAGCTTCACCGGGTCAACGACTGCCATCACTCTGGCGCGTTTTAATTTCAGATCTTCCCGGATGCAATATTCCAGCATCGCATAATCTACGGAAGAATTGCTCTTGGAAATACCGCACAGGTCTACGAACATTTTGATGGATTCCGGTGTAAAGCCTCTGCGGCGAAGCGCTGCGATGGAAACCAGACGGGGATCGTCCCAGCCGTCTACGATGCCCTGCTCTACCAGCTTCTTAATATAACGTTTGCCGGTAACAACATTGGTCAGATACAGCTTTGCAAACTCGATCTGACGGGGCGGATAGGGTTTGTATTCCAGCTCCCGTACCACCCAGTCGTACAGCGGACGGTGATCTTCAAATTCCAGCGTACAGATGGAATGGGTAATGCCCTCGATGGCATCCTCGATGGGATGTGCAAAATCGTACATCGGATAGATACACCATTTATCTCCGGTATTGTGATGTGTCATGTGCGCCACACGATAAATAACCGGATCTCTCATGTTCATATTTGGGCTTGCCATATCGATTCTGGCGCGCAGAACCTTTTCGCCGTCGGCATATTTGCCCGCTTTCATCTCTTCAAACAGAGCGAGGTTTTCTTCTACGCTTCTCTCTGCACCGGGATCCATCTTGCCGGGCTCGGTCAGCGTACCGCGGTATTCACGGATCTGATCCGCGGAAAGATCAGAAACGTAAGCTTTGCCTTTCTGAATCAGCTTTACAGCGCCCTCATACATCTGGTCGAAATAGTTGGATGCAAAGAACAGTCTGTCCTCCCAGTCTGCGCCCAGCCATTTTACGTCCGCCTTGATCGATTCTACAAATTCGATCTTTTCCTTCGTCGGGTTGGTATCGTCAAAACGGAGATTGAATTTACCGCCGTACTGCTTTGCAAGTCCATAATTTAACAGAATGCTCTTGGCATGTCCGATATGCAGATATCCGTTGGGTTCCGGCGGAAATCTGGTATGTACTGTTTCGTAAACGCCTTCCTCCAGATCTTTATCAATCATCTGCTCGATGAAGTTTCTGGAAACAGGCTCCTTTGCTTCTTCTGCTGCAGGATTTTCTTTCGAGAATTCAGCCATTTTCCTTATCTCCCATCCTTTCATTTCCTTATTATTGTTTTATCTTATCAAAACAAACATTAAAATACAACATCGTTCTTAAGAAAATAATAATGTTCTTTTCCCCTGTTGTGTGATAAAATACCTTTTGCAGGGATATTTTTATCAGTTTCGGAATACCCTGCTGTACAAATGTTATAACTACACTTTTTTATGCAGGAGGACTCCCTTATGAATCGTGCCTTACTCAAACAGGATGCCAAGGACGCTATGAAAGCGGCAAATCCGCATCCGGTACTCACCACCCTTGTTTTCTGGGCGATCCAGCTCGCCGCGCAGATCATTCTTGGTATTGTTTCCAGTATCTGCGGCTTTACTACCTACTTTTCTGCAGCCATCAGCTCCGGCATGTATGAAGACAGTGCATTTTTAAACTATGCCCCCAGCATCGGCGCTTTCCTGATCTACCTGGTTGTTGCGATCGTTATCGGCCTACTGATCGGTACCGTTCAGTTTGGTTATTATGCATACAGCCTGAAGGTTTTCAAGCATGAAGAAGCCGGCATTTCCGAGCTGCTTGCATACTTTCCCATGCTGCTCAAGATTTTCGGTCTTTCCCTCTGGATGGGTCTGTTCATCATGCTGTGGAGCTGCCTGTGCTACATCCCCGGCATCATCGCTGCACTGCGTTATTCCCAGGCCTTCTACATTCTGGCAGAAGATCCCAATAAGGGAATCCGTCAGTGTGTCAATGAAAGTAAAGAGCTGATGAGCGGTCATCTGTGGGAATACTTCGTGCTGCAGCTTTCCTTTATCCTCTGGTATCTGCTTACAGGCGTTACCTGCGGTATTGCAAGCCTGTATGTAACTCCTTATACCGAGATTACCAACGCCGGTTATTATTTAAGCTTAAAGCCGGAACAATCTTATGACGGCGGATATGGATGCGATCCTCAGCCGGATGATGTGATCTGAGGATTTTCCGGAAAATAGCTATTGTAACCATATGATTTTTATAAAATATCCATTCGTACAGGTGTACTTCCTAAAGACCTGGGCGGATGGATATTTTTTATTTTTATAAAAAAGAATGTGCATCCTCGTAAAGCGTTTATTATCGTATGGAAACGAAGTTTTCTATACGATAATAAGAACCAGATACCCGAGAGGCGAAGCCTTTCTGGCATCTGGTTCTTATTTTCAATCTTTACCGCCTTCCGATACTAGGCGATATCCTGTATTTTTCGCGATGTCACCGCTTTGCCCCTGGAGTTTCAGCCACCGCTCATCCGAGCCGGTGCGCCGTTTTGTGTAGCTTAGTGATGGAACAGTCTGATTCCGGTAAATACCATCGCCATGTCATACTTATCACAGCATTCGATGACCGCATCATCGCGGACGGAGCCGCCGGGCTGTGCAATGTATTTTACGCCGCTCTTATGTGCGCGTTCGATGTTATCGGAAAACGGGAAGAATGCGTCAGAGCCAAGGGTTACATCGGTCAGCTGGTTTAACCATGCATGCTTTTCTTCTCTCGTAAAGACAGCAGGCTTTACCTTGAAACGGGTCTGCCATACGCCATCTGCCAGCACATCTTCGTATTCATCACCCATGTAAACATCGATGGCATTGTCTCTGTCTGCGCGTCCAAGGCCGTCTACAAACTGCAGTCCAAGCACCTGGGGAGACTGACGCAGCCACCAGTTATCCGCTTTCTGTCCTGCCAGTCTCGTGCAGTGGATACGGGACTGCTGACCTGCACCAACGCCGATGGCCTGTCCGTCCTTGACATAGCACACGGAGTTGGACTGGGTATATTTCAGGGTGATCAGCGCGATCTTCATATCGATCAGCGCCTCTTCGGGCACTTCTTTGTTCTTTGTTACAAAGTTTGACAGCAGCTCTTCATCAATGTTTAACTCGTTGCGTCCCTGTTCAAAGGTCACGCCGAACACCTGTTTTCTCTCAATTTCCGCAGGGCGATAAGAGGGATCGATCTGGATAACATTGTATCCGCCCTTTTTCTTCGCTCTTAAAATCTCCAACGCTTCGTCGGTATAGCCGGGAGCGATCACTCCATCGGAAACCTCGCGCTTGATCAGCTTTGCCGTGTCTGCGTCACAGACATCAGACAGTGCAATAAAATCACCAAAGGAAGACATTCTGTCTGCACCTCTCGCTCTTGCGTAGGCACATGCCAGCGGAGAAAGCTCTCCAAGGTCGTCTACCCAGTAAATTTTTGCCAGCGTATCCGTCAGCGGAAGTCCCACGGCCGCACCAGCCGGGGAAACGTGCTTAAAAGAGGTTGCTGCCGGAAGTCCGGTCGCTTTTTTTAACTCGGAAACAAGCTGCCAGCCGTTTAATGCATCCAGGAAATTGATATACCCTGGCTTGCCGTTTAATACGGTAACAGGCAGGTCGCTGCCATCCTCCATGAAAATTCTGGAAGGCTTCTGATTCGGGTTGCATCCGTACTTTAACTGAATTTCGTTCATTTTTTCCTCCATTCCACAGGCGCTTTGCGCCGAAGGTTTTTAGTGGTTTTTGTTCACAATTCTTGTCTCGTATTTGCCGGTTTCGATGTCGATGTAGCGCACAAACAGGGAAACCTTATTTTCTTCATTCAGACTTTCCCAAACCAGCTGAGTAAAGCTGTCGATATCTCCGGAAATCGCAACCTTCTTCGGCTCGCCGGAAAAGCTCGGCAGCGGATTGCCGTCATGCATATAGGTGTGGATAAATCTGCCCTCGCCCGCTTTCGGATTTTCGTAAGCAAAGGTGTAACGCAGGCAGGAGGACGGATCGCCGTCGTCGCTCTTTAAAATGGACATTGCAAAGTTGTAGCCGCCGTTTTCGATATGCAGGATACCGGAAATACGTGGAGTGTAGTTCGGACCGTCCGGTTCAAATTCCCGGCTGCGCAGGCTCTGCTCAAAGGTCAGCTGCTTGTCCATGCCCTCATAGATCGTGTCTGTCTGGTCGCCGTTTGTCACGATCGTCTTGTTGCCCAGCACGCGAACCGGTGCATAGATGATCAGGCTCGGATCCTCCAGCTTGGACGGGTCAAACGCCTGTGTGCGGATGCCCTCGCCCTCCTCTACGAACACGCGGTTGCGGGAGTTGCTGCTTCTGCCCATAATAAAATACGCTGTTACCGCCTGTTTTCCGTCAGGGGTTTTGCCGATGACGATACCTCGTCCCGGATAGGCGTTGTTTTTCAGTTCTTCCGAAAGATTTAAAAGCTCCATGTTGTCCTCCATTTTGAAATGAATACGATAAAAAACCGCCTGAATACTCACATCATCTTCTGCTGTCAGTACCCAGGCGGTCGGTTTCTTCAAACGTGCTCCCCGTGGTGATCTCCACTAATCCGCCAGTCACACGTTTTGTGTTTGATTGTGTTAAAACAGGATACCCGCCAACGGGACATCCTATTCTATGCTATGCGGCCAATCGGTTAAAATCAGTCCGCAGAGCTGTAGTTGGGAGCTTCCTTCGTGATATGAATATCATGAGGATGGCTCTCACGCAGAGCTGCTGCAGAAATCTTGACAAATCTGCCGTTTTCCTTCAGCTCTTCGATGCTCTTCGTTCCACAATAACCCATACCGGAGCGAAGACCGCCCATCAGCTGGAATACCGTATCTTCTACCAGGCCCTTGTATGCAACACGGCCTTCTACGCCTTCCGGAACGAGCTTCTTGGCGTCGGTCTGGAAGTAGCGATCCTTGCTGCCGTTTTCCATCGCAGCGATGGAACCCATGCCGCGGTAAACCTTGTATTTACGTCCCTGATACAGCTCGAACTGTCCGGGGCTCTCATCACAGCCTGCAAACATGGAACCCATCATGCAGACGCTTCCGCCTGCCGCGATCGCTTTGGTGATTTCACCGGAATACTTGATACCGCCGTCTGCGATGATCGGGATACCATATTCTCTTGCAACTGCGTAGCAGTCCATGATAGCTGTGATCTGAGGAACACCGATACCTGCAACCACACGGGTTGTACAGATAGAACCAGGTCCGATACCAACCTTAACGGCATCTGCACCTGCTTCGATCAGTGCTCTGGTCGCTTCTCCGGTTGCAACGTTGCCCGCAATTACCTGCAGATCCGGATATGCTTCCTTGATCATACGCAGGCAGCGCAGTACGTTTTCAGAATGACCATGTGCGGAATCCAGAACAATAACGTCAACCTTGGCTTCTGCCAGAGCTGCCACACGATCCAGAACATTGGCAGTAATACCAACACCTGCACCGCAGAGCAGACGTCCCTGTGCATCCTTTGCTGCAAGAGGATATTTGATCGTCTTCTCAATATCCTTGATCGTGATCAGGCCCTTCAGATTGAAGTCCTTATCAACGATCGGCAGCTTCTCTTTTCTTGCCTTTGCCAGAATCTTCTTTGCTTCTTCCAGTGTGATACCTTCGGGAGCCGTAACCAGACCTTCACTGGTCATGGATTCTTTAATCTTCTTGGTAAAATCTGTCTCGAATTTCAGGTCGCGGTTGGTAATGATGCCGACCAGCTTTTTGCCCTCTGTGATCGGGACACCGGAAATACGGAATTTTGCCATCAGTTCATTGGCATCTGCAAGGGTATGCTCCGGGGATAACGAAAAAGGATCTGTAATGACGCCGTTCTCAGAACGTTTTACCTTGTCCACCTCATCGGCCTGCGCCTCAATGGACATATTCTTATGGATAATACCGATACCGCCCTGTCTGGCCATTGCGATCGCCATTCTATGTTCTGTAACGGTATCCATTCCCGCACTCATCAGCGGAATGTTCAGCTTGATCTTTTTTGTCAACCAGGTAGTCACGTCGACCTGATTGGGAATTACCTGAGAGTATGCCGGCACCAACAGCACATCGTCAAAGGTAATGCCTTCGCCAATAATCTGACCCATCTTCTCTCCTCCTGCGTATTTTAACTGTCAATTCAATGAAAACTGCCAGTAAATACACTACTGACAGTTCGTTTGAGGCAAGTGTAACAGAATTAAAACTCTGTGTCAATCGAAAAATACTTTTCTGGGCGCAACAGACTGAAGTGCTTTTACCATGGCCTCGCTGGGCTCAAAAATGATCTTGCGGTCTCCGCTGTAGATCATCACATAGCGGCTGTCCGGCTGTCCGGCAACGCCGCTGGAATAGTCCGTCACCTTAAGCTGACGATTCTTCATGTTGTCCAGATGCCAGGAGTTGATCGGTGCAAAAATCTCCATACGCTCTGTTTCAAACTTCTCGACTTTTTTCCGTTTGGTTTTGTTTAAAATCTTGTCGACGGAAATCTCCTTATCCACGTACAGATATTCAAACTCCACGCTGGCATTGAGCGAAGTAAAATACGCTCCGATTCCGGCTGCTGCCACTCCGAGCCACATCAGGGCATTCAGCATGCTAAGCAGGAAAAAAATCACCGCCAGAACAATCAGAAAAACCTGCAGTGCTTTCATCGCACTGGACGGTTTTTTCGCCACCAGACATTCTACATAGCTTTCATTCATATTGCTTTACCACCTTCGTATTTATTCCCCATCCCGGGAAGCTCAGGGTTTTGAAAGGTCTGTCCTTTTGACAGTGCTCCCTTTTTCAAACCGATAAAGCTATCATAGTACAGAATTCGCTTTTTTTCAAGGTATCCCAGGGACTTATCCGGTAGTTTAGAAAATTTTCACTTTTCTATCACAATGCTTTCATTGACTTCCCAAAATCAAACGGCTATGATAAATATCAGCGCATGAATCTTTCCATACTATCGAAACGATCGAACACAGGATACCGGCACCAGATTTTTCCGCATGCCGCAAAATACAGGATTCAAAACCGAACTACAGGGAGGCACTCAATGGCAACAGGCAATTCCGTCCATGACGAAGTTAAGGAACAGCAGCAAAAATTAAAAGGGAAACCCTTCAAGGAAAAATGGGCTTATTTCTGGGAATATTATAAAATCCAAACGATCGTGGTGATCGCGGTTCTCGCCTTTGCGGGAAACCTGATTTACACCTTTGCGACGCGCAAGGATACCGTCATGGAAGCAGCCTTTGTCAACTGCTACATGAATACCGAGGTCGACTCCGACACGATGATCGCCGATTTTGAGCAGTATGCTGACATCGATACCTCCAGCGAATGTGCCGCAATCAACCGGGATATGAATGTTGATTATGAAAATGCTGACCAGTATTCCTATGCAAATATGCAGAAAATCATCGCGATGATATCCGGCAAGACCTTAGACGCCCTCATCACAGATGATACCTATATGGACCACAATCTCGAAGCCGGTCTGTTCTGCGACCTGCACCAGTATTTTACCGACGAGGAGCTGGCGCAGTACGGCGATCAGGTTATATACCAGGATCTTCCTGATGACAATACCGACGGGGAAATTCCCATCGGCATCAGCGTCAGCAAATCCAAATATCTGCTGACAGATCGGGCAAATGCATGGTTTACCATCCCTGCCAACTGCCAGCACCCGGAAAATGCGAAGAAATTTTTAGAGTTTATGCTTGAGCCGTAACACTCGCAGCTGCATACGACATGTAAAAATTCCCTGTAAGCTGCCAGAACGCTGCTCACGGCAAAAATTCCCGCCGCCACAGCCTGAATCGCTGTGACAGCGGGAATTTTGTTATTCAAAGCGCGCCATGCGCACTTCTCACTCATTTTTCAGAATCAATTCCATCAACGTGTTCCCTTTTCCCTCCGGGTCATAGCTCTGCCACGCGATCACGCGGCCATGAGGCGACAGATACAGCATCTGTCCGTTCATACCGCCCTTGCAGTGCCCTCCGTTTTCCATCTTTGCAAGCTCATATTCCCGCTCAAAAACAAGCTCGACCCACTCTTTCGAAAGCAGACGCTTTCCTTCAAATGTGCCACCGTTTTGATAGACCTCGCCAAGCTTTGCCATGTCCTCTGTGCGCACATACATGCCGGTCGCTCCAATCGGATACCCCATCGGACACTTTGAAAAAGCCGCCTCCCTTACATGCAGCGGCATCAGCAGGCGCGGGCGCAGAAAGTCGTCCAGCTTTTCTCCGGAAAGCTCCGTCACAACGCGGGACAGCAGATAATATGCACCGTCGCTGTACTGATAGTCCACGCCCGGCCGCGCCGGAACCGGACGTTCAAACGCGAGCTTTAAAAAATCCTCCGAACCAAACTGCGTCATATCATAATTATCGATATCCAGAAAATCCTCCATCACGCCGATTCGGTGCCGGATCACATGATCCAGCGTCACTTCTTCCCATTGCGGATCATAGCGCTCCGGCAGCTTTTTCCGAAACAGATCGCAGATCTTATCGTCTGGCTTCCAAAGTCCCTGATCGTATAAAAAGCCAAGCGCCGTCACGGTAAACACCTTCGTAACGGAATAGATGTCATTGCACGGATTGTCCGGCACAAAGCTCCATGTCGTGCGCTTTCCATGCTCCGACTCTGTCAGCCAGAACAGCGGAAGATTCAGCCCACGGATTTCCTCCAGAATTGTTTCTATCATGTTATTTTTCCTTTTCTTTAATGTAGTGCGACACGCCGAGCTTCCGTATCACATTGTAGGCACCTTGTCCTCGCCTGCGGGCGCAAGGTTCCACTCCACCTGCTTTTCCCCGTTTTCCAGAAGCTCCCAGCTCACCGAAAGGATTCCATCCGGCGTCTGGATACTGCCCTTTGCCCAGGTCAGCTGCCGCTGGCTGCTGAGACGGATTTCGTAAGAAAAATGCTGTGCGGACCCGGGCACGGCTGGCGGCTGCAGTTCGCCGTTGAGCGGCTTCAATGCCTGTGTTGGCTGTGTGGTAACGTCCGGCTGCGCAGGATTGACAACGGGCGGCTGCGCCGCTGGCATCATCCGAATCCCAAGGATCTGTGTAAACAGCAGCCGCACACAGGCGCCAAACATCGGATGGTTATGGGATTCTCTGCCATCCCAGCGCTCCCAGAGCGTCGTCGCACCATTTCGTTTCATATGTGCAAAGGACGCTGCTTCGCTGTCATTGGTCAGAAGCCTTACTGCCAGATCCCCTGCGCCGATGGAAAACAGTTGTTCCAAAAGCATCGACGTGCCGAAAATTCCGGTATCAAAACGTCCGAGCGCTTCATATTTTTCGACCAGATGCTTTTTCGTTCGCTCATCCCCAAGCCCAAGTGCCAGTCCATAGGCGTTGCCTGCTGCCCTTCCTTCGCAGAAATCTCCGGTTTCCGGATCGAAATAAGCGTCAAGAAAAGCATTTTTGACATTCTTTTCCCGCTCCGCAAATCGAATTGACAGTTTATTATTCATTTTTTCTGAAATTTGCATCATTTCCTGCAATCCATGCAAGTAGTAGAACGTATTGATAAATGCCTCCGGCAGCTGCTCCTTTTCCTCTGATGCCGGGAAGCACCAGTCGCCCAGACACCAGCCGCCCTCTTCTTCGCGGACCACAAGTCCCTTTTCACTGTGGGCATCCATATAATCGAACCAGCGCAGGATCGCGTCATAGCCCTGCACAAGCAGGCTGTCGTCCCCATAAATTTTTGCCCATGCGAGTGGAACCATTTTTCTGCCATCGTACTCCCCAATCAGGATCGGATAAAGCTTTCGGATCACCCGATCCGGCGGACAGGTCTGCTCTTCTAAAAGGGTTTCCAGTGCATGGACCGGCTGTGCTGGCTTCCAACCGGGTAAATCAGTGCCCGGATACTGCCAGCCTTCCGGCTCTTTCCGCAAATCCCGCACCTCTCCCAAAAAAGAGGTTGTTTTTCAGCAATCCACCCGGATGCCACAATGTCTGCCGGTCGCTTTCAATCCATTCCTGTCTTCCGTCTGCATCTGTCAACGTCAGCTCAAACCAAAGCTTCGGCAGCCCGAAAATAAATTTTCCTTCGGCAATCCGTTCTGTCTGATGATACCAGCCATTGCCCAGTCGTACTGCAAGTACATTCTCTCCTGCCTTTAAATATGGAAGTAAGTCAAAGCTCAAATACCGGCATCGATGTGCGCTGCGCTCCTCCCATACCGGATACGTTGTTTCACAGCCTGCGCCGCCGCAAATCCAGTGTTCTTTTTTCATATTTTTCTCTCATTTCTGCGCATGTCAAGTTTGTGTCAAGTGCACGCAGACACAAATCTCGAGATTGAAAAATTTTATTCATGACAATAGAATGCTCGCAGAGCGTGCATTCTATTGTTTTTC
>OMDA01000709.1_pt1 | contig 16034 bp, 17 predicted proteins | sample 1645141 | NCBI WGS metagenome assembly OMDA01 (sample SAMEA103958151, study PRJEB25191) | human gut metagenome | reverse complement strand
GTCCCACAGCTTCCATCGCGTCTATGTAACTTTGAACCTTTCGGGAAATTGCATCCAAATGGCTCATATTTAATTTTAAGTCTCGTTTCATTGTATGTAAATCCCCTTTTATTCAAAACTCATACTTTCAAGTAATTTAACGCCATCATCATATGCGCTCTCCATGATCTCTATTTGTTTTTCCACCTCTGTTCTCTGATCTGCATTTTCGAAATCCATTTCTGTAAAATCTTCTCTTACCTCTTTTTTAAGATTCTTAAGACTCTCTATGTAACTACTTTTTTTGCTTTCTGCATCGCTCTTACTTAGTTCCCCCATTCGTTTCCCCTTTCTCAGCAAGCTTTTCGTCCATTTCCTTTATGTTTTGTTTGATTTTATCGGCATCTTCCATATATTGTTGCATATTCGTCTCCAGCGTATCCATATTCCACTTCTTTGATATCTCCAGCACTCTGGTCAATTTATCCACAAAATCAGAATTCATACTATCGAGATTTTCTAATTCTGTTTTAAAACCATTCTCAACACAGCTATGAAATTCATCTTTTGCATCATTCATCTCTTGAATCGCATCTTCCAATACCTGATAATCTACTTCAACCTTTTTGCCCATTCTTCACATTCTCCCTCTGCATTTGTTCAAAGAATCTCTTTCTCTCATCTGCATTTGCAAATCCCATGCTCTTTCTTCTCTGGTTTATAATTAACTCCATTTTCATCTGGTATAAAAAGACTTCTTCCAGCTCATCTTCATAACCGCGATAGATTACCTTTTCAATCATTGCCGGAGTAAATGACAATACGTTTCCTGATCCTGCAATTCCCAGCGGATATACCACGCCCCCATATGGATAATAACAGCCTTCTCCTGTTCCAAGAAACCGCTTGGTAATAACAACCCGGAAATTCTCTATTTCTTTATCCTCGATAATTCCCTCTTTTTTTAAATCAACCACACTTCCAAGCGGAAGAATATCCTCAAACAGCCCTATCATATCTATAATGAGCTTTTGCATGGCTTCTTTCTTTAAAACAATTCCGCCATTATCGGTACGCAAAATATAAGTATTATCTTCTATTTCAAAATATACATTATTTGCACTACGCTCACTTATTTCTTCTTCATGTTCTTCCAGAACATAAGCATATATTTTATATAAAAAGGAAATCTCCTGCATAAGAAGCTTTCCAAGTGTTTTCAAATATTTTTTCTGATACTCTGCTATATCTGCAATCGCAATATATTTTTCCCACAAATCGTCCATTTTTTCTGCGTTCATTCTAATTTTACCTTTTCCTTTAAGAAAGTGCCTGCATTATTCGCAGGCACCTCTTGTTTTTATTCCCTTACTGTTCGCTTTCTAGTTTCCTGCAAGTTTCTCATCAATTTCAATAATCTTCTTCATGCACTTGTCGATGTAATCATTGAAACTCTCTACTGCTTCCGGAACTGTAGTTGTCAGAAGTGTTTTATACTCATCCTCATAAGTTGAAGATGCTTTGTCATAAGCTGCACCCTCCCAGTAATCTGGAAGTTCATTCATAGTGTCATCAATTGTTTTTGCAGCACTATTCAATTCCTTAACTGCGGACTTGATTTTCTTCACACATCCTTCAATTCCAGTTCTTTCCACTCTTGTTGCCATAATACTATTTCTCCTTTCAAAATTAAAAAATATATGTAAAACCATTATTATGGTATTTACCAAAATTGTATTAAAGATTATGCAATTCCTGCTGAACGTTTCGCTGCTTTTTTGATATTTCATCCATGCTTTTGCACATCTCTTCTTTAAAAATTTCCCTGAACTCGCCCAGCTTTTTACTTAATGATTGCAAATTTGACTCTTGCTCCTCTAATAATTGCATGATTCCGAAATCTTTACTTCCGCATGCCTCTTTTGCATTTTCTATATATCTCTTTGATTGTGCTAATCTATATTCTTCTTCTTGCTCTAACCGATCCAATTTCTTCTCTTTTCTTTCCCATTCATTTCTCTCATCTTCTAATTTCTGATAATATTCCCGCATTTTTTTTGCATTTTCATCTTTGTTCATTTCAACTCACTTCCATTCTCATTTGTTTCTCCTGTTAATTTTTCATATGTTGGATATACATTTTTTTCTTCATTAATATACCATCTGCTGTCACTTATTAATCTCATGATTTTTACTGCTTTTTTGGGATTATCCATAATCCAGTCTGCCGTCATAAAATTTTCTTTTGAAAATCCATACTCTTTGAATAGATCTATTGCCTCCTGCTCCGTACTATATAGTTCATTTGCTAATTCGTAACTTAATACGGTTGCAACTTTCTCGGTACCTTCTGTCGATTCTAGTTTGTAATAACTATAATCCGGCCATTTATCTTCATCCATGTCCCACGGATATCCTGGAATACTTTCCACATGATAAAGATGTATCATAACCCACATTTCATAGTCTGTTAATCTATCTTCGGTAAAATATGCATTTTGTTTCTTTCTCTGCTCATTTTCATAATATTTCCATCCACATATGGCACCAATTACTATGCCGGTCAGAATAACTACACATGCTGCCCTTTTTAAAATCCGCTTCTTCATACTCTATTTTCCACCTCTTATCGCATCATTATATGCCTTTTGCTTATCCGGATTATCATCTATTTCATCTGTTATTTTTTGATATGTTTTATCCGGTTCCGCAAATATCTCATTCTCCGATATATCAAGTTCCAGATCTCTATTAACCTGATTAATAATATTCACCGTGTTTTTCCCATGATTTGCCACAATCTCTATTTCTTTTGAATCAGCAGTATCATATTCTACAAAATTTACACTATAATCAAAATCACTATATAATTGCGCTGATTTAATATTATCCAGTTGTTCCTTTACTATTTTCACATTTTCTTTTGTTTCTTCATAGTCCGTCGCAGTATCTATCACAAAAGATGTAACATCTCCTACAAGCGGAATATATCCTATCGCTTTGCTCATTCCGGTTTTTCCGGCCTTTTTCGCATAAGATGCCAAACCTTCCGCTGCCTTGCCTATAGCTTCCCCTTTCGTCTCATCCAATACAAACTTGCCGCTTTCTTCTGCTACGGAATACCCGCCAAAGTATGTTGTCAGAATGGTCTCCGCATCTTCCTCAATTTTTATATCAGGAGAATCTGCATATATATCTGCCCGAAAGGCTCCAATCTCCCGGACTGCCTGTAACACAGTAATACGCTGGAGCATATCATTTCTCTCTTTCTCCAGCGAATTGTATGTCTTTGATATGCTGCCCTTTTTAAAATACGTTCCTTCATGCTCTATTTTTCACTTTCATCCTCGTTTGATACAGTATCCTCCGTGCTTTCTGACATGTCCTCTGTTTCTCCTGTAATTTTTTCATATGCCGGATATACACTATTTTTACAGCTAAAATACCTATCACCTCCTCCACTTATTAACCTCATGATTTTTGCGGCTTTCTTTGGATTGTCCATAACCCATTCGACGGTCATAGGTTTTTCTTTGGAAAATCCATATTTTGTGAACAGCTCAATTGCCTCCTGCTCCGTGCTATGTAATTCATTTGCCAAATCATAACTTAATACAGTTACAACTTTCTCGGTATCTTCTGTCGGTTCTATCGTATAATAACTATAATCCGGCCATTTGTCTTCATCCATCTCCCACGGATATACCGGAGTACTTTTCACATGATAAAGATTTACCATAATCCACATTTCATTTGCTGTTAATCTATCTTCAGTAAAATATGCAGACTGTTTCTTTCTCTGCTCGTTTTCATAATATTTCCATCCATATATGGCACCAATTACTATGCCGGTCAGAATAACTACACATGCTGCCCTTTTTAAAATCCGCTTCTTCATACTCTATTTTCCACCTCTTATCGCATCATTATATGCCTTTTGCTTATCCGGATTATCATCTATTTCATCTGTTATTTTTTGATATGTTTTATCCGGTTCCGCAAATATCTCATTCTCCGATATATCAAGTTCCAGATCTCTATTAACCTGATTAATAATATTCACCGTGTTTTTCCCATGATTTGCCACAATCTCTATTTCTTTTGAATCAGCAGTATCATATTCTACAAAATTTACACTATAATCAAAATCACTATATAATTGCGCTGATTTAATATTATCCAGTTGTTCCTTTACTATTTTCACATTTTCTTTTGTTTCTTCATAGTCCGTCGCAGTATCTATCACAAAAGATGTAACATCTCCTACAAGCGGAATATATCCTATCGCTTTGCTCATTCCGGTTTTTCCGGCCTTTTTCGCATAAGATGCCAAACCTTCCGCTGCCTTGCCTATAGCTTCCCCTTTCGTCTCATCCAATACAAACTTGCCGCTTTCTTCTGCTACGGAATACCCGCCAAAGTATGTTGTCAGAATGGTCTCCGCATTTTTAATACTTTCCATGTCTATGCAGGAACTGTCCATCGTATATTTTACTTTTATTGATGAATCTGCCAGATTTGAAAATGTCGGTGCACTTTCTGACCCTATATTTCGATATTCTTTGAATTTTATGGTCAGAGCCTTGCTTTCCTCGTCTTCCTCAATTTTTATATCAGGAGAATCTGCATATATATCTGCCCGAAAAACTCCAACCTCTCGGACTGCCTGTAACACAGTAATACGCTGGAGCATGACATTCCTTTCATCTTCCAATAATTCATATGCATCCTTGTCTACACCCTGCATTGCCTTTAATGTCACTTCGGATATAATACCGGCATAAGCCAATACCTGGTTCAACTTATCATTATTGACATTCCATTCCGAGTAGTCTTCGTTGCACTGTCCCGCTGCCGGACCAAAGAGCTCATTATACCAAGGCATATCTACATCTTTGGTCTTGTCGATAAACAAGCTGAGAAAACGTGTCAAATCCTCCGCATCCAGATTCAAATATACAACAGACAATGCATAATATTCCTCCGCTGTAATCTCCAACGCATCCTTTCCAACGGTCTTTTCGATCTCATCCCAGTTTATGGTTGTATTTCCAGTACTGTCCGTTGGCATAAACCGGGTAAAATAACAGTTTTGCATACGCATACGCCAGGAATCACGCACACTTGTATCATAATTTCCATTCTTGTATGCTTTTTTCATATATTCAAGGCCTTCGCGCGCAATACTCCGCATACTTCCTACCGTAGTAAATAATTTTGCTGTCGCATTATCGATTGCATCATACTTTTCTTCTTTTTTCTTCCATGCCTCATATAGTAGCCCCTGCCCCAATGCCAAATCCAAATTTTTCTGCTCACATTGGGAATAATAATATTTTAAATAAAGGGTATCCTCATTCCGGGCGAGTTGTCTGTATTCTTCTGCTGCATCTTCATAGCTTTCTTTTTGGCGCAATGCCTCTCTTTGCTGTTCCAATATTTTTGCACCGTCAAGTTCCTCATCCCCTACCGAACCGGATAATGTATTAAAATCTGAAATATCAGAGCAGTTGGCCGCCCGCATCGTGCGCAAGATCATCGAATAATCTTCCATTTGAATCCGGACATTTTCAAATGCCTGTCCCTGTAACTCTGAATTATTCAGGAAATCTTTAACAGCTGTCTCTGCAGCTAATATCTCATCATTATTGCTCTTTAATTTTTTGCTTGCCCCAGTGCAACTCTTCTTGATTGCTTCCGGGTCCAAATATGAATTCTCGTTCATTTCGCCTCCTGTATGTCTTCTGTCTTATGTATCACCTTTACTCATTAATACACGCATCACTGAGCGATTGTTCAATTACCTGAAACATATTCGCCATGTTTTCAATCTTCTTTGCATCCCCTGCTAATGTCTCTCCGAGTAATTCCATTAAATTCTGAGATTTATTAAAAGAAATTCTGCATGCACTATTTGCCTTAATGGTTGTCTTTGTATCTTCCGGATCCATCTCTTCTGCTACACATGCTTCTGCCGCATCTGTCAACCCCTGTACATTTTCCTTAATTTCATCATAGTCTATTTTAATACTCAACGTTTCTCCTCCATAAATTAATAATCCTGTTTTAAACTATAGTTATTTTGTTAACTTTCGTCAATTGTACCTTAGTCCTAATTTTGAACAAAAATATTCTAAAATAATTTCAAAAAAAAATCCGTGGCATATGCCACGGATTCAATCACGTTTTAATTTCTTTTTCTTTTATGAAACTTTCAATATAAACTTTTGAATTTCTTTTTCGTCGGACACTTTCTCAATCTGTGCACCTACTCCTCTGAGTTTGCGCTCCAGTTCCTCGTATCCTCGTTCAATATAATAAATATCATCAATCACTGTAATACCTTCTGCGACAAGTCCGGCAATCACTAATGCTGCTCCGGCACGCAGATCCGGTGCATTCACACGCGCTCCGGTATAACGGGATACGCCACGGATGATGGCAATGTTTCCTTCTACCTGAATGTCGGCTCCCATTCGAGTCAGCTCATCCACATACTTGAAACGATTCTCAAAGATGCTTTCTGTCACAGTACTGGTTCCCTCGGCAATTCCAAGAATGACTGCCATCTGTGGCTGCATATCTGTCGGAAATCCAGGATAGGCGAGTGTTGTCACCTGTGTATGACGCAACTTTCCATCGGAAATGATACGAACCGCATCGTCGAACTCTTCTACCTTGCATCCAGCCTCGACCAGCTTTGCTGTGGTTGCTTCCAAATGCTTCGGAATGACATTTTTTACAAGTACATCACCGCCTGTTGCTGCAACTGCAAACATGAAAGTACCTGCCTCGATCTGATCCGGAATAATAGAATATTCTGTCTTGTGAAGTTTCTCCACTCCCACAATTCGAATCACATCCGTTCCTGCTCCACGAATGTTTGCGCCCATACTGTTCAGAAAGTTTGCCACATCAACGACATGCGGTTCTTTCGCTGCATTCTCAATGACAGTCTTTCCCTCAGCCATCGCTGCCGCCATCATAATATTGATAGTTGCACCAACGGATACTTTATCCATATAAATATGTGTTCCGCTCAGGCGTTCTGCCTCTGCAATTACAAGTCCGTGGGCAATGTCAACCGTTGCGCCCATGGCACGGAATCCCTTGATATGCAAGTCGATCGGACGGCTTCCAATATCACATCCACCCGGAAGTGCAACTTCTGCCTTTTTATATTTTCCAAGTAATGCACCGATCAGATAATACGATGCGCGAATGCGACGGATAAACTCATTGTCCACACTCACGTCACGTATAAATGAACCATTGATTTTTACTTTGTGTGCATCGACACGTTCTACTTTTGCGCCAATTTCTTCGATTGCCTGTAATAAAACATTAATGTCCCGTACATTTGGCAAATTTTCTATCGTAACGGTCTCATCCGTCATAATTGATGCTGCAAGAATCGCAAGAGCCGCATTCTTCGCTCCACCAATCTCAATTTCACCATTCAGTCTGTTTCCGCCTTTGATCACGTACTGTTCCATATCTCACCTCAAAAATGAAATGCCCCTACTAATATACTATTCGTTACTTTTGCGATTGTTATTCATTAATTCCAGTTTCTCAATAATTTGTTCCACTGTCTGTTCCACATTCAGTCCTTCTTCGGATATCCGGATATCTGCATACTGCTCATATAACGGGGTGCGCTCTAAAAACAGGTCATGAAGATCCTGACCCTCTTTTAAAACAACTCCACGCCCCTTTATATCAGCAAGGCGTTTCTCCAAAGCAGCATATGGTACTTCCAGATACAGGATCGTACCGATCTCTGCAAGGTGTTCCATGGCTTCTTTGCCATATACAACGCTGCCCCCCGTCGCAATAATTGCATGATGTGCTTCTATTGACGCATTCACACGATTCTCAACTTCAATAAATCCATCTGTGCCATCCTGGGCAATAATTTCACGTAAAAGTCTGCCTTCCTGCTCCTGAATCACCAGATCCGCATCTACAAACTGATATCCCAATACCTTGGCAAGGATAACGCCGACGGTGCTTTTACCCACCCCCGGCATTCCAATTAACACAATATTATCTTTCAACATTATTCTGTGCTCTCTTCGCTCTCTGTGGAAGCATTTGGATCCTGCTGCGTGAGGGAGTTACTAAATTCAATTTTTGCTAATGCTTTCTTCACTACCTTCCAGCCGTCATCTTTCTGCCAGCCGCTCAGTACTTTCTTGTATAAATCGTCCTTTCTCTGGTCGATAATACTCTGACGGTTCTTCTCGGTTGCATCCTTGTCCGTATCACTGTCAATACGAACGAAGTACTCTGCATCATCTGTCTCGATCAGTCCGGAAGTCTCTCCTTCTTTCAGATCATCAAGTGCCTTCTTTACATCGTCTCCCAATGTATCGTTATCGGCATCATAAGTTCCAGTCGTTGTCTCATAATCATGTGCTTTTGCAACACTCTCAAGTGTGGCGCCGTCTTCTTTCAGCTCATCTGCCATCTCAGATGCTGTCTTCTTGATCGCAGCGACTTCATCATCGGTATAATTAACAAACTGATAGTTTTCATCGGTATGTCCGTTGGTTGCAATCTTGATCATTGTATAGGCACGCATATTGGCCTCATCATCGGAAACCTTGGTATCTACATCTGCTTCGATTGCATCTTTCATCTTGTCCCTTACTGTGTAAAGTGTAAGAATCTCTTCTACGATATCTTCCGTTGCTCCCATCTCCTTGATTGCTTCTGTGGAGTTGGAATCCATAAACTTCTGTGCTGCTTCTTTGACAGCCTTCTTGTCTGCATCGGTAAGCTCCACATTGTAATCTTTCATGTGTGCCTGCAATGTGTACATCTCATGCAGTGTCTCCATTGCCTGATCCTTGACGGTTTCCTCTAACGTAGTACCGTTTCCGGAAATGTCTTTGCTCCAGATGTCACTGGTCTGAAGGTATGCCTTATATGCATCCTCCATTGTTGCCTGCTCATAACGGCAGTAAAAATTTGCAACCCCGAGTGTAACGGTCTGTCCGTTCATGCTGGCTGCTTTTGCGTCTTTATTTATACCGCATCCGCTCATGGATGTAGCGCACAGTGCGGCTGCTAATATAAAAGCTGTAATTTTTTTCGCTCTCATAGTTCCTCCTAAAAATATGCTCTATTCTGAGCATTTGCTCATATATTATAGTGCTTTTTCCCTTAACTAGCAAGAACTTTCTGCATTTTCTGTGCATAAGACCGTTTTCATCTGTTCCAAAAGTCGGCGCAGTGTATCCAGCACATCATTTGCAGCCTGTCTGGAATTTACTTTCAGCAGATAGGTAAAATAAGGGCCTTTGGCGTCTGCCACAAATTTCAGTGCCGGTGCATTTGCCTGCACAAGCTCCGGAATCCTTGCAGCATCTACCTTTGCATGCTCATACATCACAAGTTTTAAGGAATCCTCTTTCTGTATCACTTCTTTAATGTATGCGCTATGTGCAAGACTCTTCAGCCGGGCAATCGTAAGAAGGTTCTGTACCGACTTCGGTGGCTCCCCAAAACGGTCGATCAGTTCTTCTAACATTTCCTCTGCCTCATTATCTGTCTCCACACCTGCAATCCTCTTGTAGATATCCAGCTTCTGGGATTCATTTGCAATATAAGTTGCCGGAATGTAAGCATCTGTCCGGATATCCACAGATGTATCAAAGCTTTCCTCCATCACATTGCCCTTTGCCTCCCGTACAGCTTCATGGAGCATCTTGCAGTACAGGTCATATCCCACAGCTTCCATATGTCCACTCTGCTCTGTGCCGAGAAGATTTCCCGCGCCACGGATTTCCAGATCACGCATCGCAATCTTAAAACCACTTCCGAGATCCGAATATTCTTTGATGGCGGCAAGTCTCTTTTCCGCCACCTCTTTGAGCATTTTATTTCTGCGATACATAAGAAATGCGTACGCCGTACGATTGGATCTCCCCACACGTCCACGCAACTGATACAACTGGGAAAGGCCCATGTTATCCGCGTCATGAATAATCATTGTATTCACATTTGAAATATCAAGTCCTGTTTCAATAATTGTCGTAGACACCAGTACATCAATCTCTCCATTGATAAAACGATACATGATATCTTCCAGCTGAGTCTCCCGCATCTGTCCATGTGCAAACGCCACATTTGCCTCCGGCACAAGTGCCTGGATTTTTGTTGCCATCTCATCGATATCTCTTACACGATTGTATACATAATACGCCTGACCGCCTCTGGCAAGCTCACGGTTGATTGCTTCCCTCACCAGCTCCTCGTTATACTCCATGACATAGGTCTGTATCGGCACACGGTCCATCGGCGGCTCCTCTAACACGCTCATGTCACGGATACCAATCAGGCTCATATGAAGTGTTCGTGGAATCGGTGTGGCGGTCAGCGTCAGTACATCCACGTTGTTTTTTAACTGTTTGATTTTTTCTTTATGTGCCACTCCAAAGCGCTGTTCCTCATCTACGACAAGCAGCCCCAGATCTTTGAACTGTACATCTTTAGAAAGCAACCGGTGCGTACCGACGATAATATCCACCTGGCCTTTTCGCAGATCTTCGATGGAACGTTTCTGTTCCGCCGCACTCCGGAAACGGCACAGCAGATCCACGCGAACCGGAAAGTCTTTCATGCGCTGTGAAAAGGTATTATAGATCTGCTGTGCAAGAATCGTGGTCGGTGCCAGATAGGCGACCTGTTTATTCTCCTGCACTGCCTTAAATGCCGCGCGGATGGCAATCTCTGTTTTGCCATATCCCACATCACCACAGATCAGACGGTCCATAATCTTGTGGCTTTCCATGTCCTTCTTCGTTGCCTCGATTGCAAGTTCCTGGTCTTCGGTCTCTTCAAACGGAAACAGTTCCTCAAACTCCCGCTGCCATACAGTATCCGGGCCATAGACAAATCCGTCCTGTTCCTCTCGTGCCGCATACAGTTTCACAAGATCCTGTGCAATCTGTCTGACCGCGCCACGGACACGATTCTTTGTCCTGCCCCATTCCTGTCCACCCAGCTTGTTCAGCTTCGGTTTCCGCGCATCCTTGCCCGCATATTTCTGAATCAGTTCCAACTGCGTTGCAAGAATATAAAGATTCGAACCTCCGGCATACTCGATTTTAATATAATCTTTTACTTTATGATCTACCTCAATCTTTTCAATTCCTTTATACACGCCCAATCCATGATTCTCATGTACTACATAATCGCCTACGCTTAAGTCCGTAAAGTTCTGGATTTTCTCACCCTCATAAGTACGGTGACGTTTTTTCTTTTTCTTCTCTGCACCGAAAATATCACTCTCTGTGATCACCGCGAACTGCAGTACCGGATACTCATACCCTCTGTGTACTTTTCCATAGCAGACCATAATCTGTCCCGGAAGCAATTCATGGTCATAATCCTCTGTGTAGAAACAATTTAAACCTTCATTTAAAATATCCTCTGCGAGCCTTGCCGCCCTCGTTTTCGAACCGGACAACAGAATCACTTTATAACCATTTTTTTTATAATGGTTCAGATCTTTAATAAGAAGTTCAAAACTGTTATTGTAAGAGTTGACGCTTTTTACATGAATGCCATAAGACCCGTTTAATTTCAGTCCACAGCTTTTGGTATCCAATGCCGCCAGCGCGATACAGGAAAAATGCTCCAGCCGTCCCATGATTTCTTTGTACCCGAACAGTTCTTTCATCTGTCCGGGCAAAATATAGCCTTTCTCGAGACGCTGCTTCATGCTCTCTGAAAATTCAAGTTCGGTCTGCCGGCCACGCTCGGTACTCCTACTGAGTTCATCGATAAACAGATAGGTTTCTTTTGGATCAAAATAATCCAAAAGTCCCACCCGTTCTTCGCAGAAATAGGACAAAAAAGCATCCATTCCGGCAGTGACCGCCAGTTCTCCCCACTCTTCTGCCAGTTCCTGTGCCTGTGACAGCGCACGGTGTGCTTCCTCCGTCTTCATTTCTTTCCGCAGCTTTTTCGAAAAAGATTCTGCCTCTTTTAGCAGTTTTTCGATACCTGCTCTCTTCTCTGCTTCTGTAAGCACCAGCTCGCAAGCCGGATATATCACTACTTCGTCCAGATTCTCAATCGACTTTTGACTTTCCACATCGAAAGAACGAATCGTATCTACTTCATCTCCCCACATCTCGATACGGACCGGATTGTCTTCTGTCAGCGGAAAAATATCCAGAATACCGCCACGGATAGCAAATTGTCCCATGCTCTCCACCTGATACTCTTTTTCATATCCCATACAGACCAGAAGATCCTTCATCTGTTCTAAATCAATGGTATCCTCCGGCGCAATCCGACAGATGCTGTCCCAAAGCTGCTTTGCAGGTGCCATGGTATTCATAAGCGCATCGAATGTCGTGATAACCGTTACCTCATCCTGCTCATGAATGGCACGCAATGCCTGAATACGCTCCGCCGTCAACAGATTTCCCCGGATATCGGACTGGTAAAACAGAACATCCTTTGCCGGATAGTAGACAACCGCCGGATCAAAAAAGCGGTAATCCTCGTATAATTCTTTTGCTTTCTGCTCATGAAAAGTGACAATGATCTTATTTTTACGACCATTGCCAACTCCATAAATCATATGTGGTTTTTGCGCATCGATGCAGCCTGTAATGGAAATCAGGCCCTCCTGCTGCATGTTGTGCGTCATTTCTTCAAATCCGCTTAATTCTTCTAACGGTTCTACAAATGCTCTCAATTCGTTCTACTCCTGCTTTTTTGCATTAAAATCATTCATGGCTTTGTCCACCTGCCCCTGCATCATCAGCACTGCTGCCGCCTCTGCATCCTTTATGGCATCTTCCACGAGCGCACGGTCCTCCCTGGAAAAATGTCCCAGCACATGATCTGCCAGATCCCATCCGGCCGGTTTCTCGCCCACACCGACTTTGATCCGCATAAAGTTCTGGGTTCCTGTGCGGGCAATGATACTCTTGATACCATTATGCCCACCTGCGCTGCCTTTCTTGCGCACACGGATATTTCCCGGTGCAAGTGAAATATCATCGAATATGACGATCATTTCCTCTTCCGGGTCAATCTTGTAGAAATTGACGATCTCCGCAACACTGTCTCCGCTCAGGTTCATATATGTCTGGGGTTTTGCCAGCAACACCTTCACGCCATCAATCACACCGGTTCCGCAGAGTGCTTTATGCTTTTTCTCATTCATGGAAATGTTGTATTTATCCGCCAATGCATCAATGGTGTCAAAGCCAATATTGTGTCTTGTCTTATCGTATTTTTTCTCTGGATTTCCCAGACCAACAATTAAAAACATAGTATATCCTCTCTTCGCTCAAAAAGGGCTATGGATTACTCCACAGCCCCTATTTTTATTCTTCTTCCTTCTCCTGCAAGACTTCTTCGTATTTTTTCAAGATCAGATTCTGTATCTGTTCTCTTGTTCCGGAATTGATCGGATGTGCAATATCGCGATATTCTCCATCACTGGCCTTTCGGCTCGGCATTGCGATAAATAATCCCTTCTCTCCATCAATCACCTTGATATCATGTACCACGAACTCATCGTCAATCGTGATCGATACTACAGCTTTCATCTTGCCTTCTTTATCCACCTTACGGATTCTTACATCTGTAATCTGCATATGTGCCCCCTTCCAAATCCGTAGATCCCATCTCCTAAAGAAATGTGTGATCCTTACAACATGTATCTTTCGTTATCTTCCGATACGATCAGGACGCCTTTTTCACCGCAATAGTATGTATTTGCTTTCAGAGTCCCCCTACTCTCTACAATACAATTTTCTACATGTGTGTTGTCCCCGATATAAGCATCATTTAAAATAATGGAATTCTTGATAACACAATTCTTTCCAATAAATACCTTCTTAAACAGAACTGAATTCTCCACACGGCTATTGATAATACAGCCACTGGAAATCAGACTGTTACGGATTTCGGAACCTGTGTTATATTTTGCCGGCGGAAGATCATCCACCTTCGAATATACCTTTGGTTCCTGACGGAAGAAGTATTCTCTTACATCCGGCTTCAGGAAATCCATGTTTGTGCGGAAATAATCATCCACACTGGCAATATTGCTCCAGTAATTGTTCATTTTGTATCCATAGATGCGCTTGATATTTTTGTAACGGATCAGTACATCTGCTACAAAGTCAAACCGATTCTCTTCTGCGGATTTCTCCAGAATCTCAATCAGCTGTCTTCTGCGGATCACATAAACGCCTGTTGAAATAGTATTGGACTGCGCAATAATCGGCTTTTCCTCAAATTCAACAATGCGGGCATCCTCATTCATGCGCAAAACACCAAACCGGCTGACATCCGCATCTGCAGGCATATCTTTGCATGCAACTGTGATATCGGCTTTCTTGGCAATGTGATAGTCAAGAAGTTCATTATAATCCATTTTGTAAACGCAGTCACCACTGGAAATAATTACATATGGCTCATGGCGTCTCTTCAGGAAATCAATGTTCTGGTACATTGCATCTGCGGTACCGCGATACCAGTCGCTGTTCTCTGCTGTCACCGTTGGTGTAAACAGATATAATCCTCCCTGCTTACGTCCGAAATCCCACCACTTAGAAGAACTTAAATGTTCATTTAAGGATCTCGCATTATACTGTGTCAGAACCGCAACGATCTGTACATGGGAGTTGCTCATGTTGCTGAGTGCAAAATCGATGCAGCGGAAGCTTCCGCCCACCGGCATCGCCGGGATTGCACGCTTTTTGGATAATTCGCCCATCCGGTTGTTATTGCCACCCGCCAAAATAATACCTACTGCTTTCATTTTCTGTCACCTGCCTTAATGATTACTTCGCCGCTTGCCAATATGCCATCCGGATAATCTTCACGCTCAGTTACTCCCGAAATTGCAGTATTCTTTCCCACGGAAACATTCTCAGGTATTACCGAATCATCGCCTATCGTCACAAGTCCAAATGAATATACACTTTCGTTAAGTTTATTCGGTGCTTCTTCTCCAATGCCAAGTGTTACACCATCTTCAATTCTACAGTTTTCTGCGATAATAGATTTATCTATTGTTACATTTTTTCCGATACTGGTATCTTTCATGATGATGGAATCCCGTACTACAGTTCCCTCACCAATATATACATTCGGTCCAATAACAGAATTGATAACTTCACCATGAATTTCCGATGCTTCACCGATAATGCAACGCTCGACGTGTGCGCCCGGTGCTATGTACTGTGGCTCAATCGTATCACACTTGGTATAAATCTTCCAGTACTCTTCATAGAGGTTGAATTCCGGAATCAGATCGATCAGTTCCATATTAGCTTCCCAATAGGAACCCAAGGTACCGACATCCTTCCAGTATCCGTTAAATTCATATGCAAATAATCTTTTCTGCTTTTCGAAACAGTATGGGATAATATGCTTACCAAAATCACAGCTTTGCTGATCTTTCAGTTCGATCAATGCATCCCGAAGCACTTTCCAGGAGAAAATATAAATTCCCATAGATGCCAGATTGCTTCTCGGCTCCTTTGGTTTTTCTTCGAAATCCATAATCTTCTTATTCTCATCTGCAATCACAATACCGAACCGGCTTGCTTCTTCCAACGGAACCGGCATTGTGGCAATTGTAACATCCGCATTGTTTGCCTTATGGAAATCAAGCATAACTTCATAATCCATCTTGTAAATATGATCACCTGATAAAATCAGAACATATTCCGGATTATAGCTTTCCATATAACGAAGATTCTGGTAAATCGCGTTCGCGGTTCCAGTATACCATTCACTGTTATTGCTGCGCTCATATGGTGGAAGAACCGTAACGCCACCATTATTACGATCCAGATCCCACGGAATACCAATTCCAATGTGCGTATTCAACCGCAGAGGCTGATACTGTGTCAACACACCCACCGTATCAATTCCTGAGTTGATACAATTACTGAGTGGGAAATCAATAATTCTGTACTTGCCGCCAAAAGCCACTGCCGGCTTAGCGACATCCGATGTCAGAACTCCAAGTCTGCTGCCCTGACCGCCTGCTAAAAGCATGGCTA
>OMDA01000708.1_pt1 | contig 16063 bp, 10 predicted proteins | sample 1645141 | NCBI WGS metagenome assembly OMDA01 (sample SAMEA103958151, study PRJEB25191) | human gut metagenome | reverse complement strand
TTGACACATCATACTTCCAGTCTACAAACCGTATAAAGCTGACAGCGATGTACACCAAGGACAGCTTCTCCGGTTCAGGGCTCACCTTCACACTGAATGCAAATGGAGGCAAGCTCGGAGATGCGGACAGCGGAACATATGACTTTGATGTAGCAGGATCAGGATATGGCGTGGCACTGAACGACTACCCACCGACCCGTGAGGGCTATGAGTTCAAGGGCTGGAACACGAAGTCCGACGGATCAGGCAAGACCGTGAACATCATATACACCTCTTCCTTTGAGAAGGCGGCAGATAACGGATATGAGTATTCCGATACTGATGACTCATCGGCTAAAAGAAACCTGGTATTTTATGCGATGTGGAAATCAGACTCTGCTCCTACAGGCACCATCAGCATGGGCGATAAGAGCTGGAACGGTCTCCAGGATGTATCATCATTTGAGCAGTATTACAACAAGACCCAGAAGGTTACCATCACCTGTGACAACAACTCCGACCCTTCCATCACAGTCGGCTACCTGATAAGCGACTCAGCTCTGTCATCGGACGATCTGGGTGCAGCAACATTTACCGAGTATAAGAAAGCATTTTCCATAAAGGACGAGGGCAAATATGTTGTATACGCAAAGCTTTCATCAGAGGACGGCAAAACAACATACTTATCCACAGATGGCTTCATCATCGACACACACGCGCCAAAGGTCACAGGAATCGCCGACGGAGAGACTTACTGCCTGTCAGCCGTGATGACCGTGAAGGAATCCCATCTGGCAAAGGTCACAGTGAACGGCGAGGAGAAATCCCTTGACGACGATCACTCACTTGCTCTGGAAGCCACAGATGGTGAGCAGACCATCATCGTATCCGACAAGGCGGGAAATGAAACCAAATTGACTGTAACAGTAAACAAGAAACACACCGCAGAAACCGACGACGGTGACTGCACGACACCTCAGAAATGCCGCTACTGCGGTGAGATCGTCGTAGAGGGCAAGAGCAGCCACGACCTCGGCAACTGGACAAGTGATGGCAACGGCAAAACCCATTCCCGCAAGTGCAAGAACAAGGGCTGTGGATATAAGGTCATCCAGGACTGCTCCGGCGGAACCGCAACCTGCCAGAAGAAGGCAGTGTGCTCTGTGTGCGGCAAGAGCTACGGCAAACTCAGCACAACGAACCACACAGACCTTAAGAAGACTGATTATGTAGCAGCAACCACCTCCAGCAAGGGCAATATAGAATACTGGTATTGCTCAGCCTGCAAGAAATATTTCAGCAACAAGGGCTGTACAAAGGAGATAAGCAAGGCTGACACAGTCATCGACAAGGCAGCACCCGAGATTATCGGCGGCAAGGGAAGCAAATGGAGCAAGGCCAGCAAGAACACTATCAAGTTCAGATCGAACGCTGAGTACGCTGACTTTGTCTGTGTCCTCATAGATGACAAGGAACTTGACCCTTCATATTACAACAAGAAAGAGGGAAGCATCATAATCGAGCTCAAGACGAGCTATCTTGAATCCCTCTCGGTCGGAAGCCACACCATAACCATCAGATCCAAGACCGGAGATGCTGTGACAACATTTACAGTGTCCAAGAAGGAGACTTCCACAACCACACAGACAACTACCAGAGCCACAACCGAGGCGACAACGGCAAGTACGACCGAGGTCACCACAGAGTATAGAAATACATTTACCCCTGTGACGACCGAGGCGACCACAACTGAGATATCCACGATAGAGCGTACCACAACCGAGACGACCACTGAGGTCACAACAGAAAAGAGCACACTCACCGTGGGCAGCTACGCTTCCACTGATAAGAGTAAGAGTAAGGTACATAACCTTCAGCTCATAATCCTTATAACAGTGCTTGCGACCATTCTAATCTCGTTTGTGATAATCATAATTTCAGGTATGAAGAAGAAATAATACCGAAAAGTTCAATAAGGCAGCACGCCAGGACAACCTGACGTGCTGTTTTTCTATGTTTTTCCATGTGACAACGTTTTCACTCTTTTCTTTTGATTTCCAGCATTTACAAGCATATATTGCATACATACCCGATATGAAAACGGGAAATTAAAAAAAGAGAGGAAGAAGATTATGAAGAAACAATTGGCAACATTACTCGCAGTCACAGCACTTGGAATTGGAGTTCTGTCAGGATGCGGTGTGAGCGCAGCATCTAACTCAACCGGCAGCTCATCTGACTCAGCGGGCGCTATTGAGATAACGAACGTATCCTACGACCCAACCAGAGAGCTATACGCAGCGTACAACGATTTATTTGCAAAGCACTGGAAAGAGGAAAAGGGACAGGACGTATCAGTTGTTCAGTCACACGGTGGTTCAGGAAAGCAGGCGCTTGAGGTGGCAAATGGGCTTCAGGCCGATGTGCTTCTCGCATGGGAGAACGAGGCGTTCCTCTCACTGGATGAGCATCCTGGTGAGTACGAGATCGTGGTTCCTTCCGTATCTATACTGTGCCAACCTACAGTCTCAGTAGTCGACGAGGTGGTTGACAAGAGAGGCACAAGGGATGTCGCAACCGAATATCTGAACTACCTGTATTCCGACGAGGCACAGAAGCTTGAGGCAGAGTGGTACTACAGACCATCAGATCAGGATATCCTGAAGCAGTTCGAATATCAGGGACAGAGCAACACCATATCGGAGCTGCCACAGGACGGCAAATGGATCATAACAAATGTTGACCTCACAGACATATCACACTTCGGAGGCTGGACAGAGGCCAGCAAAAAGCATTTCGCGGACGGAGGGCTCTTTGACTCCATATACGAGGAAAAGAATTAATTTGAAATGGCAGTCTGGCGGGAAATCCAGATAATACATACAGGAAAGGAATGACTGAGACATGACACATCGGCACACACACGCAAAAAAGAAAAGTAAAAGCATCATACCTGGATTCGGTTTGTCATTTGGAATAGTAATGGCAATCCTCGGAATTATAGTGGTGATCCCCCTGTGCTCTCTGGTGGTATTCTCAGCCAGACTGTCACTATCCGAATTCTGGCAGACCATCACCAGACCGAGAGTTCTGTCCAGCTACGCAGTGAAGTCAATACTTCTCACCTTGAAGGTCGTAGTCATCACGGTGGTGGTCAACACAATTTTCGGACTTTATGCCGCGTGGCTCATAACCAAATTCACCTTCCGGGGCAAAAAGATCATATCAACGCTCATCGATCTGCCGCTTACCATATCCCCGATCATCGCGGGCCTTATATTCGTACTTACATTTGGCAGGCAGAGCTTCCTGTATCCATACCTTGAAAAGCTCGGGATACAGATCATATTCGCGGTTCCGGGGATCGTCCTGGCTACTATATTTGTAACATTTCCTTTCATATCAAGGGAGATCATACCGGTTCTCACAGCGGCGGGCAACGATGAGGAGGAAGCTGCAGCCCTCATGGGAGCAAATGGATTCCAGATATTCTCACAGATCACACTCCCCCACATACGCTGGGCTCTGCTGTACGGAATTGTACTGTGCTCCGCAAGGGCCATGGGTGAATTTGGAGCTGTGTCAGTTCTCTCGGGACATCTCAGAGGACTCACCAACACCATGCCACTCTATATCGAACTGCTGTACCAAGCATTTGACTTCACAGGAGCCTTTGCCATGTCGTCCATACTGGTCACCATGGCAGTCATCATACTGATACTTAGAAACATACTTGAACACAGAGGAAATAAAGAGGGAGGTATATGATATGAATACACCTACAGATACACATTCATACGTAGAGCTCAGAAACATCAATAAAACATTTGGAGATTACAGGGCATCCGATGATGTCAGCTTCTCCATTGAGAAAGGAAAGCTCATCGGACTTCTGGGTCCAAGTGGAAGCGGCAAGACCACTATCCTCCGCATACTTGCAGGACTCGAGACCGCGGACTCAGGGGACATATACATAGATGGCAAAAAAGTAAATGACATTCCCGCCAGCAAGAGGGAGATTGGCTTCGTATTCCAGAATTACGCGCTGTTCAGAGGCAGCTCATTGGAGCTCACCATATGCATCAACGGAACCCATATAACAGCCCACAGACAGCTCGGACAGGAGCTTATAAGAGAGGGCGAGACCGTGAATGTATTCGTGCACAAGCTGTATCTGGTGGATGACTCTCCTGTCTCAAACAGCCCGGAAGCTGATCTGTCAGACAACGTCCGTATAGAGGTGAATGAAGCGCTGAGCCATATCGAGAGCTTGGTCATATAAATTACATGCACCTACATTTGTATTGACACGAAGTCAAAGCTGCGCTATCATCCCATTAATCATAGTATTTATATATGTTTTATATGTTATCTACAACATTGCCAGACTACAATAATGTTAGAAAGGAGGATTCGACATGGCGTCCATAAAAGACATCGCCCAGAGCGTCGGAGTGTCCATCTCAACCGTATCAAGGGTTCTCAACAACCCTGAATACAAATGCCAGACACCTGAACTCAGGGATAAGATCTGGAACGCAGCTATGAAGCTCAACTACACGCCAAACCAGTCTGCCCGCCAGCTCAAGAATGGAAAAGGCGCGACTGTGGAGAAAACCTACTATATAAATGTGCTCATGACCAGAATGGACTCTGCCACGTCGGACCCATTCTTTACAGAACTGCTGCATGTCATAGAGAGTGAGATCCACAAGAACGGATGCATCCTGTCCAAGGTATGGTATCGGTCCATCTTCTCCGACGACAGGAGATGCAGGTATGAGAACGTGGATTCTGTAATCCGCAGGATGTGCGAGGAAGCGGATGGCCACAACGACGGACTTATTGTCATCGGAAAATGCAACCGCGCAGCCCTGAAGAAGCTCAGCCAGTGCTATCGCAGCACAGTGTATGTCAACAGGGATTCTGCAAACGGCGAGGTGGATGAGGTCATCTGCAACGGTAGCCAGATTGCCAGAACAGCGGTTGAATACCTCATATCTCTTGGACATGAGAATATCGGATATGTGGGAAACTGCAATAACGAGGCCCGCTACAAAGGATATCTTGAAACTCTTCACGATCATGGACTTGATATCGACACGGACTACGTCATCAACACAAAACTCAGCGAGGTTGAAGGATTTGAGGCCATGGAACACTTCATGAAGTCCGACAAGAGCCCAACCGGAATATACTGTGCCAATGACATAACGGCCATAGGGATGCTGAAGTACCTTGCCAAATGCAAGAACAGGTATTACACTCCTTCCATCATATCCAGCGACGGTATCGAGGAAGCCCAGTACACAACTCCGATGCTGACCACAGTGGAGATCTCCAAGACGGACATGGGGCATTTCGCCCTGCAGCTTCTAATGGACAGACTCAAGGGCGGTCACAATGGAGTCGCAAGAATTGAGCTCCAGTGCAAGCTCATCAAGAGAGATAGCTGCACACTGGCAGAAGACAGCAAATGGTGCGAATATTACATTTAATATCCGCACCATTTGTCGTCTGTTCATGTATCCATGTCCATATATTCAGTTTCTGTATTCAATATCTGTATCCAGCAGTTGTCCTTCTCGTGACTACTCTGTCGTATCATCTGTAGTCGTATCTCCCGTAGTCATAACTGTTCCGCCGAGATACCACTCTCCATCCTTCTCATAACAAATGATATCCATGTCCAGATCATACGGTGAAGTCTGACCCTGGAATGTCATCATTATCTTTCCGGTAACCGGAATGACATAACCCTTTGATATACCTGCTTCCTTCTGGGTCTTTCCATATACAGTGCTGCTGACTGCCGCCAGATCGCTGGACTCTGCCACATGCCCATCACCCATGGTATAGCTGACTGTATATTCTATATTATTTTCCTTATAAGTCTGGAACACAGTGACCAGATCCTTTGACGAATCGCTGTCTATGGTATCAGGATCCATAACACTCTCCACCTTGTCAAGATCCGCTTCCTCAAGGCCCTCCATGTAGGTCTTTATCAGATCCTCGCTCTCTGATTTTCCGGTCATATTTTTTCTGACAACTATGTATATCACCACTACTATCACTGCTAACACGATCGCACCAAGTGCTATAAACAGCTTCTTTTTGCCTTCTTTTCTGCTCTCCTCCATAAGCTGTATATCACGCTCGTCCAGCTCCATATCATCCATTCCGCTTCCGCCTACATAATTCTTAGTTTCATTTTTTCCCATAGTAAATAACTCCTATACTGTTTTGATATTACACAGTATAACACAGCATAAGCATCAATTAATTACTCAAATACAGGAATTAATACATTTAGTAATTGTGCAATTTTCACTATAACTTTGTTGTGTTTTAAAGTCTTTTATTATATAATCAGAGTGTATGGCTGACTTTAAGGGAGAATTTAGCACAAGTCGATACAAAAGCGGCTTCAGGGGGGCTGGCATAGCCATCTGGAAGCCTTCACAAAACATTGGAAGGAAGGTATATGCTACATGAAATTTGGTTATTTTGATGATGCCAACAAGGAGTATGTCATCACATCTCCTAGAACTCCTTATCCTTGGATCAACTACCTTGGAACACAGGATTTCTTTTCACTGATCTCCAACACTGCAGGAGGTTACAGCTTCTACAAGGACGCTCGTCTTCGTAGAATCACAAGATATCGTTATAACAACGTGCCTATAGATATGGGCGGACGTTATTTCTATATCAACGACAATGGTACAATATGGAATCCGGGATGGTCACCGGTAAAGACAGAGCTTGACGAGTATCAGTGCCGTCATGGTATGGGATATACAATCATCACAGGTAAGAAGAATGACCTTAAGGCTGAGGTTACTTTCTTTGTTCCTCAGAACTACGCTGGAGAGGTTCAGCAGGTCGTTCTTACAAATGAAGGCTCAGAGGAGAAGACATTCTCATTCTTCTCATTTGAGGAGTGGTGTCTCTGGGATGCACAGGATGACTGCACCAACTTCCAGAGAAACTTCAGTACAGGTCGTGTAGAGGTTGTCGGATCAACTATCTACCACAAGACAGAGTACAGAGACAGACGTGACCACTTCGCATTCTACACAGTGAATGACGAGATCGATGGTTACGATACAGACAGAGATTCATTCATCGGACTTTACAACGGCTTCCACAACCCACAGGCTGTTGAGGCTGGCAAGTCAAATGATTCTTTTGCTGATGGATGGTCGCCTATCGCTTCACACTACAAGAAGATCACTCTTGCTCCAGGCGAGACAAAGACTCTTGTATTTATACTTGGATATGTTGAGATGCCTGTTGACCAGAAGTTCGAGGCAGACGGCAAGACTATCAATAAGGTAAAGGCTCTCGAGATGATCGAGAAGTACAACACTCCTGAGAAGGTTGCTGCAGGTCTTGAGGAGCTCAAGGAGCACTGGAACAGACTGTTGAGCATTCTCAACGTTAACACACCTGATGACAAGGTTAACCGTATGGTCAACATCTGGAATCAGTATCAGTGTATGGTTACATTCAACCTTTCACGTTCAGCTTCATACTTCGAGTCAGGTATCGGCCGTGGTATGGGATTCCGTGATTCCAACCAGGATGTGCTTGGATTTGTTCATCAGATCCCTGATCGTGCAAGAGAGAGAATCATCGATATAGCTTCAACACAGTTCCCAGACGGTGGATGCTACCATCAGTACCAGCCACTTACCAAGAAGGGTAACGCAGATATCGGTGGAGACTTCTCAGATGATCCATTATGGCTGATCCTTTCAGTTTCAGCTTATATCAAGGAGACTGGCGACTGGGGCATCCTTGACGAGATGGTTCCATATGACAACGATATGTCAATTGCAAAGCCTATGCTTGACCACCTCAAGGTTTCATTCTACAAGATCGTGAACAACCTTGGACCACACGGACTTCCACTTGCAATGAGAGCTGACTGGAACGATTGTATCAACCTTTCATGCTTCTCAGATACACCAGGTGAGAGCTTCCAGACATACACCAACCCTAAGTTCGCTGCTGAGGGTGGATACTCAAAGGTTGCTGAGTCAGTTATGGTTGCTACACTCTTCACATATGCAGGTCCTAACTACGTTGCTATCCTTAAGCACCTTGGAATGGACGCTGAGGCTGATGCTGCTCAGGCTGAGATCGACAAGATGAAGGCCAACATCATGGAGTCAGCATGGGACGGCGACTGGTTCCTCAGAGCTTACGATGCAAACGGTGAGAAGATGGGATCCAAGGAGTGCGAGGAAGGTCAGATCTTCATCGAGCCACAGGGATTCGCTATCATGTCAGACATCGGTAAGGATCAGGGCTGCGACAAGAAGACTCTTGCTGCAATCGATGAGAGACTTAATACACAGCACGGACTTGTACTCAACAACCCAGCATTTACAAAGTATTACATCCAGTATGGTGAGATTTCTACATACCCAGGTGGATACAAGGAGAATGCCGGAATCTTCACACATAACAATGCATGGATCATCTGTGCTGCTGCTTACGCAGGTGCCGGTGATCAGGCATTTAAGTACTACTCAGAGATAGCTCCAGCTTTCACTGAGGAGACATCAGATATACACAAGACTGAGCCATATGTATACGGCCAGATGATCGGTGGTAAGGATGCCGGATCTGATATCGGCAAGCCGGGCAACCACTTCGGTCAGGGTAAGAACTCATGGCTGACTGGTACTGCTGCTTGGAACATGGTAGCTATATCACAGTACATCCTTGGTATCTCAGCAGACTTCGATGGTCTGAAGATCGATCCATCAATTCCTGCTGCATGGGATGGAATGACAGCTACACGTCAGTTCCGTGGTGCTACATACGACATCAAGGTTTCTAACCCAGATCACATCAACAAGGGCGTTAAGAGCGTACTCGTTGATGGCAACGCTATCGAGGGCAACGTTATCCCAGCATTTGGCGATGGCAAGACTCACTCAGTAGAGGTTGTAATGGGCTAATATAGACCGTGGATTATAAAGCACATTTAAGAAAATATACGTAAGTATATAGTGCAAAAACCCCACAATATCTATTTTAGATATTGTGGGGCTCTTTTGTTTATATGGCCTATCTTCTTCATCCCGCCACGGGATTGTCGCCAAACGCTGTGTTGTCCTCGTAAAAGATACAAATTAGCAACCTGTCCAACCCTACCTCTACTGTATAAGCAGCATCGGATCCACAGGATTGCCGTCCTTCTCGACTGCAAAATAGAGATTGCTTCCTTCCTCGCTGTAGAATCTGCTTGGCTCGCCAACGGTTCCCACTACCTGGCCGGCATCCAGATGCTCGCCAAGTGCAACCTTCACATCCTGAAGCTGTCCAAGTGTCACGGTGTAGCCGTCTCCAAGCTCAAGCTTGACGTAATTGCCCAGCTCTGGGTTGCTTGAGACCTCCGCTACCTTACTCTCATATACAGCCTTGACCTCATCGCCCGTCTGCGCCTCAATTACCATTGCAGGGCTGCACTTGTATTCCTTGAGTGTCTCAAAATACACTGTCGTATCCATGCTGTAAGGAATTATCACATTGCCATTTATAGGCCATGATATGCTATCCTTTGGATCGTAATGCAGGCTGTCATTTGAAACTCCTGAAGCTCCAGTCTCAGCACTCTCACTCTCCGCTGTGGATGCAGTGGAATTCTCTATGGTATTATCCGTCTCAATATCTTTCTGCTCTGATGTACCTTCATCCGACACTCCGCTGTTCTTATCATTTTTCTTATCGTTCAAAGCTTCCTTCGCATCGGCTTCCGTCGTACTGTCATTCGGCGTATTCTGTCCTATTGTTATGGTCTTCTCCTTTGAATTGGTCTGTGCGTTATAAAGTCCGAGCACTGTCACAAGCACTGCCATGCCTGTGATGAGCGAGATATAAAATATATTCTTCTTTATGCCGCCCAAAAATTTCTTCATATTCATCACCTCATCTGTATCATGTCCACTTATTGGCACTTATATACAGATGATTTGAATGTGTAAATATTTTTTATCAACCTTTATTTTGCAATCTCTATTCCAGTATAATAATACCTGAGGATCTGATCATACTTCTCTCCATTTTCCGCCAATACAGACGCCCCATACAGTGACATTCCCAGAGAATCTCCAACGCCCACCGTTATGATCCTGTATCCATCCTTAACCTTATCTATGTGTATATTCGTCGAGGCAAGTCCCAGTTGTTCTTTGAAAACATCAGCCTCCAGCTCGCTCCCAAATACATTTATGGTCTGTGCAAATCCAGATTCTGTGGCTGTCATAACCTTGACCTCATCCGTCATATTGTCAGCGTCTATCCATTTTCTGAATATCTTCTGAAGCCTGTCCCCGCTGTATATCTCAGTGGTCGAAAAGTCCTCCGCCATCTGATCCACATCACTTGCCACCTGCCTGAGATACGGTATGTCATGCCCATATATTTCCTGTGCACTCACAGTATGCCCTGTACTTATCATATGATACGCCGGAAGTATTACCTCTCCACCGTATTTCATAACCTGTCCACCGGTCGCATACACCGCCTTCTCCGCCCTTCTCATTATCCCGGAACACTCGCCTCCCCATTTCTTCTTGAGCTGCGATTCCGTATATCTTATCTCCCGGAGCTGGGACTCATTTATAAGATTCTTTGTCTGCCCCTGTGTGGCGGAATTTCTGTCATTTTCATCCATCTGGTAATAGATTCCGGTCCTAACCACAACTGCGACCGCCTTGAGCATTTCATCGCTCCATTTGTCACTCATCATTCCCGCCAGCGTCGATGCTGTATACTCTTCCACATCCACGAGGGAATACTCCCCATTATCATAAATACACACATTGCGTCCGCTTTTTGCCAATCCGTCAGTGTTATCTCCCCCAACCGCCTTGTCGTATATTCCTGATATTATGTAAGCAAGTGCCATAGCACACGCAATCCCTATAATGATCGTCTTTGCATTCCTCATTTCACCCTCCCGCATTTTTATACCTCTTATATATATATCGTTTTTACACTGCTCATATACCCTTTTTACTGAGAAATCTTAACGCAAATTTTAGTCGTATCGTTTATTGACAAATGCAACATGACATAATATGATAATAGCGTATTCAAGATTAACGGTTCGATTGCTATATAAGGTAAGCTTTTCTTTGGAGTATTCTCTATAAGGTATATTGTAGTGTTTTCATTGAGTACAAATTTTCATTTTTAGGAGGTACTCGTGATGAAGAACGGTACAGTTAAGTGGTTCAACGGAGAAAAGGGTTATGGATTCATCTCAGATGATGAGACAGGAAAGGACGTATTTGTTCATTTTTCAGCAATCAACTCTGATGGATATAAGACTCTTAACGAGGGACAGAAGGTTACATTTGACGTAGAGGCTGATCCTAAGGACGCTTCTAAGGAGAGAGCAACTAACGTAACAGTTGTAGCTTAATTCACATATAACCATTAACACAAGAACAGGCGCTATACAGATCTTTGATCTATATAGCGCCTGTTTTTTATTGCTTGTTAATATCACGGTTTCCTCACGGCTTCCCGTTACGCCCTGCTTCCGAGAGCCTTCTTGCGGGCTCTGTATTTCGCTCTTATGTATCTGCCAGCTGCAGACAGCTCTGTAGTCTTCCACCTGCTTGTTTTCTTCGTCTTAGACGAAAGCAATGAACACGACTCATTCTTGTTGCTGAGACTCCAGCAGAAATAGCTGACATTCGCCTTGTTGAGTCTGGTCAGCCATTTGCCGGTGTAGGCTTTGCTTATGCCTCCATCGCCGCTTGCCGCGGACATTCCGAACTCTGTGACTATGACCGCTATCCCCTTCTTCCTTGCGTATGCAAGCTTCGCAGGAAGATACTGGTTGTGGCTCCACTCATTTGCATAGAAATGGAGTGAGTACATTATATTCTTGTAGCCCTTGATAGGGTTATCCGCAACCTCATTGTGTGTGCCATCCGAACCGAGCTGGGACCATGTCGGCGTTCCCACTACGACGATCGCCTTCTTGTCATACTTTCTTATGACCTTTATGACCTGGGACGCATATCGCTTGACAATCTTCCAGTCGCAGCCATTTGGCTCATTGCATATCTCATAAATGATATTTTTCTGTTTCTTATACTTCTTCGCCATAGTTGCAAAGAATCTTCTTGCCTCTGCAACCTGTGTCATAGGATTCCCGTCGCTGAGTATGTGCCAGTCGATGATCACATACATGCCGAGGTCGGTCGCATATTTCACGCCCTTGTATATCTGATTTCGAAGTGCCGCTTTGCTGCCGCCCGCGCAATAGCCGTTGTATTCAGATGTATACATGGCAAGTCTTACCGCATTAACTCCCCAGTCGTCTCTCAGAGTCTTGAACGCCGCCTTGTTCACATAAGGATATCCCACATCCCAGTTGATACCGTGTGTGCTGATTCCCCTGAGCTGGAATTTCTTGCCTTTGGCATCCACCAGATCTGCCCCCTTCACAGACAGTCTTCCATGTGTCGCCACCGGCGTCTTTACCTTCGTAGCTGCAAATGCATCACAGTTCGGCTGTACTGCAACCGCTGTAAATATCATTGCAAATGCGAGCAGCAGAGCCGTGAGTCTGTGTCTCAATTTTCTACCTTTCATATGTTTATAACCCCCTTTTCATCACAACGTAACATATATATCTATCATAACATAGGCGCGGATGTATTAACAGATACAAAATAAAAACGGACACCATACGATCCTTACCATATGATGTCCGTCCTTTATTTTGTTATTTCATTCTATCTGATAATTACTTATCAAGGGAAACCTTAACCTTCTTAAGCTTCCAGATCTCCTTTGCATACTCCTCGATAGTTCTGTCTGATGAGAACTTTCCAGCACATGCTGTGTTGAGCATAGCCATCTTTGCCCAGCCCTTCTCATCCTGGTATGCCTTATCAACCTTCTGCTGAGCCTCTGCATATGAATCGAAGTCCTTAAGGATGAAGTATACATCTTCCTTTGTGAGAGAATCATAGAGATCTCTGAATCTGTCCGGATCATCCGATGCATAAGTACCATCGATAAGCTGTGTGAGAACTCTTCTTACAGCCTGATTGTTATTGTAGATATCCATTGGGTTGTAGCCGCCCTCGCGCTCATACTTCATAACCTCTTCTGCTGAAAGTCCGAAGATAAATGCGTTCTCGATGCCAACTTCCTCAACGATCTCTACATTTGCTCCATCCATGGTTCCAAGTGTAGGTGCACCGTTCAGCATGAACTTCATGTTACCTGTACCTGAAGCCTCTCTTGAAGCTGTTGAGATCTGCTCTGATACATCTGCTGCTGCAAAGATAATCTCGGCATTGGATACTCTGTAGTTCTCTATAAATACAACCTTTATCTTGCCTTCGATTGAAGCATCGTTGTTGACAACATCTGCAACTGAGTTGATGAGCTTGATGATAAGCTTAGCTCTCTTATATCCTGCTGATGCCTTTGCTCCAAAGATGAATGTTCTTGGGTACATATCGAATTCTGGCTCTGTCTTCAGTCTGTTATACAGATGCATAACATGAAGGATGTTCAGAAGCTGTCTCTTGTACTCATGAAGTCTCTTAACCTGTACATCGAAGATTGAACGAGGATCTACATCCACATTGTTGTGCTCCTTGATGTACTTTGCAAGACGGATCTTGTTCTGGTACTTGATGTTCATAAACTCATGCTGGCACTTCTCATCGTTCACATATACCTTAAGCTTCTTAAGGTGTGAAAGATTGGTTATCCACTCGTCACCGATCTTGTCTGTGATCCAGTTTGCAAGAAGTGGGTTAGCATGAAGCAGGAAACGTCTCTGAGTGATACCATTTGTCTTGTTGTTGAACTGCTCTGGTCTCATCTCATAGAAGTCCTTAAGCTCTCTCTCCTCAAGGATCTTGGTATGAAGAGCTGCAACACCGTTTACTGAGTAAGAACCTGCAATTGCAAGATGAGCCATCTTAACCTGACCATCGTACAGAACTGCCATATTCTTAACCTTATCCTGGTTGCCCGGATACATCTCCTGGATCTTAAGAACGAATCTTCTGTTGATCTCCTCAACGATCTGGTAGATACGTGGAAGTAATCTTGAGAACAGCTCGATAGGCCACTTCTCAAGTGCCTCTGCCATGATTGTATGGTTTGTGTAAGCAACACAATGTGTGGTAATATCCCATGCCTCATCCCAGGAAAGTCTCTCTTCGTCCACAAGAATACGCATCAACTCTGCGACTGCAACCGTTGGATGTGTATCATTCATCTGGAATGTCACCTTCTCTGGCAGCTTGTGGATATCCTTGTTGAGCTCCTTGAACTTGAGGATTGCTCTCTGTACTGAAGCTGAGATGAAGAAATACTGCTGTCTCAGTCTCAGTTCCTTACCTGCGTAGTGATTGTCATTTGGATAGAGAACCTCGACAATAGTCTTTGCAAGGTTCTGCTGCTCTACTGCCTTCTCATACTCACCCTTGTCAAATGAGTCAAGGCAGAACTCCTGGATTGCCTCAGCATCCCAGATTCTAAGTGTATTTACAACGTTGTTGCCATATCCGATGACTGGAAGGTCATAAGGTACGGCACGAACTGACTGATATCCTTCCTGTATAAAGTAGTTTCTGCCATTCTTGTTCTCAACTCTGACATATCCACCGAACTTAACCTCAACAGCGTACTCTGAACGCTTTACCTCGAATGGGTTGCCGTCCTTGAGCCAGTCATCCGGCATCTCTACCTGATAACCGTCTTTGATGCCCTGCTTGAACATACCGTACTTGTATCTGATACCACATCCATATGCAGGATAGCCAAGTGTTGCCAATGAATCAAGGAAACAAGCTGCAAGACGTCCGAGACCGCCATTACCCAGAGCGGCATCAGGCTCCTGATCCTCTATAAAGTTCAGATCAAATCCTAATTCATCAAGTGCTTCCTTAACTGCATCGTAGTAGGTCAAGTTGATAAGATTGTTACCGAGTGCTCTACCCATAAGGAACTCCATAGACAGATAATAAACTGTCTTGACGTTCTTCTTCTCATACTCCTTGTGTGTAGCAATCCATCTGTCAATGATGTCGTCCTTTACTGCGTAGCTGACTGCCTGGAATACCTGCTGTGGAGTAGCCTCCTCGATAGGCTTGCGGAAAAGGGTCTTTACGTTAGTAATGACTTCCTTCTTGAAGCCTTCCTTATCGAAATCTGCTAACATCTTCATCTGATTCATTCCCTCCTTGGATAAATAGATATAATTTTTTCCATTTTCACTGTTTCATTCTATCATCAACCTTTTTTTTTAACAATACATGAGAAAAAATTTGTTAAATAACACTATAAAATTAGACTATGGTCAAATAGAATTTGCAGTTTTTTTACATAAAAGGCGATAAATGTCTGATAATATCGAGATTAATCGGGGGTTCTAGCGTTTTCAATGATTACCAGAATATTGTAAATGCACCACGTATACGATATAAAACCCCTGGGAGAGGCAACTCCCAGGGGTTTTATATCTAACTTCGTCCGTATCCACTCGGCATGCAGCACACGCAAGGCATACCGCCCATGCAGCACGACATGAGAGCACATATGGTACAAAGGTTGTTGCAAAACTTTCCGCCGGTCGGCATATCCATTCCATACCCGGCACCTCTGTCCATGTACCACTGACGGCCGCTCTTGATGGACTCATATGCCTGACGGTATTCCTGATTGCCCGGCTCAAGCTCCATTGCACGCTTCAGCATCTCCATGGCTCTTATCTGATTGCCAAGTCCGGCGTTGCACACGCCACTGTAATAGTGCCACTTGGCATCGTGATTCTCTATCTGATTGAGGACGTTCTTCGCCTCCTCATAGCTTCCGCTGTTCATATAGTTCTTCGCGGCCTGAAAATATCTGGAATCTTTATCATTCGGATCGTAGTCATTCTGTCTCTGATAGCCACCGAAACCAAATGGGCCAAATCCTCCGAAACCGCCAAATGGATCATCATACTGTCCGTAGCCTCCTGACGAACCGCCGTAAGAACTTCCACCATACGGACCATATGAACCGCCAGATCCAT
>OMDA01000706.1_pt1 | contig 16078 bp, 10 predicted proteins | sample 1645141 | NCBI WGS metagenome assembly OMDA01 (sample SAMEA103958151, study PRJEB25191) | human gut metagenome | reverse complement strand
GTTACTCCTGCCGTGACAGGAACTTCAAGCATCTATGTGAAAAAAGTCTATAGCAGTGGCAGCATCTCCTTCTACAAGGTGACCAAGGATGCCACTACAGGCAAATTCGTGCAAGGCGACAAGATGAGCGTCACCATCCCAACGCTCTCCACTTCGGAGTATGTCAAGGTAGACATCCCTGCCGTTGAGGGCCAGTATATCGGAATACGCGCTTCTCAAGTATATCTCGACGACTTTGCAGCCGAGCAGGTGGACAAGGAGTTGGCCCGTTCGCTGAAGATCACCAGTGTGACGAAGGCTTCGAACACAGGCTATAGCATCGATTGCGACCCTACCGGACATTTCACCATCGAGCTTAAGGCTACCGTCACCAACAACGGTGACGTGACGCTGAATCCTGGCGACGAGAACTACAGCCTCTCTGTTGTAGCAGTGAAAGACAACGGCATTCTCGGAACTACAGACATCGACCAGACACTTGCTCCTGGCGAGTCAGCAGAGTTCACCGTTTCCGGTACTGCCGATTATGCCACATACAGCGGCTATCTCGGATATACCGTGAAGGAAAACGTGTCAAATACTGTAAGCACAAACAGACAGTGGTATGAGGCTGTGCCATACGCTCCCGTCATGGAGCTGCGCACAAGCGACGGCGACAAGGTGGCGACGACAGACAACTTTGCCTACGGCATGGTGCAGGCTGCCACCTCTAAGATGTTCACAATCAAGAGCACAGGAGCAGCACCGCTCGTAGTCACGGGAGTGACGGTTCCAGACGGATTCACTACCGACCTGCAGTTGCCTCTCACTATCGCGCCTCACGAAATGTCGACCTTCAACCTCACTCTCACCGCAGCCACTACAGGAGTGTTCAGCGGCAACGTGACACTGTCGGCTACCGGACTCGACGACTTCTCTTTCGGAGTGTCAGGAACAGTGCTCGACCCGTCTAAGTTCTTTGTAGACTTCGAGAACCAGGAACTCCCTGCCGGTTCATACGCCGAGGGCTCATGGAAGATAGCACAGCGCAACTATTATTCTGAAGACAACGTATACTTCCTGAGCAACGGCACTCAGAACTCTGAGGATAAGTTCGTCACTCCTCTGCTCCGTGTGGCAGAGGGAGAGAAGATGACCGTTGATGTGGCACGTACATACTTCAACACCTCCGGCGATGGTGTTTATCTGAAGGTTTATTACTCTACAGACCGCCGCAACTGGACTCTCGCCAAGAATATCAGCAGTACGGAGATGAGTAGCACACGTGCCGTGTCTTACACATATACATTCGGTGAGCTCTCAACCTTCGTAATCGACAATATCCCTGCCGGTGACTACTATATCGGTTTCGCTGCCGGCTATAGCTGTATCGACAACATCTACGGATTCCAGAAACTCGACGTTGCCCACGACCTCGTGTTGAAGGAGCAGAAGATTCCTGCCAAGGGAATGGTGAACAACACTTATACAGCCAGCATTACATTGGATAATCTCAACGCTCTGGCAGAGGCTGCCGACTCTTATGAGGTTGCCCTCTATGTCAACGGCGAGAAGGTCAGCGAGGCTGTTGAGAAACCTGAGATTGCCGTAGCAGGCACAGCTACTTTCGAATTCTCCATGACTCCTCATGAGGTGGGCACATTCCCTGTATACATTGAGTTCAAGAGCCTTGCCGACGGATTTACCTTGAAGTCCGACGCAGTCGACGTTACTGTCAGCGAGGAAACGGCAAGCAAGGACATCGTGGTAGGTGAGGCTTTGAAGCAGGACTACAACGTACCGTTCTATTTCTTCAATGCCGACAACGTGCTTGGTGCCGACACCGACATCCTCTACCCGGCAGACATGCTGAAGAACTTCGGTCTCTCTGCAGGACAGAAGATCAGTTATATCACATACACCGGAACACCGCTGACTAACAAGGATTACAAGACCCTCAACGCTTATGCTTGTGTGGGAGCAGTTGATGAGGCTTCATACACACCGAGCGAGAATGAAGACGGAATGCAGAAGACGGAATTCTTCAAGGATGCCGCTTTCTCATTCAAGACCGACGAACCGTTCATCACAAAGATAGAACTTGAAGAGCCTATCGTCTGGGACGGTGTGCAGGCAATCCGCGTGCGTACCCATGCTCAGAGCAACACCTACGTAAAGGTGAACTACGATCTGGACACAAACTATAAGACAGCTTACTACAAGAGAACTTCATCTTCTTCGTTCTACAACTGCGAGACCCCTGTTGCAGTGTTCGGTGTCACTGCCGATCCTGTCACGGTATCCGGTAAGGTGACATGCGGAGAGGAACCTGTTGCCAACGCCACTGTGAAGCTCACCAGCGGTGAGGTCTATTACACCGCCGTTACCGCTGATGACGGTACATATACAATGAGCATATTCCAGAGCGACAAGCAGTATGTGTTGACGGCCACTGCCGAGGGCTTCGATGCTTATGCTGAGACAGAACCGGTTGACGTGTCTGCCGGATTGACAAAGGATATCAATCTCGTTAAGACTTATGTAGCCGTGTCTGGTCTCGTGACCTATCGCAAGGCACCTCTTGCCGGAGCTAAGGTCACTCTGACCGATGATGCAGAGGAGACTCTTGAGGCAGTAACTGCCGAGGATGGAACATTCAAGTTTGACGCCGTGCGCCACTCAAAGAGCTACACTCTCAAGGCAACCTGCGAGAAGTTCAATGACTACACCGCAGCAGAACCGCTGGTGGTTGAGAACGACGACGTGAACGTGGCAGAGATTGCCATGGACAAGCCGAACGCCAATGTCACCGGTGTGGTGAAGTGTGGTGATGAGATTGTTGCCGGTGCAAAGGTGAAGGTGACTTCAAAGAACACCTATGGAATGGAGACAGAGCTGACTACCGATACTGACGGCATGTTCACGGTAGCTCTTCCACAGGACGTAAAATACATGTTCGCTTTCGAGGCTGAAGGTTACGAGCCATACGCTCTGACAGACTCTGTAGAGATTACAGGCGACTACGACTTCGGTACCGTAGAACTGAAGGCACTCACCGTAGACATCGTGATGCCAGAGGGCGGATACCTCGCTTATAGCTCCGACAAGGCACTCGACTTCTCCGTTTGCGACGGACTGAAGGCTTATGTCGTTACTGAAGTGAAGATGAAGAACGATGCTGCATACGTGGTGATGGCAGAGGTAGCCAAGGTGCCAGCCAAGACTGGTGTCATCCTCGTTGCTGCCGCCGGCGACTATACCGCCCGCGTGGCTCTTGACGCCGAGGCAGTGGAGACCAACCTGCTCATCAATACCGCTGATGAGGCTTACAAGGCAAAGGCAGACGAGAAGAACATTGTATGGACGTTGGGCAGAACGACAACCGACAAGGTGGCGTTCACCACAGCCGATGATATCGAGGTGCCACAGGGCAGTGCATACCTGCGCTTCGCTGCTGAAATACCTTATATATATATCAATGAGGCTGACGTTCCTAAACTCGACGGCATCAACGGCGTTTCTGCCAACGGCGCTCTCGACCTCAACGCTCCGATGTATGACCTCTCTGGCCAGAAGGTTGGCAAGGAGTACAAGGGCATCGTGATACAGAAAGGCAAGAAATACAGCAAGAAATGATAAGGAGATACCTGATTTTCTAAGGTAATACCTTATTGACATAGCATAGATGGGATGTGGCAATCAGTTTGCTGCATCCCATTTTGCGTTTACACTTTTCTTTGTCTCTGTCTGGCGACAATATATTGTAACGGGATTGTAATGCATCTGACATTTCCCAGTAATCTTGAATCATGACCTTTGCAACCGGAAACGAAAGGATAAATGAACAAATCCAAATAATGGAAATGAAAACAAGGATTACAGCTTTAGCTCTGTTCTGTCTTCTCGCTGGAACATCAATGGCTCAGACAGAAGAGGAGAAGGACAAACCATCTGCCGTAAACGTCCACGGTACGATACGCTCCAAGTATGAATACCAGACCGAAGAGGCAGAGGGACGCTTCGAAGTGCGCAATGCCCGAATCAGCGTTGACGGCAGCCTCTCGTCAATCATCCAGTATAAGGCGGAGATTGATCTTTGCGATGAGGGCAAGATAAAGATGCTCGACGCATACACACGGCTGAAACCAGTCAGCGGACTGCAGTTTACTCTCGGTCAGTTCCGTGTGCCGTTTACCATCGACGCCCACCGTTCGCCACACCAGCAGTATTTCGCCAACCGTTCCTTCATCGCCAAGCAGGTGGGCAACGTGCGTGACGTGGGTTGCGCCGTGGGCTATTCCTTCAATGTCGGCATACCGGTAGTGCTGGAGGCTGGACTCTTCAATGGTTCCGGACTGACAAACCAGAAAGACTATTGGACCAAGAGCGTGAACTACTCCGCCAAGGCACAGTTCTTTCTCCCTCATGGCTTCAACCTCACGTTGAGCACTCAGAAGATAAAGCCCGACAATGTGGCTGTGAATATGTACGACGCCGGTGCCTACTGGCATTCCAAAGGCTGGCACGTTGAGGCTGAGTATCTCTATAAACATTATGCCGACGATGCTTTCCGTGCCGTCCATGCCTTCGACTCGTTCGTGAGCTATGATATTCCGACAGGCAACGGATTCATCCGCTATGTCACACCGCTCCTGCGCTACGACTATATGAGCGACCACAGCGACGGCAAGCGCTATCTCGACGGCAAGGTAGACGAGATGGGCAAACTGACAATGAACGACCACCAGCGTTCCCGTCTCACCGGCGGTGTCACTCTGAGTCTGAAGAAACCTTTCGTCAGCGACATCCGTCTGAACTACGAGAAATATTTCTATCGCAACAGCGGCGTTGCCCTTCCTTCGGAGCGTGACAAGATTGTGGTGGAAGTGATGACAAGGTTCTGATGAAAATGCCAAGTAAGTCCTAATGACCGATTTTGGCGAATCTCCGGCTTCATGTGTATGGCTAAATGGTCGTGTGCTCAAATTGAGTGTCATGGATGTTTGGGCGTGACTTATTATCCCGAACTGTGGTAACGATATGGGTTTAAGAGCCATTATTTTGCCGGGCAGCAATATTAATATATCTTAAATGTGTGCTCTCTCTTGTATTTTTTCTGTCCTTCGCTTCGTCTAATGTATGTAATGCGCCACAGAGACGCAGAAAAGCGGAAAATGCCTTTGATTCCTGAAACTATGGCGGATAGTGGCAGGAAAAGAGGATTCCAGAGTAATGACAGTTTGAAGAATAACAACAATCAACAGAGAGAGTATGAAAATCAGGAAAAGAATAATCGTTTTGGCTTTCCTCGCCGTTGCCTTCATTTCGGCAATGGCGCAGAAACAGCAGTTTGATTACACGATATATGGTGTGGTGGAAGATTCCATCACGCATGAGGGAGAACCCTACGCCACTCTCAGCATATACCGCAAGGGACATGAGGAGAAAGCCGTTCAGATGGCAGTTACCGACGCCAACGGCAAGTTCAAGGTGACGTCGAAAGGCGAGGGCGACTATGTGCTCGAAGTGAAATCGGTGAGCCGTACGCCGTTGCGCCGCTTTTTCACCGTCAGCAAGCAATCCAGAAGCCAGAACCTCGGCACGCTTCTCGTCAGCGACAGCAAGACAGAGCTGAAAGGCGTGGAGGTGGTGGCATACAAACCACTCGTAAAGGCCGACATCGACAAGCTGACATACAGTGTGGAAGACGATCCCGAATCACAGACCAACACCGTGATGGAAATGCTCAAGAAGGTTCCGATGGTTAGCGTTGACGGACAGGACAACGTGAAGGTGAACGGCTCCACATCCTTCAAGGTGTATGTCAACGGCAAGCCGAACAACATGATGACCAAGAATCCGAAGGAAGTGCTCAAGTCGATGCCCGCCACGGGAATCAAGAAGATAGAGGTGATAACAAATCCCGGTCCGAAATACGACGCCGAGGGAGTGGCTGGCATCCTCAATATCGTCACCGCCGGCAGCGGAATGGAAGGATATACAGCAACGTTCTCCGGCAATGGCGGAACGAGAGGCGGCGGAGGAGGACTCTTCGCCACGGTGAAGAAAGGCAAGTTCACCATGAGCGTCAACTACAACAGCAACTTCGACAACCAGGGAAAGGCGACGAAAGTGGACCTGCAGTCCATACTTGATGATGAAGGCAACTATCTCCGCACCACCACTCAAGACGCCCATGGCAAGACAAAAAACCAGTGGCATGGCGGAACAATGGAGGCGAGCTATGAGATAGACACCCTGCGCCTCGTGTCGGCATCCTTCTCGATGAACAGGGCATCATGGAATATCCCAGGTGTGGGTTCTTTCACCTCCGTGGCTCCATACCTCGACAACAAGTTCCTATTCAGCCATGACATCAGCGGAAAGAACAAGGGCACCTACAACGACATCAGCGCCGGCATCGACTATCAGCGCTCTTTCAAGACGCCTGGCCGTCTGCTCACCTTCTCATATCGTCTGGAGAGCAATCCCTGCACGACCCTTTCAGACTATCGCTACACCAACCTGCGCACTACTGCTGATTGGGCAGACTATACGGCATTGCTGGAGGACGTGCGCAGTGATGGAGACCAGAGCACTACGGAGCATACCTTCCAGCTGGACTTCACCACTCCGTTTGCCAAATACCACACGATAGAGACCGGCGCAAAATATATCCTGCGCCAGAACAAGGCGTTTGACGACAGGTATTCGGCATTGTCGGAGAGCGGCAAGGAGCAGGAATACGACACCGAAAACAGTTCGCACTACAAACACCGCAACGACATCCTCGCCGCATACCTCGGCTATGGACTGTCGGTGGACAAATGGTCGGCAAGACTCGGATTGCGCTATGAGCACACATTCCAGAAGGTGGAATATCTGCTCGGCAGAGGTTCTGACTTCAGCAAAGACTTCGACGACCTCGTGCCGTCGGCAAAGATAGGCTACAAGATTTCAGACACCCAGAACCTCTCGTTCAACTACAAGATGCGCATCAGCCGTCCGGGAATATGGTATCTCAATCCGTATCTCTCAGATACTAACCGCGAACAGCTGACACAGGGAAATCCTAATCTGGAATCAGAGAAGAACCACTCGTTCGACCTGCAGTTCGGCAGCTTCGCCCAGAAGTTGAGCTACAACATCTCCGTGGGCTACAACTTCACCGACAACAGCATACAGAGCTTTCAGAAGATAGTCACCGACAATGAAGTGGCCGGTCTGCAGAATCCTACAGGCAAGCAGGTGCTCTACACCACATATTATAATATGGGAAAGACCCAGAGCGCCACCTTTAGCGGATATGCCAGCTGGTCGCCGTTCACCAACACCCGACTTGTAGCCAACACATGGGGTGGCTATAGTCATTTCAGCGACGGCCAGGGTCTGAAAAACCACGGATGGAACATAAGCGTATATGCCCAGCTACAGCAGACGATAGCCAAGACGTGGACAGCGTCGGCAAGTGTGTTCAAGATGACGCCGGGCGTCAATCTGCAAGGAAAGACGATGGGATATTTCAGCCATACGCTGAGTCTGCAGAAGTCGATGCTCAACGACAGATTCAACATCACGTTCACTGCCGACAACCCGTTCCAGAAATACTATCATATCAAGTCGAACAGCTCCGGCAAGAACTTCGCCACATCTTCTTCAATCAAGTTCATACCACAGTCATTCTCCATTGGCGTCAGCTATCGCATCGGAAAGCTGCAGAGCGGTGTGAAGAAGACAGAGCGCACAATCACCAACGACGACGTTAAGTCGGGCGGCGGCGGTGGCGGCAAATTAGGTGGCGATAATGTGGGAAGCTAAGACTTCCTCCTGATTTCCAGATATTTGTTTATCACGTCTACCGATAGATTCTCGGGCGGGGTGAGAATACTGAGAATACCGTTCTGGCGGAGCAGCGACACTATCAGCCGTTGTTCCGCCATTGTCTTTTCGGCTATCACGTGGCGGTAGTAGTCCTCGGTAGAGGAGTAGGGCGTTTCCACATATTCCTTCAGATCGTTGTCGATGAAGAACACCACGAGCAGCGTGTTGTCCTTTGCCAGTTGTTTCATGTATGGCAACTGGCGTTCCATGCTCGCCTTGCCGTTGAAGTTGGTGTAGAGAACCAGCAGGCTCCGCTTGCTTACGTGGCGGCGTATGCTGTCGCAGAGCGACGAGAAATCGCTCTCGCCGAATGTAGAGCGCTGTTTGTATAGCGACTCCAGTATCGTCTGCATCTGTCCCGGCAGCTTGGCGGGTGGCACATAGGAGTCGAAGTCTTCGCAGAAGGAGGCGATGCCCGCCTTGTCCTCCTTGTATATGGCGATATACGACAATACCAGACTGGCGTTTATTGCATAGTCGAGCAGCGTCATGCCGCGGAAGCTATGCTGCATCATGCGCCCCTTGTCGATGATGCTTATCACCTGCTGCGACTTCTCCTCCTCGTATGTGTTCATCATCAGACTGTGGCGGCGTGCCGATGCCTTCCAGTTTATGCAGCGGTAGTCGTCGCCGCTCACGTATTCCCTTATCTGTTCAAACTCAGTCTTGTTGCCCGGCCGGCGGATCTTCTTGATGCCCAGTTCGGTGAGACGGTTGCTGATGGCGAGGAATTCAAACTGCCTCAGTGCGAGATACGACGGGTAGACCCTCACCGTGGTACCGTTGCCGCACGAGAAGCGCCTCTCAATCAGTCCGATACGTGTGGATGCGAACACGCGGATTCTGCCAAACCCGTATTCGCCGCGCTTCGTAGGTCTGAGTCTGTATTCTATGTCTTTTGTCCTGCCCTTTCCCACGCTGGCTCTGAAGTCGATGTCGCGCCGCTGGAAGATGAACGGAATCTCATCGGTCACCGACAGTCTCACGGCAAAGGGGAAACGGTTTTCTATATGTATGCCGATGATGTTGTCGTCGCCATTCGAGAATCTGTCGGCGCAGCGTCGTTCGGCGCTGATCCCCTTCTTGTGGTATAGCGCAAAGAATTCCACTACGAACAGAGCGGCGATGACAGCCACCACAGTCCATCCCACCTCGCGCAGCACCGGCAGATAAAGTCCGCCGGCGATGATGAAGATGGCCATTGTCAGTGCTATGTATAGTCTTGTCTTTAAGAACATACCGTCAGTGAGTTATCTTTGTTGCAATTCCGTGAGTGTGTGTTATTTCGGCACCTCCACTTTGTCGATGAGAGTCCTCGTCACCTTGTTGGGAGTCAGTCCGCTCATCTCCGCCTCGGCATTGAGGATAATGCGATGGTGTATGACGTATGGTGCCACCGCCTTGATGTCGTCGGGTGTCACGAAGTCGCGGCCCTGCAGCAGGGCATAAGCCTTGGCACACTGCATCACCGCCACCGTGGCACGTGGCGACGCACCCACAAACACCGCCTTGCTCTTGCGTGTCTGGCTTATTATCTCGGCGATGTAGCGCATCAGCGACTCTTCCATCACCACGCTGTCCATCATCCTGCGCATATCCGTGAGCTGTTCCTTTGTCATTATCGGTTCCACGTCGTTGATGCGGGCAAACTGCGAATTGCCGTTGTGGCGCTTCAGAATCTCCACCTCCTCGTCTATCGACGGGAATCCCATCGTTATCTTCATCAGGAAACGGTCGAGTTGGGCCTCCGGCAGGCGGTAGGTGCCCTCCTGTTCTATAGGGTTCTGGGTGGCGATGATGGTATATACGTCGTCCATCTTGTATGTGTTGCCGTCGATGGTGGCTTGTCTTTCCTCCATCACCTCGAAGAGGGCAGCCTGCGTCTTTGCCGGCGAACGGTTTATCTCGTCGGCAAGCACGATGTTGGCGAACACCGGACCAGGATGGAAATCGAATTCCGACGTCTTCATGCTGAATACCGATGTGCCGAGCACGTCGCTCGGCATCAGGTCCGGCGTGAACTGTATTCTTGAGAACTTCGCGTCGATGAGCTTTGCCGTGAGTCTTGCCATGAGCGTCTTCGCCACGCCTGGCATTCCCTCTATCAGCACGTGGCCGTTGGCGAGGATGCAGGTTATCAGCATGTCGACAGCCTCCTGCTGTCCCACGATGACGCTTGATATTCTCTTTCTTATCTGTGATATTCTCTCGTTGAATAGCGAGAGGTCTGTTCTTGCTTCCATATCTTGTGATGTTTGGGGTTATGATAGTTTTCTTGTTATCTCGTTCATGCTGTCGATTGCCTTCTTCATTTCAGAGTCAGAAACCTGCAGTTCGTTGCTGACGAGAAATCTCAGCTGTTTCAGCGTCTCGATTATCCTGTCGTGTGGCATCCCGGTCAGAGCGGCGATGGTCTGGGAGTTTTCCTCGTCGTCGGCAATGTTGGTGATGTCGGCGGCTGTGCTGTGGCGTATGGCATCAACGAAGGTGGCGTATTTCTTTTGCAGCAGGTCGTTGTTGTCGTGTCTTTGCCAATAGAGCGTTCCGATGAGTTTCACGAACTCAATGTTGTGGTTGCGAGGTGCTTTATACACTGGTATCACCCTCTGTCTGCGTCGTGCGTTGAAAATCAGGAACAGCAGGATGGTGAACAGCATGAGCTGCCATGCCTCGGTGAGCGACGGCTGGCTGAACACATAGTCCAGCGGAGTATTCTCTTCTTTGCCGGGCAGCATGGAGTCAGAAAACCTGCTCGTACCCTTTGTGCTGCGCAGCGTCGGTTTGTCGGCGAGTTCAGCAGCGACGTCAGTCGGGTGCTCCTCCGGCTCAGTATGCCGTAGTTGGAGAAAGGCAATGCGCTCGCCACCACAATCAGTCTGCCTTTGCCGACCTTCTTCTCTATAGCCACGGGATGCTTTACCGGCGGCAGGTCGTCATTATAGTCGTCGTTGCCTTTGTAGAATTCTTCGTTGAAGTCCTCCAGCTTTCTCAACCTCGTTCCTTCGTCCGGTTCCTTCATTATCTCTTTTTGCCGCTGCTGGTTGGACTTGAAGTAAATCCTTGCATAAGGGTTTGCCCGGTCGTGGTTGAACACGTGGGCGATTTCTCTGTATTCAGATTCCTCATCGCAGAGGAGATAAGAGCCGAACATGAAGTCATACAGCTGCATCTTTTCCGGTGTAGAACCGTTGCTCTTGTCGTAGAATATCGTGGTGTATGGCCGATAATCATTGTCGTTATTCTGGTTTATCAGGTTACTGACGTCTCTGAACAGATATTTGCAGTGCACCACGCCGTAGTCGTAGGCGAGTATGCTGTCGGTTTCATCCCTAAGAAAATTGGTTACGGCGATCATCACCGTGGCCCCGTTGTTCAGCATCCGTTTCAGGGCGTCCGCTTCGGTTTCAGAAAGATTCAGTTTCTCAGCCGCTATCAGCACGTTGTGTCTGCCGTCGGCAATCTGGTTGAGTCTCTTGTACGTCACTTCATATCCCTTCGGCATACTGCTCCGCATCACGCTGTCGAACACCATACAGCCGTAAGGCTCGCTGTCGTTGCCGTCGTGAGTCTCCAGCCATACGTATTTATGTGGCATGGACAGCTGCAGCACTATCAGCACGGCGAGCAGTGACAGAATTGTCATTATGAATCCTCTGCTTGTCTTCATGGCGTGTCGTTTAGCTTGTTTTCGTTTATCGTTCCGGCAATGCCGTCGGCGAGTGAGCATACAGTGGCAAAGAGGTCTTTGTCAGCATCGAAGTCGCCGTATCTCACTCTCAGGAAATGGTTGGTCATGATGCGCAGTTTCTCGTCCTGGAACTCCCGGGTGTATTGAGAAGGTGTCTTGAAAGGCTGCCAGTCGATGATTTCCCTGTCCGAGAGCAGTCGCAGCGTCTTCAGATACGTCAGTCTTATTGCCTCCCTGTAGTTCCCGTTTTCGGCGGCAAGGGTTATCTCCGTATCGAAGTCGATGCCGTAGATAGTGTCTTCGCTCACAGTATATTCCATCTTGTCGCCTCTGCTTTTCCTGGAGAAGAACAGGTCGGGCCTCTTTATCATTATCACCGCCACGATGGCTATCACGATGACAATGGCTATCAGCGACCATATCAGCTGCTGGTTTTCGGCGTATGTGTCGCTGCCGAAGATGGAATCAATAAAATTCCTCAGAGCTTCGCGCAGCAAGTCGAAATACGAACTTCCCGGCTTCACTATCTGTGAGTCGTAGTCGTATTCCTGTCGCAGATTTTCAATCTGCAGACTGTCCATGGTCAGTAGGCTTGTCATTATGGTCAGTGAGTCAGTCATTGGCGTCAGAGTTTTTCAAAGTCGTCAATCTCGTCGAAGCGTGGCTTGCCGTTGGTGTTGCCTTGATTGTTGTTGGAATCGTATCCGCTTCCATTGCCGTAACCGTAATTGCCGGCATTGTTCCTGGTGTCGTCGTTTTTTCCGGTGTCGTCGTTATTGCCGCTGTTGTTCCGGCCGTCGTTGGCGAGATTGTCAAAATCGTTTATCTGGCTTGTTATTCCCTCATCGCCCAGCTTGTCGGCGGCATGGCCATACTGGTAGGCGATAGCCACAGCCAATATCGAATATCCGAGATACGACACGAATGTGGTCAGCACTCCCATGATGTATGTCGCTATGGTGTATACAGGACTGTTCACTATGGGGGAGAGGTCGGATGTTATTCCCACCATTGACTTCATCACCAGCAGGATGGAGTAGGGGATGCTCGCCATGTTGCCCACCATGCTCACGATGAGACTTATCACGACACAGATGGCGAAGATTCCTCCCCAAGTCTTGAAGCCCCAGACAATCGTTTTCTTCAGAGCCTCTGTTATGGAGATGCGCTCGAAGATGTAGACAGGGAACAACAGTGACAGAGGGATGAACAGGGCGAATGAGCCGAACAGCGGCAGCACAAGGAGAAATGGCGATACCATTGCGATGCCGATAGATACGAGAAGTATCAGCGCCGCAATCAAGTCTATAGTCACCATGGCAGTTGCAGCTCTCAGCATCGTCCTTTTCAGCTTGGGCAGCAGTTCCTTGAAGGTCATTCCGCTGATGTCACCCTTGTTCTCCTCGTATGCCATCATCAGTGCGTATGTCATGCCGAAGACCAGCGTCATGCCTATGATGGAGAAAACCATCGTTGCAGCGCTGCCGGCGATAAACTGCATCAGTAATCCGTCGCTTCCCGACATGTTGTTGATTTTGTCTATGTCCATCATTCCCTGCATGTAAGTGTTGAGGCTCAGCGCCTGAAACATGCTTAAGGGCAGAAGGATATAAGTCAGCATACGCAGATATACCTTCCAGTTTCTGCCGAAATAGTCGAAGGTGTCGTTGAACTTCTGTGTGAACGTGCGTTCCTTGTATAGTGGGATTATTGGCTTTTGGAATAGATTCATTGTCGTTGTTTTTTATTATAATGTCATTGATTGATGTTTCTTGATTGTGTCCCGTTTAATCCGGTGTCATTCCGTTTGATGAATGATGCATACTTGTCTGTAGGATAAGGTCTTCGTCATACGGCAGGTCTGATTTCCGGAGCGTCGTCAGCTTCCGTTTCCTGTTCCTTCTCCTTGGCAGCACCACGAAATAGAATATCACGAATGCGAGACAGAGGATGATGAACGAGAGGCGCACCCCGTCGGCAACTTCCGTATGGCGTGTGAGGAATCCCTCGATGAATCCCGCCACGATGAATATCGGCACTGTGCCCACGACGATTTTCAGTCCCCGTTTAGCCCCTCTCCTGAATGCCGTGATGCGTGAATATGTGCCGGGAAACAGTATTCCGTTGCCCAGTGCTATTCCGGCAGCACCTGCCACCACGATGGCACTCAGCTCCAGTGTGCCGTGCAGGAATACCGCCAGCATCGACTCGCCCAGCAGCCCATGCTGCCAGAATAGCGTCTCGAAGCATCCCACCATCACACCGTTGTAGAACAGCATGATGCCCGATCCTATACATGTCAGCATTCCCATGGCAAAGATGTTGAACGACACCCCGATGTTGTTCTGGGTGATTTCGAGAAACGAGTTCATCTCTCTGCCGCCGGTATATACGTTCATCGGCATCCCTTCCTTGATGTTCTCCAGTGTCATGTCCACATAAGCGTCGCCCAGGATGATGCGGCAGAAATCATGGTCGCCGAGCTGCGACACGATGCCTGTCACCACGCTCACCATCATTATGATGAAGGCAGCCAGCAGCAGTCGCCTTGCCTCAAACATCGTGTCGGGCACCTCCTGAGTCCAGAAGGTGATGAGGCGGCTCCACTTCTCCTTCTTGTTGCGGTATATGCCGTTGTGGAGCGCTACGCAGAGGTTGTTGAGATACAGCGTTATGCGCGAGTTGGGATAGTGGGTATAGGCAAAGGCGAGGTCGGCAGTGGCGTCGGTGTAGGCATCGGCAAGGTCGTCGGGCGAATATGCTGACGGGTCGTTGGCGATGCTCTCCACGTCTTGCCATTTCCTGATGTTGTTTCTTATGAATATGATTTCCTTCATTCCTCACAGTCTGATTTTGTCCTTTGCCGATAATATTTTGGCAAATATGTCGCAAATGTAGTCAGATTTCCATATATTTGCAAACGGCAAGCGATAAAACTTGCATACAAAGATAATAACCACTCGTTTTTTTATAACATGGCAACGGCAGACATATTGACAGGACAGTTCGTAATACTCGACCAGACACCGGCGAGCATCGGCGACCGCATCATAGCGCGCATCATAGACATGATGGTGCGCGTGGCCTATGTCATCGTTGCTCTGGTGTTCTTCACTTGGGTGCCAAGTGGCGTCGATGATGATTTCTGGTCGCTCATGCTGGTCCTGCTCGTGGGATTGCCGCTGGTGTTATACACCTTCCTGTGTGAATTGCTTTTCAACGGACAGACCATAGGCAAGATGGTGATGAAGATACGCACGGTCAGCGTCGACGGGTCGTGTCCCACGATGGGCAGCCTCTTTCTGCGCTGGCTGCTCGAAATCGTAGACGTCACCTTCTTCTTCGTTGGCATAATCCCCATCATCACCACCCGCCGTCACCAGAGATTCGGCGATCTTGCCGCCGGCACGATGGTGATAGCCCGTCCCGACCCTTCTCTGATGCATATCTCGCTGTCAGAATTCCAGTATGCCTTCCCCGACTACCAGCCCCATTATGCAGGCGCAAAGCTTTTGTCGCTCGGTCAGGCAGAACTGATAGAGCGCTTCGTCAACGTGGCGGACCGCCATGGGGCTTGTGATGAGTCTGCTCTCGCCAACCTTTCCCGTAAGGTGGCTGCCGCCATTCAGGCTCCCGGCAATCCCGACAGTCTGCAGTTCCTCCGTACGGTGCTCAATGATTATCGTTATTATGCCCTTAATGAGGTGTGTTTATGTTAATGATGCTCTCGCTTCAGAGGCGGGATTTGCCGGCAGGGTAAACCTCTATCGCGCCTTCAAACGCAAGACCGGAGTGTCGCCGACAGACTGGGATGCCTATAAGTCGCCGCTGACCGACAATATTGCCATTGATTGTTAAAAAACAACAAGAATACACATTAAATCAGTCATAAGAAAGCGTGGTGTTGCTTATTCGACAGGGTTTTTGTAAATTTGCAATGATTTTCAGGGCGTATCTTCATCGGATGCGCCCATAAACTATATGCTATAAACAGAATTATGAATATAATCAGCGAAATAAACAAGGCGGCGCTCGAAGCCGTGAAAGCACTCTACGGACAGGATGTACCAGAGAAGATGGTGCAAGTGCAGAAGACAAAGAAGGAGTTTGAGGGAAGCCTCACGCTCGTGGTTTTCCCATTCCTCAAGATTTCAAAGAAAAAGCCTGAAGACACAGCGGCTGAAATCGGAGAATGGATGAAACAGAACTGCAAGGCAGTGGCAGACTACAACGTGGTGAAGGGATTCCTCAACATCGTAATCGACACTGCGGCATGGATAGGGATGCTCAACGACATCAACGCCGACGAACACTATGGCGAGAAGCAGGCAACGGAAGACTCTCCGCTGGTGATGATAGAATATTCTTCGCCAAACACAAACAAGCCTCTACACCTGGGTCATGTGCGCAACAACCTGCTCGGATGGTCGCTGGCGCAGATCATGGCGGCAAACGGCAACAAGGTGGTGAAGACAAATATCGTGAACGACCGCGGTATCCACATTTGCAAGTCTATGCTCGCATGGCAGA
>OMDA01000702.1_pt1 | contig 16119 bp, 13 predicted proteins | sample 1645141 | NCBI WGS metagenome assembly OMDA01 (sample SAMEA103958151, study PRJEB25191) | human gut metagenome | reverse complement strand
GCCGTTCGTAAATAACTATACCAATCGCGTAGGATGCGGATTCGAGTGTGCCGAAAAGTTATAAATATCATTTTAACTTATGCATATATGCAAGTTCATCCAGCGAATCATCATCTGTAGTAAGGATTGTATGAATATCTTCGATCATGGTTCCAAGTTCGGTGGTTTCCTGGAAAAGATTTTTACCCGTACACCACACATTTCCATCCTTCATCTGCCAGAAGATTACTTTTTGCCAACAATTCATCAATAGTAGAAAGTTCACCGTCGATAGTACTGTTATAGATGATATAGTCCGCATCTTTTGCTTTGGCATAAAATTCTTCCATCTGCATATTCATGGTAGACAAAGCGTTATCACTTTCTCCTGTATCTTCGGGAACATATTTGCCGCCTGCAAGCTCGATCATGCTGGACTGGTACATTGCAGGACCTGCTGTGGAAAGCAGGGAAGAATTGCCTGCCAGATATACGCTTTTGGGCTCTGTATCAGCTAACGTATCAGAAAGCATGGACTTCTGGGAAGCTATATAGGAAAGCAGCTCGTTTGCACGTTCCTGTGTGTTGGTGGCGGTAGATACCAGCTCGATCATTTCTGTCAGAAGCTCCTGGCTTTCCGGATTGACAAGCAGCACCGGGATACCAAGCTCTGTCAGGCTCGCTGCTGCGTCCTTTAATTTTAAGGGCAGGATAACCAGATCAGGGGAGAGGGCTGCGCAGCCTTCCAGGTCGAATTCCTTTGCGGTGCCGACACTGGGAAGCTCTATCAGATCAGGTGCAGCAAGCTTGTAGATCGCACGCTTGCCAGCCTTTGCTTCGATGCCTACCATCTTGTCCTTCAGACCAAGAGCGATCAAAAGGCTGGAGGGAATGTAATAGCCGCTTACGATGGTCTCAGGTTCAGCTTCGAGCGTTACTTCACGGCCTGCCTGATCGGTCAGGGTGACGGGATAAGTCGTTTCTGCAGCTTCAATGGCTTCTTCGGATGCAGTCTCTTCTGTTTCGGCAGAAGCGGTTTCTGTGACAGTCTCGGCAGCCTGTTCTGTGACGGATTCTGTTGCAGGAACAGTTTCTGCGGGGGCAGAAGCAGTGCCGCAGCCGATCATGGAGATCAACAGTGCACATGCCAGGGACAGGGACAGGTACTTTTTCAGTGTGTTTTTCATTACGTTCACCTTTCGTTGTAGTTTCAATAATACAACGGTATTGTAGCAAAGCGTCTTTTCAAAAGCAAGGGATTTTATTATAATATAATTGGATTTTTTGGTTTTTGTTCACGGATTGCACGAAAATAGAAAAGGGTGCATGGGAACAGTAAGGCTTCAGGGAGAACATTTTATGGTTACAATTCAGAATTATGTGCGCGCAAAAAGTCTGGAAGAGGCATATGAGCTGAACCAGAAAAAGGGGAACTGTATTCTCGGTGGAATGCTCTGGACGAAAATGCAGAATCGCATGATTCAGACAGCAATTGATCTTTGTGATCTTGGACTGAATGAAATAGAAGAAACGGAAGAGGAATTTTCTATCGGCGCCATGGTATCGCTGCGGCAGCTGGAGACAGATGCCGGGCTGAATGCCTATACACAGGGTGCAGTAAGAGATGCGGTAAAGGATATAGTAGGTGTGCAGTTCCGCAATCTTGCAACGGTTGGAGGAAGCATCTGGGGACGATTCGGATTCTCTGATGTTTTGACGGTTTTTCTTGCAATGGATACCGAGGTGGAATTATTTCAGGGTGGAAGAATTCCTTTAAAAGATTTTGCCGAGAAAAAACAGGACAGAGATATTTTAGTTCGTCTGATCGTGAAAAAGACTGCAGGACGCTTTGCCTACGCAGCGGTCCGCAACCAGAGCACGGACTTCCCGGTGATTGCCTGTGCCGCTTCCTGCGTCGGGGGAGAATACCGGTTGGCAGTCGGTGCAAGACCGCATCGGGCAGTGCTTCTTTGCGATGAAGAAAAGTTTCTTTCCGGCGGTGTGAAGGAAGAAAGCGTAAAGGCATTTGCAAACTGGGCAAAAGCGCAGATTCCGACCGGTAATAACCACCGTGCCGGGGCAGCCTACCGCACCCGTCTGATCGGAGTGCTGAGTCAGAGACTGTTTTGCAAAATCGGGGAGGCGTAGGAATGGAGATCATAATAAAAGTGAATGGAAGAAGGATCGCCGAGCAGATCGAACCGGATCTGCTTTTGATCGACTTTTTGAGAAAACATGGATGCTACAGCGTAAAACGAGGCTGTGAGACAGCAAACTGTGGTCTGTGCACCGTTCTCATGGATAATACGCCGGTGCTTTCCTGTTCTGTGCTCGCAGCCAGAGCAGATGGACATGAAATCTATACCCTGGAAGGACTTCAGGAGGAAGCGTCAGAGTTTGTCGGATTTATTGCCGATCAGGGAGCGGATCAGTGCGGCTTCTGTAATCCGGGATTTGTCATGAATACGATCGCGCTGCTTCGGGAGAATCCGGATCCGACGGATGATGAGATCCGGGCCTATTTGGCAGGAAACCTCTGCAGATGCTCCGGCTATGAAGGACAGCTGCGGGGCATCCGGAATTTTCTGGATCAGAGAAGAAAGTAAAGGAGAAGCTTCATGGAACATAAGAAATACAATGCGATCAACCAGCCGGTCCGCAAAAAGGATTCTATGCAGCTGCTTTTGGGAAAGCCGGTTTATGTGGAGGATATCGCACCGAAGGATGCGCTGGCGGTAAAGCTGTTAAGAAGCCCGCACGCAAATGCGATTGTGGAGGAAATTAACGTTTCGGTTGCCAAAAAGGTTCCGGGTGTCGTGGATATTTATACCTGGGAAGACGTGCCAAAGCAGCGCTTTGCCATAGCGGGACAGACCTATCCGGAGCCGTCGCCTTACGACAGGCTGATTCTGGATCGGCATGTGCGTTTTGCCGGGGACGTGGTCGCCATTATCGCAGCAGAAAATGAAAAAGCGGCGTTAAAGGCAATGAAATTGATCAAAGTAAAATATAAGATCCTGGAACCGGTTCTGGATTTCCATCAGGCAAAGGACAATGAAATTTTAGTGCATCCAGAAGAGGACTGGCTTGCACAGGTTCCGGTGGGCGGAGATGCAAAGCGGAACCTGGTTGCCAGTGAAATCAGTGGTGACGGGGACGTGGATGCGGTGCTTGCAGACTGCGATGAGGTGCTGGAACATGCGTACCATATGCGTTCCTTTAATCAGGCGATGATGGAGACCTTCCGTACCTATACCGAGCTGGATCGATACGGAAGACTGCATGTGATCTCCTCGACCCAGATCGTATTTCACGTTCGCAGGATCCTTTCCAGGGCGCTGGGAATCCCCAAAAGTAAAATCCGTGTGGAAAAGCCCAGGATCGGCGGCGGATTCGGTGCAAAACAGACGGCGGTAAGCGAGGTCTATCCCGCGTTTGTCACACTGAAAACAGGACGCCCGGCACAGCTCATTTTTACGAGGGAGGAGAGTCAGATTGCAGGATCTCCCCGGCATGAAATGGAGGTGCGCGTGCGGCTGGGAGCGGATAAGGATGGACACATCCGGGGACTGGATCTGTATACATTATCCAATTCCGGTGCTTATGGCGAGCATGGTCCGACGACGGTAGGACTGAGCGGACACAAATCGATTCCGCTTTATACCGGAGGCCTGGAGGCATTCCGGTTTGGCTATGATGTTGTATATACCAATACGATGGCAGCAGGTGCCTATCGGGGCTACGGAGCGACCCAGGGTATTTTTGCACTGGAAACCTCTGTCAACGAGCTGGCAGAGAAGCTTGGAATCGATCCGACAATCATCCGGGAAAAGAATATGCTCCGGGAAGGCATGAAAATGCCGGCCTATTATGGCGAAACTGCAAATGCCTGTGCGTTGGACAAATGCATGGCGCGCTGTAAGGAGCTGTTCCATTGGGATGAAAAATATCCCGTTCGGGATATGGGAAACGGAAAGGTGCGCGCGGCAGGCGTGGCAATGGCGATGCAGGGCTCCTGTATTTCCAATGTGGATGTCGGTTCCGCAACCGTGAAGCTTGCAGATGACGGCAGCTTTAACCTGATCATCGGTGCTGCGGATATGGGAACCGGATGCGATACGATCCTTGCCCAGATGGTTGCGGAATGTATGGATTGCTCGGTAGACGATGTGGCGGTATTTGGCGCGGATACGGATGCTTCTCCTTATGATTCCGGCTCCTATGCCTCTTCCACAACCTATATCACCGGTAAGGCAGTGGAGATGGCCTGCGCAAAGCTAAAGACACAGCTCTGTGGGATCGCGGCGGGAATGCTTGGCTGCAGCACAGAAGAGGTTGTGTTTGAAAACGGACGGGTAAAGCAGATCAACACGGAGAAAAGCGTTTCCCTGGCAGAGATCAGCGTCAAAGACCAGGTAAATAACGATATTGCAGCGGTTGCGACCGCGTCCCATTCCTCCCCGGTTTCCCCGCCTCCTTACATGGTCGGAATGGTGGAAATCGAGCTGGATAAGGATACCGGAGAAGTGAAAATTCTGGATTATGTTGCGGTAGTGGACTGCGGAATTACGATCAATCCCGCATTGGCGCGTATTCAGACAGAGGGGGGTATCGTACAGGGAATCGGGCATACCCTTTTTGAAAATATCACTTATGACAGAAATGGACGCCCGATTGAGTCCAGCTTTTTACAGTATAAGGTTCCGACCCGTCTGGATATGGGGCATCTTCGCGTGGAATTTGAAAACAGCTATGAGCCAACAGGACCCTTTGGCGCAAAATCCATCGGGGAAATTGTTATCAATACCCCGGCACCTGCAATTGCCCATGCGATCTACCGGGCGACCGGCGTATGGCACAGGGAACTTCCGATTACACCGGAGAAGATTCTGATGTCGATGCCGCAGTAGGATGAAAATGCTGCAGTCCACATGCGCAACAGGTTTGTGTGTGGGCTGTGACAATAAATCACAAAATGAGGAGAGAGAAAAATGAAAAAAAGTTTCAAACTATCTGAGGAAGCATTTCAGATGGATGGGAAAATGCCCCTTTCTCAGGCAATTCCCCTTGGCTTACAGCATGTCCTTGCAATGTTTGTCGGAAACCTGACTCCGTTGTTGATCATTACGGGTGCATGTGGGCTGGCCGGCGGAGAGTTTGCACAGCTGCAGCTTTCCCTGCTGCAGAATGCCATGCTGGTAGCCGGTATTGTAACGCTGGTACAGCTGTTTTCCATCGGACCGGTGGGTGGAAAGGTTCCGATTATTATGGGTACTTCTTCCGGATTTATCGGGGTATTTAACAGTGTGGCTGCGTCGATGGGCGGCGGTGTGCTGGCATATGGTGCGATCATGGGTGCATCCATAATCGGAGGACTCTTCGAAACGGTGCTGGGCTTTTTCTTAAAGCCCCTTCGAAAATTCTTTCCGGCGGTGGTAACCGGTACGGTCGTTATGTCGATTGGTCTGAGCCTGATCTCTGTAGGCATCAATTCCTTCGGAGGCGGAAATAATGCAAAAGATTTCGGTTCTGTGGAAAACCTGCTGCTGGCTGTTTTTGTTCTCGTAGTGATTCTTTTCTTCAAGCATGGGACAAAGGGCTTTTTAAGCTCCTCTGCAATCCTGTTTGGTATTATCGCAGGCTACATTGCTGCAGTGGTAATGGGATTTGTCCTGCCTACGACCGGTGTTACTGCAGATGGCGTGGAATATACAAAAGCATGGGTATTAAACTGGAATAAGGTTGCAGAAGCTTCCTGGTTTGAAATTCCGAAGCTGATGCCGGTAAAGCCGGTGTTTGATCTGCGTGCGATCTTGCCTGTTCTGATTATGTTTATTGTAACGGCAGTGGAGACGGTCGGTGATATTTCCGGTGTAATGGAAGGTGGACTTGGCAGGGAAGCAACAGATAAGGAGCTTGCAGGCGGCGTGATGTGCGATGGCCTTGGTTCTTCCTTTGCAGCGTTATTTGGTGTATTGCCGAATACCTCCTTCAGTCAGAATGTTGGACTGGTTGCCATGACAAAGGTAGTAAACCGCTTTGCACTTGCGACCGGAGCAATTTTCCTGATCTTGTGCGGCCTTTGCCCGAAGCTGGCGGCGCTGGTTTCCATCATGCCTCAGTCGGTACTGGGTGGCGCGGCAGTTATGATGTTTTCTTCTATCGTTATCAGCGGTATTCAGCTGATCACGAAGAATCCGTTGACTGCCCGGAACCTTTCCATCGTATCGGTAGCGCTCGGTGTAGGCTATGGTATGGGCGCCAACACAGGAATCCTTGTAAATGCGCCTCAGTTTATCCAGCTGATCTTCGGCGGCTCCGGTATTGTACCGGCTGCGATGGTAGCGATTTTGTTGAATATTGTACTTCCGAAAGAGGATTAAAAAATTGCCACCTTTATGGTGGCAATTTTTTTTAGAGCAACTGTTATATGAAATTGTTATGCTGCAAAAATGTCTCTGAATGAAACGCAGGTTATAGCTTTACCGGCCCACCGCTGCATTGTCCTGTCCCATCCGTTTTAACTCCGGCAATATAGTGCAGAGCATTGTGATAAAGCAGAAGCTGCCGCCGATGACGTTGGACACCGGTTCGGCAAGGAAAACACCATCTGTGCCCATGTGGAGTGTATAGGGCATCAGATAGGTTAACGGAACGACAATAAATACCTTTCGGAGCAGGGAGAAGAAAATCGCCTGCTTCTTTTTATTTAAGGATTTAAAGGTTGTCTGACCGATGTACTGCAGATCCATGAAAATAAAGGCGGCAAAATACTGTTTCAGCGCAGGAATGGCATCGGCAACCAGCACAGAGTCGGAACTGAAAATCCGAATCAGCATACCGGGAGCGAGAATGATCAGGCTCCACATGATGGCAGTATAGCCGAAGACCATGAGTGCCATGACAATACCGGAGTTTTTGACACGGGACGGACGGCGGGCACCGTAATTATAGCTCAGGATAGGAGAGGTTCCCTCCGTGAGCGCGTAAATCGGCGTTTCCACGAGCTGTCGTACGCTGGAAACGATGGTCATGACGGAAATATAGATATCACCGCCGGTGACAGAAAGGACGTTGTTGCAGCAGATCGTAACAAGGCTGTTGGTCAGCTGCATGACAAAGCCGGATGTACCGAGGCTGACGATATTTTTTGCATAGCCGATACATTGGGAAAATTCTGCTTTCCGCAGAAAGCGAACCCTCAGCTCCGCCCTTTTCGTCAGGAAAAGCAGGACGAAGGAGGCAGAAAGCAGCTGGGAGAGCACGGTTGCAACTGCAGCGCCCTGCACGCCGAGGCCGAAAACAAAGATAAAGAGAGGGTCAAGGAGCAGATTGGCAGCTGCGCCGATGGCGACGGAGCACATACCGACAAGGGAATATCCCTGTGCGTTGATAAAAGGATTCATGCCGACTGCGATCATGGAAGGCAGCGTGCCGATGAGATAGAGCATCATGTATGGATATGCATAGACTAAAGCATCTGCAGACGCGCCGAAGAGCACCAGAAGGGGGCGGGCAAAAACAAGACCAATCGTCATCAAAAGGGTGGCACTGACACATACCATTGTAAAAGATGTGTTCATGATGCAGTTTGCCTGTTCTGTTTCCTTTTTTCCACGGTAAATGGAAAAAAGCGGAGCACCGCCGCTTCCAAAGAGATTGGCGAATGCGCTGAGGATGACGATCAGCGGAAAGCACAGTCCCACTGCGCCGAGGGCGGCTGTGCCGCACCCAGGGATACGGGCGATATAGATACGATCTACGATGTTATAGAGCAGGTTCAAAATCTGGGCAACCAGCATGGGGAGGGCTGCTCCGAGAATGTTTCCGGTTACGGTTCCGTTTTCGAAATCAATTCGTTTCATAAGTCTGGAGCTTCCTTTTCTTTCGTATTCGTTTTCCAGTATAGCAAGCTCTGTAGAGAAAGTAAATTCCGAGTTATAGGTTCCCGACCGGAATCTCTTAACACCAGGAATAAAATTTGAAATTTCCGTCATCAGGAAAAGAAAAGGATAGCGGAAAGCTCTGGATTGGTGTATGATGAGGAACAGGTTGCTGTTTTTAAATTTTATGACAGGAGAAAGAAGAAAAATGTACTTATTTTTGCTTGCGTTGATTTATATTGCATTTATCAGTCTGGGACTGCCGGATTCGCTGCTTGGCTCCGGCTGGCCGGTCATGCACGCAGAGCTTGGCGTGCCGGTGTCGTATATGGGGATCATTTCCATGATCATTTCCGGTGGGACGGTTGTATCAAGCCTGTTTTCGGACAAAATGACCCGAAAATTCGGAACCAGAATCGTAACGGTTGCCAGCGTATTTCTGACCGTTATTGCACTGTTTGGATTTTCCTTTTCTTCGCAGTTCTGGATGCTGGCTGTTTTTGCAGTGCCCTATGGATTGGGAGCAGGTGCGATCGACTCGGCGTTAAATAACTATGTGGCGCTTCATTACAAAGCGAAGCATATGAGCTGGCTGCACTGCTTCTGGGGTGTGGGCACAGTTGTCAGCCCCTTTATCATGGGCTATGCACTGACGAACCGGACATGGAACAGCGGCTATCGCATCATTGGATTTTTGCAGCTGGCCATTGCCCTTCTTTTACTTGTGACGCTGCCGGTCTGGAATATCAACAAATCGGCAACGGAAACCGCTGGAAAGAGTGTCGGACTGGTGGGTGCACTGAAAATAAAGGGCGTTCCCTTTCTGCTGCTTGGTTTTTTTGCGTATTGTGCACTGGAGGCAACAGCAATGCAGTGGGCGAGCACCTACTTTGTAGAGGTAAAAGGAATTTCTACAGAGCGTGCGGCAACCTTTGCAGCTCTGTTTTACATCGGTATTACTTCCGGAAGATTTGCAAGCGGTTTTATTACGGATAAGCTTGGTGACCAGAAAATGATCCGACTGGGAACCGGAATTTTAATTTGCGGTATCCTGGTGCTGTTTCTTCCGATTGCGTCCTATCAGGCGGCGTTTGCGGCATTCCTTGTGATCGGGTTTGGCTGCGCACCGATTTATCCCTGCATCATTCATTCTACCCCGTCCAATTTTGGAGCAGAGAACTCCGGTGCGATCATCGGCATTCAGATGGCGAGCGCATACATTGGAACGACCTTTATCCCGCCGATTTTCGGTATCCTTGGAAATTCCATCGGATTTTTCATCCTGCCGCTATATCTGCTGGTGTTCGTGGCGCTGATGATTACGATGGTTGAGGTGACCTTCCGGATCACAAAAAACAGAAATTCTCTGTAAAATCGTGGTTTTTCGCCAATTTTTGTAAAAAAAGGAGTCAGAAATTCTCGGAAAGAGGAATTTCTGGCTCTTTTTTTGCGATGACAGTTTCTTGCAGGATCCAGCAGAATCAGCCTATAATGATGCCTGTAAAGAGGAACCAAACCGCTATTGCGAAAGGAAAAAAGATTGAAAAATAAAATTTTTCAATCGCGAGATTTGTGTCTGTGCGCACTTGATACAAACTCGACCTACGCAAAAAATGTGCGCAGAAATGAGGAAAACTATGGAACAGCTCAGCCTTACAGCAGGAAAAGAAAAAGAAAACGTGGTTCAGATTCTGACCGATTTGATGGAACATAATAGAGAATTTCAGATTATGATTACCGTTCCCGCCAGAGCGGCAGGCGAAGAAAACTCCCTGGAATATGTACAGGCAAAAGAAGTGCCCAAACGGGACCTGGAACGGGATGTCACGAACATGATCCATGATATCGGCGTACCGGCGCATATCCGTGGATATCAGTATCTGCGCGAAGCAATTCAGATGTCAGTCAAGGACATGGATATGCTCGGCTCGATCACAAAGACATTGTATCCGGAAATTGCGAAAAAGTATGAAACGACACCGAGCAGAGTCGAGCGCGCCATCCGCCATGCGATCGAGGTTGCGTGGAACCGCGGCAGGATGGAGACGCTGGACGCGCTGTTTGGATATACGATCAATACGGGAAAGGGAAAACCGACCAACTCGGAGTTCATCGCGCTGATCGCGGATAAAATCCGGTTGGCGTACCGGGAGTAGATGTCATCCAGTGTTGGCTGCGTCCCGCGCTGTGTACCGCACTGGCGGAATGCGATGTCTACATGCAACCTGTACGTGTTACTCCTGCTTATCTATCCAGCGGTCAAATCGGGAAAGACTTTCCTTGCTGCCGGACAGGATCAAAATGTCGCCGGGGCAGAAGCGGTAGTTTGGATCGACGTGCTCGATCACCTGACCGTTATGCTCGATGGCGATGATGTTTAGACCAAACCGGGCTCGCAGATTCAATTCAACGACAGATTTCTGAAGGAGGGCATCCGGAACGGACAGCTTGGTGATATTCAATTTTTCGCTCAGCTGGATGAAATCCAGAACCCGGGAGTTGGAAAGCCTGGTTGCCAGGCGAATTGCCATATCGCGTTCGGGATAAACGACCTGTGCACCGAGGCGTTTTAAAATCTCGCCATGCTCCGGGCTGGTGGCTTTAGCAATGACAGTCGGAATACCGAGGCTGACGAGATTTAATGTCGTCAGGATAGAGGATTCCATATGCTCGCCGATGCAGATGACCGCAATATCGCAGTTCTGGATACCGGTTTCTGTCAGGGTTTTTTTGTCCAGAGTATTGACAACGAGTGCATTTTCGGTCAGTTCCCGCATCTCGCGAACCCGTTCTTCATCGCGATCCATGACAAGCAGCTCTGCGCCGGAGCGTGCAAGCTCTGTCGCCAGCGCTTCCCCGAAGCGCCCAAGTCCGATAATACCGTATGCAATGGCATTTTTTTTCTTTTTTCCAAACATAATATCCTCATTTCTGAGCGGTTCGCTCGCATATTTTTCCAATAAGTTATGCAAAGATCTGCGCGGTATTCCTGAATTGTGATCCTGCGCAGTGCCGGTAGAGTGTCTGCGTGCCGTGGACGGTCACTTACCCGATGGCAATTGTCCCCTCCGGGTAGCGGACGCGTTCCCCGATCGTAAAGTACCACAGCGATGCAACAGTCAGGGGTCCGAGTCTGCCGATGTACATCATAATAATAGAAAGAATCCGGCTCTGAGCGCTCAACTGCGATGTGATGCCGGTGGAAAGACCGGAGGTGCTGAAGGCACTGATCATTTCAAACAGTACATCCCGCAGGGAAAGCTGCGGATCAAAGATCAGCATCAGATAGGAGGCTGTCATAACCAAAAAGACAGCGAGCATACTGATGACGGAGGCCTTGCGGAATGCGTCCTTTGGGATCGCGCTGTGGAAGGCTCTTTCGGAATGGTTTGTTGCTGCGGAATAGATGCCGGAGAGCAGGACAAAAAATGTGGTGGTCTTGATGCCGCCGCCGGTGGACGCGGGAGAGGCCCCGATAAACATCAGTCCGGAAACGACCAGCAGACCTGCAGTAGAGAAATCGCCGAGGTTATAAGTGGAAAAACCGGCTGTCCGGGCGGAGACGCTGTAGAAAAAAGCGCCGAGCCAACTGATATTCTCTGTGAGTTTTAATAAAAGTGTTCCGAAAAGCAGCAGGGCAAATGTCGTGCTCAGCACAACCCGTGTGTGCATTGACAGGCGTTTCCAGGAAAAGTGTTTCTGGGGCAGCTCAAAAATGACCGGAAAGCCAATGCCGCCGGCGATTACCAGAGCACAGGTCACGAGATTTAGAAACACATCCTTCTGATACGGAATCAGGCTTGTCCCGTTTCCGAGCACGTCGAAGCCGGAATTGTTAAAGGAAGCAACCGAATGAAACAGGCTTAAGCCTATGGCGCGAGGCAGCGGATAATCCCGGAAAAAGACAGGAAACGAAAGAAACGCGCCCAAAAGCTCAATGAGAAGTGTCGTATAAAAGATTGCTTTGACAAATCGGATCAGGCCTTTGCCGGAATCCAGGTTCATTGCATCACGGATAACACGGCGTTCTTTCAGATTGACCTTTTTGCCCATTGCGAGCATGATCCCGACACCGATGGAAGCGACACCCAGTCCTCCGATCTGGATCAGGCAGCCGAGGACAAACTGACCAAAGGGTGAAAAGGTACTGCCGGGGTCGATGACGTTTAAGCCGGTTACACAGACTGCGCTGGTGGCAGTGTAAAGTGCGTCAAGATAGGGCAGTGCGATACCGGTCTGCAGGCTGCAGGGCAGTATCAGTAAAAGGGAGCCAAGCAGGATGCAGAAAAGAAAACCGAGGGCAATGATGCGCCCGGGGGAAAGCTTTTTCAAAAAGGTTGTCAAAGGCATAGGTCAAAAATCTCCGTTAAAATATAAAAATCAAAAAAGACACTGTGGAACCTTGGATATCATTATAATCTATTTCGAAAAAAAGTTACAGTAAGGAAATCGGATTTTTAAGTTTTTCTTGACAACAGAGTCAATCATGCATATACTTAACAAGTAAACAATTAACTAGTTAACAAGAGGGGAATGCGATGGAACAAGAACAAAATGCGAAGCACTGCGGGAATCCGACACCGGAAGGCAGGCTGTCATTTCTTTTTCGACGCACGGATCGGCAGCTGCGCCGTTGTATTGAAAAAAAGGTGAATCATACGGGAGTCTATCAGAGTCAGCACCGGCTTTTGATGCACTTAAACCATCATCCGAACTGTTCCCAGATCGAAATTGCGCGTGAAATGGAAATTTCGCCGGCGGCGGTTGCAGTTTCCTTAAAAAAGCTGGAAAGCGGCGGATACATTATGCGGGAAACCACAGAGTCTGACAGCAGGACACACCGGGTGACGATCACCAAAAAAGGACGCAGTGTCATTGAACGGAGTGAGCAGATGTTCTGGGAAACGGAAAAAGCGATGTTTGAAGGATTTTCAGAAGAAGAAATGCAGAGTCTCCAGCAGTTTTTCGAACGAATTTATGAAAATCTTCTGCGGGATCAGCAAAAGGAGGAATAAGGATCAAATGAAACGTTACGGAAAATATATCAGGCCCTACTGGTATGCGTTTATACTGGGACCGCTTCTGATGCTGACGGAGGTAGCAGGAGAAGTGCTGCTTCCTTCTTTTATGGCAGACATCATTAATATCGGGGCAGCCAATCATGATGTAGGCTACATCGTGCAGAAGGGCATTATCATGATCCTGACAGCGCTCATCATGATGGCCGGCGGCGTTGGAGGAGCATGGTTTGCATCGGTTGCGGCGATCAACTTCGGAACAGGGCTTCGAAAAGATGCGTTCAAAAAAATCCAGACCTTCTCGTTTTCGGAAATCGACCGGTTCTCCACGGGCTCTCTGGTTACGCGCCTGACCAACGATATCACACAGGTGCAGAACCTGATCATGATGGCGCTTCGAATGATGCTTCGCGCCCCCGGCATGCTGATTGGCGCGATTATTATGGCGTTTTTGATGAATCGGGAGCTGGCGGCAGTCTTTCTGGTGATTCTGCCGGTTATGACAGTGGCGATCATCCTGCTTTTGCGCATTGCCTATCCCAGGTTTGAGTTTATGCAGAAAAAACTGGACGCGTTAAACTCCAATATTCAGGAGGTACTGACGAATGTGCGGGTCATCAAGTCCTTTGTCCGTGAGGATTATGAAAGTGCCCGTTTTGAAAAGTCGAACGCAGAGCTAAAGGAATCCAGCCTAAACGCGTTTAAGATTGCAATTGCACAGATGCCGCTGATGATGCTGTTCATGAACCTGACGACGTTGGTTGTGGTATGGCTTGGAGGCAATCAGATCCTGGGCGGAAAGATGCAGGTCGGTGATCTGACGGCGTTTACAACCTATATTGTGCAGGTGCTGATGTCCCTGATGATGCTGGCAATGGTATTTTTGCAGAGTTCCCGGGCATTCGCGAGCGGACGCAGGATTAACGAAGTGATGGATACACAAGTGAGTCTGACAGACGATCATGCAGCCTATCCGGAAGCAGTTGTAAAAAGCGGCAAGATCGAATTTCAGAATGTTTCCTTCCGGTATTACAAGGACAGTGCAGAAAAGGTGCTGGATCAGATCAATCTGACGATCGAGCCGGGACAGATGATCGGTATCATCGGATCGACGGGCTGCGGCAAGACAACGCTGGTGTCCATGATTCCGCGTCTGTACGATGTGGATGAGGGAAAGGTTTTGGTGGATGGTATCGACGTTCGGGATTATTCCCTGAATCATCTGCGGGAGGGTGTTGGCATGGTGCTGCAGAAAAATGTGCTCTTTTCCGGTACAATCGAAGAAAATCTGCAGTGGGGCGATGAAAATGCTGGCAAAGACCAGATTCGGAAAGCAGCAGAAAGTGCACAGGCGGAAGGCTTTATTCAAAAACTGGCAGATGGATACGATACGGAGCTTGGTCAGGGCGGCGTAAACGTTTCCGGCGGTCAGAAGCAGAGACTGTGCATTGCCCGGGCCCTTTTAAAACGTCCGAAAATATTGATTCTGGACGACTCCACGAGCGCGGTGGATACAGCGACAGAAGCAAAGATCCGGGAAGCTTTTTCCACGACGCTGAAAGAGACAACAAAGCTGATCATCGCACAGCGGATCGGCTCTGTAATGGAAGCGGATCAGATCGTCGTGATGGACGAGGGAAAAATCGTCGGGCTTGGCAAACATGAAGACCTTCTGGAAACCTGTAAAGCCTATCAGGAAATTTACGACTCCCAGATGAAAAAGGAGGTGATCGCATAATGGACGAGCAGAGAAAGAAAAGACTGATTGCCAAATACAGCAAGAGCAGCGCAAAGATGCCTGGAGGATCCGGCGGTCCCGGAGGCCCGGGAGGTCCAAGACCTGGTCCTGGCGGCGGAAAAATGAAAGTCAAAAAGCCGCAGGATACCAAAAAAGCGATCGCGCGTCTGATGGGATATCTTTCTGAAGATAAGGGACGGCTGATTTTCGTCTTTTTCTGTGTCATTGCCGGGACGATTGCGAACCTCGCAGGCTCCTATATGCTGCGTCCGATCATCAACGGATTGACCGGGGAGGGCAGCAGTGCACAGAAGCTTCTGCATTCGCTTCTGACCATGGCAGGAATTTATATCATCGGTGTCACAGCACAGTATCTGCAGCAGCGGATTATGATCGGTGTTTCCCAGGGTGCACTGGAAAAAATCCGAAACGATTTATTTGTGAAAATGCAGCATTTGCCGGTTCGGTTTTATGATACGAACAACCACGGCGACCTGATGAGCCGTTATACGAACGACCTGGATGCGGTCGGAGATATGTTGAACAACACTGTACTTCAGATCATTTCCAGCGTGATCACTGTAGTCGGAACCCTAGGACTGATGCTCTACACGAACGTGTGGCTGACAATTGTGACGGTTGTGATGGTTCCGCTCATGATGAAAGCGGGCGGAGCAGTGGCAGGAAAGAGCCGGAAATTTTATCAGGCGCAGCAGGCAGCGATCGGTACTTTAAACGGTTATATCGAAGAAACGATGACGGGACAGAAGGTTGTAAAGGTGTTCTGCCATGAAAACGTTGCGGAGGAAGAGTTTGAATACTTAAACGACGATCTTCGCGGAAAACAGATTTTTGCTCAGTTCTTTGGCGGAATCATGGGACCGGTCATGGGCAACTTAAGCCAGGTCAGCTATTCCCTGACTGCGATGATCGGTGGTATTTTATGCGTGCTGCAGGGCTTTGATATTGGCGGTCTGACTGTATTTGTCAACTATTCCAGACAGTTCTCCAGACCGATCAATGAGCTGTCCATGCAGATGAATACAATCTTTTCCGCTCTTGCGGGTGCAGAGCGTGTGTTCCAGGTGATGGATGAAGCGCCGGAAACTGCAGACGCAGCGGATGCGGTTGTTTTAAATCCCTGCAAAGGACATGTGGAGTTAAAGGATGTGACGTTTGGCTATGTGCCTGGTCATACGATTTTGAAGCATATTTCCCTGTATGCGAAACCGGGACAGAAGATCGCGTTTGTCGGCAGTACCGGCGCGGGCAAGACGACGATCACGAACCTGATCAACCGGTTTTACGAGATCGACAGCGGAGAAATCCTGATGGATGGCGTGGATATCCGCAAGGTTGGACGGGAAAACCTGCGCAGTAATATCGCAATGGTGCTGCAGGATACGCACCTGTTTACCGGAACGATCCGGGAAAATATCCGCTATGGCAGGCTGGATGCGACCGATGCAGAGGTCGAGCAGGCGGCAAAAATGGCCAGCGC
>OMDA01000694.1_pt1 | contig 16236 bp, 21 predicted proteins | sample 1645141 | NCBI WGS metagenome assembly OMDA01 (sample SAMEA103958151, study PRJEB25191) | human gut metagenome | reverse complement strand
GAAGTGACAGCCCTAATTTATTTTGCTTAAAAAAGTTTTACCGGACAGCAATAATAAGTAATTATAAACGCTAATACTTTCATAGAAGCACTTTGGTGTTAGTTTCTAATATATTTAGTTAACCATTTTCCAACTTTTCCAACAATACCAGTGGAACCTGTAACAGCACCAAAAGCAGCTGACCATGCAACGCTTTTTCATGTTATATTTCCTCCAGTAACTTTTGCACCTGCACATCCTAAACAGACACCCCAAACGGCTCCTGCAATGTCAGCACCTACAAAAGCAGGAACTGCTCTAGTCTGCTTATTTGTTGAATCCCAATATTGGAGGGAACTCTGAGAAACACTTAAAACAACTCCACCCAATGCACCTTTAGGAGCAGCATTGAATCGCGAATTCAACTGGCAAGTGCAAATTTATAGAAAGATTTTAGAAAATCGCTCAATAGGTGTTTCAAAACCGAGTTTTTTTCTTGGTCTTCTGTTTATCATCTCATTGCCTTTGTATTATGTTTATGAATTGTCATTATGAAAGGGGGGATAATACTTCCTCATGACCACTATCTTACCATTATTATTCAAATGCCAATAAGTCAAATATGACTCTGAAAGTTGTATCTTTATGTAGCATCATTGATTCACAAGATGTTACATAACTTTTTATAGGCATTGAAATATGTAGCCTACTTGTAGCGTCTTGTAGCACGATGTAGCGTTGTCTATTTTCCAAGATGTTTTTATCGAATCGGACCAAAATCCCGTTAAATATACACCAAATCGGCTCAAACAAACCCGATTATTGGCAAAAAATGAGTAGATTTGAGCCGATTAATAAATAAAGAATATGACAATAGATATAGAAATATTACAGTTTTTACATTATCATCCCTTGGCAAATAGGGCAGAGATTATGGCGGGGCTTATGAAAGCTCCCAGTGATAGTACAATGAAAAGGTTACTTTCTGCCGCTGTTAAGGAGGGAAATATTGAGAAGGCTGGACGTGGTCCTGCTACGAAGTACAAACTTACTCCACAGGCTCACGTAACAATGCCTTTGGATTTAGCAACTTATTTTGATAAAGATATTGATGAGCGCGAAGTACAAGAATCTTTCAACTTTGATTTGATTCGTGATGTTCTGCCTAAGGTGGAGATTTTCACAAAAGAAGAACTTGAAGTGTTGAATGCAGCACAAATGGAGTTTAAAAAAAATACTGAAGGTATGACAGAATTGGAATATCGTAAGGAAATGGAACGTCTTGGAGTTGATCTGTCTTGGAAATCCTCACAGATAGAAGGCAACACCTATTCTCTTTTAGAGACTGAGCGATTGCTAAAAGATAAGCAGACGGCTTCCGGGAAGACAAAAGAAGAAGCTATCATGTTGCTTAACCATAAGGATGCACTTGATTTTGTGCTTGATGTACCAGATTATTTGAAAGAACTGTCTGTGCACCGAATAGAGAATATTCATTCTATCCTGACAAAGGAGTTGGAAGTTGATAGAAATATCCGTCATCGTCGTGTTGGTATCACGGGAACCAATTATCGCCCTCTTGATAATGAATTCCAGATTCGTGAGGCTTTGGAAGATACTTGTACATTGGTGAATGGAAAAGATAATGTTTTTGAGAAAGCACTCTTGACATTAGTGCTATTATCGTATATTCAAGCCTTTGTGGATGGGAACAAGCGGACTGCAAGAATCACAAGCAATGCTGTCTTAATAGCAAATGGCTATTGCCCGATTTCTTTCCGAACCGTTGACTCCATCGACTATAAGAAGGCTATGCTCATGTTTTATGAACAGAATAACATCGCTGCTTTCAAGAAAATCTTTATCGAGCAGTTCTTGTTTGCTGTGAAGACGTATTTTTAAAGGAAATAGGTATTTATAAAAAAATAACGGTTCGATTTTATTATTCATATTCAGATAAAACAAAGTTAAATACCTGTATAATTGAATATAAATTGCTAACTCTACAATCGTTAAAACATTAAATATGTGTTAGAAATTTGGAAGAAATGGGCCACCTACAAAAACGTGTGGATGTAATATACTAAATTCAGTTATCTTCCGTTCTTTTAAAAAATGTGACTAACAAGTTCCATTCAGAAGGTAAAGACGGCTCCTTCTGCCATGAAGTTGAGTCCTACAGTAGTAAATAGTGGTTCAACTATCAATGTGAACTTCAGTGATGGTAACGATAAGGGCTCTGACCTCGTAGTTGTATCAACCTTTGGTGCTGCAGTCCTGTCTTATCATGTGCCAGCTGGACAGTCTTCAACCCAAATTCAGGCGAACATCTCTGCCGGCATGTACTGCATCAGCAGACTCCAGAAGAACAAGGCTGCCGAGACAAAGAAGATTATTGTAAAATAGCCTCATGAGTACAGAGATCAAAAACGAAGAGGTTGAGTGCATCTGTGGACATAACGATGACGACAAATGCCATTGCTGCGAATGTGAGCATCAAGAATGCTCTCACGAAGTGTACGAGGAGATTGGTATGGATGAATATATCAACCAATTGGATGATTGGGATTAAACGGTATAAACAACATGTTAGAAATTAAAGAAGTATATGTCATTGAGTGGATGTAATTTAAAAAAAACATAAATTGGAGAAAAACAAATTGCAAAAAAGATAGACATACTACCATTAAAGGTGGTAAGTTACCACCTTTAATGGTGGTATATAAAACATCGAATAATATGACTTTAGAAAAAATCTATAACAAATGGCTATCCATTCAGCCACTGTCCGAAGCTGATCAGAAACTTGTAAAGCGCATGGTTGACAATGGCTACATAGCACGTCATGAAAATGGTGCTTGGCGAGTTATTGCGACTTCCGTTGTGTGAATACTATTGAAGTAGAAAATCGGGAATAGATGATTTGCCTTTTAGTGGTATAATCATCTATTCAATAGTTCGTTAAAAATTAGCCAAGCTTAAGCAGCTTTGGCGGTAAATAAAATGAGTTCTTTGAAAAGTTTGTCAATAACTTGTGGGTCTGGGTTAATCCCAAACACGCAAATAAATCTTTCTATTGTCTTTGTATATGAGAAGGCATTTGTGTGAAACACCCGGAAAGTAGTGTCATAGATATCACTTACTCAAGTTTCGGATTTAGAGTTTGAGACTGAGTTTATCGCATAAAAAAGGCTTTGAGTATTTCCGTATATCACAGAAAAAGAGTAACTTAGATGTGAAAAAAAGAACAATACTCAATACCTTTTTACTTACGTGTCGTCTCTTCAATTTTGGAGAGACTGGTTGTCTGCGCTGTATAGAAAACTAATATTGGGATTTCGGTTACTTAGGATACTCATAATCCTTTTTTAGAGAAAAACTCGAGTAGATAAGAACCGATAAACTGCGGTTTGTCTGCCTAATTGGGGGGCGGGTTTTTAACCCGCGGCAGCAGCAAGACTTTCTCCTATAGCACCTGTCATTTGAGAATCGTTTGTAATCATAGTTGTAACATTTTATTTGTGAGAACCTTCCAAAAAGGAAAAGGGAGAAACACATTTTCCAAATGTGCAATTTCGAAGAACATAGGTGCGATTTCTTCAGGTTTATAACCAGCTATGCCACATGCGATAGGTGTTACATAGAACTTATAATTTACATGAGCTCTTGCCTATGGCCGTAATGTCATAGTGTGATTCCGTTTGCCTCAATGCTTTATCGCCTCTTTCTTACCATTTTCATTTCTAAACCAATGTTTCTCATTCAGCCAATAAAGTTTGCATATTTCACTTTCAATTAAATCAATAGATGGTAATCTGAATATTTCCTGTGCTGTCATATTTTATAGTTTTATCGTTTGGGCTAGCAAAAATATTTACGTGCCGACTCAATCATCTATTAATACAAGTTAAATAACGAAAGTCCCTCTCCTCCCACAAGATTGAAAGATGTAGCCTACTTGTAGCGTCTTGTAGCACGATGTAGCGTTATATCCTATTCTTCTTTGCTCATTCTACCTGTTTCAATCATTGAGTCAAGTACATCGCCAAGTTCATCATAGACAGTATCATTTATATTTAGCATAAAGCATAACAGGTCTTTGCTTAGAAGCTCCACTATATATCTCCATCACTTTCGTCATACAGTCTTTTGATACCGTGAAGCAACCACGGCTCTCTGAACCTATCGGGATATAATCGTTTTTACCCGAAAATCTCGTCACCTTTCCCGCCGAATGAATCAAGATACCACGAGTCTCGGCAAGATAGTTGGTCTTGTCAAGCCCACGAAGACGGATGCTCTTCTTAAACTTACTTCCCTTTCCTACCATCACATATCGTCCAAGGCTAGAGCAGCCGCTGCCAAACTCATTGCTGAACTTCGGCTTGGCATCTGTGTTGCCCTTTCCACTGCCGTGCATACAATAGCTGCTCAACACGCGCTTTCCATGCTGCAAGTCGTAGATGAAGAACCGCTTCTTGCCCGATGGAATGGAGAAATCAACCAGGATATAATAATCTGTGCTATACCCTCGTCGCTCGCAATAGTCTCGTACTTGCGAGAGATTCTCGCAATCCACCTTGCCATACCATTCCTTGCCATCGACTTAATTCTTATACAATGGCTTAGTGTACCTGTTATAAATGGGAGGCACAAAAGGGATGCTAACAATCAGCAGCACTATGACAACCAACAATATGATATATATCTTGTTCTTTTTCTTCATATAGTTTGATTTTTTGTTTGGTGATAGGGTGGTAATTTATAGAACCACCCTATAGCGAATAAAATAATTGTTTATGGTTGTAGACAATTTATCGTGTCCAACTATCATTAAGAATTATTGTATCTCCTTTTATGGGAACGAAAACAGATATATATGTTCCATCCCAATCAGGAACCTTTTTACCATCAACATCTACCATTCTCCGATGCATCCCCTTTGTTCTGTCGAAAGGAATTGCTTCAGGGTAGATGTCATAAGAATATCCAGTAGAATCCTTTCTCCAACAACATGAATCGGTCTTGCATGCTTGGTCTAAACGATAAAAGAAATCTTTATCCAATGGCTTCACTGGTACAAATTTTATTTGTGTTCCATAACCTGCCAAACCACCATCCGCATAAAAGGAATCCACAGGGACTATCTCAGGGAATTCCACTCCTGTTACCTTTTGCAAGTCGTCAGCATTATGATAGTCAATATGAGTAGGTACGCCTGTAGCGTCCGGCAGGCAGGTACCAACCAAACCCACCAAACCCACAAATAGTAGTATTAATAGTAATGGGCCACAGCCATAAATCAAACTTCGTCTCAAAGAACTTAACCAACCTTTTATATTCTCAATAGCTATATTTTCTTCCGAACAATCGTCAGAGTTTCTCTCAATATATTCTCTTACCAATCTGCGCTTTATCATCTCCTTTTTCAACGAGTTGCCCTTTACCTTCTCCAATTCGGGCGCAACAGCCTCTTCTGCCTCTTCTGCCTGTTTCTTCAACAGACAAAGATGCTCCTCTTTCTGCTTCTGCAACTGCTTCTGCAGCTTGTGAAGCTTCACATACAACCCAATATAACAAACTGCACCGATACCTGCAACACCAACCAACCATGTCCAATCCAGATAATTGATGCCGTCAAAAAATAAACACCATACCATAACAGCAATGCATATCCATGGCAAGGCAATTCTAATAAATTTCTGCATATCGTTCTCTTTTTTATTATTTTTATTACAAACAATACTTCGGTAAATTTTTACCGAGAAATTAATTTTATAACCAATGATTTTTATTAATGATTTGTTTAAATATTTTATTTGTATTTTCTAATGAAGCAAAAAGTTTCATACATGATCGGAATTTTATAACATCAGCTCCAAATATTTCATAAGGCGTTTTATCACTATCAAAAACAGCTTGAGTTATTTCAATTAAATGTTTTCCTAGATAAGGATGTTCAAGAAATAATCTTGCTTGGTTTCTATCTGGAATACCATAAAATTGTGATCTTTCTGACTTACCCAACTCTCTCATTTGTGGAAATATCCACCACATCCAATGAGTTTCTTTCTTACCATTCTTTACCTCCTGAAGTGCTTGGGCATAAGTTTGCTTATATACTGGTATATATCTATTTATAAACCAGTATTTTACATAAAATCCTTCTTTTGTGAGTTCACTATATATTAATTCTCTAACACATCCAGAAATTTCAAGTTTTTTCGACTCTTTATAGAAACCAAAATAAGCAGATTTTTTGGAAGTGTTAAGAGTTCTTCATATACTTTATTAATAATCTCAGTTATACGTGATTTAGTACAATATGGAATTATATCATCAAACCATCCATATAGATAATATTTAATTTGATTCTTTATTTCTTGCTGCAATTCTGCAGGATTAGTAGCACGATTGACAAAGTCGTTCAGTACTTCATCTTCCTTGGATTTGAGTGTCTTCATATTTTATATATTTAAATGTTAAAGTTCTATCTCTATAGAGAATTAAGCCCCGCATGAGAGAATACAAAAAATAGAAGATAGCTTTTTACTGAAGCAATAGAAATGTTAACTTCATTTTTTCAATACTCGCTCATATGGGACATTTCTAATTCAGCTTACTGCTTTGTTACAGTAGCCTTGCGCATGTTTATGTTGAACGTACCAAGTGAGGTCTTCACCTTGTACACACCGTTCTTGGCGGAAACGAGCTTGGCAGTCATGCCCATGAAAGAGAAGCTTCCGTCTTTATTCTTGTTGATGTTGTAACGGCCGAGAGGGGTGTTCACCACGATATGGCTCTTGGTCACTTCCACCACCCCATAAGTAGTGCCCGAAGGAGCATCCTTCACCTTCTGAACCACTTCCTTGGCAGCAGTCTGTACATTGTCGTTACTACCCTTTGCAAAACTTGCTGTGCTGGTTGCTACAACCATCAGCAGCATAATCATTAACTTCTTCATTGTCTTCAATTGTTTTTTAATGGTTTTGTCTTATTGACAATGCAAAGGTAGTGTGGCTTTCCTGATCCGAGAAACTTTCCGAGGTGACTTGTACAAGATGCTGGGTTTATTGTATATCTTGGCAATTATCGCTTCCTAAGCACCAACCAAGGAGCTACACCGTGGTGCTTATCCGTACGATACTTTGCGGCTTTCTCCGTGAAGTAAGCGGTGCCGTCAGGAGCACGGTAGAAACCGCTCTCGTTGCCACCGGTAAGATAGATAGCATCTACATAGCCATATTCGTGCAAAGCATCAGCGAAGTCCCACAGTGTTTCGGGGTGAGGAGTCTCGATGATGCAAAGGCGGTCGTCCGTGGTACGTGCAAGGGCTTTGCGTTCCACCTTGCCATGCAGGAAGAAACGCTGAGGCAGTTCGCCGTTGGACACGAGCACAAACTGGCGGAAGTAAGAGCCGTCACGCTCTACCATGTGCTCACACATATCGTCAAAACGAGATATGCCGATGAGCATATTGCCCTTGGCTATGGCGCAATAGCCAAGACGCGACGCATCGCTCCGTTTCTGCTCGCCGTCGACAACCAACGAGCCGATATACTTGCCCATGGCGGTATAGTCGGCAGTGCGGGTGTACATCAGCACACTATGGTCGGCGGTGTCGGGTTCTACAAGCGTCAGTTCTGCCTTCACGTTGTGCAACTCGTAGATGTTAAGCGCAACACCGAGCACAGAGTCGGTTTTAAGCAAGACAGACGAAGAACCGTTCTGCGCCTGCATGCTGTCCAATTTCTTGATGTTCTCCTTCGGCGATACCGAAATGCTTACCCCTATATTATAATAATAGTTGTATAGGCGTATAGCACCATAGCTGCCAAATACAAGCACCACGGTTGCCACAAACCACATGATAGCCAAACTCCACTTCGGCCACCTACCTCGCTTTTTGATGGAATCCGACGAAGTATTGTGCTTCATTTCGCTACTACTCTCTATAATAATCGTGGGTTCGTCGAGAAGCTCTTGCGAAGAGGTGCTGTTTTCATCATTCTCTATCGCGAAAATAGGCTTCTCCTGTATGTCGTTACCTTCTGTATATTTCATAATCATTTACTTTTCCTGTTCCAAAATTTTCTTTAACTCCTTGAGTGCTTCCTTCGAAGCTTTTAACCTAAACCCTTGATTCATGCGATGATCCATGAGCTTCAAATCTTGGTTGGTAATGTTGATGGCGTAAACATAATTTGTGTTTACTATCAGACTTTTGCCAACACACGTAAAGAAATTCTGCTTCAGCTTGTTAAAGGCTTCCACAAAGTAGTGCAACTGGAACGTCATCGTCACCGACTCTCCGTTGAAGAGATGCACGTCACAGTAGTTGCCAGAAGCTTCTATATAGGCAATGTCGTCTGTTGGCACCCTAAACAGTCCAACGGATGTGATAATTTTAAGTCTTTCCATTTAATCCTTACAAATTGTACATAGTTATTACTTCAAAATATATACGCCAAAAAACGAATAATATTATATCGTTTGTCAATAATATCTTAACTCATTCCTTCCAAAATGGAATATTGAAACAAATAGCATACTCTCATCGCCGTCAAAAAAGAACCAAGGATTAGATATAGGGTTAGGATTTCTCACGATATGCAATTCGCGTGCAGGTGTATTGCCTTCAGCACACATAATGGCTACTTTTTTGCCATTGCGAGCCACATCAATCACTATCAGAGCATGTCCCATTCCTTCCAACTTGCGAGCTGGATAGACGAGCACATCGCCGGGTTGCACATCACTTATCTTTCTTGGTTTCGTCTCACGGCTCACAGAAAAAGTGCTGCACACTCCGTAGGCTTTCTTCAAGAATTTCTCCAGCGCTTTGCGCGAAGCCCCACCTTGATATTGAAGCGTATTGCCATTTACGTCCTGGAAACGTATCTCCGAGTAGCGTCCATGACTGAACAGGTACTCAGCCCTCACTCTCATGGTCATATCAGCACACTGCTCCGACTTGCTGAGCATCGGTATGTCGATTACGCCGGTTGAGAGAAACTGAAACTGCGCATCACCACCCGTATAGAGCTGCACCTTGCTTCCACGTTTCTTCAGCGGCAAACTGCGCATAAACTCTGCATAACTGCCGTCTACACGGGTATATCCAACAGGAGTTGAAATGTCTCCAATCGTCGCAGCATTCCATGGGTTGCTTGTGCGAGAATACCACCATACGACACCAACTAAAATCATACCAGTCAAAACAAACACTCCAACAACTATTAATACTTTCTTCATTGCTTTTTTATACAAAATTAGGTTATGTATATGCTATAAGCAAATCGTTGCAGATGGTTTGTATGAAATGATATAGAAAATGTATAAACTACACTATTGGTCGTAAATGTAATTTTTGAAGGGTACGCCAGAATTATAATAAAAAAGTCCTGTAAATCTTTCGACTTACAGGACTCTGTTGGCGGAGAGAGAGGGATTTTATACCACTCTACTATCTTCTGTAACTCGCTGATATTCAAGTGCCGTCTTTAAGCATTGAAATATGTAGCCTACTTGTAGCGTCTTGTAGCAAGATGTAGTATTATATCCGATTATTTATACAAAGTTAGTATAAAACAATTAGAATAAAGATAAATTCCTCGTGTTTGACACAAACTTTGCACCAAAATACTGATGTTAAAGGCTACAAACAAAGTCCTTTACCTTTGCTTGGTATTCTTCCTTGGTCATACCTCCTGTCTCTATCATTAAGTCAAGTACATCGCCAAGTTCATCAAAAGCAATGTCATGATGATATTCTTTAGTCGTTCCATCCTTTTCTCCATAGATACGATAGTAGTCTGAACCTTCATCCAAAGCAATATATACCTTGCCTTGAAATTGGAACCATTCACTTGCATGACAAGAGCTGCCATAGTGAAGTCTTCGCCATTGACATTCTTGACAATTTGGGTAGCATACATCTTTGAGATGCCCCAACTATTGATAACGTCTATAGGTGTTGTGTGAAGGAAAGACTGCCTTGTAAGAGTTAAAAATGTGACCATTGATTCATTTTCTTGCCTTCAAAATTGCGTGTACAAAGGAATAAGGCTAACTTTATGGTCGTTAATAATGTGTATTTACACAAAATAAACGAATAGAAATCCGTAGAGATAAATATCTGGATCTACTTATCCACAGTTGTGGAAATGGGTTGATAAAAGTGATAGCAGGAACGCTACGAAACTCTGCGTTTCAAAAAAATGTTGGAGCGTTATCCCGACTTGGCTGAATATCAAGTCTAAGGTTAAGTCTAAAGATTTAGCGATTGAGGTTAAACAGTATAAACAATATGTCAGAAATCAAAGAAGTATATGTCATTGAGTGGATGGGGCCTTATAACTCTCTTGACGAAATGTATGAGCGGGAGCGAATAGACTCTTGTTGCATATATCTAATAACGGGTCGTTTGCCTTACAATCGCAGACATGGCATTAAGTATGTGGGTATAACTAAGCGTCCCCCATCTAGACGTCTTAAAGACAAGGATCATCAAGAGAAGCAAAAGGATATAAAGGAAAAGCAGTTTTGGGCAGGTCGGTTCTCAGTATCAAGATATAACAACCTTGACTCTCCTTCAGGACGTTGTCGCGCTGAAGCTGTAGAGACGCTCCTAATTCGATACTTGACAAATATGCCAGGTGTCAGAATGATTAACGAAAAGAAGCGTTATCAGGATCCGAGGAGACCTATCGCCATTATCTCTAGATGGAAAAAGAAATTAACGGATGATCAACGATATAATAAGCCAAGCATTCTTAGCAGTCTTCCTGATACGTTAATGTATGTGGACGGGGACTTTTATTCATGCGACAAAATGAGGAATACGCTATGCGCGAACTGACAAAGGCGTGTCTTGAGGGTACATACCAAAAGCTCATCAAGAAACTCGGGAAGAAAGACCTGCTCATACTCGATGACTTTGGCATGCATCCACTGACACCGGAAGCACGGCTTGCTTTGCTAAAAACGTAATGAAGTTCCTAAGGGGGCTTTTTTGTCTCATTTTTGTGGATTTGGCCTTAGATCCCCTCAAAAAGCGAATAGAAGAAATCGCAGACCGCCTCGCGGGGATTTTTGTCGCTCCACGCTCAGTGGCACAAGGGGTTACCATCGGTGAAAGATATGTATCTACACGAAAGAGACAACTGTACGGCATTCAGATGGGATGCATCGGCACTTACGGCGACTTATGAAAGGGTTAGCCGTAAGCAAGGCTTGCCGCAAGGAAGAGTTGCCTCACTCGGTTTTTATTGAAACGAAATGAAGAACATAGACATACTTTTGGAAAATACCGAAAAACGTTTTCGTGAACATTTTGACAACAAGAAAATAGTGTGGGGAGGCTATGCCATCAGTTTTGTGAGCATTGCCCTCGCCATACTGACTGTAGGTGTAACGGTGTGGCGACACAGGGAGTTTACTGGCAAAACCCTGGAACTTACTGTTGTTTTGTCGCTATTGGGAATCACCAGCTTCGTATTCTGCTATTTCAGAAAGACAGCCCCCATAAGAGTCAAGTTCTACACAGTTTCCCTTGTAATGGCACTTGTCCCAACTTACATGTTAACCTTCCATCCCGAGGCCACATCACGGCGATACCCATACCCAGAGTTCAACCGTGCAGTTGAGTTCGTGGGCATTGTCTTTTTTGGAGGTGGCGGTCTGTGTGTATTATACAAAGACATTATGTGGCATTTGAAACACAAGTCAAAAAAGAAACATTCCAATACATCCCGAAAACCACATAAAAAACAAGAAAAACATGTGCATTGTTAGACTGCCTAAAAGTAGCGGCACAGGTTTGGCGCACTCCTAAACGAAAAAACAGCATAACTTGTTGGTTTCATTACGCGTTACGCTCCTAACTTCGTCATTGCGTACCTCAAAAGTCTTCGTCAAAGAGTTTAGCTATTTTCTGATGCCTTGCCATATTGGTTTTCGTTCAACATGGGCAAAGGGACGGCTATCCGATGGAAGTTCCAAAGGTGGCGGTCGTCTTTCTTGAGAAAATCCTCCAAGGGTTTGTCCTTGAAAGGGTTCTCCTCCTCTCCTTCTATTGGGTAGATAATGACACAAGGGATGTGGACATCGGGCTGGGTGGGGAATATCCATTTATCACGGCTATAGCCACTCAGCTGTCTAACTATATAGGTGTCAATACTTCCTTGGTTGAAGCGTGGAATATACTTGGTGTCCAATACAACCTGCGGTGAATAGCACACGAAGTCGGGATAGCCGGTGTGGCCTCGTACCTGATAGTGTATCAAGTTTCCGTATGCCTCTCGTAACAGTCCCAACACATAGTGCTCATAGAGCATGGCCATATCAATCCAAAAGACGGGGCACTCCTCTTCCTCGGCAGTGGTGATATTGGTGATGTTGTAGTCATACCGATGGAGTATCATCTGTGCGAGCTTGATAGCATCGTCGTATTCTTTGAATATCTTATGATGTTTAATGGCTTTCACCTCGCATACTTCTATCTGGTCATTGACATTGGCAAAGGCTGATAGGCATTCATGGACGGTGTGCTGCAGGGGGAGCAAACTGGGAGAAAGACCGGCGACTTGCAATATCTGCTGGGAGAACAGCAGGGCTTTCTTTATCAGTCGGTTCTCAACGGTGTCCTCCGAATACTCCTGGTATTGGCAGAAGACCTTATCGTATCGTTTCTTCTGAATGTTGGTGCGTTCATTGCGGAAGATGGCAATGCGGCCTTTGACCTTTTTGAGGTTGTCCTCTCGTTGGACATAGTCTTTTTTCAGTCCTCGCTTGACGATTTCCTTCACGATGGAGAGGAAATGGGCGACAATGAGGGGACTGAGCACGCTCTTTAGCTCGGGGGCTTTGATGCGTGGCTGTTCCATATCAACGGCATAGATTTTTGAGAACTCTTTAGCCTCGATGCCACTGTTGAAGCAGACGCTGAACATCTTCAGAAAGTCGATGCGGTCACAACCATACTTGGTGGTTACGACAAGGGGCATGGTTTTCTCTTCGTCGAACCATTGCGCTCCAATGACGTAGGAGGCGTAATAGCCAGACTCGGTGATGACTGGCTCGTCAGAGTCGATTTCATCTTCTGCCCTCATGGTATTGCGCCACTGCCACTGAAAGAACCATCTGTCCAGACCTTTGCTTTGGCCTGGAAGACGCATACCTTCACCCCAATAGGCTTGTTGGGCAAAGGAATCGTATGGTATTTTTTCGTGTTCGCGCATTACTGGTCAGCTTGATGGTTACATTCAGCGTTCATCCATTTCTCAAAATAGGCTTTATCGCCTTTGACGGACTTCAAAATACCGTCTTTCTGGTATTCCTTTATCAAGGGAACGACCTCGTACTTCATCTTGAATTTCAAGGTCTCCATGTCCTTGGCCATAAAATAGCTATGACCAACCATCAAATCTTCTAACTCAAAGTCAGCGGCTTTATGGCTGGCAATGAAGGATTGCTTGTCCTCGGCAGATGTGCCGTTGATTTCAGTGAATAACGCCAAGGATGCATCCTTTACATCATCGGCAATGGTGGCATCCGCCTCGCACCAATCCTTTATTACATCGGCACTGGGTTCAAGCGTTACAAAGGCGAAGCGTCGTCTTACCGCATAGTCGATAGAGCCTGTAGAACGGTCTGTGGTATTCATCGTACCGATGATATACAGATTGGAGGGCACAGTGAAGTCATCCTTTGAATAAGGGAGTTTTAAGCTGATGGTGTGATTGCCTTCACCTGTTCGTTTGTCAGCTTCCAGCAAGGTGATAAGTTCACCGAAGATTTTGGAAACATTGCCACGGTTTATCTCATCTATAATGAGAATGAAGGGCTTGTTTGACACTTGCTTCTCCAGCTGATACTCTTTCTTCACAGCGTTGATGAATGCTTGGGCATAGTGCTGCCAGTTGTTTTCCACACCTTCACCAATGGCTTGCATCTTGACCTTTTCAATGTTGAGCGGTGAGGGTGAATACTCATCTCCCTTTTCGGACTTCGAGAGTACACTTCGGGTGCTTATCGTGTCGTTGCCTTCTTTCCACCATACCAACAAAGATGATCTGCCGGACAACGAAGGTATCTTCTTACGATTGGCATAGCCTTTGACCGACTGCAAGTACTTGTCGATGCACTTGATGATGTCTGAATCGCCGTTGGTTCGGGCTTTCTCACAGATGGACTTGAAGATGCCGTTCTCCACTTTGTATTCCACACCTTCACCTTTTACCTCGGGCTTGAGTCCTTCCACAAAGTCTTCATAGTCCATGGATTGATGGAAGGTGCAAAAGGCGATTTGACCTTCTTCACGCAAACGCTCATATTCAGCCATCACCCTGTCATGGTCGGCAAAGTCATTGAAGTCTTTGTTACACATACGGACAGCAATCGATGCGGTGGTGTATGTCTTACCTGTTCCTGGTGCGCCTTGAAGAATGATATTCTTCTTGTGACGTAGCAACTTATATAGTGGTTCTATTGTTTCCATAGCTTGTTCCTTTCCTCCTTCGGTTTTTTGTTTGTTCTTGAAAATGTCTTTGTACATTCGGAATATGGGGCCTTTCAGGTAGGACAACATGGTCTGGAAGTCCACCCATTTGATTTGGCCATTATCTATATCGATGGTACGAGCCAACAGATAATAGGAGTTGTGCTCTAAATGACGGAGATCGTCTTCGCTTCTTTCAATCCAATCGAATCCGTTTGCTTTCAATAGAGTTGTCGGATAGGTGTCCTTGATTTTGAAATAGGCATCTACGTAGGGTTGCATATAACCTACCGGGGACTTATCATTGGCAAAGGGCACATATTGGGTGTTGAAACCTAATCCATAACCGATTTGCTTTCCACGCAGGGAGATGTGGTACTGAATTTCTGTGCCACCTCCTTCGTTAATAGCCCAATCCCTATTGTCATCATCATATTTGAAAAGAATGCCTCCTCGGGATGCACGGCTTAATGAGGCTATTTCTTTTCGAGTATAACGAAAGGTATCAACGAACTCGCCTAATGCATTATTGGTGGTGTTAATAAACGAACCAAGGTCAGCGCAAGGCACGGTTAATTCTTCCATTGCTTGCACTAACTCAGGGCGCAACTTCCACTCGAAATAGTTGTTCCCAAGGTCTTTGCCCATCATGGCGATAATCCAATAACAGTCTCCTTCGTTATTGGGGCGCTTTACAACCATATCGAGTTGTTTGCAAAGTGCTTGGCCTAAATGGGTATTGTGGGAGTTGTACTTCTGAGGGGCAGATATGGTCTCATTGTCGTACTTTTCTGCTAAAGTGCGGCAGGTGGACTTGTGGTCAGGCTCATTGTAGAACTTGACCAACATGTCGATGCGGTCGGGAGTCATTAGCTTGCCGTCACGCAGAAAGGTTTTCCACATGTCCACCGTAATGCCGGTGTTGCATGTGAAATAGCCTTCATCATCGATATAGATGAATATTTCCTTCATTGCATTCAATTTTGCTATAGATTCCTGTTAATAATAGATGGCTGCCACTTGTTGGCAATGGCTTCCCTACGTTATTTGCCTTTTCTGTCCCCTGATGGTCTTGAAGGTGGGGGCGTATTAGGTATATTCGGTAATTCTCGCTGCTGTTCCTTCTATTCTTGCTATTCACTCGATAACCTACCGATATAATCATGTCAAGGTTATAGAATGGTATATCGCGAACTATCTTTCTGCTACCCTCAAAACGAACCTGTGCATTTTTTGCACAGGTTGAGATTTCATCCAACTCCTCTGCCCTTATATATGTTTCTGATATGACGAACAATAGACGTTCTGTCTACCCCAAACAACTCAGCTATTTGGTTTTGAGTCAACCATACAGTATCTTTTTCAAGCTTTACATTCAGTTCGACCTTTCCGTCTGCAGAACGATATATCTCTATTTTGTTTTCTTCCATATCAATAGTTGTCAGTCTTGTTTGTATGACTCTCATAGGCTTTTTGCCCATTCTTTCATTGTTTGTCGCAATGATTTTGGTTCCAAGAAATCTTTCGTATTCGTCTTTGAACTTGTTTGGTAAATTCAATGGCATTTTATCATTCAACTCTGCTTTATCGAAAAGCCATCCCCAAAAGTTCTGCACATCATCGCCTTCTGCTAACGATTCTACATAACTTCTAAATGATTATATCGGTGGATTAAAGACGTTTGTTCTATTACCTGAAAAAATCTGGCGCAGATTTGGCGCACCCTTAAACGAAAAATCAGCGTAACTTGTTGTTTT
>OMDA01000686.1_pt1 | contig 16408 bp, 10 predicted proteins | sample 1645141 | NCBI WGS metagenome assembly OMDA01 (sample SAMEA103958151, study PRJEB25191) | human gut metagenome | reverse complement strand
GGTCGAAAAGCATACTTTTTGCTTTTGACGAATGTATAATGACAAGATGATACTTTGTTGCCCTATTGCGGTTTTATGTTATCTATTTTTTATTAATTTCTCGATTTATCTTACTAAAAATAGAATGTTTTTAAAGATTTTATGCAAAAAAAAGATAATATTTCATATTTTTGTTGTAATTTTGCAGCCGATATCACATTATTCTATAATAATTTTAAAAAAGACGAGAAATTATGGAAAAAAGACTCTCGCTCTTCTTTGTTTGTCTCTTGATGAGCATCGGAGCAGCGTTTGCCCAGATTGACGTATCTGGAACCGTAATATCTGCAGATGACAACGAACCGATTATTGGTGCCTCTGTTTTAATTTCTGGGAGGGCAGCCACTAAGGGTACAGTCACAGATGTTGACGGTAACTTTAAACTGAATGTTCCTAATGGAACTAAACTCGTGTTTAGTTACGTGGGAATGAAAAGTCAGACAGTACTTGCCTCTGCCCACATGAAGGTGGTGCTTCATCCAGAAGCACAGTTGCAGGAGGTAGTTGTTACTGGTTTACAGAAAACAGACCGACGCTTATTTACCGGTGCTACCGACCGAGTAAACGCCGAGGAAGCTAAATTGAATGGTGTTGCCGACATCAGCCGCTCTCTTGAGGGTCGTGCTGCCGGTGTATCCGTGCAGAACGTGAGTGGTACCTTTGGTTCTGCTCCGAAGATCCGTGTGCGTGGTGCAACATCTATCTACGGTTCTTCCAAGCCTCTTTGGGTAGTGGATGGCGTTATCATGGAGGATGTTTCCGACGTGAGTGCAGACGACTTGGCTTCCGGTGACCCGGAGACCCTGATTTCTTCTGCCATCGCAGGATTGAACTCTGATGATATCGAAAGCTTCCAGATTCTGAAGGACGGTTCCGCTACATCTATCTATGGTGCGCGCGCGATGGCAGGTGTCATCGTCGTTACTACCAAGAAGGGTAAGCAGGGACAGGCTCACTTGAACTACACCGGTGAGTTTACCACCCGCCTCATTCCATCTTACGGCAATTTCGATATTCTCAACTCTCAGGACCAGATGGCCATCTACAAGGAGCTGAAGGATAAGGGATGGCTCAATCTTTCTGATATCCTCAATGGCAGCGACTATGGTGTATATGGAAAGATGTATGAGATGATCAACACCTACAACAGCACCACTGGTATGTTTGGTCTCGCCAACACCCAGGAGGCTCAGAATGCCTACCTGCAGCAGGCAGAGTATCGCAATACCAACTGGTTTAAGCAGCTTTTCTCTTCTGCCATCATGCAGAACCACTCTGTTAGCTTGAGCGGCGGTACCGAGAAGAGTAACTACTACGCTTCACTTTCTGCCATGGTTGACCCAGGATGGTACAAGGACAGCAAGGTGAACCGTTATACCGTGAGCATGAATATGACCCATCATATTCTGGATAATCTCTCTGTCAACCTGATTGGTGGCGGTTCTTACCGTAAGCAGAAGGCCCCAGGTACACTGGGACAGGATGTGGACGTGGTATCAGGTCAGGTGAAGCGTGACTTCGATATCAACCCATACTCTTACGCCCTGAACACATCACGTGCGCTGGATCCTTATACTTATTATCATGCCAACTATGCAGCATTCAACATCCTGCATGAGCTGGAGAGCAACTACATCGACCTGAATGTGGCTGATGCCAAGTTCCAGCTGGAGTTGAAGTGGAAGCCTTTCAAGGATCTGGAACTCTCTACACTGGGTGCCATCAAGTATAGCACTTCTTCGCAGGAGCACAACATCCTGGAGGATTCAAACCAGGCGTTGGCTTACCGCGCCATGGACAACTCGCTGATTCGCGATGCCAACAAGCTGCTCTTCACTGACAAGGACGACCTCTATGCCCTGCCAGTATCCGTATTGAAGCAGGGTGGTATCTATCAGCGCACAGAGAACCGTATGTTGGACTATGACTTCCGTGCCACAGCCAACTATAACCATACTTTTGCGCATAAGCACATCGTCAACCTCTTCGGTGGCCTCGAGACTACCAGCATCAGCCGTAACCGCAGCTGGTTTAACGGCTGGGGCATGAACTACCGTGGCGAGACTGCTTACTTTGAGTATCTCTATTTCAAGAAGTTGGATCAGGAGAACTCCAACTACTACAGCCTGCGCAACACCGATTCACGCAGTGCCGCATTCTATGCCAATGCCACTTATTCGTTCAACGGAAAGTATGTAGTGAACGGAACATTCCGCTACGAGGGTTCTAACCAGATGGGTCGTACTACCAAGGCACGTTGGATGCCTACATGGAACCTGTCTGGTGCATGGAACGTACACGAGGAGAGCTTCTTCCCTAAGCTCAAGCCATTGTCAAGCCTCACCTTCCGTGTGTCTTACAGTTTGACAGGTACTCCTCCTGATGCATCTTACTGCAATGCGCTCACCAAGCTCTCTATGAATACTCCTTACCGTCCTACTACTACCGACAAAGAGTTGGGATTCGTGGTAGCAGCAGTCGGTAACGATGAGCTTACCTACGAGAAGAAGCACGAGTTCAACTTCGGTGTGGATGCAGGTTTCTTCAACAACCGTCTGAACGTGACATTCGATGTATATCAGCGTCGTAACTTCGACGAGATTGCTCCTACCGTTACCCAGCTCTATGGCACAGCCTATGCCAATGTGGGTTCCATGAAGTCATGGGGTGAGGAGTTGAGCATCTCTTCTACCAACGTGAAGACCAATGATTTCAGTTGGCAGACCAGCCTGATTTACTCTCACAACCGCACAGAGATTACCGACCTCTACAATCAGGGTCGCGTCATCGACCTGGTACAGGGTAACGGTTTTGCGAAGCAGGGTTATCCAGCCCGCGCCTTGTTCTCCATCCCATTCGTGGGCGTCAACGAGAAGGGCTATCCTGTATGCATCAACGAGAAGGGCCAGGCTACCGTGGGTGACCTCAACTTCCAGGAGCGTGACAATACCGACTATCTGATTTACGAGGGTTCTACAGACCCTATCTACAATGGTTCCCTGGGTAACACCTTTAACTATAAGGGCTTCCATCTGAACCTGTTCCTTACATACGCCTTCGGCAACGTGGTGCGTCTTGACCCGGTTTTCAGTGCCAAGTATAACGACTTGACATCAATGACCCACGATTTCAAGAACCGCTGGATGCAGCCTGGTGATGAGAATGTTACCAATGTGCCTGGTGTAGTGAGCCGTTATGAGTATGAGCAGAACCGTACATTGCTGAGCACTGCCTACAATGCCTACAACTATACTTCTGTTCGCACAGCCAAGGGTGACTTCATCCGTCTAAAGGAGATTTCACTGGCATACGACTTCCCACACCGCTGGTTGGAGAACTCACCAGTGAACAACATCTCATTGAAGCTTCAGGCTACCAACCTCATGCTGCTCTATGCAGACAAGAAGCTGAACGGTCAGGATCCTGAGTTCATGAATGCGGGTGGTGTGGCTTCGCCAATGCCAAAGCAGTTTACTCTTACATTGAAACTTGGACTTTAATTATTGTAGAAAATAAAAATGAAAATAAAGAAATTATATATCGCCATTGTAGCGTTGGCACTGTCGGCTGGCATGACTTCCTGCAACGATTATCTGGACAAGCAGCCAGATAGCCGTCTGGACTTGCAGAGTCCTACCGATGTGTCGAAGCTCCTGGTTAATGCCTACCCACAGGTGCATCCAGCCTATCTGCTGGAGATGTATTCTGACAATACCGATTGTAACCTGAATACCGTTTGGGATGCTGCCAATCGTTTCCAGCAGCAGGCATACGAATGGGACGACATTACAGAAACCAGTGATTACGAGGCTCCATCTACTTACTGGTCAACCTACTATGATGCCATTACCACAGCCAATATCGCTTTGGAGCACATCAACAGTCAGGCAGATCAGAGCTCTTATTCTGCTCAGAAGGGTGAGGCTCTCCTGTGTCGTGCCTATGCCATGTTCCAGTTGGCTAACGTATTCTGCATGGCTTACGACGAGACCACAGCAGCCACAGACCTGGGGCTTCCTTACCCAGAGGTGGTTGAAACCAATGTACACGTGAAGTACGACCGCGGTACCCTTGCCGAACTCTATGCCAAGATTGACAAGGATTTGCAGGAAGGCTTGAAGCTGGTAGGTTCTACCTACGACAAGCCTAAGTTCCACTTCACATCTACTTCTGCTGCCGCTTTCGCAGCCCGTTTCTACCTCTATTACCAGAAGTATGACAAGGCTGTGGAGTATGCCAACAAGGTATTGGGCAGCAACGCCAAGGGTATGCTGAGAGACTGGAACACCTGGGGTGCTCTTTCTGCCAACAAGCAGATTCAGCCTAATGCCTACATCAACTCATCTGTGAAGGCAAACCTGCTGCTGCAGGTGGTTGTTTCTGAATGGGGAGTCATCGGAGGTCCGTTCCAGTATGGTGACAAGTATGCACACAGTGCCATCGTAGCAGCCAAGGAAACCGTTCAGTCAGAAGGTCCTTGGGGCTTCAGCGACAAGGTGTTCAACTACACCGTGTTCTCTAATGCATCGCTTTCAAAGTATATCGTACGTAAGGTTCCTTACGATTTCGAGTATAGTGATATCCAGGCAGGTATCGGTACTCCTCACGCAGTATATGCAGAGTTTACAGCCGATGAGACCCTGCTCATAAGAGCAGAGGCACAGGCATTGCTCGGTCATTATGCAGAGGCTCTGAACGATTTGAACACCGAGTTGGCAGCCTTCTCAAAGACGGGCGTGCAGCTTACCCTGGATGACGTGAAGAAGTTCTACAGCGATGCAGTTACCGCTTATTACACTCCTGAGAAGCCAACTCCACGCAAGGCATTCCACACCGCCTTCGCCATCGACAAGGATACAGAGGAGCCTATGCTGCAGTGCATCCTTCACCTGCGCCGAATCATGACCGTTCACGAGGGCTTGCGCATGCAGGATGTGAAGCGCTACGGCATCACCATCTATCGCCGTGACGTGAAGAGCAACTACAAGATTACAGACATCACCGACACCATGGAGGCACGCGACCCACGTCTCGCCATCCAGTTGCCACAGGATGTAATCACTGCGGGTGTTACACCAAACCCTCGCAATAAGTAAAAAAACATAAAATAATAGTAAGAAATGAAACATAATATATATATGTTGATGTTGGCATTGGTGATGGGCCTGGGCTTCGTGTCTTGCTCAGACAATGACCCGGACGATCCAACCATCTTCCCTGTTACCTCTCCACAGAGAGACAGCCTGGACTTGTGGTTGCAGAAGAACTACACCAGTCCTTACAACATCGATTTCAAGTATAAGATGGAGGACATCGAGTCTGACTATACTTATACCCTGACTCCAGCCGACTCGGCAAAGTCTGCCAAGCTGGCTATCATCATCAAGTATCTCTGGCTCGATTCATACGCCGAGGTGCTGGGTCCTGATTTCGTGAAGCACAATGTGCCAAGAGTAATCCACCTGATCGGTAGTCCGGCTTACAACAGCAACGGAACCATGGTTCTGGGTACTGCCGAGGGCGGCTTGAAGGTAACACTCTACATGGTGAACAACCTGACCGATGCCATGCTTGAGAGCTATGCATCGATGACTCAGTATTACTTCCACACCATGCACCACGAGTTCACCCACATCCTGAACCAGAAGAAGCCTTACGACACATCTTATAACAAGATTACCGAGTCGGGCTACGTGAGTGGTAACTGGTATCAGATAGCAGATTCTGTGGCTCACGGCAAGGGCTTTGTTACCCCATACGCCATGTCAGAGGGTTTGGAGGACTTCGCCGAGATGCTGTCTACCTATATCACTTATACTCCTGAGCAGTGGCAGGCTATCCTCGACGATGCCCAGAAGGTAGGTGGCGACGAGGCTGTATCTGCATTGAACCAGAAGCTTAACATCGTGAGAAACTACATGCAGGATTCATGGAACGTGGATATCGATGTGTTGCGTGCAGCCATCCTGCGTAGAGGCAGTGAGTTGAGTTCTTTGGATTTGGAACATTTAAAATAGAATAGATTTATGAAACATATATTTATAGCTATCGTTTGCTTGTTGGGCAGCATGAGCTTGCAGTCGTGTCTGCACGATGACAAGGAATTCTTCGACGAGTCGGCTGCCAACCGCATCGAGAGCACCGTTGAGAATACCCAGAAGATTCTGGAATCTTCTGAGAACGGATGGCAGCTTCATTATTTCACAGGCAAGGGAATGACCGGTGGCGGCTATACCTTCCTCATGAAGTTTGCCAATGGCAAGGTGACCGTGGCTGGCGATACAGCCGTTGCTGCACCTACCGAGCGCGCCACATCCAGTTATACCGTTGACCGCAGCATGGGACCTGTGCTCTCTTTCAACACCTATAACGACATCTTCCATTTCCTGGGAGAGCCTACATACGGCAATATAGAAGGTGAGCAGGGCGACTGGGAGTTCGTGATTACCAAGCTTACAGAAGACAGCATCTTCGTAAAAGGTAAGAAGTGGGAGAACGAGATGGTATTCACCCGCATGGCTGACGGCGTAGACTGGACTTCCTATCTGGACAGCATCGCCGACGTGCAGAAGCGCCTGGGCGTGAACTACAGCGTGGGCAATTCTTCGGATGCCAGCAAGATGGTGGAGATTAATTCCGCCACACGCCGCATTCTTTCGCGCACTGCCGACGGACAGATGGTAGAGCAGCCTTTCTATGTTACTCCTACCGGTATCCATGCCGTTAACGAGCCTGTGGCTCTGGGTGAGGATAAGGCACAGGACTTCCTGGTAAGCAAGGCAGGTGTAATGACAGCCAAGGGCAACGAGAATCTGATCTTGAATTCCTATGCTCCTGGCATCGATACCTGGGTAGGCAACTGGACACTCTCAGCCATGCAGGGTTCCTGCGATATGACCATCTCGAAGGTGGAAGACCAGGAGAACATGCTGAAGGGTACATTCACCACTGGCGGATATACCTATAATATCGGCTTGAGCTTCAACCCGGAGACGGGTGCACTCAACCTGCCTTCTCAGCTGATTGATGACCCTAGCGGTAGATATCCTGCCTTGTGGCTGATGAACGCCGACCTGAATAAGGGAACATTGCTCGGACAGGGTGGTATGAACGTGGTATGGCACGGCGTATCTCAGGAAGGTGACTTCGAGGACGATGGCACACTGGCTTCTGAAGGCTATGCTTCTGATACATTCATTGCCCTGGCTTGTACCGCAAAAGGAGAGCCTATCAAGGAGAATGGACAGTATGTGTTTGTCATCGAATGGTATTATCTTTCTAATTTGACTCCAAACAAATAATCAAGCAAGATGAAGAAATCTATATATATAATAGGTATGGCTGCCATGGGGCTGATGGCCTCATGCAGCAGTGACAGCGATTATCAGGCTGTGGCCGAGAGCACTATCAACGTGCTTTCTGTCCAGACTTCGCTCGGACCTAATGCCAGCGAAGGTGAAGTAACCGTGGACTGTACTCCTGCCAAGGCTTACACCGACGAACCTTCATGGCTCAGCGCCAGCATCGAGGGCAGCACCGTGAAGCTGGCTGCTCTTGCCAACGACTCACGCCAGTCGCGCAACGCCAAGCTGGTTATCAAGAAGACAGAGGCTGACTCTGTGGTAATCAATGTTTCCCAGTATGGCCTGGTGCTCGAGATGAACAAGGCTGATATGATTTTCAGCAACGACGAGGCTACGGAGTTCGTCAAGGCATACAATTCCAACGCTGATGTCAAGATTACCTATGCTCCTAAGTGGGCAAAGGCTTCGGTTGATACCGTGAGCAAGGAATTGAAGGTATCGCTCAGCGAGAATACTACAGGTCATCTCCGTGCCGACTACATCAAGTTTCAGGTGGCAGCCGTTACCGACTCTTTCGTAGTGAAGCAGTTTGACTTCGACAAGGATATTGCCGGAGAGTATGTTTATTCTTACTACGATTTCAACGAGGATGACAAGCTGGAACTGCAGACGGTGCATGCTACATTGAGCCGCACCGAGCTTTCTATTCCTAAACTGGGCCTGGTATTCCCTATCTCTGTGAATGAGAAAACAGGTAGCGTGGAGACTCGCAGCAGCCAGTGCCTGGGTAAGGTGGGTAAGTACTTTATCTATGATACCTTCCTCGACGAGGATGGCGCTTACTACATGGGTACAGAGTCTGGAGTTATTTCTGCCACATTCAAGTATAGTGAGGAGTATGGCACTTACGGATTCTTTGGCGGTACTGCCTATAATGTCAATAATGAGTCGGGCAACTTCCTGGCTATGATTCTGCAGGTGTTCAAGGCGAAGAGTCCTTCCATGTCTAACTACGTGCTCGATCAGGGTTTGATGGTACAACCATTCCTCATGGATATACCAAAGGGCGGTGATGCATCTTCTGCCAAGCGTCAGGCTCCAGCCCTGGCTCGCCAGATGGGTCCATCTGCCAGCAGTATGGCAGCCAAGCTTGCAGTATGGCAGTCGTATCGTAAATCTTCTATCATTAAATAAACTTAAAAAGTAAGTAATCATGAAATTATTATCTACACTTTGCCTCACTTTGCTCCTGGGAGCAAGCGGCACTGCGGCGATGGCCTCCAGCAAGGCATCGTTTGCCAAGAAGTTTAAGAATGCCGATATCCATCGCCTGGTTTCTGTGCCAGGCATGGTGAATTGCAGCAACAGTGCTTACCAGATGCGCCAGGCTGGCTTTGCCACAGTGTGCAATGCTCCTACACGCGTAGGCGATACTCCTACCAATTCGGCTTCGGGCGAGGCTTACGGATGGGTTACAGGTTCTGATGGTGGCAACTGGTATTTCACCCAGAACATTACTTCAAGAGACTCTGTTTACAGCGAGTATTATACAGCTCACTTCCATGAGTCTTCAGAAATCACACTGTTCGATAACAACCACAAGCAGGTGGGCTCTATCAATATCACGGTTCCTGAAGGATGGAAGCATGTGACAGGTATTACTCCATACGGTCCTATCACCAAGAAGCTTTTCGATAAGGACGAGAAGTCTGACGAAATCCTGGTGGAGTTCCACGATGCCTTCAACGGTGCGGATAAGTATCTGACTCGTGCCTACGATGTCAATACCGGTGAAATCAAGTTCGAGATGGAGGGTACCGGTCTGGTATTCGATGCATCTAAGGGCTGGAACAGCTACCAGCGTCTGATCATGACTCACGAGTCTGATGAGAAGTATAGTATCGATGTGATAGCCCCTCCTACCTGGGGAAAGGATAAATGTTATGTGGAGTATACTTTCAACTTTGATATTGACAACCGAATCAACTATCTGCAGGGTTCTTGCTTCAACTGTATGAATGTGGATGGTACTCCTTACTATGTTCTGGCAGAGTATGATAAGCCATTTACAAATACCGAGGCAGGTGATGGTTCCTCGGATATTAAGCAGGAACCAGGCAACTTTCTGGTATTGAGAACTTTAGATAAAAATTTTGATAAGGTAGATAGCATCCGTGTATCTATCGATGCACCAGAGGGCACTCCATACCGTTCTGCTGCTTTCGGTCTCTTCGGTAACAATGATTTGTCTAAGGGCTACTTCAGCAACAGCGGCAAATTGAACTATGTGGTAGGACTTTACGATTATGCTCCTGCTTTGGATGGAGATTTGATTTCTTATGCCGTTTACGACTCAGAGAATGGTAAGTTGAAGGATATCTGCGACAAGGTAACAAGCAACAAGAGAGGTTTGCTGAATACCATCCATGGTAAGTCAGAACAGATGTGGTTCTTGCAGACCATGGGTACAAGCGAAGGTTCAGGACAGCAGATTCAGCTGGTTGATGTTCCTTCTTGCGAGAAGGTTGGTGTGTTGCCACAGAGCATTGATGGCAATGCCATCTCTTCTAATTTCGACCGTTACCCAACTGCTGCCAATGCGCAGGGCTACCAGTATGTCATTGCTTTGTCACAGGCACAGTCTAATGAGGCAGGCGAGGTTCTTGCTCCTATCGCTTGGGTGAACCCTGATTGCACCATCGATCATGTTGACAGACTTAACTTGGGTCTGAAGGCAGAGAACTTCGCTCCATTGATCAACAGCATCTCACTCAACCCATATCTCTTCAATACCGATGATGATATGGAGTATGTATATATTGCCAAGAAGCGCCGCGAGGATGGCAGCAACAAGATTGACAACGTATTGGAAGTTTCCAAGCTTGATGGTACCGTTATCAAGTCATGGCGTGGTGATGATAACTATGTCTTCTCACAGGCAAGTTTCCCTGTTATGAACGATTTGGGCAAGCGCCAGATGTTTGTCGTGTTCGAGGATAGAGCGAATAATAAGTATGACATGAACTTCTACGACCTTCCTTTCACCAAGTTTGAACAGGGTGGTACTGGTACTGTAGAGGATCCATACCTGATTGCTACTACTGGTGACTTCCAGCAGCTGGCTCTGGAGCCAACCAAGAACTACAAGATGGTAGCTGATATTGATATGTCTAAGGCTGCACAGTGGTGGACTCCTGTCAAGAACTTCACTGGTTCTCTGGATGGTGATGGTCATACTATCTATAATCTTGGTGTGAAGACAACAGAGGACCATACAGGTTTGTTTGGTACCCTCGACCTCAATGGTATTGCCAAGAACCTGATCTTCGTGAACCCTACTGTAGAGGTGACCAATACCAACCAGTTCGCCGGTGTGTTGGCAGGTGAGACCAATTATACTTATGATGGTAAGGGCCTGGCTACTAATGTAGATAGCATTTTTGTTTATGGTGCCAAGATTGCAGGTGATGATCAGTCGTTTATGGCTGCGGGCGGTCTCGTTGGTAGCGCTAATCTTAAGACCAAGATCAATAACTGTTCTTTCCAGGGTGAGATTACTTTGCCTAACTCTGAGAATGTGGGTGGTATCGTTGGTCAGACTCGTACAGGCTCTAGCGTGAACGCATGTTATGCAAATGTCAATGCCACAGCCAAGACTGTTTTGGGTGGTATTGTCGGTATTGCAGGTACTCCTCATGATTACTGTAAGTTCACCAACTGCGAGGTTCGCGGTCAGTTGACAGCTGAGAATGCTGTAGGTGGATTCGTTGGTGACAATTACTTCAACGAAATCTCTAATGTGATCAGCCATGCTGATATCGTAGCAACCAGCAAGTCTGTCTGGAACGGATATGCTGCAGGTGGTATCGTTGGTATGATGGAAAGCTCCTGGACTGAAGGCGATGGTTATGTAAAGAACTGCATCTTCGACGGCTCTATCAAGGCTTTCGAGAATGGTGAAGAGGTAAGCAACCCTGCTACTACTCATCAGATTGCCGGTAGAACTATCGCTGATGAGGACTATGCTGAGGATGAGACTCCTAAGACAGAGACTCGTCTTTCTAACAACTATACTGCCAACAATGTGGGTAACACAGATGCTGCCAGCGTTGAGGGTGCCTTCAAGGCAGCCAAGGAGATGAACAAGGACTTCTTCGCAGGTTTGGAGTATGCTTACGGAAGCACTCTCGCTGAGCCTTGGAAGGAGGATGGAAGCAAGGTTCCTACTCTTTATTTCAACAATATCGCAAAGGCTCTCGCTGTTAGCGCAGATGATGTAACTGTAGGTACTGACGATGAGGGCGCTGTTGTAGTTCAGGTTTCTGTATATGGTATGGAGAACGCAGACCTGGAGTCTGACCTGGAAGTTACTGCTAGTGGTAATGCTACTGCTACTCTTGGTGAGGCTCATGGCAACAGCATCGACCTGGTTATCAAGGGTACGAAGACGGGTATCGGTGAGGTTACCGTTAGCTTCGGTGAGTTCTCTGCTACAATCAATGTAACAGTTCTCAAGAACTATGTAAGCGGTATCGAGAACGTAGAGGATGCTGCAGCTTTGGTTATCAAGGCAGCTGACGCTCAGATTTCTGCCGAGGGTGCTGACGCTATCTATGTTTACAGCGTAAACGGCAAGCTGGTAGGCAAGACTTCTGGTGCTGCTTTCAGCACAGCAGGTTTGACCTCTGGTCTCTACATCGTAAAGGCTACTGATAAGGCTGGTCATAAGGCTACAGCCAAGTTTGTTATCAAGTAAGTATGAAACAATTAATTATATTCAGTTTATTGGTGGTCTGCTTTGTGCAGGCCACCTTTGCTATTCCTGCTTATCCGAAACCTTTGAAGGTGAAGCAGGCTGATGGCTCCTGGTTCACCATCCAGATGTATGGTGATGAGCATGGCCATTATGTGATGACTTCCGACGGTATTCCGCTCGTGTTCAATGCCCAGCTGCGAAACTACGAGTATGCCGACTGGAAGAATGGTGAGGTGCAGGCTAGCGGCATCAAGGCTACAGAGGCTTCTGACAGAAGTGCTCAGGTCAAGAAGTTCATCGAAAGCCAGGACAAGTCTGCCATCTTGGAATCTTTCAAGCGTGCCCGTCTGCAGCAGCTGCAGCAAACCCTTTCGTCTCGCAGGAATGCTTCTCTGAAAGCCGGCAGCAATCCTCAGAAAGAGAAATTGAACAATTTTCCAACCATTGGTGAGGTTCACTCATTGGTCATCTTGGTGCAGTTTGCTGATACCAAATTCTCTACCGTAGGTAGCGATGCACATCAGTTCTTCAACAACATGCTCAATGAACCTGGATTTACTTACAGCAATGGTGCCAATGGAAGTGCGAGAGATTTCTATCTGAACAGTTCCAATGGCAGATTCCAACCTCAGTTTGATGTCATCGGTCCTGTAACATTACCTGAGAAATATTCTTATTATGGAGCCAACAAAGGCTCTTCCGTAGATAATCCTGTCCGTCTGGAGGAATTTGTGAGAGAGGTTTGTACACTTGCTGCCCCAGCGGTTGATTTCTCCCAATATGACCATAACCAGGATGGCTACATTGACAACATCTATTTTTTCTATGCCGGAAAGGGTGAGGCAGATTCAGGCGATGGCAATGCCCTCTGGCCACATTCTGCCTATTATTCGGATATCGCTACGCAGGCAGGAGCTGCCCAAACTTCGCTGAAACTGAATGGAGTAGAGGTAGGCAACTATACCTGCAGCAACGAAATCAATGGTACCCTCATCACACCTCAGCCTGCGGGCATCGGTACCTTTGTACATGAATTCGGTCATGTGCTGGGTCTTGCCGATCATTATGATGTAAATTATGGCATAACAACCTTCACCCCTGGTTCTTTCGATACCATGGCACAGGCTTCTTACAACAACAATGGCAATACGCCTGCGGCATTCTCTGCCTATGAGCGTGCCTGTCTGGGATGGCTCGACCTGACTGTGTTGAAGAATGGGATAGATACCCTCAATGTCCTGCCTGACCTGAACGACAGCAACAAGGCATACATGGTGCCTGTGGGAGGAACCAATGATCAGGAATACTTCATCATGGAGAACCGCCAGCAGAAAGGCTGGGATGCGTTCATTCCGGGCCATGGCATGTTGCTTTGGCATATCGATTATGATGCCAAAGCTTGGGAGAAAAATGAATTGAACATCACTGGCACTCATCAGCGTGTGGATATCGTTGAGGCTGATAACAAGCTTACCGACAATACCCGTGCGGGAGATCCGTTCCCTGGAACATCGAATGTGACTCAGTGTAATCTGACTTCCTGGGCTGGTGGCAAGGTGATGTCACTGGATGATATCGAGGAGAAGGATGGCGTCATCAATCTCATGCTCGGCGGACTTAATCTGAAACTGAATACTCCTGACGTGAAGGTTACTGAGGTCCAGGATAGCAGTATTGTGGTAGGATGGACAGATGTGCCTGTTGCCAAGCAATATGTTCTGAACATCAGCTCAGTGGTGAATGGAAAGAAAGAATTTCTGCCGCTCTATAATAATAAGGTGTATACAGCAGCACAGCCTTCTCTTCATGTTGAGCGCTTGAGTCCTGAAACAACCTATGAGATTACCTTGCAGGCTAACCGTGGCTCTTATACTTCTGATGTCTACATCCAGCAGTTCACTACTGCTGCTATTCCTTTCAGCAAGTATTATGTGACTGATGTAAAGGCTACCGCAGTCGGTAAAACAGGCTTCACGGCTTCATGGAAAGGTATGGAAGCAGCAGATGATTACGTAGTCACCCTGCATAAGATGGTTTATGCAACAGAGGCAACTCAGAAGGGCTATGATTTCAGCAAAGAACTCGAGGGTATGCCATCGCTTTGGAAAACCAATGGTAACCTGAGCATGAACAATTATGGCGAGGAATCACCTTGCCTCCGTCTCAACAAGATAGATACCTATCTGAAGATGGCATCTGCCGGCAACCGTATATCTTCTGTCAAGTTCTTCGCCAAGTCATCTTCTTCAACCAAGGCAACCTTGGCAGTAGAGGCTTATCAGAATGGAGAATGGAAGCAGATTGCTACTTTGCAGGGCGGTGCAGACATGGCTTCGGGAGATACCTATAGCTATGATTTGCCGGAGTTGGCTGATTCTGTAAGACTGAATGTCATCCAGCGTACTTCCGGTGCTTTCTATATCGATGATGTGCTTTTGGGATGCAATGCATTGATTCACGAACCAGTGGCAGCCTACCAGAAGGTTTCTACCAATGGCAAGACAGAGTTCGCATTCTCAGGTCTGGAAACAGATGCTACCTATGCGCTGGTAGTAAACGCCAGCAAGAAGGGTGAACTTTCTTACAGTTCCAAGGAACTCATCGTGACACCGGCAAGTTCTACGGGTATCAGTACTGTCACAGCCACCCCGTCACGTAATGGACAGAAGAGATTCTACGATCTCAATGGCCGCAGGGTTTCTGCCAAGGAGATGCGTCATGGCATTTATATCGTGAAGCAGGGAAACAAGGTATATAAAATCGTGAAATAATAAATACTCCAGCTGCTCAGAAGATGGATGAATACATCTCTACCCTTGACTCAGAGTGTCCAACAGTAAAGGATGAGTACTTAACCAAGCTGGATGACCTCAATGTAGAGATGAGCCAGATGTTCATGAAGCTTTATCAGGAAGACTTGACTCAGGAGCAGTTCAACGCGATGTTGGCTAGAATTGACGCTATCCTGGCTGAGGCTCAGAAGATTGTAGATGAGGCTAAAGAGGCTGAGAAGGTTGCAACCGGCATCAGCGGCATCACTGTCAGCAGGCTGTCAAGGCTGGCAAGGTTTACTCTATCGACGGCAAGCGCATAAGCAAGTCTGCCAAGGGTCTTGTTATTATCAATGGCAAGAAGGTGATTTTAAAGTAAGTTATATATCTTCTCTCGAGCCCACGAAGTAGGGCTTTAAATAGACTTCATTTCGGCTCCCTCGGTCTTTGTGCTGAGGGAGCTTTTTTTGCTTATCCTGAGCAGAAAAGCGCAAACTAAGTTAAATATTCATAAAAGTTTAGGGTTAAAACTCGTAACCTACACATAATCAAATAAAAATGTGTAATTTTGCAGTCCGATTATTTCGGGGATACACTTAGAGTCCCCAAGATATGGTGTGTTAATAGCATGCCCTGTGGCCGGGGTATGTGGTTAGTGAATCACCTGTCTGAATAGTGAGTAAAAAAGATTAAAAACGTTTTTTAGTAGTAAATTTAAATTTTAAAATGGACACATTAAGTTACAAGACTATTTCCGTAAACAAGGAAACAGCTAAGAAAGAGTGGGTCGTAATCGACGCTACCGACCAGGTTGTAGGTCGCCTCTGCTCTAAGGTTGCTAAATTGCTCCGCGGAAAGTACAAGCCAACTTTCACTCCACACGTAGATTGTGGTGACAACGTAATCATTATCAATGCCGCTAAGGTAGTTTTCACAGGTAAGAAGGAAACAGATAAGGTTTACACTCGTTACACTGGTTATCCAGGTGGTCAGCGCTTCAACACTCCAGCAGAGTTGCGCAAGCGTCCTGATGGAATGGACAAAATCCTCCGTCACGCTATCAAGGGTATGTTGCCAAAGGGCCCTCTTGGTCGTTCTTTGATGGACAACCTCTTCATTTACGATGGCACAGAGCACAAGCACGAGGCACAGCAGCCAAAGGCTATTGATATTAACCAGTATAAATAATTAAGGTAGAATGGAAGTAATTAATGCAATTGGTCGCCGTAAGAGCGCTGTAGCTCGTGTATACCTCACAGAGGGTACCGGTAAGATCACAATCAACAAGAAAGATATTGAGACATATTTCCCATCAGCAATCCTTCGCTATGTAGTAAAGCAGCCATTGCAGTTGCTCGAAGCTGAGGGTAAGTATGATATTAAGGCAAACCTCGACGGTGGTGGTTTCACCGGTCAGAGCCAGGCTCTCCGCCTCGCTATCGCTCGCGCGCTCGTTAAGATCGACGCTAACGATAAGAAGGCTTTGAAGGATGCAGGCTTCATGACACGTGACTCACGTGCTGTAGAGCGTAAGAAGC
>OMDA01000683.1_pt1 | contig 16456 bp, 15 predicted proteins | sample 1645141 | NCBI WGS metagenome assembly OMDA01 (sample SAMEA103958151, study PRJEB25191) | human gut metagenome | reverse complement strand
TGCCGAGGTCGCAAGCTTCCTCTCTGCTGATATAATGGTCTGTGAGCGAAATGTTCGGTTCTATGTCGAGCAGTTCGCACATCTTCCGGCAGATGTCCATGTTGAAGGAATACAGGTCAGTCCATTTCCCGGTGAAGAACGGTTTGATGTCGTCGGCATAGTATTCGAAGAAAGGCGACTCACCGTATGCGCTCTTCAATGCGTTCCAGTGTACGTGGCGCCAGTTGCCGTGGTCGCTGATTATGGTGGAGTTCACCGTCGTCGACATCCCCTCATCGCCTTTGTCCTTGTTGCCGGGCGATGTGGGCAAACTGAGAGCCAGACTCCCGTTTGCCGTCGCTATTATGCAGCGGTTGCGGTAGGTCTGCTTCACGAAACTGTCGTGCTGCTCGATTAATATGCTGTCATAGCGGTTGAGCTTCTGATACCACTGTATGGGTCCGAAGTATGTTGAAGATAATAAAGCTGTCATTCAGGGTGAGTTTTGTGGATGAGCGGGATGTTTCCGTTATAGCGGCATCAGCCATCTGGCGTTTCTGAAGCTGCCGAAGAACGACTCGCTGTTGCCTCTGGAATAAACCACCATGACGATGCGTCCTATGATGTGGTCTTCGGGCACGAAACCGTAATATCTGCTGTCCGGCGTTGTGTCGCCGTCGACAGAACTCATCCAATAATAGTTTCTTGAGAAATAGGCGTAGCGTGTCGCCTTTCCGTCCACGATGAGTTTCCCGTCCTTGATGTCCGCCTTCCGTCCCTCGTGGATACGGTAGGTGTTGCAGAGGAGTTTTATGTTCCATGGCTTCACTTCCACCATGCGGCATCTCTTCGGCGGAATGATGGGGTGGTGGTCAATGTATGTGGTGTCGCCCGGTCCTGCCATGCAGAAAGCGGCGTGAACGCTTCTGTTCGTCACGGTGTGCATGGTGTCGAGCGGATAGTTGAAAGCCACGAGCTCGCCTTTGCCCACCGGCTTGCGGAACCACCGGCTGTATGGGAATGTCTTGTCACTGCCCGTCCTCAGTCCATAGCTCCATCTGTTCACCAGCACACGGTCGCCATCGACGAGCCATGGCTTTATGCCCGTCTTGGGGACTATATAGATGGTGAATGCCACGCAGCGGAAGAGAATCATGAGCAGTCCCGCAATGATGATGGCGATTATGAACTTTATGGCGTTTCTCATCTGTTTCCTTGAGTTGCCGCCGGTGGGAGAGGGTGTGTCTCCCGCCGGCGGTCTTCTCTCTGTATGTATGGGATTTTATTCCGTCAACGTGTTATTTTATGTTGTCAACGAATCTGAAGAGTCTGCTCCATCTTATTCCGGAGAATCCTCTGTGGTCAGGGTCGCTCGACCACCAGATGAATATCGGCTTGCCCACGATGTGGTCTTCAGGCACGAATCCCCAGTAGCGTGAGTCGGCAGAGTTGTGGCGGTTGTCGCCCATCATCCAGTAGTAGTCCATCTTGAACGTGTAGCGGTCGGTCTGTTTTCCGTTGATGTATATCTTGCCGCCCTTCACTTCGAGCTTGTTGTGCTCATAGGCACGTATCGGGCGCTCATAGATGGCGATGTTGTTCATGTCGAGCTTTACCGTAGCTCCCTTCTTCGGAATCCAGATTGGTCCGTAGTTGTCGCGTGTCCATCCTGTCACGGCGTCGAGCGGATACAGGATGTCGTTCTTCATCTCAGGTGCCAGCTTGATACTCTTCACCAATGTCTTGTTGGCGGCGAGTACCTTTGCTGCACGCTTTGTAAGCGGCATGTATCCGTTGGAGTTGAGGCTTCCGAGATCTTCCATGCTGATGCCGAGTTCCTTCATCAGGTCGTCGCTGATAGGCTGGTTGAGCTGCACGTTATATGTATACTGCACATTCTCCGGCTCCTTGTTCGGCTTGCCGTTGAGGTAAACGATGCGGTTCTTTATCTGCAGAGTCATTCCAGGCAGTCCCACGCAGCGCTTCACGTAGTTCTCGCGGCGGTCGGTGGGTCGGCTGATGATGTTTCCGAACTGCTGTGGCGATGCAGCCACATAGTCGTGTCCTGTCTTGTATACCTTCTGGAAATAGTCGTATTTCTGCTGTGGCGTCATCTTGCTCAGGTCCACATACTGGTTTGCGAGCAGCTGGTAGCCTGTGGCATAGCAGATGTCGCGGTAGAAGTCGGCGTTGGGATAGTTTTCCACCAGGGTGTCGCCGGCAGGATAGTTGAACACCACGATGTCGTTGAGCTGCACGTTGCCCAGTCCTTTGACGCGGCGGTATTCCCAGTGTGGCCATTCAATGTACGACTTTGTGTTTATCACCGGCAGCGTGTGTTGCGTGAGCGGCATGGTGAGCGGAGTCTCCGGGATGCGGGGTCCGTAGCTCACTTTGCTCACGAAGAGGTAGTCGCCGGTGAGGAGTGATTTCTCAAGTGAAGATGATGGGATGACATAGTTCTGGAAGAAGAACTGGTTGATGAAATACACTGCCACGAGTGCGAACACCAGTGCGTCAACCCACGACATTATGAATCTTGTGGGGCCTTCGGCGTCTTTCCACCATTGCCATTTTATTTTCTTCGTTATGTAAACGTCAAAGATGAATGGCACTACGACGAGTCCCAGCCAACTCTTTACCCACACGAGGAACAACAGGTACAGCACGGTCACACCGATGAACTTGGCCCATTGCACTTTCATGTTCAGCTTTGCTTTTTCCTTGTCAATCATTTTCTTGTCAATTATCAGGATTTATCTTTTTTCTGTTGATTCAATTATCCGGAGTATCAGGATTCGCCTTTCTGTTGATACTATTATCCCGATTCGTGTCCGGTCTATGACAGGCCATTAGTGTCCTGTCTTCGTCTTTCTTTTCCGCCGGCGGTTCAGAATTTGAACATGTCGCTTATCGTCAGCAGTCCGCTGTGGTCCTTGGTATATTCTGCCGCGAGCACCGCTCCCATGGCGAATCCCTTGCGCGAGTGGGCGTCGTGGGTTATGGTGATGCAGTCGGCGTCGCTGTCGTAAACCACGGAGTGGATTCCCGGCACCTCGTCGCGGCGGATGCTCTCGATGGCGAGCTGGTCTGCAGCCACATCGTTGCTGCCCTCCACGCTGCCGTCGGCAAGCCTCTGCACACCCTTCACCCATTCCTTCTTGCGGTCAACGTCGCTGATTATCTCTTCAGCCAGTGTGATGGCGGTGCCGCTCGGAGCGTCGAGCTTGTGGATATGGTGAGTCTCCTCCATGCGCACGTCATACTGCGGGAATCCGTTCATTATCTTGGCGAGATACCTGTTCACGGCAGAGAAAATCGCCACGCCGACAGAGAAGTTTGATGCCCAGAACAGTGTCTGTCCGCCCTCGGCAGAACACATTCTCCTCACGTCGTCGCCATGTTCCTTCATCCATCCCGTAGAGCCCGACACCACCTTCACGTTGTGTCTGAAAGCCTTGAGGTAGTTGCCGTATGCCGCTGTAGGGTTAGTGAATTCTATTGCCACGTCGGCACTTTTGAACGCCTCGCTGTCGAAATCCTGCTGGTTGTCAACGTCGATGACGCAAACTATTTCGTGACCACGGTCTTTGGCTATCTGTTCTATCATCCTGCCCATCTTTCCGTAGCCGATCAATGCTATTTTCATAAGAAATGCTTTGTATTTGTTTAATTAATGTTGCTTTTAACGTGCAAATATAATGATTTTACTTTTCCCTCGGTCCTTTTTCCGCTTAAATTTCCATAATGCGCAACGTTTTGTGGCTTCTCGTGGCGTTTTTTATGGTATATATTGGAATGAAAAGTAGTCTAAATTATTCGTTTTAACGCTGAAATCTTGCAAGTTAAAGGTTTTTAGCGTACCTTTGCCCCGGTATATTATATCCATACGCCAATTGACAGCCACGCTTGTGATGGTCTGTACTTGCAGATGGGTAAGTTTTTGTAACACAAAGGCGTGGCGCATGATGCCACGTGAACTATTATTTTAGTCTTGATGAAATATTCTATTTATTTCCTTTCAGCAATCGGAGCTTGCACTATGTTGACCTCTTGTTTTAAGGATGAGGCCCCGAATGCCGAATGTGATATACAGAAGGCGTTTGTCGTGATGGACAACTGGGACGCGGTCTTCAACAACCAGACCGACGCCAGTATCGACGTGCCTTCAAACACCTCGCAGATCTCCTTTGAGGTGAAAGACAATGCCGATATCAGCAAGATGTCGCCGCAGTTCCAGCTCACACCCGGCGCCACCATCAGTCCGGCAAGCGGTACGGAACTCGATTTCTCCAACAATGCCAGACACAAATACACCGTGACATCCGAAGACGGTGCGTGGACAAGGGAATATTACGTGGGCTTCGGTTCCAAGCTGCTGCCGCTGAAGTACAGCTTTGAGAACATCGACTTCTTCATCGACAGAGACGGCACGGAGAAATACCATCAGTGGTATGACTACAGCCGTGGCAGCGACAGCAAGATATACCGCGATTGGGCAACCGGTAACGGCGGATTCAAGCTCAGTATGGGCAAGGCACCCTATGAGGACTATCCCACGGTGAGCGTAGAAGGCGGAGTGAGAGGCAGATGCGTGAAGCTTACCACACGCAGCACGGGACCTTTCGGAGTGATGTCAAATATGCGCATCGCCGCCGGAAACCTCTTCATCGGAAAATTCGACACCAAGCCTGCTCTCACCAATACCATGGCGGCGACACGCTTCGGACTGCCGTTCGACAAGAAGCCGCTGCGATTAACGGGTTACTACAAGTATGCTCCCGGCGAGACATATCAGGACAAGGCAGGAAAGCCGGTAGAGGGAAAGACCGACCATGGTGACATCTATGCCGTGCTCTATCGCAACCACGACGACAACGGAGAGGCTTTCGTTCTCAACGGCAACGACGTGAAGACAAATCCATATATCGTGGCGCTGGCAGAAATCGGCGAGATAAACGCCACCAGCGAATGGACACCGTTCGACCTGCAGTTCAAATACACCGGTGTGGTAGACCCCGACCTGCTGCGTGCCAATGGATATAGCATTGCCATCGTGTGCACCTCGAGCTATGAGGGAGCCACCTTCCAGGGGGCAGTGGGCAGCACACTCTATGTGGATGAGTTCGAACTCATCTGCGAGGACTGATGCCACGGCACCGCATGGCAGAAACCAACTCTTACGATAAACAAGAAGAAAGACAACAATGAAGAAGACAATATTATCACTGGCACTCCTTGCCGCATCGGCACTCTCAGTTCATGCCGGAGGAATACTCGATGACCTGAAATATGACCTCAGGGCAGGATACAATATCGGTGGAACGATGCCGATGGGAATGCCGGCCTCTATCCGTTCGCTCGATGCCTACAGACCGACGCTGAGCGTGATGCTGGGACTCGGCGTCTACAAGCCGCTGACAGACAAATGGGGACTGACCACAGGATTGAGACTCGAGAACAAGGGAATGGACATCGACGCCACGGTGAAGAACTATCACATGAAAATCGTGCGCGGCGGACAGGAACTCGAGGGTATGTTCACCGGAAAGAACCAGTCGGAGGCTGTGCAATGGATGCTCACCATGCCTCTACAGGCAACCTACCGCTTCAACGACAAGTGGCAGATCAAGGCTGGTCCCTATCTCTCTTATGTGCGCACCCGCACCTTCAAGGGAGCCGCCTACGACGGATACCTCAGAGTGGGCGACCCTACGGGAGAGAAAGTGGAACTCGGCACCACTGACGGAAGCCGCGGAACCTATGACTTTTCCGACAGTATGCGCAAGCTGCAATGGGGAATGATGGTGGGAGCCGACTGGCATTTCCATCACTCCTGGGGAATATTCGTTGACCTCTCATGGGGCTTCACGGGGATATTCAAAGGCAATTTCGATACCATCGAGCAGACGATGTATCCGGTGTATGGCACTGTCGGCGTTTCGTATAGGATGAAATGACCTTGTACTTGTATTCAATCCGGCGGCGGCAACCTCTGCTGACAGATTCCTCCCCGATGGGCAGTCAGGATTCTGATGAATAGACAAGACAATTAAATAAAGGCAAAAATAATTTAGGAAAACATTAAATTAAAAACATTATCATTTTTATTATGAAGAAATTTTTTACTCTTATCGCCATGGCAATGATCGCCATGGGAGCAATGGCACAAGGAAACAACGAGAAAACTTATGAGGACAATATCGTAATCACCGTTGCCAATCTGGGTGAGCCTATCACAGACAGGGCTTCCATCACTATCACCGAGCAGGCAGAGGAAGGCAAATACACCATCAAGCTCAACCAGTTCAGTTTCCAGGGGATACTTATCGGCGACGTTACCATGACCGATGTTCAGGGCGACGACGACTCAGAGGGATTCACCAACTATGCCACCACACAGACAGCTACCATCACCAACGGCGCTGAAATCCAGGAGATGCTCGGCGGCAAGATCGACGTTACCGTGAAGGAAGGTTCACGCAGCAAGGGCGACAAGTTCTATGCTCTCATCAGCCTCACCGTGCCTGGCGTGGGTGACGTGGAAGCCGTATTCGGCGACAACAACTTCGGTACCGACGGCATCTCTGCCGGCACCATTGACCAGAATGCCAAGGTGGCTGCCGTATATACTCTCGGCGGACAGCGCGTGAACTCTATGGTGCGCGGCATCAACATCCTGAAGCTCACAAACGGCAAGACCGTGAAGGTGATGAACAAATAATGGAGAAATCATTTAATCGTTAAAATAATACTACACATGAAAAAATTATTATCTTCATTCATCCTGGCTGCCGCAGCACTCACAGCACAGGCAACCGACTATGTGACCACGTTGGACATCAACGCCGGTTCCGGATCCAAGAAGTATCCTAAATCAACTGTTCAGGTTCAGCCAAACGGCGACGGCACATGCACCGTGACCATCAAGAACGTGAAATACGAGTATTATATGCAGGAGCAGCCAGTAGGAAACATCGTTATCGAGAACGTTCCTATGACAAACGCCGGCGTATATACCATCCTGCGCTCTGTTCAGGACATCGAAATCGTTGAAGGCGACGACACGAATATCAGCTGGCAGGGTCCTGGCTACACAGCCCTCAACGGCGGCAAGCTGCAGGCTTACTTCAACGGAGAAATCCGCGGCGGCAAGTTCTATGGCAACCTCATCATCGATACTTTCAAGGCTATCAGACGCTCGCTGAAGCTCACTCTCGGTGACGAAGACTATACCATCGGACAGATTCCTAACTCTGGCTTCGAGAAATTCCATACAGCCACAGCCGGTTCTGCAACAAGCCAGGAGCCAAACGCATGGCATTCGTTCATGACAGCTACCGGTTCGCTGGCTTCAATGGTGAAGAGCGCTGTCCACACACAGGAGAGCAACGAAACTCGTCCCGGAACTACAGGAAAGAAGAGCGTGCTCATCACAACAGGAAAGGCTATCTTCGGACAGATTCCTAACGGAACAATCACTACAGGACAGATGAACGCAGGTGCTGCACAGGCTGCAAACACCGGCAACCACGCATTCCTCGATTTCAGCAACGAGGCTCTCGACGCCAACGGCGATCCGTTCTATGCTACTGTAGACGCCAAGCCGGACGCTATCAGCGTGTGGGTGAAGTTCCAGCAGGGCGGCGGCGACCTCGCCAAAGACTATCCTTATGCCACAATCAGCGCGGTGATCACCGACGGCAAGAAGTATCAGGATCCAGAGGCAGAGGGAACAGAATACAAAAATGTAGTGGCAAAGGCTCAGAACAAGACCATCGAGAGCAAGGACGAGTGGCAGAAGATCACAATTCCGTTCGACTATGATACTTACGTAGCTAACGGTGCCGACCCTAACGCTATCCTCGTGACCATCTCTACAAACGCTACTCCTGGTAAGGGAAGCGCTGACGACAAGCTCTATGTAGACGATGTGGAACTCGAGTACAGTTCACAGCTCAGCTCCATCAAGATTGACGGACAGGAAATCAACGGATTCGAACCTGGAACATACTACTACTCTAAGGTGCCTGCTTCAAAGAAGATGACTGTAGACATGATTGAGGTGACAGCCGGCGCCGGCGCTACTGTGACAAAGAGAGTAGAGCGTTCTTCTACCGACCCTAAGGCTTCTACGGCTACAATCACCGTGGTTTCTGCCGACAGCAAGAACATCACCCGCTACACTGTTGACATCAAGGAAGGAAAGGTGACCAACGGCATCTCTACAGTAGAGACCAAGATGGACCAGAACATCCACGCTACCAAGATCTACACCGTTAGCGGACAGCTGGTGAGCAAGATGCAGAGCGGCAACATATACGTTGTGAAGACTGCTGACGGCAAGATGGTGAAGGTGGTGAAGAAATAATGGCATAGCTTTTCACTGCATACATACACAAAGACAAGGCTCCGGGCATTCTACACAAAGGGAAGGCACGGAGCCTTTTCGTTTACTCAAGAATACATATTGATATGACATTGATACCCAACGGCGAGACCCTCTCGTTCATATCCATACACAAGACCGACGACGTGCGCCAGCTCGCCCTCAAGTCAAGACCCGATGGCGTTGACATGGCATACGCACTGGAACAGATTGCGGGATGGCAGGCGGCACGACGGAAACTGCCTTCATGGGCAGACACCGACGGACTGGTATTCCCGCCGCATCTATCCATGGAACAATGTTCGTCGGAGCCTACTGCCGTATACAAGCAGCGACTGGCTGAGCGTCTGGCTGACGGCAATGCAGAAAGACACGTAGACCTGACGGGAGGATTCGGAGTGGACTTCTCCTTCATGTCGAGAGGCTTCCGCCACAAGACGTATGTGGAGAGGCAGGAGACGCTCTGTAGGGTGGTGGCCCACAACATGCCGCTGCTCGGCGTGAAGGATGCGGAAATCGTTTGTGGCGACACCGAGGAATATCTGCTAAACATGCCCCATGCCACGACGATATTCATCGACCCGGCACGCCGCGACGACCATGGCGGACGTACCTTCGCCATCGCCGACTGCACACCGGATGTGGTGGCGCTTAAGGGTGAGCTTCTTGCTCATGCCGACTATGTGGTGGTGAAGCTGTCACCGATGCTCGACTGGCACAAGGCAGTGGCAGACCTCGGCAATGTTTCTGAGGTGCATATCATCTCCGTGAAGAACGAGTGCAAGGAACTCCTGCTCGTGCTCTCTGCTGGTGGCGGCAGACAGGGTGGTGCTCCGCTGCATGTATGTTGTGTTGACTGTCAGCAGCTGGCTGATGGCTCTTGGCACTATGTTTCAGAGGAATATACCGATGGCGGCGACATCTGTGCTCTGCTTCCATGCAGTTCTCCATCTGCCGTTCCCCCTTCAGCCCTTCTGCAGCCCGGATGTTGGATTTACGAGCCTAACGCATCAATAATGAAGGCAGGCTGTTTCGCCATGCTTTCGGCGAGATACGGGATGCCGCAGGTGGCTCAAAACAGTCATCTCTTCCTTTCCGAAAGTCTCGTTGAGGCTTTCCCCGGCAGACGGTTCCAGGTGTGTGCCGTTACGGAACTCAACAAGAAGGCGTTGCGGCAGGCTCTCTCAGGCATTGCCAAGGCAAACGTCGCCGTGAGGAACTTCCCTCTCTCAGTGGCAGACCTGCGCAAGAAGCTGAAGATCAAAGACGGTGGCGACACGTATATCTTTGCCACCACGCTTGCCGACTCGCGCCATGTGCTGATAATAACGAAAAAGGCACCTGCCCAATAGGGCAAGCGCCTTCACTTAACCAACACCAACTATGTGGGGTTATGTAATCTAAAACATTCTCCTTTCTCTATGCTTCCTTCTCTCTCACGCCTTATTTGATTTCAATCTGACGTGCTGTCTTCTCCTCTGCCTTCACGAGCTTTGGAAGTTCTACGGTCAATACGCCATGGTTTACGCTGGCAGCGATCTTGTCTTTCTCCACATCGTCAGGAAGGAGCAATGTCTGCTCGTATTTGCTGTATGAGAATTCGCGACGCAGATAGTGGCTCTTCTTGTCCTCATCCTTCTTGTTGCTCTTGTTCTCAATCTTGATGTGCAGGTTACCGTCGTTGTCGATGTTGACGTTGAAGTCATCCTTTGTCAGTCCAGGAGCGGCGAGTTCCACTGTGTAGTCTTTCTCGCTTTCCTTAACGTTGATTGCCGGTGCCGTAGCACTTACACGTGGCATAAAGTCAGTATCGAAAAAGTCATTAAACTCTTCTGGCATCCAAAGATTTCTGTTCATTACTGGTAACATATCAAATACCTCCATTTTTATTTTAGTTTTTTATTTATCTGTTTTTTCCGTTGATCTCTGCCTCTTTTCATCGGCTTTGACCAGCAGTCTTTTCATCGGCTTTCTCCTCTCGGCTTCAGGTTTCTTTCGAATCCTTCCGCCTTCGGTTTTCAGCCTTCGCTAATGGAGATGCAATTCCTGTGCCGCTTACATATTTTGTCATTATGACTATTGTGGCTTGACAAATCGTCAGAAAAGTTTAAAAATATTAACCGTTCTCTGACATTATGTCGCTGACTGCAGAATTCTAAACTGTGTTCTTTGGATTTTATCTATGACGTGGGGGGAAATTTGGATGATAATAAATAGGGCTTGCTATTAATTAGTGTTCACTGAATAATTACAACTATAAGATATTCAATTTTATTTTCTTCCCAAACGCCCTAATGGCCGATTCGGGTTAAATGACAACGTTTTTCTTGCATTAGAAAAATGAATATATTACTTTTGCAACGATATAACCCAAATCAGTCATTAGGACTGGAATCATACCATTGCAAATATACAGATATGAGAATAGGAATACTCGTGGGCAGCTTCGACCCCTATACCATAGGCCATGACTCGCTCGTGAAACGCGCTCTGCCGCTCTTCGACAAAATCGTGATAGGAGTGGGCTACAACGAACGCAAGAAATACATGCAGACCACGGAAACGCGCGTGGAAACAATACGCCAGATATACAAAGAGGAGGAGAAGATAGAGGTGAAGCAGTATAACGACCTCACCGTAGACTTCGCCCGCCGCGAGGGAGCGGAGTTCATCATAAAGGGAGTGAGAAGCGTGAAGGACTTCGAATATGAGCGTGAGCAGGCGGATATCAACCGGCAGCTAACGGGAATAGAGACGGTGCTCTTCTTTGCCGAAGCCGGAATGGAGAGCATCAGCTCGAGCGTGGTGAGGGAACTGACACACTTCGGAAAGGACGTGAAGCGATTCCTGCCCTGACAAAAACGGACAACAATAAATTTTCTGATTATGATTTCATACGATTCAGAGGGCATAGCAATGCCAAAGATAAAGAAGCGCGAGACGACGGCTTGGATTAAGGCTGTAGTGGCTTCATACAAGCGTCGGTTGGGCGACATAGGATATATGTTCGTTGACGACGAGAAGATTCTGGAGGTGAACCGCGAATATCTCGGTCACGACTACTATACGGATGTCATCACCTTCGACTACGACGAGGATGATGTGGTGAGCGGTGATATAGTGATTTCGCTCGACACGGTGCGCTCGAATGCCGAACTCTTCGGCAAGGAATATGACGACGAGCTTCACCGCGTGATAATCCATGGCATCCTGCATCTCTGCGGCATCAACGACAAAGGTCCCGGCGAGCGCGAGATCATGGAAGCTGCCGAGAACAAGGCACTGGCGCTGCTGAAGGAAATGAAGCGTTGACAACCTGTATATCAAAGGATATGCAAAGAATTCCACAAAGAATATCATCAAGAATAGTTCCCGTGAGCAGTATCGCAACCATCAAAGTGATACTGCTCTTCGTCGTACTGTCGCTTATGACACCGGCAACCGCCCTCGCCCAAAAGAAGAAACAACGCAAGACATTCAGAGAAAAACTGCAGATTGCCGACAGTCTCAGACTCCAGCTCCGGCAGTCGGCTGACAGAGGTCAGATGCTGCGCTGGGCTGACTCCCTCTTCATTGACAGGGTGCTCCGCAGCAATATGGGCGAGAAGAAGAAACAACGACTGCTGAGACAATACCACAAGCGCCAGGCGCGCATGCAGCGCTACGACAGGCTCCTGTTCCGCGGCGACTCCCTCCTGGCTGCCAAATACAACAAGATAAAATATGACACGGCATACATCGCCCGTCCTGATGCACGGTGGACGGTGAAGCTTACTGGTGTGTTGTCGGGTGCCGACATGCAGACCGTGACGAAGACGGATGCTTTGGAGCGCCGTACGCATGTGATGGCAGACTGCCGGGGCACGTTCAGTGTGGCGGCGGCATATCGCGGACTGGGGCTCAGCCTCTCTGTGAATCCTGCCAAACTCGCCGGAAAGAACAAGGACTATGAGTTCAACCTCAATTCATACAGCAACCGCTATGGCTTTGATGTGGTGTATCTGTCGTCGAAGACCTTTCATGGCCACCGCTATGTTGATGGCAAGCGAGTGGACGTAGGTAGGGGACAGGTGTCGCAGAATGCCCTGAACCTCAATTTCTATTATGCCTTCAACAGTCGCCGCTTCTCATTCCCTGCCGCCTTCAGCCAGAGCTATGTGCAGAAGCGCAGCGCCGGCAGCTGGATGATAGGGGCGAGCTTCGACGGGTCGAAGACGGAGATGAAAGATATGACCATCCGTCTCAACGAGTTTGCCGTTGGCGGAGGATATGCCTATAACTTCGTTGTACACCGCCATTGGCTCTTCCATCTCTCCGCCCTGCCCACCGTCACCATATATTCCCATGACTACACCAAGACCCGGATTTCAGCCACCGGCGAGGAATCTGCCGCCGCTGCTGATGCCGCCCGGCTCCAGAAACAGGTCAAAATTCAGCGCGTAGAGGAGACTGCCTAAGGTGATAAACAGGATATTGCGAAGTAACTCGGTCTTCTGCTGGTTCAGGGCCTTCATGCGATGTTCCTCCTTCTTTCTTTTGCGCCGGACGGCCCGGCCGGGAATGCTGTTTTCAGGAAACTCTGAATCAATCATCTGCGGCGGATGCCGGATCTTTTTCGTCAATCCATCGGTATGAAAAACTTGAAATATTGCGCAGCCGTTGGCGGCTTTGCCGCCTTACGGATGCGGCATGCCCCTTGCGGGTACACAAAGTATTCCTGCAATTTCCAAACCTCAATTTGGAACAAAATCCCTCGCTGACCGCTCTTGCAATTTAATCAGAGGTTCCTTAAAAATGCCAAAAGGAGAGAGAACGGTATGCAATATGTGCTTTTTAATCCGCAGGCCGGAAACGGCAGCGGTGCGCAGCAGGCACGCGCTCTGGACGCGCGCTTCCCGGAGGAGACGTTTTCCTATACCGATATGACAACGATCAGCGACTATGCGGCCTGGCTCGGCACGCTCCCGGCGGATGCGTCCCTTATCATCGCGGGCGGCGACGGCACGCTGAACGAAATATTGCAGGGTACCGTCGGCCGCCCGAACGCCGCCATTGGCTGTGTGCCCTGCGGCAGCGGCAATGACTATGTGCGCAACTTCGGCACGCAGGCGCAGTTCCTGGACCTTGACGCACAGCTGGCCGCACAGCCGTTCGCAACGGACGTCATCCGCACGCCCCAGGGCTGCGGCATCGACATCTATGCCGCGGGCATCGACGCCCAGGTCGCCAACGGCATCCCCAAATGGCGGCGCGTGCCCTTCTGCGGCGGCACAACGGCCTACACGCTGTCGATTCTCGAGGCCGTGTGCAGCACCTTCAGGCACCGTCTGCGCATCACCGCCGATGACCGCCAATTGGAGGACACCTTCATGATGCTGGCGGTCTGCAACGGCCAGCAGTACGGCGGCGGCTACTGCGCCGCGCCCCACGCCAGCATGACCGACGGTCTGCTGGATGTGGTGCTGCTGCGGCCCGTGCCGCGTTTAAAGCTGCCGGGGCTGCTGGGCAGCTACAAAAAAGGGGAGCACCTTTCGGAGGGTGACACCGTCACCGAAAAATTCGCCCCGTACATGACGTTTTTCCGTACAGGCAGCATTGACATAGAGGTGCTGGACGGCAACCCGCTCATCACAACGCTGGACGGCGAGTGCTCGCCCCAGCTGCGGATGCACGCGGAGATCGCGCACAGTGCGGCGCGCATCCTGCTGCCGCCGGAGCTTGCCGCAAACGCAAACAAGACGCCTGTTTTGCAGGCTATGGGAGAGTAAGAATGTCTGAAAAAGTAAAGATCAAGATCGCCCGCAATGTGCCGGCCATCGCCCTGCGCGGGCTGGTGGTTTTCCCCAACAATGTGGTCCATTTTGAGGTGGGTCGCACCAAGTCCATTGCCGCCATCGAGGCCGCCATGCACGCCAACAGCAGCGTCTTTCTCGTCGCCCAGCGCGAGATGGATGAGGAAGAACCGGCCCTTCGCGACCTGTATGCCTACGGTGTCATTGCCGAAATCAAGCAGGTGCTGCGCGTCTCCGACGACCTCGTGAAGGTCCTCGTCGAGGGCAAGACCCGTGCCCGTCTGCTGGAGCTCGACGTCGGCGAAAAGTATCTGCAGGCCACGGTGCGCCCCGTGGCTGTGCGCGGCATCCCGGCCGACAAGCGCAACCAGGTCGAGGCTCTCGTCCGCAGCCTGAAGGACTGCTTTGAGGAGTACCTGTCCTACAGCCCGCAAATTTCCAAGGATGTCGTCTATAACATCGTTTCCTCCGATTCGCCGCTGTATTTGAGCGAGTACATGCCCGCCAACCTCTTGTTCAAGTATGAGGACAAGCAGGTTATCCTGAACGAATCGACCCTGCTGGGCCGCCTCGAAAAGCTGCTGACCCTGCTGCGGCAGGAATGCCAGATCATGGACATCGAGCGCGACCTGGACGACAAGGTCAACGCCCGCATGGACAAGGGCCAGCGCGAATACTACCTGCGTGAGCAGATGAATGTCATCAGCGAGGAGCTCGGCGACGCCGAGGACACCCGCGCCGAGGCCGATACATACCGCGGGAAAGTCAAGGCACTGAACCTTGATGAAGAATCCACCGAAAAGCTGCTGAAAGAGTGTGACCGTCTGGCCCGTATGCAGGGCAGCAGCGCCGAGAGCGGCGTTATCCGCAGCTATCTGGATGCCTGCCTGGCCCTGCCGTGGCACACCGCCACCGAGGACGACCTTGACCAGGCCCACGCCCGCAAGGTGCTGGACCGTGAGCACTACGGCCTGCAGAAGGTCAAGGAACGCATTCTCGAGCTGCTGGCTGTGCGCAAGCTGAATCAGGACGTCAAGGGGCAGATCATCTGCCTTGTCGGCCCTCCGGGCGTCGGCAAAACGAGCATTGCGCACTCCATTGCCGAGTGCATGGACCGCAAATTTGCCCGCATGAGCCTGGGCGGCGTCCACGATGAAGCCGAGATCCGCGGCCACCGCCGCACCTACATCGGCGCGATGCCGGGCCGCATCATCAGCGCTATCACGACGGCCAAGTCCACGAACCCGGTCATCCTGCTCGACGAGATCGACAAGCTGGCGGGCGACTACAAGGGGGACCCGTCCAGCGCACTGCTCGAGGTGCTGGACCCCGAGCAGAACCGCACCTTTAAGGATAACTACCTCGATATTCCGTTCGATTTGAGCGAGGTGCTCTTTATCACGACGGCGAACGATGCCTCCACGATCCCTGGCCCGCTCTATGACCGCATGGATGTCATCGAGCTGCCCAGCTACACCCGCACCGAAAAATTCAACATCGCCAAGCGCCATCTGCTGCCCAAGCAGCTGAAAAACAACGGCCTGGAGGGGCGCGTGACCCTGACGGGCAGCGCACTGTATGCCATCATCGACGGCTACACCCGCGAGGCCGGCGTGCGCAATCTGGAACGCACCATCACGTCGGTGCTGCGCAAATGTGCGCAGAAGATCGCGGCAGGGGAGGCCGAGAAAATCAGCGTTTCCGCAGCGATGGTCAAGGAACTGCTCGGCCCCGAGAAGGTCAAGCCGACGTTTATCTCCCGCAAGGACGCCGTGGGCATTGCCAACGGTCTGGCGTGGACGAGTGTCGGCGGCGAGATGCTGCCTGTTGAGGTTGCCGTCATCCCGAACGGCACCGGCAAAATCGAGATCACCGGCAGCCTCGGCGATGTCATGAAGGAGAGTGCCCAGCTCGCCGTGACCTACGCCAAGGTCCACGCCGAAGAATACGGCATCACGCCCGACAAGTTCAAGAACACCGACCTGCACATCCATGCCCCCGAGGGCGCTGTGCCGAAGGACGGCCCCTCCGCAGGTGTCACACTGACGACGGCGCTGATTTCGGCGCTGTCCGGTATCCCGGTCAACCATGACCTGGCCATGACCGGAGAGATCACGCTGCACGGCAACGTGCTGCCCATCGGCGGTCTGCGGGAGAAGAGCATGGCGGCGTACCGCGAGGGGATGAAGACCGTCCTCATCCCGAAGGATAATCTGTCCGACCTGTACGAGGTGGACGACGAGGTCAAGAAGAACATCGAGTTCCTGCCCATGTCCAATCTGTCGCAGGTACTCGC
>OMDA01000668.1_pt1 | contig 16734 bp, 8 predicted proteins | sample 1645141 | NCBI WGS metagenome assembly OMDA01 (sample SAMEA103958151, study PRJEB25191) | human gut metagenome | reverse complement strand
ATCTTTGCAGAAGATTGGCGGCACTCGGCAATTTGAAAGCAAGTTTTCATTGCGCTCGTTTGCATAATCTTTGCAGAAGATTGGCGGCACTCGGCAATTTGAAAGCAAGTTTTCATTGCGCTCGTTTGCTTTATCTCTGTACAAAAAAGGCAGCAAGATGCCATGTTGAAATTAATATATAGCATAAACTTATTTACCACACATGAAGCCCCGCAGAACATCACTCAAAGATCTCGCCGACCATCTGGGCGTGAGCATAGCTACCGTATCAAGAGCTTTGCGAAACAGCCATGAGGTGGGAGAGGAGATGACACGAAAAGTGAAAGAGCTTGCCAAGCAGTTGAACTACCGTCCCAATCCCTTTGCGCAAAGCCTTCGCAAGGAAGCGCCAAGGGTCATTGGAGTTATCGTTCCCAACTTGGTAACCCATTACTATGCAGCTGTGCTTGATGGTATAGAAGATTATGCCTCCAAACAAGGCTACTCTGTTATCAGTGCCAACAGTCATGAGGACCATACATGCGAAGAGCGTGCCCTCGACAACTTCCTTAATATGCATGTGGAAGGCATCATCGCCTGTCTGGCACAGGATACTGTGGATTATTCCCATTTCGAACAACTCCATGACATGGGCATTCCGCTCGTATTCTTTGCCCGATGCTGTCTCGAAGACAAGTTCTCGCAGGTGGTGGCTAATGGAGATGTTGCAGCACAGGAAGCCACTCAGCACATGATAGAGACGGGCTCCAAGAGGATAGCCTTCATCGGAGGACCAAATAATCTGGATATGGTACGCCGACGCAAACATGGTTATCTCGAGGCTTTGCGTGAAAACCGTATCACGATAGACCGACACCTTGTGGTGTGCGACAAGATAGACTTCGAGGTGGCTCGCAATAATACCCTCCGACTGCTTGAGGGTCCCAATCCGCCAGATGCCATTCTTGCCTTTAATGACATCATCACCTATGCTGCCTTTGATGCCATCAAGGCCAAGGGACTTCGCATACCTGAAGATGTGGCCATCATCGGTTTCACCGATGGTGATGCTGCTGCCTTTGTTACTCCTCGTCTCACTGCCATTATGGACAAGGCGCACGAGCAGGGTGCAAAAGCCTGCGAACTGCTCATGAGAAATATCAATGGAGATAATAAAATATATAAGGAGATGGTTCCGATGATTCTCAAGATACGCGAAAGTTCTGAGAAGCTTTAAATACCCCACCTGCCTGCTACCGAATAAACCTAATAACGACATCAAAAACCTGATGCTCATGACGCTAAAAACAAATACTACATTCAAGACACTACTAATTCACGTATTTTATGTCCTGGCCCTCTGTCTGTTGACTTCGACAGCAAGGGCTGCGAATGAGGATATAGAGTTCAACCGTCTCACCAACCGGGACGGACTGAGCAACAGTCATATCAATGCCATCCTCAAGGACAACAAGGGATATGTGTGGTTTGGAACACAGGCAGGACTTGCCCGCTATGACGGATTCCGTGTCAAGATGTTCCTGAATAATAATATCAGTTCAGCCTCCCTCCCCAATAACTCGGTGGATGAAATCCAGCAGGATGCCATTGGTAACTTGTGGATTCATACCGATATGGGCTACTGTATCTATCAGTATGAAAAGGAGCAGTTTGACCGTAAACCGGAGAACTGGCTTGAAAAGCGACTCGGCATCTCGGGGGGCATCGACAAGGTCTTCATCGACAAGCAAAAGAACCTATGGATAACTATCTATGGCAAGGGATGCTATTTCGTCGACGCCAAGACCTTGAAACCCTATCTCTTTCCTTACCCCAAGAAAGGTCAGTCGGCCAGTGCCAACACCCTCGAAACCGACTGGATAACCGATTTCTCCGATCACCATGGAACAGTCATCATCTCTTATGGAAACGGAACAATCAGTCGTGTAGACGGCAAGCATCATCGCATACTTTGGACTAATAATGCCCTGACTTCCTATAAAAAGAACAGGGAGGATGGTCTGTACACTTTCAGCGACAGCCGCAATAACTACTGGGTGTTGATGGAGGGAAAGACCTATGTCTATTCTGTGAATCAAAAGAAGTGGATTTGCGGAGTGGGTGCGTTTCTTAAAACGCAGGGTATTTCAGGAAGCGTGCCTCCCTCGTTCCTGATACGCGACATGGCAAGCACATCCGATGGCAGACTGTGGATGGCTACCGACCATGACGGACTGGTGGTTGTAGACTATCGTCGCAAAACCTGCAGACAGTATCTCAAGGATGACTACAAGCAGAACTCGCTGCCCGACAACTCGCTGCAACGTATCTTTATCGACAAGGACGATGCCGTGTGGTTGGGTACTTATAAGAATGGTTTGGCTTATTTCTCGCCATCGTTTTCCCGATTCACCACCATTCCTTTAGGTGATGTGTGCACCATCACGCAGGATGTCAAGGGCAATTTGTGGTGTGGAACCAACGATGCAGGTATCTTGAGCTACAATCCTGTGACTGGTCAGACTGTACGTTATCCAGGAAGTACGACCGGGCTGAAGTCGGAAATCGTGGTGAGCAGCGTAACCATGAGTGATGGCACCATGTACTTCGGCACCTTCAACGGGGGTATGGTAAGATATCGTGACGGTCAGTGGAAAGCTTATCAGGTGGGCACAAGCGACCTCGTCAACAACAGTGTATGGTGCATGGAAGAAGATGCTCAGCACCGACTGATGATAGGAACCTTGGGCGGTGGCTTCCAGGTGATGGATACGAAGACCGACCGAATGACGACCTATGATGTTGGCAACAGCAAGTTGCCATCCAACTATATTGGCTCCTTCTTCAGACTGAAGGGCGATGAAGTGCTCGTAGGACATTCTCAGAATCTCACCGTCTTCAACACCCGTACTCATGCCATGCATAATATAAAAGGTACGCGCGCGAGAGCTCTCTTCCCCAGTCCTTCCACCAATTATGCCATGATGGACAGCCGTGGCATTATCTGGATGGCTTCGCCGGCAGGCATCATCATGTATGATACGGTGAATGACCAACTGTTTTCCATCAATGAGATGAATGGAACGCAGGGATCGGTGGGCTGTTCGATAGAAGAGGACAAGAACCATGCCATCTGGCTCATCTCCGAGTTTATGATTACCCGTGTCAGATTATCCAAGGGAGAACAAGGCCGTTGGAACTTGAATCTGTCCAGCTATAATTCTCTCGATGGTTTGCAGGACGGGCAGTTCAACTATCGTTCCTCTACCATTTTGGCTGATGGCTCCATTGCTGTAGGCGGACAGGATGGTGTCAATATCATTCCGGTGCAGGCAGGAAGCAAGGCAAAGAAGAGTGCAAGTGTGCTCTTCAGCGGATTGGTGCTCTTCGACCATCCGCTTATGGCGGGCGAGGAGTACGAGGGACGTGTCATCTTGGAGAAGTCGCTCGACTTCTGCCGTGAGCTCGACCTCAGCAGCAAGGACAATGCCTTTACCATTCAGTTGGCTTCCAGTGAGGTGACAGTTCCTTCCCGAAGTCGTTTCCTCTATCGTATGGCAGGTGTTTCGGACAAATGGATTCTTACACCCGAGGGACGTCCGTCGGTAACTTTTACTAATCTCTCGCCAGGCAACTATACGCTTCAGGTAAAAGTGGTCAATGCTGACGGTTCTGAGAGCGATGAGATCAGCGAGTTGAAGATACATGTGCATCCGCCGTTCTATCTTTCCAATGTTGCTATCTTCATCTATGTGTTCATTATCATGTTGCTCTTCTTCACTTATCGCAAGCGTATGATCAATAAGCAGCGTGCCAAGTATGAGCGTCAGAAAATGGAGGAGGATATCCGTACGACAGAGGAACTGCACGAACTGAAACTCAACTTCTTCACCAATGTAAGCCATGAGCTTCGCACACCGCTTACCCTTGTCATCTCGCCGCTCAATGCGCTTATCAAGAAAGAGGGCGATGAGGGAAAACGTCATAAACTGGAACTGATTCATCGCAATGCCATGCGTCTGCTTGGTCTGGTCAATCAGATTCTCGATTTCCGCAAGATGGAACAGAAGAGAGGCAAGTTGTCGTTGGCAAAGGTGGACATCGTGTCTTTCGTACAGAATATCTGTCACACCTTCCAGCAGTTGGGCAACAACAATACTCAGTTGGAGTTCCACTCCTCTGTGCCCAAGTTGGTGATGGACTTTGATGTCGACAAGGTGGGAAAAATCATGAACAACTTGTTGAGCAATGCCTACAAGTTTACTCCCGATGGCGGACGTATATCGGTGGGGCTCACCATCCGTTCGAAGGAAGACGACAAGACGCTTGCCGAAGATATGCTGCGGTTGACAGTGGCAGATACCGGCAGAGGACTTAGCGATGCTGATAAGAAACAGGTGTTCGAGAGATTCTATCAGGTGAATGGTACCGAGATGCAGCCTTATGGTGGTAGCGGTATTGGGCTTAACCTCGTGATGCAATTTGCCAAGTTGCATGGTGGCGAGGTGCATGTGGAGGATAATCCTGGTGGAGGTGCTGTGTTTGTGGTTGATATTCCTATCCGTCATGGAGAGGAGGCAGCTCAGGCAGAGTCTCAGGTTTCTGTCAGTGTTCAGCCCGAAGGCAACGCCCCATCTGCAGATAGCGGAAAGGCAGACACTGCAGCTGATCAGCAGCAGGACAAACCTTTGGTTATGCTGGTTGATGACAGCGACGATTTCCGTGAGTTTATGCACGAAATGCTGTCGGATACTTATCGGGTAGAAGAGGCTGTCAATGGTCAGGATGCCTGGGACAGGATGATGAAGCATACTCCTGATGTAATCCTCAGCGACGTGATGATGCCGGTGATGGATGGCAATGAACTTTGCCGTCTTGTCAAGGACGATGCACGTCTTCGTTCTGTTCCGTTCGTCATGCTGACGGCCCGACTGGCAGACGAGCATCGCAAGGAGGGCTATGAGAGTGGTGCCGATGCCTATATCACTAAGCCTTTCGATGTCGACCTGCTTAAGTTGCGCATTGCCAACTTCCTCAAGTGGACGCATTCTGCCGGCGAGGTGGCAGCCTCTGCAGACCATTCTAAGATGACTTCACAGGTAGAGGAAACCATGGAGGAAGAACAGAATGAAGAGTTCAAAATGTCGGAAGTGGATAGAAAATTCATGGAGTCTGTAGACCTCTATATTCAAGACAATATGGGCGATCCTGATACTTCTGTCGAGTCAATGAGTGCCCATCTGCTTATCTCTCGTGTACAATTATATAAACGTGTGCTTGCCCTTACCGGCACCACACCTTCTGAATATATGCGTGCCAAGCGTATCAAGCGTGCTGAAGAGTTGATGCACGAGGCTGAGTATAATGTCTGCGAAATAGCATACAGAGTGGGATTCAACAATCCTCGTTATTTCTCCAAGTATTTCCAGGAAACCTATGGCATGACACCTTCTCAATACAAGAAGAAATTAGCTGAATAGATGAGGCTTGGATATAGACCTTTTTATGTGCCAGAAGTTGTTTCTTAACTTCTGGCACATATTTTTATGGCGGTGTTTAACATTTTATACATTCATTGTAAACAAATGAGTAGTATTCATTAGCCCTAATATGATTAACTTTGCAGCAAAAATTAATCTGTTAAGAATGAGACTAACTAAATCTATTTTTATTTCAGCAGTGTTGCTTATGGGAGTCACAGTGGCTTCGGCAGCAGGATTCGTTAAGAATGGTAATTTCATTACTGTTCAGTTGAAACAGCATCAGAACTTCGGCCCCAACCAGGTTCGTCTGCAGGTGGTCAATGATAAGATTATCCGTGTGCAGGCTACAGCTGAGCAGTCGTTCCGCAACAAGACAAGTCTGATCGTTGTACCTCAGAAAGCTCAGTCTTCTTTCAAGGTGGAAGAGCAGGGCGACAACCTTGTTGTCACTACGTCTGCCATGCGTGCTGTGCTCAATGAGTCAACAGGACGTATCTGTTTCTATGACCTCAACGACCGTGTTTTACTCAGCGAGGTAGCTCAGGGTGGAAAGACCTTCAAGCCTTTTACGGTGCCTGATCGTGAGATCGGTGTAGACCTGGCAAAGGTGCCTGAGGCGCAGAAGCATGGATGGTCTTGGCGTGCTCTCTTCGACAGTCCTGACAATGAGGCTTTCTATGGACTCGGTCAGCATCAGAGCGAGGAACTCAACATGAAGGGAAAGAACGAAGACCTCTTCCAGTATAACACGAAGGTGAGTGTGCCCTTTGTTGTATCCAGCAAGAACTATGGTATTCTCTGGGATTCTTATTCTTATTGTCGTTGGGGCAATCCGGATGATTATCTGCAGTTGAACCGTGCCTTCCGCCTTTTCGACAAGGACGACAAGGAAGGTCAGCTCACAGGTACTTATGTCGATAAGAATGGCAAGAAAATTGTACGTGGCGAAGACAGCATCTATTTCGAGTATGCCATGCCCGAAGCTTCCGAGTTGTGCAACAAGACCGACAAGGGTGGTATTCAGAATCTGCCTAAGGGTTTTGCACTCAATGGCTCTAAGGTTGTCTATGAGGGATATGTGGAAGCTCCAGAGAACAGCTTCTATCAGTTTATCCTTTATTATGCAGGTTATATGAAGATCTATATCGACGATAAGTTGGTGGTTCCTGAGCGCTGGCGTACAGCATGGAATCCTAACTCCTTCAAGTTTGAGACTCCTATTGCCAAGGGTGTCAAGACTCCTATCCGCATCGAATGGCAGCCTGATGGCGACGTGTCTTATTGTGGATTGCGTGTGGCAGCTCCTCGTTCAGAGACAGAAAAGAATCAGTTGAGCATCTGGAGCGAGATGGCTCCCGATATGGACTATTATTTCGTGGCAGGTAAGAACCTCGACGAAGTGATCAGCGGTTATCGTACTCTTACAGGCAAGGCTCCTGTTTATCCCAAGTGGGTGCTGGGCTTCTGGCAGAGTCGTGAGCGCTATCAGAGCAGCGAGGATATTGAGAGTACCTTGAAGAAGTTTCGTGATCTGCATATCCCTGTCGACAATATCGTGCAGGACTGGAACTACTGGAAACTCGACTCATGGGGAAGCCACGAGTTTGAGAGTTCTCGTTACCCCAATCCACAGGCCATGCTCGACAGCGTACATGCTATGAACGGAAGATTCATGATTTCTGTATGGCCTAAGTTCTATGACACAGTAAAGAACTATAAGGAACTCGACAGCAAGGGATGGATGTATCATCAGGCCATTCAGGATGACATTCACGACTGGCTCGGATTCCGTGGCTCTTTCTATGATGCATACGATGCCGGAGCCCGCAAGATGTTCTGGCGACAGATGGATGAGAATCTCTATACTAAGTATAAGTTTGGTGTGGATGCCTGGTGGATGGATGCCTCAGAGCCTAATGTGCGCGACTGCACACCTATGTGGTATCGCAAGGCCCTCTCTGGTCCTACAGCTCTCGGAACCTCTACCGAATATTTCAACGCTTACAGCATCGTCAATGCTGACGCCATCTATAATGGACAGCGCAGTGTGAACCCTAATCAGCGTGTCTTCCTGCTTACCCGTTCGGGTTTTGCTGGCGAGCAGCGTTACAGTACAGCCACTTGGTCGGGCGATATTGCTACCCGTTGGGAGGATATGCGTGCCCAGATGACTGCTGGCTTGAACTACTCTATGGCAGGTCTTCCTTTCTGGGGAATGGATCAGGGCGGTTTCTGTGTAGAGAACCGTTATGTAGCAGCACAGCAGGAGTTTGACAAGACTGGTAAGGAGAATGCCGACCTGACAGAATGGCGTGAGCTGCAGGCTCGCTGGAACCAGTTCGGTTGCTTCGTTCCTCTCTATCGTGCCCATGGTCAGTGGCCAACTCGTGAGGTCTGGAATATCGCTCCTGCCGACCATCCTGCTTACAAGACCATCGTTGCTTACGACAAACTGCGTTATCGCCTGATGCCTTATCTCTACAGCATGGCTGGTATGGTTCATCTCAAGGACTACACCATGATGCGTGGACTGGTGATGGACTTCAATGGTGATGACAATGTACTCGATATCAAAGACCAGTGGATGTTTGGTCCAGCCCTCATGGCTTGTCCTATAGGTGAATATCAGAAGTACTCTCGCAATGTGTACCTGCCTAAGCAGAAGGGATGGTACGATTTCTATACCGGCAAGCACTATGCTGGCGGACAGACTATCGTAGCCGATGCGCCTTATGAGAAGATACCTGTCTTCCTGCCAGAGGGAGCCATCCTCCCTGTTGGTCCTGAAATGGAGTGGTGCGACCAGAAGAAGGCTGAACTGATCGACCTCTATGTTTATGCTGGCAAGGATGGCGAGTTCACCATCTACGAGGATGAAGGTACCAACTATAACTACGAGAAGGGTAAGTTTGCTACCATCGACATCAAGTACAATGATGCTCAGAAGACCCTTACTTTCGGAGCACGCAAGGGTAGCTTTGATGGTATGTTGCTGAAACGCCGTTTCAATGTAGTACTTGTCGGAACTACCCGCGAACAGGGCGTCAGCCTCGCCAAGGCTCCTAAGGGCAAGATGGTGAAGTATGCAGGCAAGTCTGTTACTGTAAAATTGAAGTAATATGAAGAAGATATTTGCTTTAGCAATTCTACTATTGGGCGCTCAGTCTTTGAGCGCCCGTGATTGCCAGTCTTTTGATAAAGACTGGCTTTTCATTTTAGCCGATAGTGCCGGTATGCAGAGATCAGAATATGCTGATGGGCATTGGAGAAGTTTGAATCTCCCTCACGATTGGGCGATAGAGGGTGATTTCGCCCCGTCGAATCCCTCAGGAGCCAGCGGTGGTGCTCTTCCCGGTGGCATCGGTTGGTATCGTAAGCATTTTTCCGTGAATCCGAAAGAGAAGTACGACCGCTTTACCATCACCTTCGATGGCGTGTATATGAACTCTTCGGTCTATATCAACGGTCACAAACTCGGTACGCGTCCTTATGGATATAGTACCTTTGAGTATGATCTTACACCTTATATTAATAGGAAGGGTGATAATGTCATCGCCGTGAAGGTGGATAATAGCGACCAGCCCAACAGCCGCTGGTATTCGGGTTGTGGTATCTATCGCCACGTATGGCTCACCAAGGCCCAGAAGATGGCATACATTCCGCAGTGGGGACAGTATGTATCTACTACGCCGCAGGGTGATGTCAAGGTGAAGGTCGATTATCTTGCTCATGGCAGCAAGATGAAACTTTCCATCCGTAATACTGTCTATGATGCGGATGGAAAGGTGGTGGCAAAGAGCCTGGGCAACAAGGTACAGCAGCTTAAGGTGAAGAATCCGCAACTTTGGGACATCGCAAAAGGCTATCTCTATACCGTGAAGAGTGAACTGGTGGTGAACGGAAAGGTGATGGATACCGCAACCACCACCACTGGTTTCAGGGAAGTGAAGTTTGATACCCAGAAGGGTTTCTTCCTTAATGGCAGAAACATCAAGATCAATGGTGTCTGCGAGCACCATGACTTCGGCTGTCTGGGTGCGGCGGTGAATGAAGATGCGATGCATCGCAAACTCACCATCCTTCGTGATATGGGTGTGAATGCCATCCGAAGCAGTCATAATCCTCCTGCTCCCGAACTGCTGAATATGTGCGATTCGATGGGAATTCTCGTGATGGACGAGAGTTTTGATATGTGGCGCCGCAAGAAATCGAATGGCGACTATGCTCGCTTCTTCGATGAATGGCACAAGCGCGATCTCTCTGATCTGATAAAACGCGACAGAAACCATCCGAGTATCATCATGTGGAGTATAGGCAACGAGGTGCTCGAGCAATGGTCGGATGCTGCAGCAGATACACTTTCACTGGAGCAGGCCAACCTGATACTGAATGCTGGTCACGATGCCTCAACTTTGGCACATAGCGATGAACTGAGTGTGAACTCGCTCCTGACGCAGCATCTTGCCGAATTGGTAAAGGAGAACGACCCTTGGGGCACGCGCCCCATCACGGCAGGATGCAATGAGCCAGACCCAAAGAACCATCTCTTCAAGAGCGGAGCCATCGATGTGATCGGTTTCAACTACCATCATCAGTGGGTCAAGGATGTGCCTCAGAACTTCCCTGGCAAACCTTTCATCTTCTCGGAAAGTGTTTCTGCCCTGCAGACCCGCGGCTATTACAAGATGCCAAGCGACAGTATCATCGTTGCTCCTAAGGAGTGGTGGTTGCCTTACACTGATCCGTCGTTCATGTGTTCGGCTTACGACAATATGCATGCTTCCTGGAGCAGTACGCACGAGGAGACATGGGATGTGGTCAAGCACAACGACTTTGTGGGTGGACAGTTTATATGGACAGGCTTCGACTATATCGGTGAGCCTACTCCTTATGCTTATCCTGCACGCAGCAGTTACTTTGGTGTGATAGACCTTGCGGGTTTACCCAAGGACAGCTATTATATGTACCAGAGCGAGTGGACCGATAAGGAGGTGTTGCATCTCTTCCCTCATTGGAACTGGATTCCAGGGCAGACCATTGATATGTGGTGCTACTACAATCATGCTGACGAGGTGGAGCTGTTTGTCAATGGCGAGAGTCAGGGCATCCGTCGCAAGAAGGTATATGGAGCTGCCCATGAGGGAGCCGCCTGGCAGCATTCTACCGAGTATCATGTGATGTGGCGTGTTGCTTTCGAACCAGGAGAAGTGAAGGTGGTGGCACGTAAGGACGGCAAGCAGGTAGGCGAGCAGACTATCCGTACGGCTGGTGCACCTCATCACATCGTATTGAAGAAAACTTATCAGGGTACCTTGGCTTTCGGTACTTCCGATCCTACTACCTTTGTCGAGGTGCAGGTGGTAGACAAGGATGGTAACCTCTGTCCTAATGCCGACAACCAGATATTCTTCTCTTCAGATGCAAAGATTTTGGGCACCGATAATGGCTGCCAGACATCGTTGGAACGTTTTACCGACCCTCATCGCAAGGCCTTCTTTGGCAAGTGTGTCGTTGTCTTGAAGGGAAAGGGTACTCTGACAGCCAAGGCGGTTGATCTGCAACAGGCGCAAATCCAGCTATAGCAAATCCTGCTTTAGCAGATTAAGCTATCTATGATGAAGGAATTGTGATTCATGTAAACATAAAAACTCGCAAGATTCAGTAGAGTCTTGCGAGTTTTTTTGAGGTATGATTGCGTTCTTACGCTCTCGGGTATTGTAATTTCTTATAGAACTTCCGTACATGAGAATGTTCAGTTTGTAAGAAGGATACTCACGTATGCAGATTGGTATTTCTTTTACCAGTTGTTTGGGTTGAACGGGTCTTCTTCTGGCTTGAATGAACCTGGTCCCTTGTCATAGATGATTTCTCCCCAGTTGGATTGCTCTTCTGGCACTTCTGTGTCGTCTTGCTTTTGTGGGTCTACCACCCATTTAAGAGAGCCTGCGCAGATGCTGCAAGTCTCAGCCATGATGGTTGTGGTCATAGGACACATATATCTTTTTTTCATCGTCTGTCGATTTTGAGTGTTTAACTAATTGTTTTGTTAGTCCTGGCTTTCTTGCTCAAGACTTGTAGCTCCCGATTATCTCTTGATAACTTTCTTGCCGTTCAGAATGTAGATTCCACTTGGAAGTCCGTCCAAGGAACTGCTGTTGCTGATGAGTTGACCATTCAGGCTATAGATGCCATGGGCGAATCTGTCAATGCTGCTTTCTTCTTCGCCATAGATGATGGGGGTGATGCCTGTGGTCTTGTCCAAGGATACACCATCAAGGAAAACGTTGGCAGGTTTGGCAGTGCTGCCGGAAGCAGGAGTTGGTGCAAACCATACGCTGAAGCCTCGCAAGCCTCTTGCTCTTGTAGCAGAATAATACATCTTACCATTGGAGAAGAAGTAGCAGCCCTTCAGGTCGCTGCGACCCTTTATGATGGTTGACTTGTCCGTGATGATCCATTCGCCGTAATTATCATCATTTGTTTTCTGTGTGCCTGTTCCGAAGGTTCTGGCAAATGTTCCGAAGGCTGTCATAGTGCCGTTGCCTGTGACGAATGGAGTTCCTGAACCGTTAACGGCTTTACTGATGTTGGTTGTCCAGTTCGTTGTATTCATATTGCTGAGGTCGTTCTTGTTCTCTCCGTCAACAGCGAATGAGACATTGGGAATGTCGATATGGTTCTTGCCGATGATCACCGGTACCTTCTCTGCCTCGCCGTTGCCTATCTTACTCAGCTTTGCCGTGTAGGCTGGAGTCTGTTCGGCATGCTTGGTAGGGAAAATGATGTATGGTACGTAGGCTTGCATTGCTATCTCGTTGTCTCCAACCGTGCTCATGTTTATGCTGACAAACTGTATCTCATTGCTGGTCAGCTTGTCGAGCTTTGCCAGTTTCACGTTAGGACCGAATGCCTGCGTGAGTTGTTCCTTGGTGAGGCTTACGGGCAAGACGAAGCCGTTCCACTTGTCCTTGTCGAAGGTCTTGTTGAGGTGTAGTGTCACACTCTTGTAGGTGTTGGAGCAATCCTTCAGATAATCCAGGTTGTCTCTGTCCTGGTCGAGAACCAAGTCGCCATCAATAGTCCTGCTTGTATAGAGGAGGCGGAAATCATCGAATACCGTCCACTCTTTCTCTGATGCCACAGGCTCTTTGTCATTCAGCGTTCCGATTTCGATACCGAATCGGATAGTGCCGCCACCTTCTGGCACCTGTACCAGCACACTATTGAAATATTTGTGACTGCCGTAGAATTCCTTGGCAGCATAGTCCATATTCTGATCTTCGATATGTAGCGCTTTCTGTTCCTGTACAGACATATAATCAGTCTGTCCCAGGACGGTGGCATGCATCGTCTTTGGGTCTGGTTTGTTGTCGTTCACCAAGCAGGCATAGAGCTTTGCCTTAGTGGTAGTGGAGAATCCCTTGCACTCGATGACGTATGTACCGCCATGACTTACTTTGACATCCTGATAGATGGTGCCTCGGAAATTCTTGGCATCAGCGCAATAATACTTACCGCAATGACGCTCGTAATCCTTGTTTTCTTTGAATGTGATCGCATTGCTGCCATCGGGAAATGTGTAGCTTTCTATCGTTTTATTATCGAAATCATTGGTATATGACTCGCTTATCGTGCAATAGCCGGCAGTTGTTACTTCGCTGTTAACGTAAGGTTTGTAATAATGCTCCAAACCCAATCTGATCTTGCCTTCTTCACTTCTTCTATATTGATAAGCCTTCCAGTTGCTCATAGCCGCATTCTCACGAGAGAAGCCTGGGCATTGCAGACGGAAGGTCAGGTCGATGGACGAGATGATGTTGCCGGTGTTCTTGTCCTGGAGATCTAATATCTGCTGGTATGACAGGAATCTCCATTCGTCGTTGCCTTCGGCTATATCTGCGCTTCCTGCTTTCACGGCATAGCAGTTCTTGTCCACGTCGCCTTGTTTCTTGGCTGCGATGAGGTAATACTTGTTCTTGCCAAAAATTGGAAATGTGTTCGTAGACCATGGTTCTTTGCTCTGCGTGTATAGCCTGTAGGTGTTGGGCTTGGTCTTGTCATTAACAGCCTCCAGTTTCCAGCCTCTCTTGACGATCTTTTTCGAGTCTTTATCAATATATGCTCTGTCAATATACACACCATTGTCTATAGATTCAGAACCCCTATACCCAGTCTCGTATTCCAGGTAGTTGCCCTCTTTTTTCGATTCCTTTGTGTCAAACTTCTGACCAAGGTGAATCCACTTGTCTTCGTCGATATGTATCCATAGCGGCATTCCGTATTCTTTCAAAGAGACATGAGTTCCCCAATAGCCTCCTGCATTGAGCAGCAGACCCGTCTGGACATTGTAGAGGAAGAAGATCTGTTTTGGGTTATCAGGAAAAGTGTTGCCGCTGCTTACAGCAGCTCTTACCTGATCCTCGCTGAAACCTGTCAGCGATTCGATGCCCGTGATGGGGGTTCCATTCGTATTGTTATCCTGGGCTTGTACTTGGAGACTTCCTCCAATGGCGAATAGAAGCATGACAAGGAGAGCAATGAATGTGGTGAATCTCTTTTGTGCTGCTTCGTTGTTCTGTTGTTGTAGTTTTTTTCTCATTTCATTTCAATTTAGAAAAGTCTTTGTGTAAGTTTTACTCATACTATTTCCGACGCTCAGTTCTTGGTGATGAATAGTTGGAGCGCCAGTTTTAAACTTTGCAAAGGTAGTGGAAATTTTTAGTGAATACTTTTAATATTGGAAAGATTTTCCTTTTTACAATTTCAAAAATGAAAAAAAATGACGCAAAAGTGTAAAAAGAGTGAAAAATGTCGCTTTTTGTATTAATTCGGGGGGGTAATAATTATTTTTCGTACTTTTGTATCCCGTAATAAGAATTGTATATGATAGAGTTGTTAGAGCATTATTTCAATGTGTTGATTCTATGTGTTGGAGCCATTTATTTTGGCCTCGGCATTGTCCTGTTGTTCGGAAAAGTGCCTCTTGCTGCCGAATATCTTCCTTATCGCAAGGCGAAGAGATGTTTGGCAACTACATATTTTATCATGGGATTGAACCTTGTCGTCGACTTAGCTCTTTCCAGCTCTGCCGATTGGAAAGAGCTCAATCCATATATCAAGTGCGCTGATTTTATCTTCTTCTGTCTGGAAGCCATCTTCTTCTTTTCTACTTTCTTCTATTTGTTGGACGAGAAGTATATGTCGTGGCGAAACTTCAGTAAGGACTGGATTGTCTTCCTGACATCTGTTGCCCTGATGATAACTTCCACCATAGGAGTCTTTGGCAAAGCGGGTGCTTGGGTCTCGTGGTTCCCCTTCTTCATATTCTTTGTGCAATACGTGTTGCTCTTGAGACGTTTCTATATCCTATATAATGAGAAGAGGAGTAAACTGGACAATTACTTTGCGGAGGAAATGCAGCAGTTTATGTTATGGATCAAGAAGAGTGTCATCCTCATCATCCTTACCAGTGTGCTGTGTTTCACCACGTTGCTTGAGGGCATTATCTACAATTATTTTTTCCAGGTTTATGTCGTCTCTGTCAATTTCTACATAGCCATCAGTTTCATCAACTATGCCTCCATGTATGGTAAGTTGAACAGCGCTGAGGTAACGGACAGAGAAAGGATAGAGACAGATACAGAAAAACAGAAATCCTCGAAGACAGACAACTATGAGCAGCTCTTTGGTGAGCAAGTGAAGAGATGGATTTCCGAAAAGCGGTTCCTCGCTCCTCAGTTGACGATAGATGACTTGGCGGCAGAGATGGGTACCAACAAGCTATATATGTCTCGCTATATCAACCGTAAATACGGTACCAACTTCAGCACCTGGATTACGAAGCTGCGTCTGGAAGAGGCAAAAAGCTATATGCGTGAGAATCCGAATGTCAAACAGGAAGAGGTGGCTATCTATTCCGGTTTCTCCTCGTCCTCTTATTTCTCAAGGGTGTTCTCGCGCTTTGAGAGCAAGACGCCAGCAGCCTGGCGTAAGGAACAAAATGTTTAAAACAGTATATGTTTTGTTAATCGCAGAGTCATATCCTTGTCAAGGACGGAAGTTTGATCCTATCTTTATCGTCCAGGTGATGCAAAGATAGAGGTGGAAAGAAAATAAAATGAACTTTTGTTCGTTATATCATATAACAGAACTTTCGCAAGTGGTTTAAGTACGGGCTGAAGGCTCAAAAGCTTCCAGAAGCAGCACGCCCTGAAGGGGCAGAAGCTCTTAGCCCAGGGCATCGCCCTGGGTACAATGACAATCAGAAAGGCGCCCTGTAAGGGCAAAAGCTTTGTATATTGTTAGGAGTTTTAAAGCTTTTGCCCTTACAGGGCGCCAAGTTTGCGAACATGATTACCCAGGGCGATGCCCTGGGCTAAGGGCTTCTGCCCCTTCAGGGCGTGCTTCTTGCGTCCATTGCCCTGGGCTAAGAGCTTCTGCCCCTTCAGGGCGTGTGGGGAAAAACTTGCGACACTTGATCATAAAACGACATAGACAATGAATGTACGAGTAGAAGTGGCTACTGCCAGTTTGGCAGCGCCTATTGCCTCACTTATTATGGAGGCGATGAATCATGAGTGTTGCCAGAATCTGGCAGGTAAAGATCATACGATAGAGGATTTCCGACGGGTGATGACGGAACTGGTGGCTCTCGATGACAGTCAGTACAGCTATCGCAATACGCTTTGTGCTTTTACTGATGATGGTCGGTTGGCTGGCATCTGTGTATCTTATGATGGAGGTGAGCTGCATCGTTTGCGCCGTCGTTTCATAGAGGCTGCTCAACGGGAGTTTGGCATCGACTATTCGGATATGGACGACGAGACACAGGCTGGCGAGCTTTATATCGACAGCATCGCTGTGTCGGAAGAGTTCCGGGGGCATGGCATTGCCAAACATTTGCTGAAAGCAGTCATCGAGCGTGCACGTGAGATGGGATTGCCTGCTGTAGGACTGCTTGTCGATAAGGGAAACCCTCGCGCGGAGTCCTTATATAATAAGGTGGGATTTCTGTACGCCAATGATTCTGCATGGGGAGGCCATGAGATGCGGCATCTGCAATATCAGATAGACTGATTGCCCTGACAAGAAGCAAAGAGCTTTGTTCTTTTACTGAGCCCACTTGAAAAAGTCAATTTTACGAAAACCAGCTATTGATTATCAATAAGTTGCAAAGACAAAAAATACATTTTTCGACTTTTTCAAGTGGACTCTTTACTGAAGTTTCGCAAGTTTTGCCCCACACGCCCTGAAGGGGCAGAAGCTCTTAGCC
>OMDA01000659.1_pt1 | contig 16839 bp, 15 predicted proteins | sample 1645141 | NCBI WGS metagenome assembly OMDA01 (sample SAMEA103958151, study PRJEB25191) | human gut metagenome | reverse complement strand
TTGTCGCTTTGCAAGCAAAATCCCACTAAACCCTATAGGTTGCGGATTTGAGGTAATAATGAATGTTTAAATGCAAAGTTAAGCAATAAAACTCAGAAATGCCCTTCTTGGCTTATCTTTTTATATATTTTTACACATTCTCCAATCATATAACTTTCCCCATGCTACCACGCCCCATCCACCACCCCCACAAACGCAAAAATCCCGGCCCAGAGATTCCTTTTTGAATCTCCGAGCCGGGAATATCTTGTATTTATAGAGAGAGGATTAAATTTCATCTAAATTAAAAACTGGATAATCCTCTGCATAAATACTTAAACTTAAAAGAACATCATCTGTCATTTCATGCTTGTGAGACTTCAGATTCTCCCATACTTCCGAGATGAGACTAGCTATCAGAGTTGCCTCTTCTGCTATGTAACAATACTTATAATAAGCTTTTCCCCACCATTGAAGAGTTTTATAGATCTGTTGCCAAGATTTATTCTCCAACATCTTTGCAAAGTCTGCCTTGCCTTTTACAAAATCGTGGATTGGCTGATAAGGCAAATCTTCTGGTGCGAGATAGGCCTTGCAAAACATCTTGGGATTCATCACCACCCACTCCTTTTTTGAAACATTGGAATACCTTTTAGAGAACATCCAATGAATCGCTTGTTGACACAGTAAACCATCAAAAACAAATATTGCCTTGTCAGAAACTAGACAAACAGCAGGATTCAACAGTTCAAGAGTATGCGATACTTTACGATTCAAGCTAGCAGCCTCTAATCCTTCAGTCGATTTATACCCCAGCCTCAACTCAACCATTAGCAGCTTACAGTTTGTCTTATGGTTATTTTCGTAATCAGCGATACCTATTACCGCATCCATTGTAGCTTGCTTTTGCCCACTACAAATCATAACCTCATAAGTATCCATGTCCAAACATTCGATTCGCTCGTCAAAAAAATTATCTTTATAATCCCTTTTACAAACGTCACTTAGTAGCGCCCCAGCCTTTTCATAAATGGGGTGCGACTCTACACACTCATTATCAAAAATCTGTATCGCCATATTGCTGAATCCTTTCCAATGCTATATTGAACGAATTAAAGATAGGTTCGATGTCACTGCCAAGAGGCTTAAAAGCATACTGAAACCCATCATCATCCACACTCTGAGCTAAATAGAAGTTTGTTTCTGCCAAGATTTCTTCCTTTTTGGCTATTGCCTTGATGGCAGCGACAAAGTCAGGATTATGACTCGCTAAGACTATTTTTACTCCCAACGATTTACGGATAAGAATCAATAATCTAGCAAAAACAACAACCCACTGAGGGTGCAAATGAACTTCCGGCTCATCTATCATTAGAACCGTCTTGTCATCTAAATGACCATTCTTTATCAACTGGAAAAGATAGGCAAACGACTTCATACCAGTAGCGATTTTATCCAAAGGAAGCAATAGCTTGCCATCCTTGCGCTCATAATACATTTCTTTATTGCCCAACAAACTGTCAGAAACATTAATTTTTCCATTTAGGATTTCTGATATGCGATACAGCAAACGTATGTTTTGCTTATCATGACAACCATTTTCCTCTAGCATTAATTTTCTTAATCTTTGCCAAAACACATTCTTTAGGAAGTCATCCAAGCCGAAAGCCATTGGAGTGTCTATGTAAATCGCTTTGTCCAGATTAAAGAGAGAGCCTATTCTCCCATCAGATATAATGTTGACCCCTTCCTCTTGCAAGGCAATCTTAACGGGAACCATCTCATCTTCATATAGATATGTATGAAGAAAAGACAAGACATCTGTCAAGGAGCGATCCTCGCTTTTATACAATACCTCTTGCTGCATTTTATCTACCTGTAGGCTTATCAACTCAGCAAAAGTTTGAGCATTTCTAGCCTTTTCCTCACCATCTAAATTCTGATTCAAGAAATTAAGAACTCTATCTTTTCGTTGTTCTTGAACATTCTCAGCATTCAAGAATTTATCTAGTTGTGAGGCAAATTCACCTATAAACAAATGTAACTTGCCAGAGTATTCGCCTATTGAGTCTAATGAGAAATTATCATCGAGTTTTAAATCGTCAACAGATTGCAAAATATTCAGACCATTGTTAATCCCTCTATGTAGTCCCCACATTTCCCTGATGGCACGAGTGATATTTTGTAACAATGAATTTATTTCTGTTTTATATCCTTTAACCAGATAGGAGTCAAAATCCGTAGCAATATCTATCATATAATATAACCATCTAGATATAGTACTCTTACCACATCCATTTGGTCCTGCCAGCACGGTGATACCATCTATTATGATATCAGCCTCCTTGATAGCATGATAGCTACATATAGAAAAACGATACTTGCTCATTTATTCAATCATTTATAATTATTATCGCAAAGGTACAACTATTATATGAAAACACCTAAAATTTCATAGTTTTTAACACGAAAAGCCATCACACTTTCCCCATGCTGCCACGCCCCATCCACCACCCCCACAAACGCAAAAATCCCGGCCCAGAGATTCCATTGAATCTCCGAGCCGGGATCTCTTATTCCTATCTACCAGCTTATCTTTCCGAAGCTTGGTATTCCGTAATTTATCCAGCGCCTGGTATTTAGAGTGCTGACTCTTGTACTCCGGAACGATTTGCTTCATCTTGCCCACTATCTTCATGTCGTCGAAGGTCTGAGCTATGCATGACAGTTCGTCCAGTTCCTTGCATACATCGGCATAGTCATACTCACGCACCTTCGCAATCTTGATTTTCTTGTGGAAGGTAGGGAGCGTCACCTCCTTGTCGTTGAGCACCTCTTCATAGAGTTTCTCGCCATCACGAAGACCAGTGAACTTGATTTCCACGTCCTTAGCACCGCTCAACTTAATCATGAGCTTAGCCAAATCCACAATCTTCACAGGCTGTCCCATGTCGAACACGAAAATCTCACCGCCATTTCCCATTGTACCAGCCTCCAAAACCAGTTTGCAAGCCTCGGGTATCAACATGAAGAAGCGGATGATGTCGGGATGCGTCACCGTCACAGGACCGCCGTTTTTAATCTGCTCCTTGAAGAGCGGAATCACCGAACCATTACTACCCAACACGTTACCAAAACGAGTAGTAACAAACTGCGTCACAGCCTTCATTGGCATACCAGCGTCATCCTGACAAGCATCAGCATAAATTTTTCCCTCCTTGATAGCCTTGTCCAGACTCTGCACATAGATTTCGCAGATGCGCTTCGAGCAGCCCATCACGTTGGTAGGGTTCACCGCCTTGTCGGTGGAAATCATCACAAACTTCCTCACGCCATACTTCACGCTCAAGTCGGCTATCACCCTCGTGCCATCCACATTGTTCTGGATGCTCTCGCTCGGGTTGTCCTCCATCATCGGCACATGCTTGTAGGCTGCGGCGTGGAACACGAAGTCAGGCCTGTGTTCACGGAAGATTTCCTCCATCCTAGGCTTGTTCTGTATGCTCGCCATCAAGGTGAACGCCTCGATATGCGGAAAATTCTTCGCCATCATCAGGCGCACGTCATGCAATGGAGTCTCAGCCTGATCCACCAAGATGAGTTCATTCGGCTGATAGATGGCAATCTGTCTCACCATCTCGCTGCCGATGCTGCCAGCCGCACCCGTTATCAGGATACGCTTACCAGACAGCAGATTACCCACAGCCTTCATATCCACCTCAATCTTCTCACGAGGCAGAAGATCCTCGATGTCCACTTCCTTAATTTGCGAATGCGAGAAATTGCTCTTACCATCCCATTCCTGCGCACCCGCCAACACGAAGAGTTTGATGTCGTTATCTACCAGGCTGTTAATCATCTCCGTATTCTTGCGCAGTTCCTCACTCTTCACAGGAGAAACCAGCAAAGCATCAGCATTCTCCTTCTTCATTTCATCCACCAGATGCGCATCGTTGCGGAATATCTCCACGCCCATCATATACTTGCCCTTTCCATTCACGGTATCACTCACGAATCCCTTCAGGACAAATCGAGAAGGTTTGGTGCTGCGAATCATCTTCGCCAACCCCACGCCTCCACTGTGCGTACCATAAATAAACACACGTGTCGCCTTGCCCGTATGCATCGAGTCGTATAACATTTTTACAACCACACGCAAAGCCGTCATCATCAGGGTAGCGATGAGGAAGGTAAAGAACAGTTCACGTATACGCACAGGCTCCAACCATCTATCCACATGAACGTAATATCGGGCTATGGCAATGATAATGAAGCCGATGGCATTGGCAGATGCGATACGAGTCAAATCCACAAACGAAGAGTAGCGGATGATAGCCTGGTAAGTGTGCATCAGCCGGATGCCTATCAGATAGGCTATGAGATAGACGCAGAGCGTACCCACCAACGGCCAGAAGTTATTTGTAAGCTCGCTGCCCCCATGATCCAAATAATAGCATAATACACCTGAAAACAAAAGGATCAGACAGTCGAGGATAAGCACACACCAGTATGGAAGGGCATTTTTAGTAAAATACCATTCTCTCAGTTTTGAAATAAAATTCATAAAGAGTTTCTCTAAGTCTCGTTGTTTTAGTACTTAATAGCTTCCTTGATGCACTCCACAATATAGCGCACATCATCATCGCTCACCATAGGACCGGCAGGCAGACACATACCAATCTTGAAGATAGCCTCGCTCACGCCATTCACATAGGCAGGAGCATCCAGATATACAGGCTGCTTGTGCATCGGTTTCCACACAGGGCGAGCCTCAATCTTCTTCGATAGCATGAACACACGCATCGCCTCTACGTTCTCGTTAGGCTGGCAGTCGGTAGTAGGCGAATCCACCACATGAATCACGCCAGCGGCACCACCCACGGCAGTCTTCACAACCTCCTTGTAAGCATTCTCCTGCCCCTTGACTTTCAGGTTATCATCCAGCACGATGGTGCAGAGCCAGAAGTTAGAATCATAGTCAGCATTAGGCGCCTCATGCAGCGTGATGCCCTCCACACCTTTCAACAGTTCCTTGTAGAGTTGCTGCACGTGCTGATGATGTTTGATATGATCCTCCAGCACCGTCATCTGTCCCCTTCCTATGCCAGCGCACACGTTGCTCATTCGGTAGTTGTAGCCGATGGCGGTATGCTGATAGTAAGGATAGGAGTCGCGCGCCTGAGTAGCATACCACATCACCTGGTTCTTGCTCTCTGCATCATTACAGATCAAGGCACCGCCTCCCGAGGTGGTAATCATCTTGTTGCCATTGAAACTCAGCACGCCAAACTTACCGAAAGTACCCAGCACCTGTCCTTTATAGCGTGATCCGAATCCCTCAGCGGCATCCTCCACCACAGGAATGCCATACTTGTCGGCTATCGCCATGATGCGGTCGCAGTCATAAGGCATGCCATAGAGAGCCACTGGCACGATTGCCTTCGGATACTTACCCGTCTTCTCCTTGCGGTCGATGATGGCTTTTTCCAGCAGTTCAGGGTCCATGTTCCATGTGTTTGGCTCCGAGTCGATGAATACAGGCGTAGCACCAAGGTAAGTGATAGGGTGCGAGGAGGCACAGAAGGTAAAGCTCTGCACGCACACCTCGTCGCCAGGACCTATGCCGCAAGCTAACAAGGCTAGGTGAACGGCGGCAGTTCCAGCACTCAGTGCCACCACCTCCTTCTGCAAGTCGGTGCCGTCGCTGTTCTTTGACACGAAAGCTTTCAAGTCATCCTCGAATCCGTTCACGTTAGGTCCCAGCGGCACCACCCAGTTGGTATCGAAAGCCTCCTTCACGTATTTCTGTTCCATACCATCCTCGCTCATGTGGGCGAGGCACAAGTAAATCGTTTTTCTTTCCTTATCCATTGTAATATCTTTTATATCGTTTCCCCAGCATATTTCATTTTCTTTCCCAGCACCGTGCAGAATATCATCTGTATGTCCTTGCAGAAAGAATAATGTTCATAATAATACCTATTGATACGTACCTTGTCGGGGTAAATCACCTGGTCGTTATACTCCACGGCGATATCTTGCGCCGCACGATGGTCTCCCTCCAGTTGCCTCTTGGCTACATAATCTGAGATCATCTCGTCCTCCAGTCGGTATTTCAAGGTAGCGGGTCCCGTGATACCAGGACGGAGTTTAAGCACCACCCTGTCATCGCCTTTCAACTGGTCGGCGTAGCCTGGCACGTCTGGGCGAGGTCCCACGAAACTCATATTACCAACCAGCACATCCCATAACTCGGGCAGTTCATCCAACTTATAGTGTCTCAACTTAGCCCCCAATGGCGTGATGCGACTATCGCCTGCCACCGAAACCGACGAGCCATTGTGCTTCACCGTCATAGAGCGAAACTTATGGCAGGTAAACAACTTGCCGTTCTTCCCCACTCTCTTCTGGCAGAAGAAAGCAGGTCCTCCAGGCATTTTCACACGAATCAATACTGCCACGACCAGCAAGACAGGCCATAGCACCATCAGACCAACCAAAGCCATCAGTCGGTCGAACAACCATTTCAAAATCATAATTTTTTGTTTCTATTTTTTTAGGAAGGGTGCGTTTTCTGAGGTAAAATTTCTATATAGAAATAGCCATTTTCGAGGGTTTTGATTACTTTCATATCACACGTTGCTTTCACCGAAGCCAACGAGGCATAATTCTCTGGTGAAATAGAAGAGAACATCCTTATCCCTAATGTGAGGGCTATATGGTTTATCGCCAAGCTCATCAGTTTTCCTATACCCTTGTTATTCCAACGATTGTCTACCATTCTTCCCCTGTACCCTTTGCCATTAAAGAAGCAACGCAAGAAGAAATAACCAACAAGCTCTTTATCATGCCATACAACGAAAGTCAAGAAGGCACGATTTTTCACCACATGAGCGATAGCCTTCTCATTAAAACCATGAGGATGAAAGAACGTAAAAGCCTCTTTGGGTTGCTGTCCGAAAAATTCCACCAGCGCCGAAACATCCTTGATGGAAGCCTCCCTGATGATATATTCCTCGGAGAATCCCTTGAAAGACACTTTCTTCAGCTTACTACGATAAATCAAATAAAAAGCCAAAGAGTTAACATACTCAATACCATTCCATAAGAAAGGGAATCTATCCCTTAACAAATGAGCCAATTTATACAACATATTCCTTACATTTATTATTTATTAAAATTATAAGGAAATGCGAACATAGCCCTTAGTCCATAAATCTATTTTTTGTATTTAGGCAGATACTCTACATAGTAGTCACCATTTTCCAAAGTTTGCAATATCTTTACTTCATTCACGGCTTGGGCAGACAACATCGAAGCCTTGTTTCGGGGTGAGATGGAACCATACATTCTCAGGTTAAGGTGAAGGGCGATATTCGTCGCCACCACTCCCATCACCCGATTGATACCCATTCTTCGATGTCGATAATCCGTGATATATCCTCTGAAACATTTGCCTGTGAAGAAACACCTCAAGAAGAAATATCCCACCACCTCATCACTATCCATCACCAGATATGCCAAGAACCCTTTGTTGCGACATAGGCGCAACAACGATTTTCTGTCAAAGGCATGTGGACGAAAGAATTCAAACGCCTCATCTGGTTGCGCCTTGAAGAAGTCAACTGCGAGATTTACATTTAAGGGCGAAAGACGCACAACCTTAAAATTAAAATCTTTACAGTTTACTCCCCATATCGTGACGCAAGCCACTAGAATATCGACATGCGAAGAGCCAGCCATTAAGCTGTTCTATCATTTCCCACACCCAAGGGAAACGTTCTCTCAAAACATGAGCCAGTTTATACAACATAATCTAAAAAAAAGTTTGATTACAGCACAAGGCATCCCGCTGCTATTACAGAAGTGTAATAGCGGCATACGCCCTCATGGTCTCGGGCACACCGAGACCTCACGCTCTAAAAAAAATAAAATCCATGGTTAGTACCCCATTGCAGTATCGCCCTGCACTCAGCCGCCACTCGGATGAGGTAAAATAGTCATTGCCTGCTCGTACCTGCCGGCATCCCTCGTCAGTCTTCCTTTTTTCCGGCTATCCTATAGGAAAAGGAATGACTGATTCTGAAATATTCAAAACCATATTGTTCAATTTGCGGACAACTGATTTGCGCACCATTTGCTCCAGCCTCTTCTGCTTCCACCAAACGATTTCGGTTGAAAGCATTTACCGTATAATTATTCGAAGGCTTGATAAGGTATGCCATCAAACATACTTTTCGTTTTTTCTTACCAACAAAAGAAGCTATTGACGGCACATTATTCATTGTCTCCAAACTTTGATAAAGTTGAAGTTCTGCTTTTTGATACTTGCCTTTCGGGAAGACCACTATCTCCGTCCCATCTTTTTTCTTCTTGGTTATAGGACGAGAAAGGTTCTCTATTCCCCCAATAGAACTCGTAACCTCACATAAAAGTATAAGGTTATCAGTATCAACATCTGTCATGACGAAATCGCACCTGCGATTTCCGTCTGCAATCTTTGTACCAGCAAATTTACCAATGTATGTATCATAATTAATGACGCTCAAGGAGTAAGGATTATCGCAAAAGGACGCATATCCTGTCTTGTAACCAACCACAAATTGAGTATCATCTTCTGTAAGATCAAACTCTCTGCTAGTCGTCCGTATTTCATCACAAGTACATCTTCTCCCTACCCCATAAAAGGCAGGGAGGTCATTCTCCAAAAGATTTTTCATTTTGCAAAGACTTTAATTCCTGATACTTATCATATATAAAGTTGATATCCTCCGAAAGCCTGTCGGTATTGACATAATGCATATTCTTCACCTTTAGGCAGTGCACCCTTCCATTCTCTATCTGATACACAGACAAATCATCATACGCAACATGCGCCCCCTGAATATTGGTACCACAATCATGTGCCTTCATCAACAGATTGAGAGAATTGGCTATGTACGGACTATGCGTAGCAAGAACAAGACCGATTTGCCGGTCATCAACCTTTGCATAAAAAGCCAATCGAACCAACTCATTGAGCAACTGAATCTGAGATGTCGGGTCAAGGCTTAGCTCTGGCTCTTCAATATGAATATGCACATAACGTGGCATATCTGCCAATTCCATCTCCGGTCGGTACTGCATTGTCAGATTCTTCTCAAAAAGAAGATCTATTATACTTCGTTTCTGAGCCAATTTGAAGTCAAAGGCCTGAGCATAGTAATTTACCATAGCAACCAAAGGAGCCGTAGTCTGAATACCCGAAGAAGCATGACGAAGTTCAAAAGGCGAATAATCCTCGCTTTTAGGCTTTAGGATAAACTTCTTGTGGTTATTACCCCCACGCTCCACAAACATATCCAACCCGATGTAACTGAGATCAAAATGTTTGATTGCATCAGTGGCACTATCAAACTCAGTATAAGTCTCGTTAAAATAGAATCCCAGATTAGCATTCTTAGCCAAAGCCCCTTGACTCGACAAAGGGGCAATCGCACTACGCGACTCCGTCACCCACACTTCCTTAAAGAAGCACAAATCTCCATTAGGAATTGTTGCATTATAAGATAGTTTTCCATTAGAATAAGTAACGGAATAGACAGTACCATTAATGGCTACCGAATAAAGAATATAGGTTTCAGCAGAAACCAAAACATTCATATTATCCCGCAACAAATCTTTGAATTTAAAGGAAATAACTGAGTCTTTTATATGTGAATTTTGCAAATAAGCCTTGATAGAAAGTCTCTTAAAGATATATCGCATGAGCACAAGTGTCTTCATGAGAGTACTTTTACCGCTTGCAGAATTACCAATAAATACAGTCAAGGGACTAATCTCAACAACGCCTGTATCATCGAGAGCTCCAAGTTTTCTTATGTTCAACGTTTCTTTTAGCATAACCTAACCTTTTTATTTTAGAATTATCCTGCAAATGTACTACTATTATTTCAGAAGTCCAAACTTTTGTGGGGATTTAACATAAAGCAGTCCTGTTAACTTCAAATGTTAAACTCACTTCTTGTGGATTATCTGGCGATAAAAGTCGAGGAGGCATTGCTTGACGTAGCCTTGCTCGTATCTGCTTGCCACGAGCCGACGTGCATGGGAGGCGAGATAAGATGCGAGGGCAGCGTCTTCTACGAGCCTTTCCATTTCCTTCAGCAAGGCATCCTCGTTCTTCGATGGAACAATAAGTCCGTTCACCCCATCCTGAATGATTTCCCTACTGCCATTGATGTCTGTCACGACAGACGGCAATCCCATCGCTCCAGCCTCTATCACCACGTTGGGGAATCCTTCCCTGTAGCTCGGGAACACCAGGGCGTCTGATGCCGCCAGCCATGGGCGCACATCCTTCTGTTTGCCCACTGCTAGGATGCAAGGGTTGTCATCAATTTCCTTTCTGGCTTCAGGAGTTATCGGGTCTAAGGAGTCCTCATACTCCCCTACAAGAATCAAGCGAGTTTTCGGCACTTTCGCCTGCAATCTTTTGAAAGCTGCAACCAGTTCGTTGATACCCTTATCCTTCACGATGCGCCCAACGAACACAAATGTAAAGACATCCTTGACCCGTATCTTGTCGGCATTTCTCATCACCTCCTCTGTTCGGGCATAATGCTCCAGGTCGATACCCCTCACGTTGCCATAGCCCAGCACCTTCAGTGGTTTGTGAGTAATGCCATGGCTCAGCAAGTCGGTCTTCACGCCTTCGCCCTCTGGTATGACATGGGTGGCGCAGGCACAGGTGAGCCAGTCGGTGGCCATCAGAATCTTTCGCTTCAGTCCAGAAGCAGTAGGCCACACCAGACCTGTGAAGGTATGTATTCGCACGGGTACTCGGCATATCCAGGCAGCCAGCATGCAGAGCATGCCCGCCTTCGGAGTCATGGAATGCACGATGTCAGGTTTCTCCTTTCGGAAAGCCCTGATGATTTTCCATAGCGACAGGAGGTCGCTCTTGATGGAGATGTGCCGTTCCATCGGAACCTCGATGCACCTCACCCCTTTTTCACGCAGTTCCTGCAGTTCAGGACCTGGGGATGAGAGAGACACGACCTCGTAGCCCTGCGATTGGAGGTCTGGGACAAGAGGGATATAAAAGCCGACGGACTGGGATACCGTTACGGCACGGAGGAGTTTGGGATTATGCATGATTATTTTTCCAATAAAGATTGATAGACCTGACAATACTTATACACCATTTTTGAAATATCAAACTTATGTGCTCGTTTAACACATCTTCCTTTAACTGTATTATAATATTTGTAGTCTGTAAGCAATTTATTAAGAATATCCGCAAGTGCTTTATCATCTCCTAACGGGAACAAAACACCAGCATTGGATACAACTTGTGACAAACCCGCTACATTGCTGGCAACAACAGGTTTCCCTGCAGCCATACCTTCTACAGCTGCCAACCCGAATCCTTCCCAATGACTAGACTGTACAACAATATCTACCGTTTTTAATATGGATGGTATGTCATTACGAATACCCAACAAACGGACTCTGTTTTCCAAACCTTTTTCTTTAACACATTGCTCTATAATCGTTCTACGTTCGCCATCACCAATAAGCCACAACTCTACATCTTTAGGAACATAAGACATGGCACGTATCAAAGTTTCCTGGTCTTTCTGATAGCGAAAGCCTGCAACCATAGCTATAACTTTTCGATTGATATAAGGAGTAATAGAATCTTTAGCTATTGGCGAAGCTTTATCATAACTTTCAAAATCAATGCCGTTATATATAGTACAAATTTTATCAGAATTGCAGTCTATTGATTTACGAAGATTTTCTTCTGTAGAATCACTAATACATATAACCTTCTTATATCTGGAATACATCCACTTATCAATCGGCCGATACCACTTCCAATCGCGTCTGCGATTGGAAGTGGTATCGGCCGTGCAAAGCACAACCGAGCATACCACGCTGCCCATGGCAGCGAATAGCTGCGGAGCAGTATTATGAGTATGAACGATATCATATTTGCGTAAATATGGCATTAACTTTAAAATATACAGTGGATTATATACTGAGCCACCATATCCTAAGCTAAAGACTTTTATACCAGCGTTTTCCAGCTGTCTTTTAAATGGTGTATCTTTCCCATCAAACAGCAAGACATCCACATCCAATCCGAGATGCTTATATTTGGGCACCACATCAACTATCAGTTTCTCTGCCCCACCAGTTTGCAAGGATGTTATCACTTGAAGTATTTTCATCGTTTCGTTTCAATATTTTCTATTTTCTCATTGCGTACCACCAGTATTGCACTGCCCTAATCATGTTTTTGAGCGTCACCATTAATGAAATATGACGCATCATAGTTTCACTATAAAACAGACCGAATCCTTTTGGATTTCGTTTCAAATTTCTCTTGAAACCTACACTCAATCCATCTGGCAGGTATTCACAAACATAAATAGCAGTATTCTTGCAAATCATTTTGTAAGAGTCGGCAATTCGATTCCATATCAACGCCTCTGGCACAAAGTTCTCTCCCTCAAATTCAGGAAAAGGATACTTTCGCAAAATCTCCGTACTCACTACTTCCGACTTGTCGCCTCCTACCTTATATTTATAGACCCATTCCAAAGAGCTAGCCAGCATTCCGTCTTCCGGGAACAACTTCCCAATTATCACGTTGGTTTTCGAAGACTTACATCTAAAACACATACCACAGATTTGAGGATTAGCATTAGCCTCTGGCACTAATCGTATTATCTGTTCTACAGCATCATCTGTCAAAAAGTCATCACTATCAACAATATAGAAGAATTCCCCCTTAGCTTCTTTTACACCTCTATTGATGGCTCTATGCTTGCCACCATTGGGTTGCTTGATATAGCTAATCGGAAAAGACTCGTCCATTTTCCATTTCTCGAAAAGTTCGCTTGTGTTATCAGTTGACCCATCATCAATGACAAGCCACTCAAAGTCTTGATTGGTCTGTCTTTGTAGACTATGATATAAATCGGGCAAGCGATATGCCCGATTGAAAGTTGGAGTAAATATAGTTATCATATAAGTTACTGAAAGAAATTAATAGAAGAATCAAATAGCCAAGTCTTATAATGCATAAAATGTCCATCATCAAACTGAATAATATACTTAAGCATACCTAATAGACAAATAGATACAAAAACGGAGAAAATAGCTATGCGACTTTTCGATATATAATACAAATAATACACTAACACTGCATAAGCAGGATAAAAATAGAATAATTCTCTAACGAGTATAAGAGTAGACCTAAACAATGTAACAATTGGTAGCACCATCAAAAACATCATAACCCAAAAATCTGTGTTAGCAAACCTCTCTTTCAAATCATCATAATGTTTTACTACCAAAACATACAGCATAAAATACTCTATCGTATATAAAATATTCAAAGACTCTTTAAATGAAGAATAATCAGCAGCTTTATCTTCTAATTGATTTAATCCCAACAAGTTGACTACAGAATTAAGTAAATTTCCCGTCAGGTTCGACAACAATGTTAACATGGCAAAAATAACACCAAAATATAAAAGGCGTTTTTTACTTATTCTCAATCGAAAAAAGGGATAAAGCACAAATAGAATCAATGCTCCATAATGGAAAGTAGCTACTAATGCCAATGAAGCATAATATTTTATCCATTTCCGCTCTTCCAAATATCTCATGATTACAAAGAACCCTGCAATTGTAAACGCCTGTCTCATAGCCACAAAAGTGACATAAAAGAACATCTTGTAGATAAAGAACATAAAAAACAAGCCCCAATTGGGTATATATTTTTTCAGCCCCTCATACATCAAGATGTAAAAGATAAAAGCCTCTATAACCAAAGAACCTTCATAAGACAAATGCAATATCTTTGCACAAAGATATACAAAGGTTGTGTAACTAATCTCATATTGACTTGTTGATATGGCTGTCCAAAAACTATGTTTGGCTTTTATTAATTCATTGAAACTATGATAACAAATATAATCAGTACCACCCAATTTATATCTGAAACCTACAATACACATAAAAGCCGCAAACATAAACCAAACCATAGGATATGCAAGAGGCCTTTGGTATACATCTAAAGTTATATTGCCATAATAATCTAATTTTTGATTTTCATAAACGGCAAGCAACAATGACAAAAAGAACAACAGTAAATATAGTGCCATAAATTCTTATTTTCAATACTTCTATATTATTTGAATTGGATTAGCCATATTTCATTAATCGACCAAGCTTTTATACAATTTCATTATACTATACTCAATAATTCTTTCTCAAAAAGGGCGCATTGTCTATCCCAAGAATAGTTTTTGCTAAAATTATTACCTGCTCGTTGCAATCTCTTCAATAACTCATCATCTTCAAGCAAACTTACAATTTTGTTTTTAAAAGAATCATAGTCACCACAATTGCATATCAGTGCCTGATTATTGTCAGAACATACATCAGCAAGAAGCCCAGTATTCATGCCAACTACTGCACATTTGTTGGCCATCGCCTCCATTACTGGCAGTCCCCATGCTTCCGCCAAACTTGGGAATATATAGATGTCTGCCTGTTGATAAAGACTAATTAGTAATTTTCGCTCTGGCTGATGATAGAACTCAACCCATGAAGGAAATTGCTTTTGGGGTTCTACACTGAAAAGGGTCAATCTAAAATTATACTTTACTTGAAGTTCTGACAGCATATCCATAGCTGCTTGCCCTCCCTTATAACTAGCACTATTCCACAACATCATCAATTTGCGTGGATGATTTATAACTTTTGGGGCAAGCATATATTCGTCAGAAGAATGCCCATTGTAAACAACGGTTGAAGCAACACCCAACTTTTCTTCAAGCAGCTTTTTCAACTTATTCGTTATAACTATCCTATGCATTGGCATTTGATAAGTTGCATTCACTTCGTTCTCATCTTGATTCCATATTTCATAGTCTTGTATGAAATATACTTTTCTCCCTTTTTTGCTAGAGAGTTTATTTACGAAAGGTGCAGTATACCAGGCTGTAGCTATAGTAATATCTGCATCTCGAATAAAAGCATCTGATATTTTGAATGCCAATTTTGTTTTGAAACGATAATCCATCCAACCTAGCTTAGCTCTACGAAGGAACGAGTTTGATATAGATGTTCGTAAGATAAATTTCTTGCCAATATAAAACAACATAGGGACATACACAACAACATCATGACCTTTATCTGCAAGATAATTGGCATGTCAAAAAATTACACGAATACCACCCCCCATAACAGTGCTAGTACTCGGTACTATAAAATTAATTTTCATTTTTCAAAGTTTGGATAAATTGGGAACTCATTATTTTCTAACAAAGCATCTCTAACCGCTTCTAGCATTTTAAAGCCATAGAGTTCATCTGGCTCCAAATACCCAGACTCTCCCCACTCATTCCAAGCAAACATAAACAGATAATCCTTTTTGTAAACATCACGAGCCCGTTTTATTTGTTTGCTTAAATAGTAATGAAATTTCTCAGGAGTTACATCTGTACAAACTTGACCACGATTTTTTCTTCGTGGAGTATTATCCCAATCTACAAACGCTCCCGGGAACCAAGTCTTGCCACGTGGCTGCTGATTGAGAACAATATCCCAAATCTCATCGTAATTATAATGCATTGTTGTTGCTCGACATCGAAGAAAAGGTAATTTATCAGCAATTCTATTTAAAAAACATTCTGCTGCAAATTTCACACTCTTAGACGTGAATTCCAATACTGCAGCATTCATCTGAAATTCTATCCCATAATTGTAGAGATTCTTTTGAGCATCCGTCTCATGATCAAACTGATTTTGCTGATGGCAAATAGTTAGCCCAGGCAGACCTTCTTTCTTTGCCAATTTTTGCCAACACTTAATCATATTAGGAAACTCTTTTACCCCTAATGGGTTATACAATATCATTAAAGGTTTCCCATCAACACGTATATAACGAGGATCCTTAAAAAACTGAAGAAGATAATAAAAATGCCGTGTCCACTCTTTCTCATCCCCATAGGTTTGCTCTCGTAATATCGAATCGGACTTTCCCGCCCAATTTCTTTTCCAAGTATGATTAGCCCAACTGAAACAGAAAGGCATCTCAACTTCAGGAGATTTGAGCATTAACTCTGCAGGCTTCTCCATCAACATACCTTCCTCAAACCAATAGTGGTAATAAACAAAGCCATAAACTCCATATTTTTTAGCTATATCAGCTTGCCACTTCATCGTCTCTACATCTAGAAGACTATAATAATTTTTATTCAGTGGCACCCGAGGCTGATGTTGCCCCTTGAAAGTTGGTCTTGCTGTTTTAAGATTTGTCCACTCTGTAAAACCTTTTCCCCACCATTCATCATTCTCTTTGAATGTATGAAACTGTGGCAAATAAAATGCTAAGATTTTCATTTCAAATATTTATTTGTTGAATCATTGAAGTTAAAAATACAAGTTTTCAAATTTTTAAAGACAGGATCCGAACCTGTATATTTTCTTAATAAAAATTTAATCAAAATTCTTCCTAAGAAAATTAAATAAAGAAAGAGGAGAGTTGTGTAAGATCTCCTCTCATATACTTTTTGATAGTACAATACACTTTTAAGTAACTCACTATCAACAAAAGAATTATTGTTACCAGTTGTTGCCCCATGATTGTGAATAATATGTGACTTCGGGCAGAATACTATCGAATAGTTGGCCGCTGCTATTCTATATGCCAAAATACCTTCCTCCATATACAGGAAAACATTATCATCAAGTTTTCCATTTTTTAAATTTCTTAACAGATACAGCAAAGCAACATCCGCCGCGAATTCAACAAGCAAGTGCAAAATTACGAAATGTTTTTGTAAAAGCACTCCT
>OMDA01000634.1_pt1 | contig 17316 bp, 20 predicted proteins | sample 1645141 | NCBI WGS metagenome assembly OMDA01 (sample SAMEA103958151, study PRJEB25191) | human gut metagenome | reverse complement strand
GCTGATACGCGCCGATTCCTCGGGGTCCGTCGCGGCCACGATGTCCGCGGGCTCGATGTCCAGCGTTGCCGCTACCCGGCGGACCTCGTCGTCGGTGGGGTTGGTCAGGCAGATCCAGGCCCCTTCGTTCATATCGTCAACGCGCGTCAGCTGCTTATCCTGTGTGCGGTAAATCTTCATCATGGCTATTCCACCTAATATACTATTATAATAGTAGTATACGGCTTTTGCAGAGGATACGCAAGGAGATTTTCTGCGTATGCGGCAACAAACGCAGTAATGTCCCGTTACCTCTCCGGCTTCCACCCCGTAGGGGCCGGGCATGCCCGGCCCGCAACCTCCCCGCCGCCTGCCGTCAATCTTCCACCGCTCACCCATTCCCCCAAACCACCTAATCCCGCAACCCTCTTTCCACCCACCACCCCATACTTTGTGCCCACGAACCGCCGTCACCCCAATATACACCTTGCCCAAACTTCACCCTCAAACTTTGTCGAAAAAATCAAAAAAACTTCCTAAAGTCAACACCCAAACGGATAATTCAGCAAAGCGCACAAAGGCGGTAGCGGAAAACGCCTAAAGCGGCGTGAGAAACTGTGCAACTTGCACAACGCGAATAGACCGATAAAACAGACGCTTGAAAAACTGGGCATCTGTTCTATCAGTCTCTTTCGCTCACATTGCGGCTAGGCAAAGTTTGTTTTTCTGTTGGTGAGCGTCTTTTGGGTATCACCGCGCCAGCGCGGTGATACTCTGTTTTTTTGGTTGCTCTCCACCAGAAAAACTAAAAAGGTGTCTCCGACGGATTTAAACGCGCCTAATAGTATGCGCAATGCGTCCGCGTTCGCGGAACTTACGATTAAGGAGCGCAGGAGAACAAGTTCTCCTGCATTTTTTTAAATATTGAAAAAGCTATAAATTCTTTGTTTATCACTCAAGTTTATTAGTTCTAGCTGTTCTCTGAACAGGTCGTTACTACATCTTCCGTTAAACATTTCGCGCGGGTAGCCGTTTACGAAGTGTTGCGCTTGTGTGGCGTGGTACTGTGTTTTGTGTTTCATGCTCTGACCCTTGGGGAAATGGCGGCGCAGTAATTTATTGTTGTTTTCATTACTGCCGCGCTCGTATGGGTGTCCGGGATGGCAGTAGAACGCGGGAACGCCCAGCGCATCAAAGGCGTTTTGATTAGCAAATTCTGAACCGTTGTCTAGGGTGATGGTGAAGAAAATTTTGTTAAAGTCATCTCCGAATGTTTGCTTTAGCTGTTGCATTGCTTTTGTAGTGGCATCGGCAGTTTTATCTTCTACCTTGATTACTATTTCTTCTCTAGTCTGGCGTTCTTTCATTACTAGGCAAGATTCGTTTCTACCCTCGGATGTTCCTATAATGCTATCTATTTCCCAATGTCCAAAGCTGTCGCGGGTCAATATAACTTTTGAGCGGCGGTCAATGCTGCGATGGTTTAAACTCTTTGAACGCATAGTTGATTGTACTTGTTTTTTGCGCTTTTTGCGGTGTCCTACTGGAAGATTCTTATAGGTTGTATGTGGGATAAGACCCTCAGCAATATAGCGGTACATGGTTTGCTTGGTGACCTTTACACCGTAGGTGTTGCCGACTTTTTCTATTGCGGCATAGGGGCTATATCCCATTGATATACACTCGGCTATTGCATTTACATAGTTGTGATTATTGCCGATTTTCAGACCGTTACTGTGCGCAGTATACTGGTATTCTGCATATCTTTGGGCGGTGCTAGCATCGTAGGTATAATAGAAAATATAGGTTGCACCGTCTAATTGCTGTACTTCTCCCTTTTTCAATTCTCTACTGATGGAAGATTGAGAACAACCTATTTCTTTTGCAATTTCTCTTTGAGAATGTCCAGCTTTATACAGGGCTTGTATTGCTATTCTATCATCTGGTCTAAAATGTCGTCCCTTTGGTCGTGGTTCTACATACATCCTTTTTGTTCTCCTCTCGGTTGGTTCTACTAAAATTTTATTTTTTTTGGTATAAAAGTAAAGGGCGGGGTAGTATTTTTTCGCGGAACAGGCTTGCTCCGCTGCGCCTGATCCGCAAAAAAATCTCCACCCCTACCCTTGACTTTTACACCAAAAAAGCGCCGTGCTAGCACGGCGCAAGGAACGATATGCAACTAAAGGGCAAACAAGATATAGCGATAACCGCAACTAGGGGAACTTCTCGCACTCTCTTGCCATGCAATGTTGGCAACAAGGCAAAGTAGTGCGGACGGCGCTAAAGCAAATAGAGAGAAAAATAGCAGCTGCCGTAAAGCTCTACTCTTGCCTTTGCGCGATAAAAGTTTCTACTATGGAAAAGTTGCACCCGCGCAGGCGCTGCAATTAACTCGGTCGGGGCCGTCGTTCTCACAAGATACAAGGTCTGCACAGTTTTTACAAATCTATAAGATAAAGCAAACGGGCAAGCGCAAGCAGGGCGGGGGCAATAGCCCCGCGCCCCGCTTTTGCGCTTGCCGCTTTCTTACTTTTTCACCGTAGTTTGCATACGGCGTTTAGCTTTTGCAGTAGGATTTGTAGTCACTTCCAGACCGAGAGGACCGGCAGGGGCTTGATTATTGATGATTTCGGCATCCGTCAGAATGTCGCCATCCTCAAATTTTTTCTTGAGATTGTCCACGATTGCGAGGGTATCGTAGGCGTGGTAATCTTCATCATGGACGAACCACAGACCACGGCGAAGCGGTTTAATCATTTCGGCGTTGGTTGCGTTCTCCATTTCCCAAGCATCGTAACTGCTCCACAGCTGGAAACGCCAGACTTTTTTACACTGTATGACAGTGTGGGTAACGTCGCGCATAAGTTTATCGACGTGCTGGAAACGTTGGGCTGAACCGTAAATGCTAATATAGCTATGCCGGCACGTTAGCAGGGTGTTGAGGAAATAGGCGTTAAAGTTATCTTTAAAACTGCGGCTGTTCATCTGCACCGACAGTTCATCCATTGCGACAATCGTTACTGTGAGAGTGTCGTTTGCATCGTCAATACTGCGATTGATTTTTGCCGCGTTGACTACTTGCGCAAGACTGTCTAGGTGTTCGTAGGGAATCGACAGGTCTACATTTGACAGCACCTTAATTTTCTGTGTGACAAACTTTTTACGGCGGTCACACCAAACGATTTTATCATCATACCGATTATACAGGCCAATCACCTTATGAACGAGAGACAAGGTTTTACCGGAGCCGAAGTAACCGCAGTAAATATCGAGCGCACCAACAGGGCACTTATTCCAGCCCTTATGCAGAATATACCAGTACAAATCTTTAATGCAGTAATAGATATTCTTAACAGGGTGGAACACGATGCAACGCACAATGCGGGAAAGTGCCAGCGCGAAGCAGAACGCGATAATGAGCAAGTACACCATTAGAATTTACCTCGTCCAAACGTATGTACAAAATCCTTAATCATGCCGAACACGAACAGGAACAGGGTCAGCGCAACGAGAATAGAGAGCAACCACGGAAACAGTTCACCGAGGTTTTGCGGGGCGGTGGTGCTGATGCCGAAGAACGTCAGCAGGTCGTAAAATAAAGATGCCATGTTTTCACCTCACAGAATAAAGTTTTTGATAGCCAGCAGGAACGCAACCAGCACGAGAGCGGCAACGGCTACAAGGGCTAGTGTTTCGGTAGTGGTATAATCCTTAAAAGGCTTTTCAAATGCAGTAGGCTCGGCAGTTTCAGCGGTAGCCTGTTGTGTAAGTATTTCAAGCTGATTGGAAATGCCCGAAATCTGGGCCGTGTAGTCGGGGGCAGGGTCTTGTGCAGGCACTTCATTGTCTGCACCATTGGAGCCGTCAGAGGGCGCGACAGCTGCCGTCAGAGCGTCCACGGATTCTTGCAGCTTATCCAGCTTATCATAAAGAGTAGGGTCGTAGGTCTGAACGCCTTGCACCTGTGTTACCGGGTGTTCTTCCGCAGCAGGAACATCTTGCGATGATCCTGCTGCATCCTCGGGAGCAGTGTATTCTTCTGCACTGGCCCGAATGGTAAAGAGCAGCGAGAGCAGCACCAGCAGCGCGATAATGGCCAAGCAGAATTTGTTGAAATTATCCTTTAACATGAGCGTACCTCAAAACAGAAGTTGTTTTACAATCCAGATAACCAGCGTTGCGAACAGATACCAGATTGCAAAGTCGAAGATGCTAAACGAAGCACCATAGAAGTTGATTTTTAAGGAGAGCAATTCTCCAATTTTCTGCATAAATTCCATAAACATAGGCGCGTCACTCCGTAAGAACTTTAATGATGGCCGAAACAGCGATACACAAACACAGCATCACGATATACACGGTATAGCTTGCGGGCAAAATACCGAATAGACCGCCTACTGTGTCGGCGAGAAATTTTAACACACCGGACAAACCGGAAAATACTTCTTCCCATGCTTGTTTTACCTCGTCTATGATACCGGGGAGTTTACCGCCGTACTCATTGAAAGCGTCTTTCATGTCGTTGCCAGATTGTGCGGTTTCGGCGGTGCTGAAATCTCCGTTCAGTACATCGTCACGACCTACACCACCGGGGGCGGCATCTGCAAACACAGGCACGGCAGTACATACCATACAGCAGAGCAGAGCCAGCAGGACTATTACTTTTTTCATGGTATCACCTACCTGTAATAAATTTGATAATGCGAATAACGGTAACGACGACAACGCCAGCGCACAACGCGAGAATACCACTATTCGGCATCCAAGGAAACAACTTGAACAACAGAGACAACAGCCAGAGGATGAAGCCGAAAATACTGGTTAGGAGTTTCCACAGACCTTTCAAAATATTTTCAATGAGGTCTTTCAAAAGGTCGGTAAGCCATTTGAACGGATTCCACGAATTATCACCAGAACCAGAGCCGGAGCCAGAGCCGCCCGGATTATCACCTCCGGGAGAAGGCGGTGTAATGGGTGTAGGCGGGTCAGTCGGTGCAGGTGTAGGCGAAGGCGAGGGAGTAGGAATAATTACATCTTCTGCGTTATAACCCAGAAGATTGAAGCAGCCGATACCCATATAGTTGTTCGGGTATGCAGTGACTTTCATACGGTAGTATTTGTAGGCTTTATGCACGTCCAAACTGTAGCTGTGTTCTTTGAAGTCGGATAGGTCTTGGGCGGTTTGGGTATCCATATCTTCCCAATCTGTACCATCTGTGGACGCTTGAAGAATCCATGCACCGGGGTATTCTCCAGATTTAAAACCACGAATTACATATCCATCAATATAGTAATTCTCCGGGTCAGGAATTGTAATTTGAACATAACAGGGCAACTCGCGGCCATTTTTGCCTCCAGAGCCATCACCCATACACCAACCTGTAGAAGAAGAACGGTCAAAAGCCATAAAGTAATCATACGAACTACCGTATTTTGTAGAGCCAGAAGCAATCCAAGTGCCGTGACTGTCCGTAAAAGTGTTACTGTTCATCTGGGGGATGATATAGGACTGTTCATCCGGGTAGATAGGGTCGGGGCTATACTCGTGCTTTTTACCGCCCGGTTCATATTCTACAATAGTGGGATTATCCAAGCGGAGAATAATTTCTTTAGGCTTGATTTGTGAGCCGTCTATTTTACGAAACTCGAAAATAATATCTTCGCTGGCGTAGAAATCGTAATACGTAGAGCTTTTCCATGTATCGCTGTTCACAGGTACGGCCACTTTTGCATCTGCATCCCAACGCCAGGCGCGCCAGTTTACATCGTCGGGGACGGTGACTTTATACGTACCGTCTGCAATGGGGATTGCAGTAGTAGAAACACGGGTCTTTGATTTTCCGTAGATGTTGCCCTGACCATCGTCTACATAGAAGTTACCGTAGTAGCAATCGTAGTCGTAATCGTTGAGGATGTAGTAGCGCTTGTACCAATCTTCATCACTTGTTCCGTCGTCTCCGTGGTGACGGCCAACACCACCACCACGAGAAGAACCGCCACCGGGTTTGAAAGTGGGTTTGGGGGTAGGCGTTGCGGACGGGTCACTTGTACCGTAGCTGATATAGTAAAAGTTGTTGGTTACTGTATCGTAGGTATAATACTTGTGTTCCTCATTGTTGTAGATGATGGGGTTGGTACTGATGTTGGTTACGGTTTCGTTTTTCTCGTTGACGGTGGTGTATTGGGGATAGATGTAGGTGAGATTATTAGAGTTATCTACATAAATGTTGCCATTCCATGTGTTGTTATTGATTGTAATATTATTTTGATTAGTTACGCCAGAATCACCAAGAGGCTCAATAAAAATAGGAATATTGTTTAAAAAATACTTATACGCATTCCCCGAACAATAAGTAACATTATAGTTAAAAGTCAAATAAGCAGACTCACCTTTATTCAAAGAAATACTACGATGAAAAGTATCAGTATAAGTAAACTCATAATCTGTACGATTCCAAGTATTATGATAAAAAGAATTAAAAGAGCCTAAATCATACGGCGAACCATCAACACCAATATAGTACAAACCAGAAACAGGGGCAGTAAAATAATATACAGGTGCAGCACGATTAGCAGAAGAAGCATCACCGCCCAAACTGGCAAACGAAGCACCAGAACCAGAAGCGCCAGCGTGTAGATTGCCGGGGGCATCTTTAGAAAAAGAACCTTCTGTAGACCAGCCAAATGAACCAGTTAAACCAAAAGGTTCAGCCCAAAGCAAACTTTTGCCGTTGGAATTTACATTTGCCTTGCCTTTGTCGCCGTAACCCGGTAAGTCTTTGCGCCCGATGCCGGAGGGGACTTTTTCAGCTGGAATTAAGTGACCGTTGTTGAACGCAAAATTCAGAATTGCGTTTGCATCAGCTGCGTTTATAATAGCTTGGTCGCCAGCAGATAAAAGTTTTAGACCGGCAACACCGCTTAAATATGCCCATTTGCCGCAAGTATTACATTTGTAGAAATCCCAATAGTTACCGACCAAGTGATACGGCTTTTTTATGACTTCACCACCACAGGCAGGGCAAACGATGGCGTTATCAGCGAAAGCCGCAAAAGGCATCATTGACAAAACCAAAAATACAGTTAAAATTATAGATACAAGACGCTTTTTCATAGACACCACCGAAAGGAGAAGTTGAAGATGACGGACGAAAACAGAGAACGCCTAAAAATTGCTTTGTTGCTTATTATAGGAACCCTAGGCGATATAGTTTTTATGCCGATTGGATTGGTTATCAATATCGGCTTGATAGTTTGGCTACTATTTAAAATCTTCCACTAAACCCGCCGCCGCTGGCGGCTTTTTTAGTTGTCGTTATAAATCATCCGGGGGATTAAACCAAGTAAACGCAGCGGCAAGGAAGGACGCACCACCCAAAACCAAAAGGGTTAAAAAGAAAGCCCAAACAACGTACCAAAGCATATATAAACCTTCTTTCGAGTAGAAACAAAAAAATGCGGGAGCGGGTAAAACCCGCCCCCGCAGGGCCATTAGCCGCGAGCGACATTCATGAGAGAACGGAAAATGCCGATGCCAACAGGCACCAGGCTAGCCGCCAGACAGAACAGCAGGATAGGCTGACCGGTAATCTGGGTGATGATGTTGCCGGACAGGGTAAACACATCACTCATAGCAGTGATAACAGCGTCCACAGCAGTCTTTGCAACCTCAACACCATCACCAGCGAGAAGAACAGTGTTCATAAAGTTGCTACTCCTTTCTTCAAAAATTATATGTAATCGCAGCTTGGGGGCATACGTTACAACTTATAATCGTGAGGAACAATTTCGACTTTAATCGACTTATCCTCAAAAACAGAAACAAGCAAAGAATAGTTAGGAGCGAGACGGCCAAACAGCATATTCATATCTTGCTTCATGTTGAAAAGCTGTGCAGCGGTATTGCGTTCTCCGACAAACTTTTGAACTTGAATATAGCCGTCAATCTGGTTATAGTCGATAAGTGATTTTTGCGTGATACGCATATTGCACCTCAAAAGGGTAAATCTTCTACAACTTCTTTAAAGGGGCGAACCTCGCAGATATTGTAGTATTCATGCTTTAGGCGAAAGATGCACCCTGCACAGCGCGTGTAGACCTGCGGTATATGTAGGTAATGTACGGTATCCAGCAGTTCAAAGCGGAACGGTGTAGGAATGTTCTTCTTTTTGTAGCTGTCGTACACACAATACTGTTTGCCCATCTTGCAATCTAGTGTTGCGTTCGGACAGTCGTTGCAGTAATAGCAGGGGCAAGGGCGGGCGTGGGTAACGCCGTCTATAACCTCGAAAGGCTGATGGCAAGCGTCAATCCAAATCGGCATAATCTGCACAACCTTTCACGGTTTCCTGCCAAATATCTTTCCAGAGGTTGTAGTTTTTGCGGAACGTAGACCAACAACCATTATCGTATGCCCAGCGTGCCAACTCCTTGACGGAGTGGCACTTGGGCATATCGAACATAGTGGCAACCTGTTCTTCCTCGCTCACGCCCTCATTTTGTGCGGGCGGGTCGAAGTCGTGCAAGCCTACTATGTCGGGGTCGTACTTGTATTTATCATCTTCGTTTTCATGCCAGAGATACACATAGGATTTATAGAGATTGAAGCATCTGCGAATTGCCGTGTTGCTCACACTACAAAAGGCTTTGTTTCGCAGTTCCTTCGCAACGCCGCTTGCATAGCGTTGATTTTTGAAGCATACCACAAAATGAACGTGGGGCTTTTTGAGGTCTCCCACATTCCACGGCGGGCAATCGCCGCCGTGGTCTTTTGCGTACTCTTTCAAGTCCTCGGCATCGTAGGTATCTTTATCGTGCAAAGCCCATGCGCACGACCAGTGTTCTTTTACATAGTCGATTGCATATTGTTGGCTTTCGGGGTATAGCGTGAAAATGAATTGATAAGCTTTTGGGGAGTCTGCCACTTTAACCACCTCTGTTTTCGTTTTGGCTTGGCTTTTGGCTCTCCACGGACGTAGCGCCGTGGAGAGCCAAACCGACGTTCACAGTTTGGCGGTTATGGTGGGGGTCGTGGTGGTGGCGGGTGCATCTCCATAGGGCTGTACCTCGTTACTCCACGACCTCGAAATCCTTGAGGATGTAATTCTCGTAGACTTTCAGAACCTCAAAATCAAGTTTGCGGTTCAGAATGTCAGTTTCATTGCCGCCGCACTCGGCGACCAGCTGGGCGTAAATGTCGGGAGTGGCACGAACCTGCAACACCTCAACGCCGCCGACGTTCTCACGGTTTTTCTTCACGCAATGCAGACGGAAAAAATTGTAGTTTTTGACCTGTCCGGCATCTTTGCCAGACTTAGCGGTAAAAGAACCTTCGCGGTGTTCGGTTGCCAATACAGTGTACTTCATTTTGTAGACCTCACTCTTTTACTTTAGAGACTGCTTTTCTTATGTCTCTGTGTATTTAAATCACCTCGGTTAGGTGATGCGTTTAGTCTACAACGGAACTAAATCAAAAAAACTTGCAAAAACCTGTTGACAAAGGTCATACTACTTGCTATAATAATCAAGCTGTCTCGCGAGCCCAGCCCGCGGCGGCAGCCGCTGGAGCCTTTACCTACAGCTTGTACGCCGTTTTTTGAAGAAAACTTCTTCAAAAAACTTTCAGAAAACCTCTTGACAAACGAGAGAATCTGATATATAATATACAAGCTGTCACGGAGACGCGACAGCGCAGCAGGACCTTGAAAATTGAACAAAACTGAAACTTGTGGAACCTTGATCGTGGGTTTGGAAACCCACGTTAATCAATTCCAAATTTACAAGTAATTCATACAGGACGCAAGCGATTGTGTCTGAGTGATTACAGAGATTTAACGCTTTTAAATGGCGATTAAATACCATTTATAAAGAGTTTGATCCTGGCTCAGGACGAACGCTGGCGGCGCGCCTAACACATGCAAGTCGAACGGAGCTGAGAGGAGCTTGCTTTTCTCAGCTTAGTGGCGAACGGGTGAGTAACGCGTGAGTAACCTGCCCTGGAGTGGGGGACAACAGTTGGAAACGACTGCTAATACCGCATAAGCCCACGGCCCGGCATCGGGCTGAGGGAAAAGGATTTATTCGCTTCAGGATGGACTCGCGTCCAATTAGCTAGTTGGTGAGGTAACGGCCCACCAAGGCGACGATTGGTAGCCGGACTGAGAGGTTGAACGGCCACATTGGGACTGAGACACGGCCCAGACTCCTACGGGAGGCAGCAGTGGGGAATATTGCACAATGGGGGAAACCCTGATGCAGCGACGCCGCGTGGAGGAAGAAGGTTTTCGGATTGTAAACTCCTGTCGTTAGGGACGATAATGACGGTACCTAACAAGAAAGCACCGGCTAACTACGTGCCAGCAGCCGCGGTAAAACGTAGGGTGCAAGCGTTGTCCGGAATTACTGGGTGTAAAGGGAGCGCAGGCGGACCGGCAAGTTGGAAGTGAAAACTATGGGCTCAACCCATAAATTGCTTTCAAAACTGCTGGCCTTGAGTAGTGCAGAGGTAGGTGGAATTCCCGGTGTAGCGGTGGAATGCGTAGATATCGGGAGGAACACCAGTGGCGAAGGCGGCCTACTGGGCACCAACTGACGCTGAGGCTCGAAAGTGTGGGTAGCAAACAGGATTAGATACCCTGGTAGTCCACACCGTAAACGATGATTACTAGGTGTTGGAGGATTGACCCCTTCAGTGCCGCAGTTAACACAATAAGTAATCCACCTGGGGAGTACGACCGCAAGGTTGAAACTCAAAGGAATTGACGGGGGCCCGCACAAGCAGTGGAGTATGTGGTTTAATTCGAAGCAACGCGAAGAACCTTACCAGGTCTTGACATCCGATGCATAGTGCAGAGATGCATGAAGTCCTTCGGGACATCGAGACAGGTGGTGCATGGTTGTCGTCAGCTCGTGTCGTGAGATGTTGGGTTAAGTCCCGCAACGAGCGCAACCCTTATTGCCAGTTACTACGTAAGAGGACTCTGGCGAGACTGCCGTTGACAAAACGGAGGAAGGTGGGGATGACGTCAAATCATCATGCCCTTTATGACCTGGGCTACACACGTACTACAATGGCGTTTAACAAAGAGAAGCAAGACCGCGAGGTGGAGCAAAACTCAAAAACAACGTCTCAGTTCAGATTGCAGGCTGCAACTCGCCTGCATGAAGTCGGAATTGCTAGTAATCGCGGATCAGCATGCCGCGGTGAATACGTTCCCGGGCCTTGTACACACCGCCCGTCACACCATGAGAGCCGGGGGGACCCGAAGTCGGTAGTCTAACCGCAAGGAGGACGCCGCCGAAGGTAAAACTGGTGATTGGGGTGAAGTCGTAACAAGGTAGCCGTATCGGAAGGTGCGGCTGGATCACCTCCTTTCTAGGGAGTCAGACATTCAGTCAAAGCTGGACTTTGAGTGAATGGACAGGAACACAGTTTCAGTATTGTTCAATTTTGAAGGCCTTGCAGAAATGCAAACCTTCAAAGCATAAGGGACAGCGACACCCGAAACGTGAAAACGCGGGGGTATAGCTCAGTTGGGAGAGCACCTGCTTTGCAAGCAGGGGGTCAAGGGTTCGAATCCCTTTATCTCCACCATTTGGGCTGATAGCTCAGCTGGTTAGAGCACTCGGCTGATAACCGAGAGGTCGATGGTTCGAGTCCATTTCAGCCCACCACAGGTTGCCTGTGAGGGCAACCCACAAATCCTTTATGTGATGTACCTTGAAAACTGAATATAGAACTGCGAAATGAGATTTTATTAGCTATGTAAAATTCCTGATTTTAAATTAAAATCTATAATTTCACCAAGCGGAACTGAAGAACGAAAGTTCGACAGTAATGGTAAAATCTCGTTGGCAAATGGAGAATCTGAAATAAGATATGTTTTGCGAGAGCAAGACAACGGTCAAGCTACAAAGGGCGCAAGGAGAATGCCTTGGCACTGGGAGCCGATGAAAGACGTGGTAAGCTGCGATAAGCTTCGGGGAGGAGCAAACATCCTTTGATCCGGAGATTTCTGAATGAGGAAACTCACCAGAGTTCATACTCTGGTATCCTGTACTGAATCCATAGGTACAGGAGGGGAACCGCCTGAACTGAAACATCTAAGTAGGGCGAGGAAGAGACATCAAACGAGATTCCGTTAGTAGTGGCGAGCGAACGCGGAAGAGGGCAAACCGGGAGGAGAAATCCTTCCGGGGTATGGACCGCATTTAGGACTTTAGCTGTTAATCGAATGGCATGGGAAGGCCAACCAAAGAGTGTGAGAGTCACGTAGATGAAAACGGCGAGAGCTGCGCGAGTTCCAGAGTACGGCCAGACACGTGAAACCTGGTCGGAAGATGGGGGGACCACCCTCCAACCCTAAATACTACCCAGTGACCGATAGCGTATAGTACTGTGAAGGAAAGGTGAAAAGGACCCCGGGAGGGGAGTGAAATAGAACCTGAAACCTTGTGCCTACAAGCACATAGAGCACATCAACGTGTGATATGGTACTTTTTGTAGAACGGTCCGGCGAGCGATTGTATGTTGCGAGCTTAAGGTCTTAAGGACTGGAGGCGTAGCGAGAGCGAGTCTGAATAGGGCGTTCAGTAACATGCAATGGGCCCGAAACCGGGTGACCTACCCATGATCAGGCTGAAGTGAAAGTAAAATTTCATGGAGGGCCGAACCGACCTCCGTTGAAAAGGCGGCGGATGAATTGTGGGTAGCGGAGAAATTCCAATCGAACTCGGAGATAGCTGGTTCTCCCCGAAATAGCTTTAGGGCTAGCCTCATATTAGATACCCGGAGGTAAAGCACTGAATGGCCTAGCGCCCGAGAGGGTAGCGAAGCCTATCAAACTAAGAATGCCGGAGTATTGATGTATGGGAGTCAGACAGTGTGAGATAAATCTCATTGTCAAAAGGGAAACAGCCCAGATCTACAGCTAAGGTCCCAAATTGTATCTAAGTGGAAAACGATGTGGAAATACGCAGACAACCAGGATGTTGGCTCAGAAGCAGCCACTCATTTAAAGAGTGCGTAATAGCTCACTGGTCGAGCGTCTCTGCGCGGAAAATTTAACGGGGCTAAGATACAAACCGAAGCTTAGGCTGCACGTAAGTGCGGGGTAGGGGAGCGTTGTGTAAGCGGAGAAACAGTAGCGTAAGCGGCTGTGGAGTTTACAGAAGTGAGAATGCCGGAATGAGTAGCGCGAATGTGGTGAGAATCCACATGGCCGGAAACCTCAGGTTTTTGGAGGAAGGTTCGTCCGCTCCAAGTTAGGCGGGAGCTAAGGTCAGGCCGAAAGGCGTAGCCGATGCACAGACGGTAGAGATTCCGTCCCCACCGAAAGATTTAAGCACAGGGACACTTTTTGAAGGTCGGAGCCAGGTGTTGGTTCTGGTAGTGATCGAGGGAAATATAGTACCGAAGTCCGGCTGGAAGAGAGGCGAGAAAAGCTGTGTGTATATCTAAGGTGCCCGTACCGCAAACCGACACAGGTAGGTAGGAAGAAGATTCTAAGGCCAACGGGAGAAGGGTTGTTAAGGAACTCGGCAAATTGACCCCGTAACTTCGGGAGAAGGGGTGCTCCAGAGATGGAGCCGCAGAGAATCGGCCCAAGCAACTGTTTACCAAAAACACAGGTTTGTGCTAAATCGAAAGATGACGTATACGAGCTGACGCCTGCCCGGTGCTGGAAGGTTAAAAGGAGATGTGCAAGCATTGAATTGAAGCCCCAGTGAACGGCGGCCGTAACTATAACGGTCCTAAGGTAGCGAAATTCCTTGTCAGGTAAGTTCTGACCCGCATGAAAGGCGTAATGATTTGGGCACTGTCTCAACAGCCCGCCCGGCGAAATTGTAGTACCGGTGAAGATGCCGGTTACCCGCGACAAGACGGAAAGACCCCATGGAGCTTTACTGTAGCCTGATATTGGGTTTCGGTGTTGCATGCACAGGATAGATGGGACGCTGGGAAAGAAGCGCTTTGGCGTTTCTGGAGCGGACGTTGGGATACCATCCTTGCGACATTGGAATTCTAACCTGCGCCTCTGAATCGAGGCGGGGGACATTGTCAGGTGGGCAGTTTGACTGGGGCGGTCGCCTCCTAAAAAGTAGCGGAGGCGTTCAAAGGTTCGTTCGATCTGGACGGAAACCAGATGATTGAGTGCAAACGCATAAACGAGCCTGACTGCGAGACTGACGGGTCGAGCAGAGACGAAAGTCGGAGTTAGTGATCCGGTGGTATGTGAGTGGAAATGCCATCGCTCAACGGATAAAAGTTACCCTGGGGATAACAGGCTGATCTCCCCCAAGAGTCCACATCGACGGGGAGGTTTGGCACCTCGATGTCGGCTCATCGCATCCTGGGGCTGAATTCGGTCCCAAGGGTTTGGCTGTTCGCCAATTAAAGCGGTACGCGAGCTGGGTTCAGAACGTCGTGAGACAGTTCGGTCCCTATCTGTCGTGGGCGCAGGATATTTGAAAGGCGCTGTCCCTAGTACGAGAGGACCGGGATGGACGAACCTCTGGTGCACCAGTTGTCACGCCAGTGGCACAGCTGGGCAGCTATGTTCGGATCGGATAAACGCTGAAAGCATCTAAGCGTGAAGCCGGCCTTAAGATAAGATATCCCACTGAGTCAATCAGGTAAGACCCCTTGAAGACTACAAGGTTGATAGGCACACAGTGTAAGCGGAGTGATCCGTTCAGCTAGCGTGTACTAATAGGTCGAGGGCTTGACCCCATCTTGATCAGATACTCTGTTTGCTAAGAAAGCGGTTCGATATTCAGTTTTGAGGGTACATCCTCAACAAAAGAGAAGCATGACAAGCGCCATGTGAATGGCCGGTGTCGATGACGGTGAGGTTCCACCTGTTCCCATTCCGAACACAGAAGTTAAGCTCACTTGTGCCGAAGATAGTTGGCTGGAAACGGCCTGTGAAAATAGGTAGATGCCGGCTTCTCTTTAAGCCCTGCTCAGATTTGAGCAGGGCTTTTTTGTTTATGCAGAGTGCCGGAAACGGAAAAGGACGGTAGAGGAAGGCGGCGGGCCGGACATATCCGGCCCCTACAGGGATTCTTCGGAAAGCCTGTTACTGCCGCAAGCGGGTACAGCAGCCGGAGGGAGGAAACGATACGCCTGCAAGAGCGCTCAGCTTTACTTTTTTATTTATACTGTTGACAAATCAAGAACTCTGCGGTATACTGGCAACTATTGTTGAGCAATCATGCAATGGTAGAAAGGGAAAGCAAAGTGAAAACGAAAGCAAACACGAAAAAGAAACTTCTAATCGCAGCAGGCGTAGTGGTCGTTGTGTTGGCTGCGGCGCTGGTATTTATCAGTAATTATCTGGTCAATTATGCGATTGGCCGCAGCGGCAACGGTGGTGACCGAGAGGTGGCACTGGAGGTGGATGCACCGGCGGACAGTGTTGAGGCGGTCATGGAGGACAACCGCGCGGCATATAAAAGTAAGATCGATACTTTCACGAAGGAACACCCTGGCCGGGATGTGACCCTGACCGCGGACGACGGCCTGACCTTGCACGGCGTTTGCTACGCCAATGCAGAGACCGCTGACACGCACCGTTGGGCCCTTGTACTGCACGGATACCGCGGTGACTACACAGGCGCGCTGCAGTTGGCAGCGCCCTATTATGAAGCTGGCTATCAGGTGATCGCACCCGACCTGCGGGCCTGCGGCGAGAGCGAGGGCGACTATGTCGGCATGGGCTGGCTGGATCGCAAGGATGTCCTGCAATGGATCGACTATATTATCGAGCAGGACCCCGAAGCAAAAATCGTCGTCCACGGCATCTCAATGGGAGCGGCTACAACGATGATGACGGCAGGGGAGAGCACACCCGACAATGTGAAAGCCTTCGTGGAGGACTGCGGCTACACGAGTGTGTGGGATATTTTTTCCAGTGAGCTGCAGCTGCGGTTCGGGCTGCCGGAGTTCCCGATTTTGTATACGGCCAGCGGTGTCGCCAGGCTGCGCGCAGGGTATAGCTTCACCGAGGCGAGCGCCCTTGCGCAGGTAGCGCGCTGCGAAAAGCCTATGCTGTTCATCCACGGCACGGCGGACGACTTCATCCCCTACGAGATGATGGATACACTGTACAATGCCAAGCCCGGCGACAACAAGGCCGAGCTGACCGCTGAGGGCGCGGGCCACGGTGAGGCCATGTACGCGCTGGGGGACAGCTACTGGGATACGGTGTTTGATTTTATTGCGCCTTATATGGCGTAATGCGTCGGATTCGATCTGAAAAAGCGGCACGGCGAAGGCTGTGCCGCTTTTGTGCTGCCTGGGCAGGATACGGCGTACAATGCAGCAGGGGAGGGGTGAGAATGCAGTATACCGTTATCGAATTTTTCCAGTCGGAAACCGAGAAGGAGCGGCGGCGAAACCTTGAACGCCTTTTACAACAGCTGCGGCTGATAAACGGCCCAAAGGACGGCGGCACCGATGCCCCCGCGTAAGGGCTGGGCGGCGGTCTACTGCCGCCTGAGCAAGGAGGACGAGGAAAAGACCGCGCGCGAGTCCGAGAGCATCCGCAACCAGCGGGCGCTGTTGCTGGCCTGGGCTGCGGAGCACGGCTACCGCATTTATAGGGTATACACCGACGAGGACTACTCCGGCATTGACCGTGCGCGGCCCGGCTTCAACGCAATGCTGGCCGACGCGCGGGCGGGCAAGTTTGAGGTCATTCTGGCAAAAACGCAGTCGCGGTTCACCCGTGACATGGAGTTGGTAGAAAAATATCTGCACGGGCTGTTCCCGGAATGGGGCGTACGGTTCATCGCGGTGCTGGACCATGTGGATACCTGCGACCCGGCAGGCAAAAAGGCACGCCAGATCAACGGACTTATCAATGAGTGGTACCTGGAGGATCTGTCCGGGAATGTGCGGGCTGTGCTGGACCACAAGCGGCGCAGCGGGAGCTACATTGCGAGCTTTGCGCTCTACGGCTACCGGAAGGATCCGCAGGATCACAGCCGTCTGCTCCCGGACGAACCCGCCGCGCAGGTCGTGCGGCAGATATTTGCGCTGTATCTGCAGGGAAACGGCGCGGGCAGGATCGCCCAGACCCTCAACGCGCAGGGCGTGCCGCCGCCGTCCGCCTACCGCGCGGTCAGTGCTGGCCAGCCGCACCCCACGCCCGCGCCGCTGTGGTGCAAGGCAACGGTGCGGCGCATTCTGTCCACGCAGACCTACGCGGGCGATATGGAGCAGGGCCGCGTGCGCAAGCTGAATTACAAGTCCCGCAGAGTCATCCGCCTGCCGCGGGAGGATTGGATCATCGTACCCGGCACCCACGTGCCGCTCATCAGCCGGGCGGATTT
>OMDA01000633.1_pt1 | contig 17325 bp, 16 predicted proteins | sample 1645141 | NCBI WGS metagenome assembly OMDA01 (sample SAMEA103958151, study PRJEB25191) | human gut metagenome | reverse complement strand
GTTTTGGAAAAAAGATAGAGGATGAATTAAAAGAACGTTTTGCAGCAATTGATGCAACAGCAGAATATAATCAGATGAAAGTAATTGATGCCATGCAGAAAAACAGAGTTTCCGCAGAATGCTTTGCCATGTCCAATGGATATGGATATAACGATCTGGGAAGAGATACACTGGAAAAAGTATACGCAAGCTGTTTCCATGGAGAAGATGCTCTGGTCCGTCCGCAGATTACCTGCGGAACCCATGCACTGGCCCTGGCATTGATGTCAAATTTAAGACCGGGGGACGAATTATTATCACCGGTAGGAAAACCGTACGATACCTTAGAGGAAGTTATCGGTATCCGACCATCCAAAGGCTCACTGGCAGAATATGGCATTACTTATCGCCAGGTAGATTTACTTTCCGATGGCAGCTTTGATTATGAGAATATCAAAAAAGCAATCAATGAGAAAACACATCTTGTGACCATTCAGCGTTCCAAGGGATACCAGACAAGACCTACCTTATCCGTAGAGCGGATTGGAGAACTGATTTCCTTTATCAAATCCATAAAACCGGACGTTATCTGTATGGTAGATAACTGCTACGGTGAATTTGTAGAAGAAAGAGAGCCGCTGGATGTAGGAGCAGACATGATTGTAGGTTCCTTGATTAAGAATCCGGGGGGCGGACTGGCACCAATCGGCGGCTATATTGTCGGCAAAAAAGAATGTGTGGAAAATGCAGCATACCGCCTTACTTCTCCGGGACTCGGCAAAGAAGTGGGTGCTTCCTTAAATGTAATTTCTTCTTTCTATCAGGGACTGTTTCAGGCACCGGTAGTTACAGCAGGTGCATTAAAGGGTGCAATTTTTGCTGCAAATATCTACGAAAGACTGGGCTTTGCCGTTGTACCGAATGGCACAGAGAGCCGTCACGATATTATTCAGGCAGTTACCTTAAACAGCCCGGAAGGTCTGATTGCATTCTGCAAAGGAATTCAGGCTGCAGCGCCGGTGGACAGCTATGTAACACCGGAGCCATGGGCAATGCCGGGCTATGACAGTGATGTCATTATGGCTGCCGGGGCATTTGTACAGGGTTCCTCCATTGAATTAAGTGCCGATGGTCCGTTAAGAGAGCCGTATGCCGTATATTTTCAGGGTGGACTGACCTGGTATCATGCAAAACTTGGAATCCTGATGTCTTTACAAAAACTTTATGAACAGAAACTTGTTAATGAAGATATGATGTGTTAATATAAAGTATATGCCTTTTTGGAAGAAATGGGTTACCGGTGAGAGTAGAAAGAGGTTATAATATGACGGCAAAAAATCTGCCAGTCTCCGAACAGCCCTATGAAAAGTGCTTGAAATCCGGGGCGGCATCCCTATCGGATGCAGAGCTTTTAGCGGTAATTATCCGCTGTGGCACAAATGGAAGTTCTTCAACAGAAGTAGCAAAGCAAGTATTGAGCAAACGCACCGGAAATCTTTTAGGGCTTTATCAGATGAGTCTTAAGGAATTACAGGAGGTTCCGGGTATCGGGAAAGTAAAAGCAATCCAGTTAAAGTGTATCGCAGAGCTTTCAAAGCGGATTGCACAGACCGGATGCCAGCAGGCAGTTGTAATGCAGAATGCTTTTTCCGTAGCAGACTATTATATGGAGCAGCTTCGGCATGAAGAAAAGGAACATCTGATGCTTTGCATGTTTGATACGAAGTGTCATTTGATTGCAGATTCCATTCTTTCAATTGGCACAGTAAATGCCTCACTGATTTCCCCGAGGGAGATTTTCTTGAAAGCATTTGAATATCATGCAGTACATGTGATTTTAGTGCATAATCATCCCAGCGGAAATCCGCTACCAAGCAGGCAGGACATTGAAGTTACCAGAAAGATAGTAGAAGGCGGCAGGCTTCTTGGAATTGAGCTTGCTGATCATATTATTATTGGTGATAAAAAATATTTTAGTTTTAAAGAACAGGAAATGCTATGATTTCCGGAGGGAGAAAGAAATGTCGAATAACATTTATGGAATTGATCTTGGAACCTCTAATATGAAGGTATATTGCAAGGCAACTGGGAAAATACTAAATGAAAAAAATACGATTGCCATCATAAATAAGAATCAGATGTATGCTTATGGTGATGCAGCGTATGCAATGTATGAGAAGGCACCGGAGCAGATTCAGGTTTCTTTTCCGATTATCTGTGGTGTTATTGCAGATTTTAATAATATGCAGACCATGATACAGGAATTTTTAGAAAAACACGCAAAGGGCAAGACCCGTGGTGCAGAATTTATCGTTGCGGTACCAACAGATATTACGGAAGTTGAGAAAAAAGCTTTCTTTGATATCTTTTATAAGAGCAAAATGAAACCGAAGTCTGTCCTTTTATGTGAGAAGCCATTGGCTGATGCTGTTGGTTTGGGACTTGATGTCAATGAGCCGACCGGAGCCATGATTGTAGATATCGGAGCAGATACCACAGAAATTTCAGTAATTTCCCTGGGTGGACTTGTATTAAGTGACTTACTGCATTTTGGTGGAAACCGCATTGATGACTCCATCAGCAGTTATATCAAAAAGAACTTTAATCTTGTGATCGGGCGCAAAACTGCTAAGACTTTAAAAGAAGAACTTGGTTCCGGTACACCTGGCATGGAAAAGAGTATGGTTATAGTTGGCCGTGACGTAGTCAGTGGTCTGCCGATTGAGATGGAGATTACTGCAGAAGTCATTTATGCTGCAATTAAGGATAATCTTAATTCTATCTGTAACTCTATTAAAATGATTTTGGAGAAGACTCCGCCTGAACTTGCAAAAGATATTATTCATTCCGGTATTTATATTACCGGTGGCGGTTCTAAAATACATAATCTGGATAAATTATTTACTGAGATTACCAATATAAAGGTAAATTCCTGCGAGAATCCGGAAGAATGTGCAGTTCGCGGATTGAATAAGATTGTTTCAGATGAAAAATATAAACATTTAGGATTCAGTATGAAGTCCAAAATATATAAATAGAGGCATAAAATGAGACGTAGACCAAAACATCAAATTCCAACAAAGTATATATTATTGTCCATGACCGCATTATGTATTCTGGCAATGTATGTCAGTTTTTCATTGAATCTTGGTGGTGGACCGTTGAATTCGATTGCCGGTGCAATTTTTGAACCAATGCAGAAGGGAATCAATTATGCTGGTACATGGCTTTCTGACAAGGCAGATAATTTAAAAAATCTGAATGACGTCATGGAAGAAAACGAACAGTTGAAGGGACAGGTAGAAGAACTGACCAACGAATTAAACACCCTTAAATTAGAACAGTATGAACTGGATAATTTAAGGGAACTGTTAGCTTTAGACCAGCAGTATTCGGATTACAAGAAAACCGGAGCAAATGTTATCGGAAAGGATCCGGGCAACTGGTTTTCCATCTTCACCATTGACAAAGGCTCCAAAGATGGAATTGAAGTAGATATGAATGTCATTGCCGGAAACGGACTGGTAGGAATTGTTATTGATGTGGGACCACATTATGCAAAGGTGCGTTCTGTGATTGATGATTCTGCCAAGGTATACGGCATGATATTAAATACGTCAGATAACTGTATCATAAATGGTAATCTTCAGAGTATGAATGAAGACCAGGTAATCGAGTTCTCCGGATTAAACGACAGTGAGAACAAGGTTCAGATAGGAGATCAGATTGTAACTTCCAATGTCAGTGACAAATATCTGCAGGGCATTCTGGTTGGATATGTCAGCAGTATTTCGGAAGATTCCAACCACCTGACCAAATCAGGAACCATTACTCCGGCAGTTGACTTTGAACATCTTCAGCAGGTTTTGGTTATACTTGACAAAAAGGAAACGGGGTCTGATTGATGAGAAGAAAAATCACCGTTACATTAATTATTATTGTATGCTTTTTATTGCAAAGCACATTATTTAAGGCGTTATCCTTTGCGTCTATTTCTCCGAATCTTTTGATTGTGGTCTGTGCATCTTTTGGATTTATGCGCGGAAGAAAAGAAGGGATATTTATCGGTTTCTTCAGTGGACTGCTGATAGATATCTTTTTTGGGGAGATGATTGGATTTTATGCCCTTTTATATATGTATGCAGGCTTCTTAAACGGATGCTTTAAGAAGATGTTTTACCCGGACGATATTAAGCTTCCAATGCTTTTGATTGCCGGAAGTGATTTATCTTATAATCTGTTTATCTACTTTTTCCGGTTTTTATTCCGCAAGCAGTTTGCAATTGGATATTATATGTTACACATTATCATACCGGAACTTGTATACACGCTTTTGATTTCTGTAGTTTTATATTTCATTATTTTGAAAATTAACCAGCGGTTAGAGCGTATTGAAAAAAGGAGTGCAGCGAAATTTGTTTGATACACTGAAAGAAATACTTCATAAAGTTGCAAAATCAAGAATATTTGTACTCTGCGTTGTCATGATTCTTTTGTCATCGACTCTGATAGGCAGACTATTTTACCTTCAGATTATCAAAGGTGAAGAGTATCAGGATAATTACAGTTTAAAAATCCAGAAACCACGTATCTTAAATGGTTCCCGTGGCAATATTTATGACCGTAATGGTAATCTTTTAGCCTACAACAAACTGGCAAACAGCGTAACCATTGAAGATAACGGTTCTTATGACAAGACTTCAGAAAAGAATGAGGCTCTTAATACAGAACTTTACAATATTATCAAAGAGCTGGATAAAAACGGTGATACCATTGAAAATGATTTTGAAATCGGATTAGATGATGATGGAAATTACTACTATACGGTAGAGGGAACCACATTAAAACGTTTCCTTGCTGACACTTATGGACATTCTTCTGCAGATGATTTAGTCTATAATAAGAAGCTGAAATATAACGAAGCAGAAGCAACACCAAAGCAGGTAATGGATTATCTTTGCAGATCCAGTGACCAGAATGGCTATGATTTATCGGAAGATGATTATGCCAGAGAAGATTTATACCGGATTGTTGTATTGCGTTGTGCCATTGCAGAAAACAGCTATCAGAAATATATTTCCACAACCATTGCCCAAAATGTTAGTGATGAAACCGTAGCATATATTACAGAAAATATGAATGCATTGCAGGGTGTGGATATCTCGGAAGATACCATCCGAAAATATGTAGACAGCGAGTATTTTTCCCATATTATCGGATATACCGGAAAGATTTCCCAGGAAGAATATGATGAATTATCTGCTGATAATGATGAGTATTCTTTAAATGATGTCATTGGAAAATCCGGAATTGAGCAGGTTATGGACGAAACACTACAGGGCAAAAAGGGTAGTGAAACCGTTTATGTCGACAGTCTTGGAAAAGTAATGGAGACAACCGAACGGATTGAGCCACAGGCCGGAAATGACGTTTATCTTTCTATTGATAAAGATTTGCAGGAAGCAGTTTATAATCTTTTGGAACAGGAAATTGCCGGAATCTTATATTCTAAAATTGTGAATATCAAAGAATATAATACCGCAGCCGGAACAGCGTCCGATATTCTGATTCCAATTGATGATGTGTATTTTGCATTGATTAATAATAATGTATTGGATTTAAACCACTTTAGTACTGAAGATGCTTCCGATGTGGAAAAACAGATTTTCAGTGCCTTTGGAAGAAAACAGCAAACAGTATTATCCCAGGTGGAAAGCAGCCTTAGCAGTTCAGTAGCAACTCCAGTGGATGAGTTGCCTGAGGAAATGCAGAATTATATGACCTATATTCCGAAAATGCTGGTCAATAATAAAATTTTGCTTACAGATTCCATTGACAAATCGGATGAAACTTATAAAAATTATGCAGATAATAAAATCAGTGTAAATGAATATTTAAATTATGCTATCAGCCAGAAATGGATTGATATCACGAAGTTTTCCGTAGACGAGAAGTATTCTGATTCTTCCGAAATCTATGATGCACTGGTCAGCTATATTGTAGAAGAACTGGCATCAGATAAGGGATTTTCAAAGATTATGTATAAGTACATGATTCACGATGACCTGATTAATGGAACGCAGCTTTGTCTTGCACTTTTTGACCAAAAAGTGTTAAACTATGATGACACGGCAGTAAGTGGGTTACAGTCCGGCAGCATCAGTGCCTTTAATTTTATAAAAGAAAAGGTGAAGAATCTTGAGATCACACCGGCACAGCTTGCATTGGATCCTTGTTCCGGCTCCTGTGTCATTACAGATGTAAAGACCGGCGAACTGTTGGCCTGTGTTACTTACCCGGGCTATGATACCAACCGTCTGGCAAATACAGTAGACAGTAATTATTATAATTTGCTGTATCAGGATTTATCAAATCCGTTCTATAATAATGCAACACAGCAGACGACGGCACCTGGTTCTACCTTTAAGATGGTTACTGCAACAGCAGGACTTACTGAGGGTATTATTTCACCTGGTACAACTATTTTGGATAAAGGACAGTTTGAAGAAGTGGCAAATGGACCAAAATGTTGGATTTATCCAAGCAGTCACGGTTCCATCAATGTTTCAGAGGCATTAAGAGATTCCTGCAACTATTTCTTTTATAAAGTTGGTTACGATTTAAGTATGGTAAATGGAACTTATAATGAAGACCATGGTGTGGAAATGATTAATAAATACTCATCCATGTATGGTCTTGATTCTAAAACCGGAATTGAAATTGCAGAAAGTAAACCGAAGCAGACCACAGAGTTCCCGATTACTTCTGCAATCGGACAGAGTAACAACAGTTTTACTACGGTACAGTTATCCCGTTATGTAACCGCAGTTGCAAACAGTGGAACCGTATATAATTATACCCTGTTAAAACAGGTTACAGATTCCGATGGTAACGTATTAGAAACCTATGAACCGACCGTAAAGAACACGATGGACAATATTTCAGAGAGTACCTGGGATACCATTCATTCCGGTATGAAAATGGTGGTAGAAACGCATGAACAGTTTGAGGGGCTTGGTGTGGATTCGGCCGGTAAGACAGGTACGGCACAGCAGGTACCAACCAGACCAAACCATGCGTTATATGTAGGATATGCACCATATAATAATCCTGAGATTTCCATTGCAACCCGTATTGCATACGGATATACATCAGCCAATACTGCAGAACTTGCTGCATCAGTATATAAATATTATTTCCATTTGGAGGATACATCTACCTTGTTAGATGGTCAGGCAGAAGATGTTGGAGCTGCTGCCAATGCCTTTAATGATTAAATGTCAGGAGGGAAGTATATGTCGCAACCAGTTGTTTTAAAGAGTAATCCCCATGGAATCAATCTGATTTTAGATGATAGAATTCCATTTCAGGAGCTATTAGACGAGATACTTCATAAATTTAAAGAATCCGACAAATTCTTTAAAAATGCCAGAATTGCCTTGTCTTTTGAGGGCAGGAAATTAAGTCAGGAAGAAGAACTTGCAATCGTTGATTTGATCAGTCGGAATACCAGCATTGATGTGGTATGTATTTTAGATCATAATTCCCTGCGGGATGAAATCTGTGCCCGAAAGATTCAGGAATTTGATGAAAGCCAGTCTGGAAGAACCGGTGAATTCTATAAGGGAACACTGCGAAGTGGACAAGTCATCGAATGTAAGACAAGCATTGTTATACTTGGCGATGTGAACCCAGGTGCAAAAATTATTGCAAAAGGAAATATTGTGGTATTAGGCTCGCTTCGTGGCAATGCCTATGCTGGAGCGGCAGGAGATGAGCATACCTTTGTAGCTGCCCTTGATATGGACCCGGTACAGATTAAAATAGGTAATGTAATTGGAAGAAGCTCTGACCGCGGACCACTGAGTGCCATTAAGAACCGGCGGAAGACTTTAGAACCGCAGGTAGCTGTTGTTATGGATGATTCCATACTAATCGAACCGATTACAAGTGGATTATTAATGAATATATAAGATTTAGGAGGAAGAATAAATCATGAGCGAAGTAATTGTTATTACATCAGGAAAAGGCGGTGTTGGTAAGACAACAACTACTGCAAATGTAGGAACCGGTCTTGCACAGTTAAATAAAAAAGTAGTATTGATTGATACCGATATCGGATTACGTAACCTTGATGTAGTTATGGGTCTTGAGAACCGTATTGTATACAATCTGGTAGATGTTGTAGAAGGCAACTGCAGAATCAAACAGGCATTAATCAAAGATAAGAAATATCCGAACCTTTTCTTATTGCCGTCTGCCCAGACCAGAGATAAAACCTCTGTTACACCGGAGCAGATGCAGAAATTAGTAGAAGAATTAAGAGAAGAATTTGATTACATATTATTAGACTGCCCGGCTGGAATCGAGCAGGGATTTAAAAATGCAATTGCAGGAGCAGACCGTGCACTGGTTGTTACCACACCGGAGGTATCTGCAATCCGTGATGCAGACCGTATCATTGGTCTTTTAGAGGCAAATGAGATTAAGAAAATCGAGTTAATCGTAAATCGACTGCGTATGGATATGGTAAAACGTGGCGATATGATGTCCATTGAAGATGTTCATGAGATTCTTGCTATCGATTTAATCGGTGCAGTTCCGGATGACGAACAGATTGTAATCTCAACCAACCAGGGTGAGCCGTTAGTAGGCTCTGACAGCCTTGCAGGACAGGCATATTTAAATATCTGTAAACGTATCATGGGAGAAGAAGTACCGCTTCTTGACTTAGAGTCTAAAAATGGCGTATGGTCTAAATTCGTAAGTTTATTTAAGAAAAACTAGGGGGATAATAATTATGGGATTCATGGATTTTTTTAAGAAAAAGAATTCCGGTAATGTAGCGAAAGACCGTCTGAAATTATTGTTGATTTCAGACCGTGCTGACTGCTCACCGGATGTAATGGAAAATATCAAAAACGATATTATCCAGGTAATATCAAAGTATATGGAAATTGATGCGGAAGGGCTTGATATTCAGATTACCCAGACCGAATCAGATGGTAATAACGGAGCTGTTCCGGCATTGTTTGCAAATATTCCGATTAAGGATTTGAAGCATTCCGGAAAATAATAGACTTCAGATTGGAAGTAGTGATTTATGTTAAAACAATACCGCTTAAGAGACTACCGTTTCCGACTGGTATTTTATGTGGTGGCACTGACCATCATTGGAATTATGGTAGTTGGCAGTGCAAAGCCTTCCGTACAGAATAAGCAGATTGCAGGATTAATCTTAGGTCTGATTGTTATGGTTGGTATATCGCTGATTGATTACAATTTTATATTGAAATTCAGTTGGATATTCTATTTTGTTAATGTGGCTTTATTGGCAGCTATCTTTGTCATTGGAGAAAAGACAAAAGGCGCGCGCCGCTGGCTGAAGCTTGGAATCCGCTTTCAGCCTTCCGAATTAGGCAAAATCCTGTTAGTTTTGTTTTTTGCCTATTATCTAAGCAAAAATAAAGATAAACTGAATAATATCCGGACGCTGTTTTGTACGCTGGTATTGGCAGCAGTACCGCTTCTTCTGATTTTTAAGGAGCCGGATCTTTCTACCACAATTGTTACAGCATTAATTTTTGCATCCCTCTTGTTTATTGCCGGATTAAGTTATAAAATAGTAATGGGTGTGCTGGCAGTGGCGGTTCCGTCACTGGTTGTGGTCTTAACGCTGGTATTACAGCCGGGGCAGAAACTTTTGACAGGAAATCAGGCACTTCGTATTTTAGGCTGGCTGGAACCCGATAAATATCCTAACATTGCATATCAGCAGCAGAACTCGATTATGGCAGTGGGCTCCGGACAACTCTGGGGCAAGGGACTTAATAATACGAATATTGTTTCTGTTAAAAACGGTAACTTTATATCAGAACCACAGACAGACTTTATTTTTTCTATAGTAGGTGAAGAGATGGGCTTTATCGGCAGTGTTATTATTATCGTATTACTGTTTCTTATTACCATAGAATGTCTGTTGGTTGCAAGACGTGCAAAAGACATGGCAGGCCGGTTGATTGCCAGCGGAATTGCTGCATTGATTGGTTTCCAGAGTTTTGTAAATATATGCGTTGTCACAGGCTTGATGCCAAATACCGGACTTCCACTTCCTTTTGTAAGCTATGGATTAACATCGTTAGTCACGTTGTTTGCGGGAATTGGTCTGGTACTGAATGTAGGGCTTCAGCCTAGAAAATATGGACAGGGGGACTAAACGAATGAATATCGGTTTGATTGCACACGACGCGAAGAAAAAGCTTATGCAGAATTTTTGTATTGCATACCGGGGAATTCTTTGTAAAAATGAACTTTTTGCAACGGGAACTACCGGAAGACTAATTGAGGAAGTAGCAAATCTGAATGTCCACAAATATCTCGCAGGTCATTTAGGCGGTGCACAGCAGCTTGGTGCACAGATTGAGCATAACGAGATTGACCTTGTGATTTTCCTGCGTGATCCATTATCACAGAAGTCACATGAACCGGATGTAAACAGTGTAGTTCGTTTATGCGATATACACAATATTCCGCTGGCAACAAATCTTGCTACTGCAGAGCTTTTGATTAAATCATTAGACAGAGGAGACCTTGAGTGGCGTGAAATGTATAAATAAACGTGTACTGGCAGGTCTGCTTGTTGTATGTGTGTTCGTATCTGTAACGGGTTGTGGGAAAGCCAAAAGCGTTGTAGAGAATGGCTATCCGGTATATGGAGAAAGCAGCAGCGTAAATGTGCTATCCGGTGCAGAGGATACGGTCAGCTCTTATTTTGGTGCCAATTTATGTGTTGGCGGAACTGAAAATATCGGGCAGGAATCCGTAGAACATGACAGTGTGGCAGAGGCCGCCGGAGTATTTAACACGGCAACTAATACAATTACATATGCCCAGAATATATATGAGCGGATGTATCCGGCCAGTACAACAAAGATACTGACCGCTTATCTTGCTATCAAATATGGAAATCTCAGTGATGTGGTAACAATCAGTGACAATGCCGTAAATCTGGCATCTGATTCTTCTAAATGTGGATTGCAGGCGGGAGACCAGATGACTTTACAGGATTTACTTTATGGTCTGATGCTGCGAAGCGGAAATGATGCAGCCATTGCAATTGCAGAACATATTTCCGGTTCCGTAGAAGCTTTTGTGGATTTGATGAATCAGGAAGCACAGCAACTTGGTGCAACCGGTTCTCATTTTATGAATCCAAATGGACTGCCGGATGAGAATCATTATACAACCGTTTATGATTTGTATCTGATTTTCCAAAAGGCATTACAGGACGAGACCTTTTACCAGCTGATTTCTACCAGCTCCTATACCACCAATTATACAGCGGCAGATGGCAGTGCTAAGACCCAGGACTGGAGCAGTACCAATCAGTATAAAACCGGTGAATCCAAATTACCGGATGGATTTACACTGGTGGGCGGGAAGACAGGAACCACCGGGGACGCAGGATTCTGTCTTGTGTTACTTACGGATAATGCCGGTGGACAACCGGTGATATCCATTGTATTAAAGGCAGACTGTAAATCCAATCTGTATCTTATGATGAATGAAATACTTGCCGGATGTGGTAACTAGGCATTGTATAAAGCAGCAACATATTATATAATGAATTTATATAGTTCTCCATTTTTCATATTAACTGTTGCAATTGGAAAGACTATCCACTTCCAAGAGATTTCTTTTATTTCCTGCATCGGCAAAACTAAATTTCTGTATTTTTTGTCAACTGTAAGCTTGTTTGTCTTGTAAGTAAGCGACTGACTATCGAGGTACAGACCTCCTCCAAGTATGCCATTGTGACACAAACTGCAAACAAAAGATTTCATAGAAACATCCCTCCATTAAATTCCAATTTACCTTATTATACCACACCCCGCCGCTGCGTGTCTATTTCCCGCCGTGCCCGCATACCCTGTACCAAACCACAACAGGGGAGGGGCTTGCCATGCGGCGGGATGCAGACAGAGAGGAACGAAACGCAAGATTGCTGGCGGGCGTGGTGCTGGCGGCTATGTTGGTGTTGCTGTCCGGCATCATCCATCTGCTGTACCACCGGGAGTACGCCGAGACCGACACCCCCAACGACTGCTTTGCGGTGTCGGCGGCGACGGGGGAGACGGCGCTGCCCAAAATCGTCTGCCTGACCTTTGACGACGGCCCCAGCAAAAACACCCGGCCAATTCTGGAAATTCTCGATAAGGAGCAGGTCCCGGCCACCTTCTTTGTCTGCGCGCAGGACGCCAACGAAAAATATCTGCCCCTTGTGGCGGACATCGCGGCGGCGGGGCATCAGATCGCGCTGCACAGCGCGACGCATCAATACTCCAAAATTTATGCGAGCACGGACGCATTCTGGCAGGACATCAGAACGCTGCGCCAGGCGTTGGAGCCGTATGTGGATGTGGCGGCCATCGACTGGCTGCGTTTCCCCGGCGGCAGCACAAACACAGTCAGCCACCGCTACGGCGGAAACGGCATCATGAAGGCCCTGAAGGCCCAGGCCGAGGACAAGGGCTACCACTGGATCGACTGGAACGTCTGCGCCGAGGACGCCACCGCCAGCCACCCGGATGCCGCGCAGATTTTGCGCAACATTCGCCGCGATGCCGATGGTCAGGACACCTGTGTCGTCCTGCTGCATGATACAAAAGCAACAGGTCAGACCGTCAAGGCCCTGCCCGATATGATCGCCTATTTCCGGGAGCAGGGCTACAATTTTTGTACGGTTGCACAGATGGATGCCTTGCAATGTGAAACAAAATAGGGTATAATGTACAAGAATCGAAAAACGGTGGGAGGCGGAACGATGCGCAAAACGGAAAGCCAGAAGATAGCCCTCTGCGGTATGCTGGGGGCCCTTTCAGTGGTGCTTTTGCTGCTGGGCAGTGTACTGCAGATCGGCACCTATGCCGCGCCGATGCTGGCGGCGTTCCTGCTCATCCCGGTGCTCGAGGAATACGGCACGCGCTACGCGCTGACCCTCTACGTCTGCGTGGCAATTCTGGCCGTGCTCTTTGTGCCGGAGACCGAACTGGCGCTGTTTTACGTGCTGGTCATGGGGTATTACCCCGTGCTGCGCGTCAAGCTGAACGGCGTAAAAAGCACGCTCCTGCGCTGGGTGCTGAAGTTCGCGGTGTTCAACGCGGGCACGGTGCTGGTGTATCTTTTGCTGTTTGCGCTGCTCGGGCCCGCCGTGCTGGACGAGCTGCTGGCCGACGGCGTCGGGATGCTGGCAGCACTGCTGGCCGCGGGCAACCTGTCGTTCTGGCTGTGTGACCGCGCACTGGCGGCACTGACGCGGTATTACCACGTCATACTCAAGCCAAAACTGAAAAAGAAGTTTTAATTCGGGGAGGAAAACAACATGTGGTACGATGATGCAGTAGTTTATCAGATCTACCCGCTGGGGCTTTGCGGCGCACCGCTGCAAAACGACGGCGACCAGGCACAGGCGGGCGAGCACCGCATTCTGCGGGTGCTGGACTGGGTGGAGCACATCAAGCGCCTGGGCGCGACCTGCGTGCTGTTCAATCCGCTGTTTGAGAGCGACGCCCACGGCTATGACACCCGCGACTACAATAAGGTGGACTGCCGCTTGGGCACAAACGACGACCTCAGGCAGGTCTGCGCGGCGCTGCACGCGGCGGGCATAAAAATCCTGTTTGACGGCGTGTTCAACCATGTGGGCCGTGGCTTCTGGGCGTTCAAGGACGTGCAGGAGAAGCGCTGGGACAGCCCGTACAAGGACTGGTTCCACATCAGCTTTGACGGCAACACCAACTACAACGACGGCTTCTGGTATGAAGCGTGGGAGGGCTGCAACGAGCTGGTCAAGCTGAATCTGCAGAACCCGGCGGTGAAAAACTACCTGTTTGACGTTGTGCGCGGCTGGGTGCGGGACTACGACATCGACGGCCTGCGTTTGGATGTTGCCTACTGCCTCGACCTCGGCTTTCTGGCCGAGCTGCGCGGGCTGGCCGACAGCATCAAGCCGGAGTTCGCACTGGTGGGTGAGACGCTGCACGGCGACTACAACCGCTGGATGAACGACCACGCCTGCCACAGCGTAACGAACTACGAGTGCTACAAGGGCCTGTATTCGAGCTTCAACACGGGCAACATGCACGAGATCAGCTACAGCCTGAACCGTCAGTTCGGCTCCGAGCAGTGGTGCCTGTACACGGGCAAGCACCTGCTGAGCTTTGTAGATAACCACGATGTAACGCGCATTGCGACGATTTTGACGGACAAGGGCTGCCTACGCCCCATCTACGGTCTGCTGTTCGGTATGCCCGGTGTGCCGTCGGTCTACTACGGCAGTGAATGGGGCATGGAGGGCGACAAGCGCAACGGAGACCCGACGCTGCGCCCGGCGGTGGAGAAGCCCGAGGAGAACGACCTGACCGCCTGGATCGCGGCGCTGGCCCACGCCCACACGGGCAGCAAGGCGCTGTGCCGGGGCAGCTACCGCAATGTGCTGGTCCAGCCTAAGCAGCTGATTTTTGAGCGCTATGCCGACGGTGAGCGGGTGCTGGTGGCCATCAACGCGGACGGCAATCCGTATGATGCGCATTTTGACGCGGGCTGCGGCCGCGCGGTGGACCTCATCACAGGCGCCGACCACGACTTTGGCGGCGGCAGCACGCTGGAGCCGTACAGCTGCCACTTCTGGAAATGTGAGCGATAATACGATATAAAAAGGCGCCTGTCCGTGTGGGCAGGTGCCTTTTTGTGCTATGCTGTATGTTGTAGGGGGCAGCGTCCTCGACGCCCCGCAGGGCAGTATGCAGGGCGGCCTGCCCTCAGGCCGCCGCAGCGGGGGGAGGGTGCCCCGCCCTACAATGTATGGGTTAAAGGGGCAGCCCCTGTAAACCCTGCGGGCAGGGCATGCCCGGCCCCTACATGGCAGGCGCTATCACAGGTTCGTATATCCCATCAGCTTTTCATCCACGACGGCGGCGGTGTCGCGGCCCTCGCGCAGCGCCCAGACGACAAGGCTCTGGCCGCGGCGCATATCGCCGCAGGCAAACACCTTCGGGTCGGCAGTGGCGTACTTCACATCGGCCACGGTGCCGTGCTTCGTGCGCTCGACGCCGAACGCATCGGCCACATAGGGCTCGCAGCCCGTAAAGCCTGCCGCGATCAGCACAAGGTCGCAGTCCACGGTGAACTCCTCGCCGGTGGGCACCATCTGGCGGCGTCCGTCCACGACCTCGCTTTTCAGCTTGGCGATCAGTGCGCCGCAGACCTGCCCGGCCTCGTTCTTGTAGAACTCTTTGACCGTTGTCTGGTAGACGCGGGGGTCAAAGCCGAATTTGGCAATGGCCTCCTGCTGGCCGTAGTCGGTTTTCAGCACGCGGGGCCACTCGGGCCAGTCGTTGCCGGGGGCACGGGCCGCGGGCGGGCAGGGCATCATTTCCAGCTGCATGACGCTTTCGCAGCCCTGGCGGATGGCCGTGCCGACGCAGTCGTTGCCGGTGTCGCCGCCGCCGATGACCAGCACCCGCTTGCCCGCAGCGGAAACGGCCTTGCCGTCCGCAAAGTTGGAATCCAGCAGACTGCGGGTCACGCTGGTCAGGTAATCCACCGCAAAGAAGATGCCCTGCGCGTCGCGGCCCGGGGCCTGGATGTCGCGGGCCTGCTTCGCGCCGCAGCACAGCACCACGGCGTCATAGCGGGCCTTCAGCTCCTCGGCGCTGACCGTATTGCCGACGTCGGCGTTAAAAACAAACTCAATGCCCTCGTCCTGCAAAATTTTCACGCGGCGGTCAATGACCCACTTTTCCAGCTTCATGTTGGGGATGCCGTACATCAGCAGGCCGCCCGCGCGGTCCTCGCGCTCATAGATGGTCACGCGATGGCCGCGCTTGTTGAGCAGGTCGGCCGCGGACAGGCCCGCGGGACCCGCGCCGATGACCGCCACGGTCTTGCCCGTGCGGGCCGGGGGAGGCACGGCATGAATGGCGCCGCTCTCGTAACCGTATTCCACGATGGCGCGCTCGTTTTCCTTGACCGTGACTGGGTCACCCGTGACGTTGCCGCAGGTGCAGGCCGCCTCGCACAGGGCGGGGCAGACCCGGCTCGTGAACTCCGGGAAACGATTGGTGGCCCGCAGACGGCGGAGTGCCAGCTCCCACTTGCCCTGATACACGAGGTCGTTCCACTCCGGGATGAGGTTGTTCAGGGGGCAGCCGGAGGCCATGCCGCCGATCATCATGCCTGCCTGACAGAAGGGGACGCCGCAGTCCATGCAGCGTGCCGCCTGCGTCTGCTGCTCCTCCCGGGAGAGCCAGATGTGAAATTCGTTGAAATTCTCGATGCGCTCCAGCGGCGGAACATCCGTGCTGGTCTTGCGCGCGTAATCCATAAAACCAGTGAGTTTTGCCATGATGTTCCCCTCCTTACTTCTTCTTCTGCACGGCGTAGAATGCTTCGATCTGCGCCTGCTCGCCGTCCAGACCGCGCTCTTCCATCGAGGCGATCACCCGGAGCATCCGGTCATAATCGTAGGGGAGAACTTTCTTGAACTTGGGCAGGAACTCGCTGAAGTTGTCCAGGATCTCCTTGCCGCGGGGGGAGCCGGTGGCTTCCACATGCTCACGGATGAGCTCCTTCAGGGCAGCAACATCGTACTTGTGCTCCACAGGCTCCAGGCTGACGGTCTCCTTGTTGACCCGCTGGTAGAAATCCCAGTTTTCATCCAGCACATAGGCGATGCCGCCGGTCATGCCGGCCGCGAAGTTCTTGCCGGTCTGGCCCAGGACCACGACAGTGCCGCCGGTCATGTACTCACAGCCGTGGTCACCCACGCCTTCCACCACGGCTTCGGCGCCGGACAGACGCACGGCAAAACGTTCGCCCACGACCCCGTTGAAATACGCTTCGCCGCTCGTGGCCCCGTAAAGCGTCGTATTGCCGGCGATGATGTTTTCACTCTGAACGCCGTGGAAATCCGCCGGCGCCCGCACAATGATCCGTGCACCCGACAAGCCTTTGCCGACGTAATCATTGGCTTCACCCACCAAATCGAGCGTCATCCCGTGCGCGGCAAAGGCACCGAACGACTGACCGGCCGTTCCGTGGAATTCCAAGTGCAGGGTATCGTCGGGCAATCCCGGCGCCCCGAACTACCGCGGCGGAAATCTGCGTTCCCACCGTTCGGTTGACGTTGCGGATCGGCAGCACCAGCGCCTGTCGTTCGCTGTGCTCCAACGCGGCCGTCAGCTGCGGCAGAAGCGAAGCGTCGAGCGCTTTTTCCAACTGATGATCCTGTCGACTGCTGTGGCGGCCGGCAGCGTTTTCCTCGGTCGGGCGATACAACACTCGGGA
>OMDA01000631.1_pt1 | contig 17366 bp, 15 predicted proteins | sample 1645141 | NCBI WGS metagenome assembly OMDA01 (sample SAMEA103958151, study PRJEB25191) | human gut metagenome | reverse complement strand
AGAGCGCTCGCCGTCATGGTTTGAGCACAGATGCCAGCTACCGTTTTGAGCGTGGTGTAGATCCAAACGGACAGATTTATGCATTGAAGCAGGCAGCCATCCTCTGCAAGCAGTTGGCTGGCGGTAAGATTTCCATGCAGATCAAGGATGTATATCCAGAGCCAATGCAGGATTTCCCTGTTCGCCTGAACTATGAGTATGCGCATCGCCTCATCGGTAAGGAGATTGGTGCTGAAACCATCAAGAACATTGCTACATCTCTCGAGATGAAGATTGTGAAGGAGGATGCTGAGGGTATCGACCTCCTGGTTCCTGCTTATCGTGTAGATGTTCAGCGTCCTTGCGACGTGGTAGAGGATATTCTCCGTATCTACGGATATAATAATGTGGAGATTCCAACCCAGTTGAAGAGCTCCCTGACTGTTCAGGGCGATGAGGACAAGGCTTATCACAGCCAGAATCTCGTGGCAGAGCAGTTGGTAGGCGAGGGCTTCATGGAGATTCTCAACAACTCTCTGAGCAAGGCTAGCTACTATACCGACTTCGACCTCAACAAGTATCCTGAGGAGACAACCGTGAAGGTGATGAACCCATTGAGTGCTGATCTCGGTGTGATGCGCCAGACGATGCTGTTCGGTGGTTTGGAGAGTGTGGTTCGCAACATCAACCATAAGAGCCAGAACCTGAAGTTCTTCGAGGTGGGTAACACCTATATATATAATAAGGAGAAGTGGAGCGAAGAGAGTCCTATCAAGGCTTACTCTCAGGAGGCTCACATGTCACTCTTCATCACCGGTAAGCGCGTAGAGGGCAGTTGGGCTCATGCTGATGAGCAGAGCAACATCTACGAGCTGAAGGCTGTGGTAGAGAATGTTCTCCGCCGTGTGGGTATGCCACAGAACAACGTGGTTATCAAGCACAGCGACAATAACATCTTCTCTAAGGGCGTAAATTACGAGACCCGTGCCGGAAAGGTATTGGTAGAACTGGGTATCCTGAGCCTGAAGTTGAAGAAGGCATTCGATATTGAACAGGATGTATACTATGCTGATATCCACTGGGATAACCTGATGAAGGCAGTGAAGAAGGTGAACCTTACTTACACTGACATCTGCAAGTATCCTTCAGTGAGCCGCGACCTTGCATTGCTCGTAGACAAGAATATAGAGTTCGCTCAGATAGAGCAGATTGCCCACCAGACAGAGAAGAAACTCCTGAAGAGCGTTGTTCTCTTTGATGTTTACGAGGGTGAGCATTTGCCAGAGGGCAAGAAGAGTTATGCCGTTAACTTCATCCTGCAGGATGAGGAGAAGACTCTGAATGACAAGCAGATAGATGCTATCATGAAGAAGCTCATAGCCAACCTTACAGGCAAGCTCAATGCAGAATTGAGATAATGCAGAAGGTGCTCAGTGCAGAATTAAGATAATATTATAAACAAACGATAAACATTTAAAATTTTATTCCAATGGGAAGAGCATTTGAATATCGTAAAGCTACAAAGCTGAAAAGATGGGGCCACATGGCCAAGACATTTACTAAGTTGGGTAAGCAGATTGCTATTGCAGTAAAGGCAGGCGGTCCAGAGCCAGAGAACAACCCAACATTGCGTGCTATCATCGCTAACTGTAAGCGTGAGAACATGCCTAAGGATAACATCGCTCGTGCCATCAAGAACGCTTGTGGCAAGGATACCAGCGATTATAAGGAAGTAACATACGAGGGATATGGCCCTCACGGAGTGGCTGTCTTCGTTGATACTTTGACAGACAACACTACACGTACTGTTGCTGACGTTCGTTCTATCTTCAACAAATTCAGCGGAAACTTGGGTACAACGGGTTCTCTGTCTTTCCTCTTCGACCACAAGGCTGTGTTCACATTCAAGAAGAAGGAAGGACTGGATATGGATGAGATGATTCTCGACCTGATCGACTACGGCGTAGAAGATGAGTTTGATGAGGATGAGGAGAACAACGAAATCACTATCTACGGTGCTCCTACAAGCTTCGGCGAGATTCAGAAGCATCTGGAGGCTGAGGGTTTCGAAGTAACTGGTGCTGAGTTCACTTACATCCCTAATAATTTGAAGGATGTAACTCCTGAGGAGCGCGAAACTATCGACAAGATGGTTGAGAAGTTGGAAGAGTTTGACGATGTACAGACTGTATATACCAACATGAAGCCAGAAATTCCTGCAGACGCAGAATAAGCATTATGTTGCAGCAAGACAAACAGGATAAGTTGCAGAAGGTAACTTATCAGACTCATGGCACCTGCTCAAAATACATCTGCATCAGTATAGATGAAGATGGAAATGTGCAGGATGCCCAGTTCATCGGAGGCTGCGATGGCAATACCAAGGGCGTTTGTGCTTTGATTAAAGGCATGAAGGCAAAGGAGGTCATCGCCCGACTGAAGGGTATCACTTGTGGCAATAAGCCTACAAGCTGTCCAGACCAGTTGGCGACAGCTTTGCAGGAAATGGGATATTAATAGTGTTTTAGGCATTGAGTATATTTTAGGCACGGATTACACGGATTACACGGATTTTCTGTACGCTTTTTCTATAGCGTCATAAATCCGTGTAATCCGTGCCTTTTTACTACTTGTAATCCGTGCCTTTTCTAATACTTGAAGGTATCATCCAGCAACACCTCTTTCGGGTTCTTAGCCGAATGATATACGAAACGGAAGGTGAAATGCTCTTCCTTATATTTCTTCAGACCAGGGTTGTTGTCCAGGGCTTCCTTCTGAATCTTATGGAGTTTATCCTTGTTGGCATCAATCGCCTTCTTGTTATCTGCCTTGTTTCTCAAAGAGATATAGTACGTATATATCTTCTTGGTTTTATCAAATGCAGCACTGTCAGTCCTGGCGTCGTTGACGTATGGAGTAGGACAGTATTTTTCAGTATACTCCTTGGCTTCACGAGCCGCTTTGTCCTCCAGACTTTCTGTACAAGAAACGAGCAAAGAAGCAAAAATACCGATGTAAATCAACTTTTTCTTCATGATTTTTCTATATTTTACCTAAAAATCTCTATTATTTTCAATATTTTGTGCAAAGATACGAAAAAAAATACTATCTTTGCACTCTAAAGAGAGAAAATTATATGGAGAATATAAATAAAATAAGAAATTTCTGCATTATTGCACATATAGACCATGGTAAAAGTACCTTGGCAGACCGACTTCTTGAGAAGACTCAGACCATCAAGATTACTGAAGGACAGATGCTTGACGATATGGATTTGGAAAGAGAACGTGGTATCACGATCAAGAGTCACGCTATCCAAATGGAATATAAGGCAAAGGATGGACAGACCTATATTCTGAATCTTATCGATACTCCGGGACATGTTGACTTCTCATACGAAGTTTCCCGTTCCATCGCTGCTTGCGAGGGAGCACTGCTGGTTGTTGACGCAACTCAAGGCGTTCAGGCACAGACCATTTCAAACCTCTATATGGCTATCGAACACGACCTGGAGATTATTCCGGTAATCAATAAGATAGATATGCCTTCAGCTATGCCTGAAGAGGTAGAAGATGAAATTGTAGACCTGATCGGTTGTAAGCATGAAGATATTCTCCGTGCTTCAGGTAAGACCGGTGAGGGTGTAGAAGATATACTGGAAGCTGTTGTTAATCGTGTTCCTGCTCCGGGTGGAGACGAGAAGGCACCGCTTCAGGCTTTGATTTTCGACTCTGTATTCAACTCTTTCCGCGGTATCATCGCCTATTTCAAGATAGAGAATGGCGTGATCCGTAAGGGAGATAAGGTGAAGTTCTTCAATACCGGCATGGAATATGATGCTGATGAAATCGGTGTATTGAAGATGGATATGATTCCACGCCAGGAATTGGGTACCGGTGAGGTAGGTTATATCATCTCGGGTATCAAGAATGCTACCGAGGTAAAGGTGGGTGATACCATTACTCATATCGCCCGTCCTTGCGACAAGGCGATTGCGGGTTTCCAGGAAGTGAAACCTATGGTCTTTGCCGGTGTTTATCCTATCGATCCTAGCGATTACGAGAATCTGCGAGCATCGCTCGAAAAACTGCAGCTCAATGATGCTTCATTGACTTTCTCGCCAGAGAGTTCTGTGGCTTTGGGCTTCGGTTTCCGTTGCGGATTCCTCGGATTGCTCCACATGGAAATCGTACAGGAGAGACTGGACCGTGAGTTTAATATGGATGTCATCACTACCGTACCTAACGTATCTTATATGGTATACGACAAGCAGGGTGGTGTGAAAGAGGTTCACAATCCTTCCGGATTGCCAGACCCAACGCTGATAGACCATATTGAGGAACCATATATCCGGGCAACCATCATTACGGCTACCAATTATATTGGACCAATCATGAAACTCTGTCTGGATAAACGAGGCGAACTCATCAATCAGGAATATGTGAGTGGAAACCGTGTAGAGCTCCACTTCATGTTGCCATTGGGAGAAATCGTCATCGACTTCTATGACAAGCTGAAGAGTATCTCCAAGGGATATGCTTCGTTCGACTATCATATCGATTCATTCCGTCATTCCGACCTGGTGAAGCTCGATATCCTGTTGAATGGAGAGCCTGTAGATGCATTGAGTACTTTGACTCACCGCGATAACTCTGTGAGCTTCGGCCGCAGAATGTGCGAGAAGTTGAAGGACCTCATACCTCGTCAGCAGTTCGATATTGCTATCCAGGCAGCTATCGGTGCCAAGATTGTGGCACGTGAGACTGTTAAGCAGGTGCGCAAGGATGTTACAGCCAAATGTTATGGTGGTGACGTGAGCCGTAAGCGCAAGTTGCTTGAGAAGCAGAAGAAGGGTAAGAAGCGCATGAAGCAGATTGGTAATGTGGAAGTTCCACAGAAAGCTTTCCTGGCTGTGCTCAAACTCGACTAATTAATATAAGTATAAAGGAAAAGGAGGTTAAGTATTATGGCAGACTTTAAAGTAATTACCCCTAAGCGTGATATTGCGCGCGAACTGGCGCGTAAATATAGTACGATGACTCATGATGAACTCGATGTGGTGGAAGATATCCTTGAGCCTATCAAGTATGGCAAGGGCGAGATGATCTTGCCTGAAGGTGAACAGTGCATGGGGATCTCGTACATCGAGAAGGGATTGGTGCGCCAATTTTACTTTAAGAATGGCAAGGAGGTGACCGAACATCTGGGTGTGGATCATTCCATCTTTATGTGCATTGAGAGCCTCTTTAAGGAAGAGCCTACACGCTTGCAGGTAGAAGCTTTGGAGCCTACTCTGGTGTATATGCTACCGAAGAAGAAGCTGGAGGCGGCTGCTATGCGTAATGTTAATATCCAGATGCTTTATCGTAAAATACTGGAAGAGAGTTTGATTCAGTCTCAGATTCATGCCGATCTGATGCGATTTGAGTCGGCACCTAATAAATATAAGCGCCTGTGCGAAATGAACCCACAGGTGGTTCTGCGTGCTCCGCTCACCTATATCGCAAGTTATCTGCAGATGACTCCGGAAACGCTGTCCAGAATCCGCTCGAATACTATATTATAATTTATAAAAAATGGTGTGACTTCAAAACCGAAGTCACACCATTTTTTTATTTCATAATACAGGTTCGCGAGTCCGTAAGGCGGAACAGGAGAAACGTCTAGCGGATTTGCGAGCCTGTCACCCTCTTACTTTACTCTGCCGTATAGAGGAATCGCTTGATGCTCTTCTTAGGAGTCTTTTCAAACTCATCTTCATGTATACGTATTTCTGATACTTTGCTGTAAGCAGGAATCATGGTGTTGAGCTCCTGGAGGTTCTGCTCCATGACATCTGCCAGTTCGCTGGTACCGAGATTCAGGGTCTGAGCTTCATCATAGTCTGGGTGAACCAGAGCAATGAGCTTGTCGCCCTTCTGTACAACCACGCTTTCCGCTACCAGGGCCAAAGAGTTGAGCTTATCCTCAATCTCCTCAGGGTAGATATTCTGACCGTTTGCGCCGAGCAGCATGTTCTTGCTACGACCTTTGATGAAGACGTTGCCGTCACCATCCATGGTTCCGAGATCGCCTGTATGATACCATCCGTTCTCGTCAATGGTCTGCTTGGTAGCTTCCTCATTCTTATAGTAACCCAACATTACGTTAGGACCCTTGGCAAGGATTTCGCCTGGTACATTCTCAGGATCAGGACTATCGATGCGGACCATCATGTGGAGGGCAGCCTTACCGCAAGAGCCCGGTACGAAGTTTTTGTAATCCTCGTAGCAGATGATAGGGGCACATTCTGTTGCGCCATATCCCACGGTATATTTGAAACCTACGCTATGGAGGAAACTTTCCACTTCCTGGTTAAAGGCTGCACCACCGATAATCACCTCGTAGAAGTTGCCACCGAAGGCATTGGATACCTGGTCGCATATCTTCTCCTTCACCTTCTTGCTGATCACAGGCATGTGGAGCAGCATACGCATGCGGTTGTTCTGGATCTTAGGGAATACCTTCTTGCGGATAATCTTCTCGATAACCAGAGGTACAGATATAATGACGGCTGGCTTAATGCGGCCGAATGCCTCGGCAATGATGGCTGGACTAGGGATGCGGGTGAGATAGAAGATGTGGCAGCCCTTGATGAATTCGAAGATAAATTCAAACGCCATGCCGTACATGTGGGCCATCGGCAGGATACTGATGATAGAATCTCCCGGCTTGATCTTCTTACCCAGTACGTCCTCAGCAAAATCTGCATTGCCCCAGAGTGCACGGTATGGAACCATTACTCCCTTGGAGAAACCGGTAGTTCCGCTGGTATAGTTGATCATAGCCAACTCATCCGGATTCTGTTCCATATAGTAGTTGACATGGTTTTTGCGGAAGTACTTGGGATACTTGATACCGAACATCTCGTTGAGGTGTTCGCGCGCATAAGTCAACTTGTCGGTACGTGAAACGACAAGTGAATAATCCGGTATATAGATGATGCCTTCAAGACCTGGCATCTTCGTTGCATCAATCTGTGTAGCTACAACATCACCCACAAAGAGCAGTTTGGCATCGCTGTGGTTTACGATGTTGTGAATCTGGTCTGGCATGAATTCATGCAGGATAGGTACGGCAATGGCACCATAGGTAAGGGTAGCAAGGAATGCTACAGCCCAGTTTGCGCTATTTCGACCGCAAAGTGCTATCTTGTCGCCCTTTACTACACCAGAGTTCTCAAACATGATGTGTAGCTTCTCAATTTTGCGTGCTACATCATGGTACTGCAAGGTTGCTCCCTTGTAGTCTGTCAGAGCATCCATATCCCAATGGTCTACGATGCTCTTTTGGATTAGTGCGTTAAAACTTGGAATCTCCATATTCTTGTTATTTAACGATTTGCTTTTTTATATTTTTCTCGTACTGAAGTCCGTTTGCTGATGATAGGCCTTATCTGCTGATGGTCTGTCAGCAGATAGGGCCTGTCTCTAGATTGCGTTCTGATAGAGGTAACGCTTGATAGACTTCTTGGCTGTCTTTTCAAATTCCTGATTATGAAGTTTGATGCGTGACACCTTTGCGAAGCTAGGTATCTGCATGTTCAGTTCCTTGCGGTTCTGCTCCATGATGTTCTCCAGGTCTTCGTCTGTAAAGCCGAGGTTATTAACTTCTTCCATATCCGGATGAACCAGAGCTACCAGCTTGTCATCGCTCTGTATTACGATGCTCTCGTTGACCATAGCCATGGAGTTGAGCTTGTCCTCAATCTCTTCCGGATAGATGTTCTGTCCGTTAGGTCCCAGCAGCATGTTCTTTCTTCTGCCTCTTATGAAGATATGTCCGTCGGCGTCCATCGTTGCCAGGTCGCCTGTATGGAACCATCCGTCTTTATCTATTACGGCATCTGTTGCCTCCTGGTTCTTGTAATAGCCCTTCATCACATTGATGCCGCGGCAAACCAGTTCACCGGCTACGTTCTCCGGGTCATCGCTCAAAACCTTTACCTCCATGTGCTTCACGGCAACACCACAGCTTCCTGCCACATAGTTGTCCTGATGGGCAAAGGTGATAAGTGGAGCCGTCTCAGTGGTACCATATCCCATTGCGATAGGGAAACCTACGCTGATGAAGAAGTTCTCTATCTCCTTGTTGAGCGGAGCACCACCCACAACAACCTCGTAAGGACGTTCGCCAAACTTTCTCAATACAAACTCGCGAACCTTCTCCTTGATGCGCTTATTGATGACAGGCATGTTCATCAGCAGTCGTGCACGGTTGGTTTGGATATATGGGAATACTTCCTTTCTTACAATCTTGTCTACTACTAGCGGCACCGCATAGAGGATGTCTGGCTTGATTTCTGACAACGCCTCTGAGATGAGCGTTGGGCTCGGCAGACGGGTAAGGAAGAAGATATGGTTACCCAATACTATATTGAAGAGAAATTCTGTCATGAGTCCATACATGTGAGCCATCGGAAGGGTAGAAAGGATGTTGCAGTTCTTACCTATATTTGGTTTCACTGAATCAATGAGGTAGTCAAGATTACCCCAAAGTGCTCTGTATGGGAGCATCACACCTTTTGAGAAACCGGTAGTTCCACTGGTATAGTTGATCATCGCCAGTTCTTCAGGATCGTCTACGTGATACTTCACGTGTTCTGGTCTGAAATACTTAGGATATCTGTGTCCGAACATTGCATTGAGGTTCTCGCGCGCATAAGTCAGTTTCTCAGAGCGCGAGATGACAAGCGAATTGTCCGGAAGATAGATGATTCCTTCCAGCGAAGGCATCTCCTCTGGTGTTATCTCTGTAGCTACCACGTCACCAACGAACAGAAGTTTGCTTTCGCTGTGGTTCACGATGTTGTGAATCTGCTCAGGCTTAAATTCGTTCTGTATAGGTACGACAATGGCTCCGTAAGTAATAATGGCCAGGAAGGCTACTGCCCACTGGCTACTATTTCTTCCGCAGACGGCAATCTTGTCGCCCTTCTTTACATCGCTGTTTTCGAACAGGATGTGTAGCTTCTCAATCTTTCTGGCAATATCGTGATATTGGAGGGTTGCGCCCTTGTAATCGGTGAGCGCATCCAGATTCCAATTCTTGATAATGCTGTTCTCAATATACGAGTTAAAACTTGGTATTGAATTCATTGCACAATTTACAAAATTTTGTGCAAAGATAATGAAAATAGTGCACACTGCAAAATAAAATGTGCACTATTTTCAAAAACTATATAAAATAATTAGTTTTTTTCCTTTTTAGTCTACATATTGTGGTGTTATAGACTGTATTTTACTCATATCTCATTGATTTGGCTGGATGGATATGAGAAATCAGGTAGCTTGGTGCTACGAGCATGAAGATACTTATCAGCAGCGTAGCAATGTTCAGGGCTATGATGGCAAGCCAGTTGAATTCTACCGGAACGGTACTTACATAATAGGTCTGTGCATCGAGTTTGATGATGCCTGTAAAGTACTGGAGGGTAAGAATGCCGAGGGCGATGGCGTTGCCCAGAAGCATACCCTTGCCGATGATGAAGACGGCAAACCACAGGAAGGTGTGGCGGATGGTCTTGTTGCGGGCACCCAATGCCTTCATAACGCCTATCATGGAGGTGCGTTCCAGAATGATGATGAGCAGACCGCTGATCATGGTGACGCCGGCTACTATCAGCATCAGACCGAGAATAATCCAGACATTCAAATCCATCAGGCTCAGCCATTGGAAGATGTTTGGATTCAGGTCCTTGATGGTAGAACTGCTATAGGTTTCTCCATAGTGATCTACCGTGCGGTTCACCTTATTAATAATATAATCTTCAGTCTCGTTGAGCTTGTTGAAGTCGTTTACTGTCAGTTCTGCACCGCTTGTCTGGTCTTCTTCCCATCCGTTCAGCTTCACGGCAGTATAGAGATCGGTGTATACCATTACCTCATCATACTTCTTCAGGTTGGTCTGATAGATACCCTTGATGGTGAAGCGGCGCATACGCACTCCGTTGTCATCAAAGAAGTAGGCAAAGATGCGTTCTCCCGTCTTCAGCTTCAGCTTACCAGCCATCAGCTGTGAGATGAGAATCTGGTTATGACTCGCTTTGTCATCAAACTTAGGGATGCTGCCTTCGATCATGTTCTGATGGATAAAGGTAGAATCAAAATCAGGCCCTACACCTTTGAACATGACGCCCAGGAAATCGCTGTCCGTCTTCAGGATTCCCTCTTTCATGGCAAATTTCTGCACATGTTTTACGCCAGGTATCTTTTTCAGTACGTTGACCATCGAGTCGTTCATAACCACCGGATACTGGTTTTGCTGCTGCAGCGTCATGAAGTCGGCCACCTGTATATGGCTTCCGAATCCTATTACCTTGTCACGTATGGTATGCTTGAATCCGAGCACTACGCATACCGACATAATCATAATGGCGAGTCCGATAGCAACACCTGCAGTGGCTATATGAATAGCAGGGCGAGAAACTTTACGTTTATCGCCCTGATCGCTATATAATCTCTTTGCTATAAATAGAGGAAAATTCATCTTTTGTAATGTTGAATGTTGAGTGTTGATAGTTGAATGTTGAGTGTTGAATGTTGAGTGTTGAATGTTGATAGTTAATTTAATCTTTGTGTCCGTTAGGCAACTCAACATTCAACACTCAACATTCAACATTGTTACAGTCCTTCGTCTTCCACTCTTCCCGGATAAGCCTCAAGTGCCTTACCCAGAACCACCAGAGCACGCTCCAGATCGTGTTTCTTCAAGACGTAAGCTACACGAACCTGATTGTGGCCGGCTCCAGGAGTCGTATAGAAACCGGAGGCTGGAGCCATCATGATGGTTTCGCCCTCATAGTTGAATTCCTCCAGACACCAGCGGCAGAACTTTTCAGAATCATCGATAGGCAGTTTGGCTACGGTATAGAAGGCTCCCATAGGAATAGGAGAGTATACGCCCGGAATACGGTTCAAGCCGTCTATCAGGCACTTACGGCGCTCTACATACTCATCGTATACATCGCGGTAGTACTCTTCAGGAGCATCCAGAGAAGCTTCGGCTACAATCTGACCAATCAGTGGAGGAGAGAGACGGGCCTGGCAGAACTTCATCACCGCCTTGCGGATTTCTGCATTCTTGGTGATGAGGGCACCCACACGGATACCGCACTCACTGTAACGCTTCGAAACAGAATCGATGAGAACCGTGTTCTGCTCGATGCCTTCCAGGTGCATCGCACTGATATAAGGACTGCCGGTATAGATATACTCACGGTAAACCTCATCAGAGAAGAGATAGAGGTCGTACTTCTTCACCAGGTCACGAATCTGATTCATCTCTCTGCGGGTATAGAGATAGCCCGTAGGATTGTTAGGGTTGCAGATCAGGATGGCACGGGTGCGCTCATTGATCAGCTCCTCAAACTTCTCTACCTTAGGCAGGGAGAAACCTTCTTCTATCGTTGTGGCGATGGTACGGATCTTGGCACCCGCCGAGATGGCAAACGCCATATAGTTAGCGTAAGCAGGTTCTGGTACGATAATCTCGTCGCCAGGGTTGAGGCAGCTCATGAAAGAGAAGAGTACAGCCTCAGAACCTCCCGATGTAATGATGATATCATCGGCAGTTACGTTGATGTTGAATTTCTTATAGTAATCTACAAGCTTCTCGCGATAGCTGAGATAGCCCTGACTTGGAGAATACTCCAAGACCGTGCGGTCTATATGCTTCAAGGCATCTAGGCCACATTGAGGAGTTGGAAGGTCAGGCTGACCGATGTTGAGGTGATATACCTTTACTCCACGTTTTTTTGCTGCGGCAGCCAGAGGAGCCAACTTTCTGATAGGTGACTCTGGCATTTCAAGACCGCGTACAGATATTTCTGGCATCTTAAAATATTGTTTCTTTCTATTAATTATCCGTGTCGAAAATTGAATTCTATGACCTTCTGGTCTTTTCAATTTACGCTATTCGGCTGCAAAGATAAGAAAATTAGATGAGAATTGAGAATAACTTTCGGTTAAATTTTATTTTTTGATTAAAAACTCTTTAAATATGTCGCTCTTTGCTTTCTTTTTTATAACTTTGCACTTAATTTCAAGAATTGTTATAAGATTATACGAATTAATTAAAATAAGTAAGAAGAAAAATATGAGAAGTAGAACAAGTACATGGTTTGAGACCAAAGTGAAATATCAGAAGACAATGGAGGATGGTTCAGAAAAGGTTGTTTCTGAAGCATACGTAGTAGATGCTTTGAGCTTTACCGAGGCTGAGAGCGCCATCATCGATGAGATGTCGGTTTATGTAAGCGGCGAGTTGAAGGTGAGCGGTATCGGTAAGGCTGGCTACGGCGAAATCTTCTTCAGCGATGTGGATGATGATGATAAGTGGTATAAGGCTAAACTCCAGTTCATCACGATTGATGAGAAGAGTGAGAAGGAGAAGCGCAGCAATGTTACCTATCTTGTTCAGGCTAAGTCTCTCGCCCGTGCCCTCCGTTATATTGATGAGGTGATGGGCAAGACCATGATAGATTATGATGTGGTTGGTTTGAACGAAACCAAACTGATGGATGTATTTGAGCACCATGCTCCTAACGAGAAGAAAGAGGAGAAGAATGATGTGCCTGAATACGAGGAGCAAAAATAATTGAACTATGTATGATGTAAAAGGAAATCTCCATGAGGTGCTGGGCAGCTTGCCTGCCGGCGTCCGTCTCGTTGCCATCAGCAAGTTCCATCCCAACGAGTATATCGAGGAGGCTTATGCTGAAGGACAGCGTATCTTCGGCGAGAGTCATGAGCAGGAACTCGCCAAGAAGGTGGCTTCGCTGCCTGAGGACATCGAGTGGCATTTCATCGGTCATCTGCAGACCAATAAGGTGAAGTATATCGCACCTTATATCTCGATGATTGAATCGGTAGACAGTCTGAAACTTCTCAAGGAGATTGAGAAGCAGGCTGCCAAGCACGATCGTGTGGTGAAGGTTCTTCTGGAACTTCATCTGGCTGAGGAAGATACCAAATCGGGTCTTTCTCTTGATGCTTGCCGCGAACTCCTGGAGGCAGGCGAATGGAGGGAGATGAAGCATGTGCAGATTTGTGGCATCATGATGATGGCATCTAATACAGACGATGAGCAGCAGATTGCTCAGGAGTTTGATGAGGCTGCCCGGTTCTTTGATGAGATAAAGGCCAGATATTTTGCTGATGATGATGCTTTCTGCGAGCGTAGCTGGGGTATGAGTCACGATTATCATATTGCCGTCAAGCACGGCAGCACGATGGTTCGTGTAGGTACCACCATCTTCGGTCCTAGAATATATTAAAATAATAAGAGGGTGTGTCATGTTTAATGACACACCCTCATTGTTTATATAGTTAGTATATTATCTTCTTTCCCTTGTTGGTAATGTAAATCTTGCCCTTTTGTGGAACGGAAACCTTTCTGCCTTCCAGATCAAAATAGACTGTCGGTCTGTCTTTACCGATGATGACCGAAGAGATTCCGGTAGGAGAGAAGTTCTTGAGATAATCGAAGGTAACCAGACCGGTTGCTTCATCCTTTGTGATGTTGTAGAGCGGATGACTCGTATCAACACTGTTGTTCAGGGTGATACTGGTCAGACTGTTCACCTCATACTCTGTAGCAGAGCCCGCCTTGTAGGTTGGAAACGGGTCGTTCAGAAGACTTGTTATAATATCAACATCGCTGACGCCCTTGTTATAGCTGTTGTATACCATTCCGTCTGCAGGAACAATCATGACCCTTGGCTTACCTGTCGTGTTGTTGGGATAATCCCCCATGTTAACCGAAGTCTTGTCATCGTAGTCGATGCGCCATACCAGCAATCCGTAACCAAAAGCCTCCTTGTACCATCCCTCGTTTCTGATATTCTGCAGCAGCAGGTATTCGCCCTGGCTGTTGGCTATAATCTTGTATGCATCCGATGCCTTGTCGTATGGTTCCAGCTTTATCTGCTTCGCCTCGGTATCAGAAAGGAGGGTAGGCTGTTTCCATCCTACGATGCTCTTCTCCCATGGTGAATAAGGGATAGGCTGGTAGCCGTTAGCCAGATAACTGCCCATATCCATAACGTCCCAATATTCAGGACTCTGGTTATGGTCTGTGATGCCGTTGGTAGGATAGATGTCTGGCAAACCGAGGGTATGCGAAAACTCATGACAGAAGAGACCGATACCATTGATGTAGTATTTGCCGTCTTGGGTATCTGCAGGCTTATTGTTCAGCTCGTTGTTGATGCCGAACCGGCATACTTTTTTTCCGTCATAGATTCCCAGTCCTCCTACGGTACCCGATTTCGGCCAGAGATAATCGCCTGAATTACCTACGATGCTTTCAGAATAGCCGGCATAGATTACATATACGAGGTCTACATATCCGTCGCCATCGCTGTCGTAATCGGCAAAGTTAACCTTCTTGTCTACCTGCTGGCAGGCTTCCTTAATCATCTGAGGATAGTTGGTGTCACTTCCGTTGGCACTACCTTCATTATTGCCATAATAAGCAGAATTCTTGCTTACCGTAACAGGACCCACTACGTCAAACTGTGGTATAAACTGGTTATCGCTCATGTCAGCGAAATACTGCTGTACGCTGCCGTAGTTCTGGCAGTATTTCTCGTTGGTGATAAACACTTCTTTATCAGCCTCAGACATAGATTCTCCCTTTTTTCCGTTGAGGTAATGGTTGAATGTAGCAACCGGATCCTTACTCTTGAACTTCACATCCTGAAACTGCACCAGGAGTACCAATGCCTTCGGACTTCCCTTATGAGGGAAATAGCTTGGTCTCACGGTTCCTATTTCTGATGCTCTTGTAAGATTCTCTGAAGAGAAAACACGGGCCTTTCGGGTGTTCAGCTCTTCAGCAGTTATCTTTTCGTATTTTCCGTCTTGGGTTTCCTGCAGGGGCGTACCGTCCAGCAGCATGTAGTAGTGGAAGGTTTCGTCGCCATGCAGGGTAGCACATGCTACGGTTCCATCAGCCAGCATAATCTTGGCGATGCCCGGTTTAGCCTTTACGGCATAGAGATTGGCGATGCCCAGGAAGGCGAGCGCCAGAGAGATGATTGTCTTCTTCATAAACAGTTAGGGTAGATGGGGATTATTTATAAAAGTATTGTCCTTTCTTCTGAGTTTGGTGACCAAACTCGATGGCGTGATGCGGACAATGGTGATAGCAGGTAAAGCAGGTGAGGCAATCCTTGTGATGCAGCCATTCCGGATATTCTCCATGACCGCCCTTGATATCGCCTACAGGACAGACGTTGGCACAGATGCCACACTTCACGCACTTGTCTTTCTCCACATGAAACCGCTTGTCGGTGATGAGCACCTTCTCAAAGAATCCGCCCACAACCTTGGTGAAGAACCAGGGGATAGGACCTTTTACCAGACGGTTCACGCCCTCTTTCCTGTCGAATATCTCTTCGCAGATAACCGCCAGTTCCTGTGCCGATTTCGATTTCTTACGAACTTCGCGCTCCTTCGAATCAACATCCATGAAAGGAAGTCCCACATAAGATTCCGGCATGATGAGCGAGTAGGAAGCAGAAACCTCCGTGATGCCCAATGCCTGAAGCGATGCATTCTGCGCAATCGTATCGTTGAGGTTTTCGGTGGTGAGTCCGATGCTGTCGCCTGCAGTACAGACGCAATAGGCGAAAGGATGTTTTCTGAACGTCTCCTTGTCTTCAGCATTAGCATCAGGAGTTTCTCTCTGTATCTTCATCTTCCTGATAAACTCCCTTACAAGGCGTGGAACCCTCCAGCCATGGACGGGGAAAACGAATCCGAGCCGTTCATCCTTTTTCAGAATAAACGGCTCGGCTATATTGTGGCTTGAATCATCCGCCCGCATATAAGGGGCGATAAGAATCAAGTCTTCGTGTGTAGCCGCTGCCAGTCTGGCTGCTGCCCACTTGGTATTTCCTGTTCCGGAGAAATAGAAAACCATGCTTACTTTTAAATATGTATTGAGCTAGATTATTTCTTTTCTGTCATAACACCTTCTATATAGAGACGTGACATTTCTACATTGCCGTTAGAACGGACGGTGATGCTCTTCTTGAAATGACCAGGGAACATGCCCTTGCCGTTATAGGTAACACTAATCTGTCCCTTCTCGCCTGGAGCGATAGGCTTCTTGGTGTAAGAAGGTATGGTACAGCCGCAGCTGGCAATAGCCTGGTTGATAATCAAAGGCTTGTTGCCCACATTGGTGAAGGTAAAGGTAGCCTTCTGTACCGGGTTTGACTCTTCGAACGAACCGAAGTTGTGTATCAGTTTGTCGAACTTAATCTCTGCCTGAGCAGATGCTGTAGCTACAAGAGCCACCAGCATAGTGAGTGTCAATATGATTCTTTTCATCTTCATATCCTTTCTTCTTTTTTATATTTTCTCTTTAATTTGTTTCTTATTTTTATATAATTCGATGCAAAAGTACATATAAAGTTTAGTATTACGTTACTTTTTTACATTATTTAACCGAACTTTCGCAAGTTTTGTCCCACACGCCCTGAAGGGGCAGAAGCTCCTAGCCCAGGGCATCGCCCTGGGTAATTACGGACGCAACCCTGTCGCCCTGAAAGGGCAAAAGCTTTAAAATACCGGGCAATAAACAAAGCTTTTGCCCTTTCTAATGCTTTCTGAAATAAAGGAGACAAAAAAATCCCCCAACCTTAATCACTTAAGATTGGGGGAGAGAGTAGAAAAAATAATAAAGTATGAACAATATCAACTGAATAGAGGGCTAAATGTGGAATTTGATTTCATTCAGCCAAGCCTGAACACTGAAGCAGGGACAGGACTTGTGGACGTTAGGGAGATCACGATGACCTAGGATCTCGGCTTCGGGATAGTCTACGCACAGACTCGTCAGGAGATTCTGGAGCGACTGCTTCTGAGCCTTCGTACGGGTATCTGCCGGATTGCCGTCTGCGTCGAGACCGCCTTCGTAACAGATGCCGATACTGTGTGCATTGAAATGGCGGGCGTGGGCGCCGATTTCTGACTCGGGACGTCCGGGGTAGATGACGCCGTCTTTCGTGATGTAATAGTGATAACCGATGCCACGGAAACCACGGGCTAAATGACAGGCTTCGAGCTTTTCGAAGGTGAAGTCCTGGGTGACGCGGGTGGCTGAACAGTGAATGACAATAAGTGATATTTTTCTTGTGTTTTTCATAGTGCTGAATCTTTAAAGGGTTGATACTACTGGCAGCTCTGCACACAAAAGGCAGAGGCTACGGCGGTGAGAACGGTAATGACGAAATTCAGAATTTTTTTGAGTGTTTCTCTTTTCATTTTCATTTGATTTAAGGTTAACTGAACTTTCGCATATCAGGAAGTTAAAGGAGTTAAGGAAGTTAAGGAGTT
>OMDA01000630.1_pt1 | contig 17370 bp, 15 predicted proteins | sample 1645141 | NCBI WGS metagenome assembly OMDA01 (sample SAMEA103958151, study PRJEB25191) | human gut metagenome | reverse complement strand
GACAATGCCCAGTTCCAGCCTGTATCCATCACCCGCAATGCCAGATGGATTCAGATAAACAAGGATGTGGAAACAGGAAAAGACCTCGCCGCAGTGGTGGCAGAGGAGACAGAGGCTGTGACGGCTGCCGGCGACAAGGTGGGCAGCGTGACTCTTAACCTCGCTGCCAACGGTGCATATACCGTGAGCAAGGCTATCTCTTCACCGGCTTCTGTCCAGATTCTCGGCGATGCCACGGCTCCTGCCACAATCGACGCCAGCGCTCTCACAGAACCTCTCGTGAAGATAGAAGGCGGCAGCCAGCCGGCTTTCAACCAGGACGGAACGGTGAACGCCAGCTACAAGGGCGTAGACATCGTGGCTGTAAAGAACGTAAAGATCAGTTCGCTCTCTACATCTCTGCTCAACGATGCACAGAAGTCTTACGTCGGTGAGGTAGTGGTAGAGAATGCCAATGTGGAACTCGTGGGCTCTGCCAACGTGTTCGATTTCAAGGGCTATCCTGCTTCTCTCAGCATCAGCAACTCCACTCTCTGGTCTAAAGCGGGACACACAGGACAGCTTATCAAGACCGCCGGCCGAGTGAGAGACCTCGACGGTGACCAGGTGGAATACAAGCAGGCTACTTCTATCACAAACTCCACTCTCTATCAGGTGGCTGTAGGCAAGCAGTTCAACAACTTCCAGGGCAAGGGACAGAAGTCTCTCGTTCTTACTCTCAAGAACTCCATCATTGCCAACTGCACACAGGACGGCAATGAGGTGCGCGGATGGCTCGGAGGACAGAACTCCAACAATCCTACCGTGGTTTATGAGAACAACACATATATCAATGCCGGCGCTGAGCAGACCGGCTGGACCGACGAGACAAAGCAGGGTTCTGACCAGACCGCCACATCACACAACACAGACCCAGGTTTCGCTGATGCGGCAAACGGTGACTTCACCGTGGCTGCCTCTTCGCAGCAGGCTAAATTCCAGATCGGCGACTCTCGCTGGCTCGTGGAATACGTGCCGGAGGACATCACTGCCGAGAAGGCTCTCCTGGCTGAGGAAATAGCTAAGGCTACCGCTCTGCTCGGTGATGCCGATGTGGAGAACAACGAGGATGCAAAGGCTCTCAAGGCTGCCATCGACGAGGCTCAGGGCGTTTACGATTCTGCCGAGACAAAGGCTGAGGTTAACGCTGCCATCGAGAAGCTGAAGGCTGCCGAGGAGGCATACGCCATGAGTGTGGCAAGAGCGGAACTGGCTGCCGAGATTCAGAAAGCCAATGCTCTGATAGAGGGCAAGGACACTGAGGCCGACGCTGATGCCAATGCTCTCAAGACTGCCATCGACAAGGCGCAGGGCGTTTGCGACAACGCTGACGCTACTCTCGAAGATGTGGAGAAGGCTCTCGAAGACCTTAAGGCTGCCGAGGAGACCTACAAGCTGACTCTCTCTATCAGTGGCGTTGATGCTGCCGCTGCCGACGATGCCGCATGGTATACTCTGCAGGGCGTTCGTGTGGCTGCTCCTCAGAAGGGCATCTTCATCCACAACGGCAAGAAGGTGGTTTTGAAATAACCCCCAAACGCATGAACTTATAAATTCCTCTCTATACAATATTGGGCTGCCATGTGATGGTGGCCCTTTATTTTCTCCTTTTCATTAGCCGTGTCGCTGCTATAGACAGGTAGGTTTCTTTTCCGTTGATATGCGTTTTTCTTCATAAAACTTTGCAGGTAGCCATAAAAATCTTACTTTTGTGGAAACTTAAAAAAGAACAGACTTTGAATATAATACAACATACCCAAACGATAATGCGCGGAATGTCGTCGTCAGCCCTCATTCTGCTCCTGGCGGTGGCCACTATTGCCGTCGTGTCTTCATGTGGCGGATCCCACCGCTATCCACAGGAACTCTCTGCCGTAGACTCCATCTGCAAGGACAGTGCCGAAGTGGCGATGTCGCGTCTGCAGACGCTGTCGGAAAAATACGACCAGCCCTCGGCAGATGCCTACGACCGCAATTATTATCTGCTGCTGAAGGTGAAGGCGGCAAACAATGCCTACCAGCCCCTGGCGGACAGCACGATATTCCATGTACTCGACTTCTTCAGGGGGACGGCGGAAAAGGACAAACTCTGCCAGTCGTATTATTACCTCGGCAAATACTACATAAAAAAGAACGATGCCCCTCAGGGTCTGGAGAATTTCCAGAAGGCACTCGACCTGACAGACGAGAACACGCCCCTGTATTTCCGCAGCTGTATATATAATCAGATGGGAAAACTTTTCGTGTATCAGGAAATGTATGATGAAGGTCTGAAAATGTATAGGCAGTCTTTTGTGTGTGATTCCATGCAGAAAGACACTATAAACATGGCTTACAGCTTGAAGGATATTGCTACGGTATATAGTTATAAGAAACAATATCACAAACAGTTGTCTACTATGAAGGATGCTTTTAGACTTGCTCAAAAGGTAGACAGTAAATTGCTCAATAATACTATAAATCAGTCGTTGACATTTGCATATTACAACGTTGATGACATGCAAAATGCGAAATGTTTTTTGTTTAAAACATTGAATGATGTGGAAACCGTAATAAAGTCATCAGCTTATGCCATTGCGATGGATATTTATGAAAAAGAAAAGAAGCCGGATTCTGTGTTCTTTTATAGTGCATTGCTAATGACTGATGGTGACATACATGCAAAACATGAAGCTGCAAAGAATCTGAGCAGGTTTTATGTAGACAATAATGACACACACAGGGCATTATTCTATTTGAAGGAAGGAATGACTCTTTCTGATTCTCTAAACAAGATCAATGCTGTCAATTCAGTTGCTAAAATGCATTTTGCATATAACTACAGTAATCGTGAGAAAGAGAATATTCAGCTTAAAGCCGAGGCAAAAGAGAACAAGATGATGATGGGCATTATCGTTCTTGGTGCCTTGCTGCTCGGAATGCTATATGCGTTCATGAATGAGAGAAACAAGAAGAAATACCTCAAATTGAAGCATCTCAACGAACAGCTTGACAAATTGCGCGAGGAAGCTACCAGAGAAAATAAGGCAAAGATAGAGGAGAAAACCAATGAACTGATAGCCTTGAAAACTGAAATAAGGCATCTCAACAAACAACAGAAAGAAGAGAAGCTAAGATATGAAGCTGAGATTAAAGAAATTCAAAGCGGCATCGAGAAAGCCATATCTATTTCTGAGAACAGTTCCAAACCGTCGGGGTGTGATATCGTGGAACTGTATACGATGATTCAGAAAAGAATTGGAGAAGAAAAGAATCTTACGCCAGTGGATTGGGAAACAATAGACTCTGTAGTGAACAAAGAGCATCCGTATTTCAAGACCAAGCTATATAAAATGCATGAGATGAAAGATTTTGAATATAAGATTTGTTTGCTCATCAAAATGGGATTCCAGAACTCTGAAATTTCTGTAATTTTGCATAGAAGTTACTCTGCAATAACACAGCAGAGGACGAATCTGTACACGAAATTCTTTAAGTCAAAAGGCAAGGCCAAAGATTTTGATAATTTCATAAGGTCCTTATAATCAATGCGTAACGTCTAAAACTAAATTCTTTCTAAATCCTGTTTTTTTGTAAAATAAAAAAACTAAACTTTTTCTAAATTCATTATTTAGCAAAACTGAGGCAGTTTGTTTAATTTTGCGATGAAGAATTGCAAAATAAATAGCTAATGGGAAAAGTAAACACTTTAATTGCCTCTTTATTTATTGCTTGCAGCTGCACAAACTTATATGCTATAGACATAAAAGATGTGCAGTTGACAGATGTACACCATCCAGGCAATGATGTCGGTCACCCCTGTGGCCATCCGTCCGTGTCTTACGACGATGATGAGATAACCATCAAGTCAGACTCCACCATATATGATGTTGGCGTGGTGGTAAAAGACCAGTATGGAAATGTGATGCACCAGTCCACCCAGACGGTCGGTTCAGAAGGTACTGTAATATATGTACCCGATACAGGCGGCGACAGCGAGAAGACAACGATTGACCTTTATTACGACAGAAAACATCTTAGCGGATATTTCAATAGCGGATATTTCAATTAGTCATCTGAAAGTCTTATATGTGAGGCTAATTAGAAATACTATAAACTCAAAAACAAGGAAAAACATGAAAAACAGAGGACTGCACATAAGAGAAGGACCGCTTTCATTATATACAGATGAGAAGCGTCAGCAAAGTATAATATGAAAAATATGTCTAATAATATAAGACCGTTAAGTCTTATTTAAAACTGATGAGAATATGAGAAAATATTTATTGTTATCATTTTGCTTGATTTGCAGCTGCATTTTAAATGCGGTTACAATTAAGACAGTCAAGGTCAATATAAATATGACCAACTTGTCATTTCCACGTGATGCTTATGGCCAAATACAGATTATCCCAGGAGGTGATACCTTTGTTTTTGACGAAGGTGAAAATATGCCATGTTTGCCATATTATCCGATAAGCGTATATATTCCGGGTGGCAATCAGTATGTAGATGCAGAGCTGAGATATAATCAGACGCTCGTTTTCAACAATTGCACTTTGGCTCCAGCACCAAAATCGGTAACGACATCACAGCTCCTGCAAGACGAACCAAGCCGTGTCTCACGTTTCGACAAGGATGTCTATCCTAAAAACAACATGCGATATGTAGGCAAAAGCCAGGTTGGCGAAGCGTGTATCCTTTACTTCAAAATCTGTCCTTTCACCTATGACAACAGAAGCAAAAGACTTTTCTTGCTTACCAATATCCAGTTGGACGTTCTGCTTGAAGATGTGATGGGAGTGACGTCTGAAGATTCTGACAATTCATATTCCGTTGATAATCCCATGATCAAAGACTTGGTGCTCAATCCGGAAGACATATACTTTGGCGGCCTCACAGTACCTGACGCTTCAAGGCCTTTGGATTATCTGATATTGACCAACAGGGAGTTGGCAGGAGCCTTTACCAAATTGGCAGAATGGAAAAAGCAGAAGGGTGTCTGGACTGAAATTATGACGATTGAAGATGTCGAACGTATATACGACGGTGATTCACCCCAAAAGAAAATAAAGCAATGTCTATTTGACATGTATTTGCATCGTGGTCTGAAATACGTACTCCTCGGTGGTGATGACACAATCATACCTGTAAGATACTGCAAAAGCAGGAGAAGGTTCAAAGATGGCACAGACATTCCCACAGACATGTATTACTCATGTTTCGGCCAACCGTTCGACTGGGATGCAAATGGGAATGGAATATACGGTGAGCCGTCAGACAGTATAGACATGCTGCCAAGTATCTATCTGTCGAGGGTTCCAGTCAGGACTTTTCCTGATGCGGAAAATTTCGCTGATAGAATCATGTCATATGAGAAGATGCCAACCCCGAGTGTTTGGAACAACAAGATGCTGATGTGTGGACACAAACTTGAGAATTACAAGAACGGACATTCCGATTCGGAATTGAAGGGAGATAAATTATACAATGACCATATTAAAGCCCTTTGGAACGGAGAACGGAAAAAGCTCTATGATACATACAATGATTTTGGATATGAAAGAGTATGGTGGGGGGCTATCCAGGAGCAACTCTCAACCGGATATGCATTCGCTGATTTTATAATGCACGGTGCACCATGGTGTTTTGCAATGGATAATGACGGCCATTATGACACAAATGACGCTGCGGGACTGACGAATCCAGGTTATACGATTATAACAACCAATGCATGCTCAACCAACGCTTTTGACGACAGTGTCCTTGGCGAAGAATTTCAAGACCCTTGCCTTAGTGAAAGCCTTATACGAAATGCAAACAGTGGAGTCATCGCATATCTTGGCTGCTCAAGGGAAGGGTGGTACTATAGAGGTTTGAACTGGGAAAAGACTCTCGGTCCTTCACTTCAATACGAATCGAGATTCTACAACAATCTTTTCTCTACACAGTATGAAGATAAGAACTGGGGCAAGATAGTAGCATTGTCAAAAGCAGAATTGATTGCAAATTGTGAAAGCGACAACGAACTCAGATGGGTACAATTCGGATTGAATCCAATAGGCGACCCAGAAATGCCTGTATATACGGATACACCAAAGACCTTTCCAAAGGCCAAAGTCAATATGGCTAAAGGCAAGATCAATATAGATACGGGCGTAGATAGTTGTACGGTCTGCATAATGAGCCGTTTGGACGGTGGTCAGTCATATTATAAAGTTCTGCATAATGTCAGAAATGCCAATCTCGATTATAATGTAGACTCCCTGTCTTTGTGTATTAGCAAGCAGAATTATGTTCCGAATCTTATCCAAGACGCTTGGAGCTATGGCTTGATTTCTGGTCCTCCAGTATCAGGTGGACTGATAATAGGCGCAGGAAAAGATGCAATTAACGGTGATTTGTCGATCAAATATAAAGTCGGTAAGAAAAGCAAAGGTGCCAAACTCGTTATTTCTTCTTACGATGGTGCAGAATCAAAGACATACGATGCACCTGTAGAAGAAAGTAAGCTTGATATCAGTTCAAGTGCTTTGAAAAAAGACATATTGACAATATCTTTGTTCGTGGATTCTAAGTTGGCGGACTCTATTTCTTTCAATAACAAATAATAAAGGAGATGATATTATGAAAAAGATTTTATTCTTGATTATTGCGCTGACATCATGTCTGTCGGTAAGCGCCCAGGATTACAAGAACATACTCACGGAGGGCAAAAGATGGAAAGTGCTGGTGCGACATTGGCCGCATGAAGATCTGTATCTGGACTTCAGAGTGTCTGGAGATACTATTGTCGATGGCAGAAACTGCAAAAGGATCACCAACGACCAGGGCAAAACACATACATTTGCGGCATACGAAGAAGACCGGAAACTGTATTATATGGACTCTGGCAAACCTTCGCTGCTGCTGGATATGGCAGTTAAGACCGGCGATGACGTCTTGGGCTATGGAGAAGGTGGAAACACCACCGTTGACGAAATCACAGTCAAAGGTGTGAATCGCAAGCGCATCATTATTGAAAGCCCTGGGAACGAGCCCGTTTGCTGGGTAGAGGGCATTGGCTCCAATATCGACACTTGGATTTACGGACCGGAAAAGGTTATCGGCATGACCAGTTACCTCATTGAATGCTACGACAATGACGAACTGATATTCTCACAGTCGGACTTCGGCGTGACGTTGGGCGTGAATGCTGCCACCCAAGACCGTAAGAAATTTGGAACGATGTATTCCATCAGCGGAATGAAACTGAAAGAAGCTCCAGCCAACGGCATGTATATCATGGACGGCAAGAAGGTGGCGAAATGAAATGACTAATCGGCGTAGCCACGCCGACATGACGAAATAAGTGAAAGACGGTTGCTCTGTGAATGATGTTCATGGGGCAACCGCCTGTTTTCTTTGGCAACTTAGGAAAGAACAGAATCGCTTCTAAACTGCCGCAATAAAACGGCAGTTCCTTCGTTATACGACAAAAAGCAAGATCAATGAAAAAAGTGAAGAACTATTATTCCTATATCCATGTATCCCTTTGTGCTGTAACAGTACTTTCAATGTCGTCATGCAGTGTTGTCAAGGAGACCGCCTTTGATGCCATAGCAGACACAATCATCGACCCCAAGACCGGGACCCATGTCTTTACGAGAGAGTATGACACAGAACCTTATCAAATCAATATGGGAGAAATTGTAAAGTCAAGGAAAGCACAGAAAAAGCAAAAGGAAAAGGAGCTTTTAGAGAATTACGATAAAATCCAAATCAGTAATTAGTATATTCTTTCAGAGCCCTGAATGGAGATTTTATGTTCCTGCCAGAAAGTATAGCAGCACAATCAGCACTAAATAAAAGCCAGACGAAATCCACTCTTCTGAAAATCAGAATCCAAGCAAGCCCTGATTACAGATTTTGGATAATATATATAGGTGATATATATCAAGAAACTGTTTTTTTTGCAAAACAGGGCTTACAAAATTGGAAGAACGGCGATATTTATAAAAAACTCAACAAAACGGCACCACATTAGAAATAAAATGACTACTTTTGCATAACATCTACGATGAACATACATTGAACACCGTACCTGCCTGACAAGACAAACTTATTTAAACACACTATAATCATGGATTTAGTACAATCAATCATCGAGCGCGCTAAAAGTAACAAGCAGCGCATCGTGCTCCCTGAAGCAACAGAGGAGCGTACACTTAGAGCAGCCGACAAAGTGTTGGCAGAGGGCGTGGCAAACATCATCCTCATCGGCAACCCTGCCGAGATCAACTCTCTGGCTGAGAAATGGGGCTTGAAGAACATCGACAAGGCTACCATCATCGACCCGGAGAACAACCCAAAGAGCGAGGAGTATGCCACTCTGCTGGCTGAGCTCCGCAAGAAGAAGGGCATGACAATCGAGCAGGCCCGTGAGCTCGTGAAAGACCCACTCTATCTGGGCTGCATGATCATCAAGACCGGTGATGCCGATGGACAGATCTCCGGTGCGCTGAGCACCACAGGCGAGACACTGCGCCCAGCATTGCAGATTATCAAGTGTGCTCCTGGCATCACATGCGTGAGCGGTGCGATGCTTCTCATCACCAAGGAGCCACAGTATGGCGAGAACGGTGTGCTCGTTGTAGGCGACGTTGCCGTTACCCCAATGCCAGACGCACAACAGTTGGCACAGATCGCAGTGTGCACAGCCCAGACAGCAAAGTCTGTTGCTGGTTTCGCTGAGCCACGCGTTGCAATGCTGAGCTTCTCTACAAAGGGCAGCGCGAAGCATGAGGTTGTAGACAAGGTGGTAGAGGCTACCAAGCTTGCCAAGGAGATGGATCCGGAACTGAAGATCGATGGTGAGCTCCAGGCTGACGCCGCTCTCGTTCCATCAGTAGGCGAGAAGAAGGCTCCAGGCAGCGAAATCGCTGGTAAGGCAAACGTGCTTGTATATCCATGCCTCGAGGTGGGCAACATCTCTTACAAGATGGTGCAGCGTCTTGGTGGCGCCGAGGCTATCGGCCCAGTGCTCCAGGGTATCGCACGCCCAGTGAACGACCTGAGCCGCGGCTGCTCGGTAGACGACATCTACAAGCTGGTGGCTATCACCGCTTGTCAGGCTATGGACGCTAAGAATTAATCAAAAGTCTCACTAAAAAACAAATATATCAAAATGAAGATTCTGGTTTTAAACTGTGGTAGCTCTTCTATCAAGTATGCTCTCTACGACATGGACACCAAGACTGTAATGACATCTGGTGGTGCGGAGCGTGTGGGACTCGACGGAGCTTTCGTGAAAGTGAAACTCGCCAACGGCGAGAAGAAGACGGTGATGCACGACATTCCAGAGCACACAGAGGGTGTAAAGTTCATCTTCAGCCTGCTCGTTGACCCTGAAATCGGCGTTATCAAGGATTTGAAGGAAATCGACGCTGTAGGCCATCGCACCGTTCACGGCGGCGAGAAGTTCAACAAGAGCGTTCGTCTCACCGAAGAGGTGCTGAAGGTATACGAGGAGTGCAACGACCTGGCTCCTCTGCACAACCCAGCCAACCTGAAGGGTATCCGCGCCGTTCAGGAACTGATGCCGGAAATGCCACAGGTAGGTGTGTTCGACACAGCATTCCATCAGACAATGCCTAAGGAGGCTTTCATGTATGCCCTTCCTTACGAACTGTATGAGAAGTATGGAATACGCCGCTACGGCTTCCACGGAACAAGCCACCGCTACGTGTCACAGCGCGTATGCGAGTTCCTCGGCGTAAAGGCTGAAGGAAAAAAGATTATCACATGCCATATCGGAAACGGTGCGAGCATCGCTGCCGTAAAGGACGGCAAGTGTGTTGACACCTCAATGGGTCTCACTCCACTGGAGGGACTTATCATGGGTACACGAAGCGGCGATGTTGACGGCGGTGCGCTGACATTCATCGAGAAGAAGCTCGGACTGGATGCCGACGGCCTGTCAGACCTGCTGAACAAGAAGAGCGGTATGCTCGGCATCACAGGCGTCTCTTCTGACATGCGTGAGATCGAGAAGGCTTTCGAGGAAGGCAACGAGCGTGCGAAACTCGCTTTCGACATGTATTTCTACCGCATCCGCAAGTATATCGGTGCATACGCAGCAGCTATGGACGGTTGCGACATCATCGTGTTCACAGCCGGCGTTGGCGAGAACCAGCCAAGTCTGCGTGAGGAAGTATGCAAGAAGCTGACTTACCTCGGAGTGGAAATCGACGTGGAGAAGAACAAGAACCTCCGCGGCAAAGAGGCCCTTATCTCTACTCCAGAGTCTAAGGTGGCAGTATGCGTCATCCCAACCGACGAGGAGCTGATGATCGCTTCAGACACAATGGCACTGCTCTAACGAGACAACCCACTGCAAAGACATCAATAATAGCAATAAAGGCTGCGAATCTCATCGCAGCCTTTATTGCTATTATTGATATTGATTGATATTGATACTGTATATCACATCTTGCTTTCTCCCTCTACATACTCCTCAAGGAAGATATGCTCCCCGTCGTATACCACATAGGAGAACTGCCATATCCAGTCGCCCAGAATCATCATGCGCACCTTGCGCGAGAGCATGAGGTCGAGTTCGATATGGCGATGACCATACACGAAATAGTCGATGTTGGGATGGGTCTTCATATACTCCTTGGTGTATCTTACGAGATATTCCTTGTCCTCGCCCATATATGGCGGCTCCTTGCCGTCGGCACGCTTCATGCGGCTTCTCCTCGCCCATTCAAGTCCGAACCACATTCCCCAACGCGGATGCAGCGAACTGAAGAGGTGCTGGCAGAAGCGGTTGTGGAACACCTTGCGTATGAATTTGAAGCGCGAGTCAGGGTCGCCCAGTCCGTCGCCATGAGCCAGATAGAACACCTTGCCGTAGATGTCCACCGTTTCCGGCTTCTTGTGCAGGATGACGCCACACTCCTCCTCCAGATATCCATACATCCAGATGTCGTGGTTGCCGGTGAAGTAATGCACCTCCACTCCCATGTCGGTAAGCTCCGAGAGTTTGCCGAGGAACCGTGTGTAGCCCTTCGGCACCACATATTTGTATTCATACCAGAAGTCGAACATGTCGCCGAGCAGATATATCACCGACGCCTTATGCTTTATGTCGTCGAGAAAGCGCACCAGACGGCGCTCGTGCATTCTGCTGTGGTCTATCGCCAGAGAGCCGAGGTGTGCGTCAGATAGGATGTATACGTTCTTCATAACTTGTGTTTTGAGTGTTATTGACATAGGGTGCAGCGTTTCCGCCGTGCGCGTGCCGTGCGCATGGCAATTCGGGAGGTCTGCGTCAGTCGATTCCCAGTTCGAGACGTGCCTCTTCGCTGAGCATGCTCTGGTCCCAGGCAGGCTCAAACACGAGGTTGACGTTAGCCGACTTCACTCCCTCAAGCGAGTCCACCTTCTGGCGCACGTCCTCCAGGATGAAGTCTGCCGCAGGGCATGACGGAGCGGTGAACGTCATGTCGATGTCCACATTGCCGTCATCTCCCACCTCAATCCTGTATATGAGTCCGAGGTCATAGATATTCACTGGTATTTCCGGGTCGTAGACGGTCTTCAACACGTCAACGATTCTTCCCTCTATCCTTGTCTTTTCTTCTTGTGTCATACTTAGATAATTAAATTAAATACAAAGATAGCGAAATAAATCAAAAATGAAGAATTAAGCTTGAAGAATATTTCCCGACAGCTAGAAATCATGGGCTTATGAGGCAGCGCACAAGCTATCTGTCGAGTTTTCCGTTCTCCATATAGCTGTAGTAGTCGCTGTCTGTAATCACGAGGTGGTCGAGCATGTATATCCTCATGGTCTCACAAGCCTTCTGCAGACGCTGCGTTATGCGGTCGTCGTCGCCGCTGGGCCGCGGATTGTTGCTCGGGTGGTTGTGGCATAGAGCCACTACGGTGGCATTGCAGAGCAGTGCCTCCCTCAACACTACCCTCACATCTACTGATGTCTCGCTTATCCCACCGCTCGAAATCCTGACGGTCTTTATGAGTTTGAAGTTCTGGTTGAGCAGGAGCACCCACGCCTGCTCCGTTGCGAGGTCCTGCATCTTGGGACGCATATACTCATATATCGCCTCTGCCGAATCCATACGCTGGCGCTCTTCCGCCTTCTCGCTCTGGCGGCGCTTGCCCAGTTCGCAGGCAGCAAGTATGGTGATGGCCTTGGCTGGTCCGAGTCCCTTGTATCTGGCGTCGGTAAGCTCGCTGATGCTCTTCTTGCCGAGGGTGTTGAGATTGTTGTTGCAGTCGCCGAGCACACGCTTCATCAGTTCCACGGCTGTCTCCTCCGGCGAACCAGACCCTATGAGGATGGCGAGGAGCTCAGCATTGGTGAGCGCCTCCGCGCCGAGTCTCATGAGTTTCTCCCTCGGCCTGTCTTCTTCTGCCCATTGTGTGATGTTGAGTTTTTCCATAGTCAGACGGGGTGGAATCATTTGTAGAATGTCTTCTCAAAAGCCTGGAACTCGTCTTTGCCCAACACGCAGCGTTTCCACCATGCCGAAAGGAATCCGCATCCATATCCCATCAGCTGCACGAAGGCGGCGGCGATGCTCATTCCACCGATTTTGGCGCTGCGGTATTGCTTTGTGGCATCGATGAATATCAACACGCAATATGCCAGGATTGGCAGCCACGGAGCGGCACACAGCCAATACCAGCGGTCGATGTCGTCGTAGTGCATCAGCAGTCTGCCGACGGCTGACGTGAGCACGAGAAGGATAACGCCCACGGTGAATACCATCGGGAGCAGATGCACGAGCTTCAGCGACTCCGGGTATTTCTTGTATAGGTTGATGCGCGCTATGCCGCTGTTGTATACCTGGCGGAAGAACTTGCGGAAGTCGGTACGGCGCTTGTGCCACACCCATGATTCGGGAAAGAGGCGGCATCTGCATCCTGCCTTGAAGATCCGGATGCTGAAGTCTATGTCTTCGCCGAAGCGCATCTTGGAGAATCCTCCCAACTTGTTGTATACGTCTCTCCTCACTCCCATGTTGAAGGAGCGCGGATAGAACTTGTCGAGCTTTTTCTTCTTGCTGCCGCGTATTCCGCCGGTGGTGAAGAAGCTGGTCATTGAATAGCTTATCGCCTTCTGCGTGTCGGTGAACGACGGATGGGCGCAATCCGGTCCGCCGAAAGCGTCGGCAGGCTCACGCTGCAGTTCCTCGCTCACGCTGCTGATGTATCCCGGCGGCAACACCACGTCGGAGTCGAGAATCAACACGTAGTCGCCTTTGGCACGCTCCACTCCATAATTGCGGCTCTGTCCGGGTCCGCCGTTCGGCTTCATATAATAATGCAGGTCGAGGGCATCGGCGTATCTGTCGCACACTTCCTTGCACGGCTTGCTGCTGCCATCTTCAACGATGACCACCTCAAAGTCTTTCTCTGTCTGCCCGACGAGACTTGCGAGCAGTTCGTCTACCTCGTCGGGACGGTTATATACTGGAACAATAATGGAGTATTTCATATCTGTTGTGTCAAGGGCTTCTGTTTTGTTGCTGCCACCATAATTTCCCCTTCGGGTATCATGGCGACATTCTTAGTGTTTGCCCGTATGGGCATGGAAACAAAAAATGGTGAAGCTCCAGCAGCCAGCCCACTCGTAGCAGGACACCATTGGATTCTTCACCACTTGTATGTCATCCGTCAATAAGACTCTTGTCAACGGTCATTATTCCTTCACGCGGCTCAGATAGCTACCGTCGCGAGTGTCAACCTGGATAAGGTCGCCCTCGTTGATGAAGAGAGGCACGCGGATCTCTGCACCGCTCTCTACTGTAGCAGGCTTTGTAGCGTTGGTAGCTGTATCGCCCTTGATTCCCGGCTCGCTGTGAACCACGCGGAGGTTTGTCTTTACAGGCATCTCGGCATAGAGCACTGTGTCTGTGTCAGCATCAGAAACAACTTCCACGATGTCTGACTCCTTCATGAACTCAACTCCTGACACGAGCTCTGCAGGGATAGGAGTCTGGTCGTATGTCTCCTGATTCATGAAGATATAGTCCTCTCCCTCTTTGTAGAGATACTGGTATGGGCGACGTGTGATAGAAACATCCTCAAGTTTCTCGCCGATATTGTAACGACGCTCAAGCACACGACCGTCTGTAACGTTCTTCAACTTGATGTTCATGATGGTGTTTCCCTTACCTGGCTTGCGGTGCTGGAAGTCGATGCAAACCCAAATGCCGCCGTCCATACGAACAGCAACGCCTTTCTTAATGTCCTGTGAATTAATCATTTTGTTTTATTGCTTATAATTTATAATCTCATTTCTGAGGCTGAAATCTCCACCTCCACAGTCATAACACCGTCAGAGATAGCGATTTTGCCTGTTTCCGACTGCAAAGTTACAACAAATTCAGAAAAAACCATAAAAGAAGTGCGCAAAAATCCGTTTACCTTTGGTTAAATCAAAAGAAATGAGTACTTTTGCAGCCCAAAGTGTATAAACAATAACAATAAATAAAATAAAAAACGATGAAAAGAACATTTCAGCCACACAACAGAAGACGTGTGAACAAGCACGGTTTCCGTGAGAGAATGGCAACAAAGAACGGTCGCCGCGTGCTCGCTGCACGTCGCGCAAAGGGTCGCAAGAAGCTTACTGTTTCTGACGAGAACCACGGCAAGTAATTTGCGCGCCTTTATCCAAAGAAAGGAAAACAGCAGAGGAGAACATCGGCATCACGCTGAATGTTCTCCTCTGCTTTTTTATTGTATCATCAAATCGGACTTATTATCCATCCAACCGGACTATATTATCGGATCATCCAACCGGACTGAATTATCAGACAAGCATATCATACCCTATTGACGGACAAGCATATCGGACCCACTTATCAGACAGGACGCGATACGGTCCCGTCAGCCCATGGTGTCTGTGCATCAGCCCAACAGCTCCTTGGTCAGTATGCTCTCAAGCAGCTCGCCGGACAAACGCAGGCGGAACTCGCCCTTGATAGCCACGGAGATGCCTCCCGTTTCTTCAGACACCACCACGGCGATGGCATCGCTATCCTGCGATATGCCGAGGGCTGCACGATGGCGCAGTCCGAGCTCCTTGGGTATGTCCACGCTGTGGCTCACCGGCAGGATGCAGCCGGCAGCACGGATACGGCGTTTCGACACCACCATCGCACCGTCGTGGAGCGGTGAGTTCTTGAAGAAGATGTTCTCTATAAGCCGCTGGTTGATATTGGCGTCTATGATGTCGCCGGTCTCGATGATATCGTCGAGCGACACCATACGCTCTATCACGATGAGCGCTCCCACCTTGCCGCGGCTCATGTTGATACACGCCATCACGATTGGCATGATGGCTGTCTTGTCCATATCCTTCTTGTTCTTGCTGCCCGACGAAAAGAAGCTGGCGAAGCGTCTCATCCGCTGATGCGCTCCGAGCGAATACAGAAACTTTCGTATCTCCTCCTGGAAGATGATGATGAGGGCTATCACTCCCACGCTCACCAGCTTGTCCATGATGCTGCCCAGCAGTCGCATCTCGAGCACCTGGCTCACGAAGAGCCAGATCACCACAAACACGATGATGCCGATGAACACGTTGAGCGAACGCGACTCCTTCATCAACCGATACAGATAGTATAGCATCATGGCGACGCATACTATGTCTATTATGTCTTTTATTCCAAATTCAAACATCCGTTTTTCTCCTTATTATATATATAGGCTCATTCTCCGCATCCGAGCATCTTCTCCACAATCTTCACCGTCTCCACGCATGGCTTCACGTCGTGTACCCTCAATATCGAGGCTCCCTTGAGCAGCGACAGCGTGTTGACGACGGTAGTGCCGTTCAGCGCTTCGGCAGGAGTGGAATCCAGGAGTCTGAATATCATCGACTTTCTCGATGCCCCCACGAGGACGGGCAGTCCGAAAGCCTTCAGTTCGTCCATCCGCTGCAGCAGTATATAGTTCTGGTCGAGCGTCTTTCCGAATCCTAAGCCCGGGTCGAGGATGATATCCTTGACTCCCAGGTCGCGGAGCATCTGCACCTCTCTCGCCAGGTTTATCATTATGTCGCCCATCTCTCCATGGGTAGACATGAGGATATATGGCACACCGAGCTTTGCCACCATGCGGAAGATGGCGGGATACCTGCTGTCGTCGCTCTCCGTCTCTCCGTTGGGATTCGTGGCATCGGCGCCTCCGAAGGCTCCGTTGATGTTTCCCTCGGAAACGTCGTTGATTATAGCCGCCCCGAACTCCTCCACTGCCATCCGGGCTATCTCCGGACGGAAGGTGTCGATACTGAGCACTGCATCAGGCTGCTGTCCTCTCACTATCGTCAGGGCGCGCCTCATCCTCTGCATCTCTTCTTCTGCCGTCACCTGTGCCGCTCCGGGCCTTGTGGAGAAGGCTCCGATGTCTATCATGCTGCCGCCCTCCGTCACAATCTGGTTGGCGCGGTCGGCGATGTCGCGTTCCGTCTGCTTGCGGCTTCCCTCATAGAAGGAGTCTGGAGTGGCGTTCAGAATTCCCATCACCTGCGGATTTGAGAGGTCGATGAGTCTGCCGTTGGCATTGATTGTATAATTTGGTAATCCTTTCATTTCTTTCTTTTCATTTGTCTTGTCATGGCTGGTTGGCACCGCCTATGGCTGGAATGTGCGGCTGACCACTCCCTTGTATGTGTTCACGCTCACCTCTATCTCGTCGCCGTCGCCGGGTGTCACCGGCAGTTCGTCGAGCGACAGACTGACATACAATGGTGTGGAATAGTATTGCGGCACTCCGTTCTGCGAGTGTGCCAGCATGAAGGAATGGCGCTGCGCTCCGCCGTCGAGCGTAGTGCTGCCGGTATAGACCCAACCTATCGCCTGCGCTGCCACATTACCGTCTGTTGTACCGGTTTTCAGTTGCAGTCCCAGGTTTATATACTTGTGGTTGTTGCTTCTCCATGCCGTTTCCATCACCACGGGGTCGGTGGGCAAATCGGCTGCCAATGCCGAGCGGTTCACCACCTTAGGCATCAGCACCCTGCCAATCGCCACGGGGCGCACCGCTGCCTCCCTTGCCGATTCCGACAGTTGGGCGGCATCATAATAGAGCAGCGCACGGCACACGGTGTCTGGCGCTGACCATCCTGCCGCTATCGCCGGCTGGAGTGTCAGCGAGAGGTCGTCGTCGGTGATTGCCACCGTGAACTTGCCGTCGTGGTCGGCGAACGCCTTCACGAAGTCGGCACGCATATACGACAGACTGCCGTCGCCGGTGTCGTAAGCATCGCTGCTGCAAGCCGAAACGGCGAGAGCGAGCATCACCATACCGGCGGCGGCAGTCGTTATGTGTCGT
>OMDA01000627.1_pt1 | contig 17454 bp, 17 predicted proteins | sample 1645141 | NCBI WGS metagenome assembly OMDA01 (sample SAMEA103958151, study PRJEB25191) | human gut metagenome | reverse complement strand
AAACATTATTTACCGCTTTCTGTTTTCTAAAATATTTACATAGATTTTGTGTCTGCAACATCATTTCCATCTTTGCCATCCTTCCTTCTATATTTCATTTCTTACTGAAATATAATCTATCAGGGAAAAATAAAGATTTGATGAAGTTTGCTACATTTTAGAAAATCTGTCCCGGAAGTTTTTTCTTCTCCATATACGGGAACTCTCTATCAAATGCCTCTGCTTCCTTTTCATTTACCAGATACCCTGCCGGAGGTGCATATTCACCTGTAATTCCATTAAGATATCCCGGTATCAGTTCTTTGCACAGAAAGAAAGATGCATCCTCGCCTTCCGGCAATCCATGATAGCGGATGCCAAACTCACTCGCCTGTCTGAATCCGCTTTTTCCATAAAAATCAATATTCCCTTCAAAACATAGTGCTCCGCATCCAAGCTCTTTTGCTTTTTCTAAAGAATAATCCAGTAAAATCTTTCCATACCCCTTCCTTTTAAGCTCCGGTGCAATACAGATCGGTCCCATAGTCATAATGGGAATGCTTCTGCCATCATCGGCTGCAATCACCGCCTTCATAAACATGTTCTGTCCAATCAACTGTCCATCTAATGTCATGACAAAATCCAATTCTGGAACAAACGCCGGATCGTTGCGAAGCTGATGGAGTACATAATGCTCCAGACAGCCTGGGCGATACACATTCCAGAAACTCTCCCTTACCAGATTTTCTACCTCATGGTATTCATTTTCTCTTTCCAATCACCATACGATGATGCTCCTTGCCAACTCCCCATTGTTCTAATCGCATAATTCTCCCTTTTCTCTAATACCTTCCCTATATAAGACCGCTAATACTTTTTTCAAACTGCTCTTTTATCCTTTTTTTATCCTTTGCTCCATCATACAGACTATAGTAGAAAAACATGACGGAATAAAACATGGTTGCTTTTTTATCTGCCTCCACAACGCCAATGCTCTCGAACATATCCTTCACGTATTCTGCCGGACCGGACACAAGATACTGCTGATACAATGCCTGCATCTCCTCATTCCGAAACTGCTCTAACGTAAGCATCTTTCGAAATGACGATGCAAAATCATTTTCTGTCCAATACGAAAACATAGATTTACTGTATTCCACGAAATTATCCGTAGAAATCTCTTCATACTGTTCAGGTTCATTTTCTTTTTTATCAGCAGGCATATCATATTCCTCTGCCTGTTCGCCATCCCCCTGCTCCATCCTTTTTACAATATGTTCAAAAATATCTCTCTTACTCTCATAATGCCTATACAATGCACCTTTTGTCATGCCAAGCTCGCCCGCAATCTGACTGACAGAAACTGCTTCATATCCATCTCTCGCAAATAAATGTAATGCAACAATCAATATATCTTCCTTTGTAGTTTTTGACATACACAAACCTCCTGTTCCATAAAATAAACGACTGTTTACATTTCAACTATAGTAAACGGTCGTTTATTTGTCAAGTCAGACCTTCCTCTCTACTGCTCTTGTAAAGCTGGCTGCATACGCCTTTGTAGCGTAATGGGTCGTCATAAATGGTCCTGCCGGAAGCATTCCTGCTGAACTTGCCACATTTAGTCTGAATTTTTTTCCTCTTGCTGTGTACTCTTCCTTTTCACCCGGCATGGTGACAAATTTGGCAAGCACATTGTGTACCAGTGAGTCCTGTTTCACATGTATATACCAGATCCCCAAAATTTTTGATATACAGCTGCCGCTGTCTCATACGCATCTCCGTCTGCTTCCAGTTCAGCCGTACCTGCCACAGCCGGAGTGACCAGCGCATCTGCCATGTGCATAAAAATTCCCCCTGAGACTTAGTTTTTTTCTGTACCTACTTTACCATAGAACAGAAAAACCACAAGCCCCAGGGGGTGTTTGTCAGCCAGATTCCGTCATCCCATTACTGTTCACTCGTGCCTCATTCCAGTAACGTATTTCCAACAGCTATTACTTCTTCTTATTTACGGTTACGGTCATTCTTATGACCTTTGACTGACCGTTTTCCAGTCTGACAACCGCCTTGACAACTGTCTTTCCGGGCTTCAGACCCGTGATCCTGCCATTTGAGCTAACGCGCGCCACATCCGGATTGAGGACCGAAAAAGTCACTTTATCAACATTGTCCCAGTTTACCCCTTTCTTAAACCAAAAGTACGTCCCCTGCTTCTCGCGGATGCTGGCTGATTGTTTCGTGGCTTTGATCGACCGCAGTATTTGTTTCGTGAGTGCTTCTTCCTCATCGGCTGTCACTAACTCATAGTTTCCGTGACCCAGCTCATTATGATCCAGTTCAACGCTTCCATCTGCTGCTACCCTGAAAGGCATTTTACTGACTACAAGCTTCTCACCTGTTTCTGGATCTATCTCGATGATCTTCATTTTTTTAGGTCTCACGGTTCTTTTCAGAAGCGTATTTACATTGACCGTCACTTCCCGGATGACCCAGTCGTTTTTCGTGAGCATCTTTATCGTGGTCTTTACATTCTTCGTACCTGCTGCCTTTACGATCTCTGAAAGTGCTTCCCCGGAGATCTTCACATTGCCAAAACCTCTATCAAGAATTTCTGCGGTAGCTGAAGTGATCTTACCTTTGGCATTCTTCGATACATTGACCACTATATTCATTCCTGTCTTTTCATTTCTGATCTCGGTCCTGATCTGTACGGAACCGTCCTCTGCCCGGATTTCAGTCGTGGTCACAACTGTACCATCTTCTCTGGTTTCGGTCTTTGTCGTAGTCTTGTCCTTGTTATCGTCCTGTGGCGGAGCAGTTTCAGATCCGCTGTCGGTGGAACCGCCCGATGAACTGCTGCCGGAGCTGCTGCCACTGTCCGAGCTGCTGCCGGAACTGCTTCCACCGGAAGTACCCCCATCCGAACTACTGCCGCCGGAGCTGCTGCCACTGTCCGAGCTACTGCCGCCGGATGATTCTTTCGTAAATGCCATTCCGACCACATCACTCATGATATGACCATCTTCTATCGCAATCGCCTGGATCGTAGTCGACTCTGTCAGCGTAATCGGTGTATTGTACTGCTGTGATCCATTTGTTGGCACTGTACCATCTGTTGTGTAATAAATGATCGCACCGGAGGTCGCTGTGATCGTCACCTCCGTGCGGTCTGAAAACTTGTCAGTACCGGAGATCGTCGGAACGTCGCTGGCGCCCGGAGTTGTGATCTCACGATTGCCAGCTGCCAAAATCGTATCGCCTGATCCGACCGCTCTGACGTAAAGATCAACCTTCTGACTGGCGCCAAATGTCTCCTGCGTCTGAAGTTGCTGCAATGAGTAATAATCTGTGCCATTGATACTATACTGATAGCTCATCCTATCAGTATCTGCCAGATTTGTCACCTGCATAACATATACGGTAGCGCTATCGTTTGGTCTTATACTCACATCAAACTGAATTGTTTCCTCCTGTGGCGCTGTGCCCTGATCTCCGGATTCTGCCGTCCCGGTGTTGTCGCTCGCGTATACCGTTTCCGGTGCGAGCAATCCACCAGGTACACTCATGGATGACACGACCGTAGCTGCGGCAATCCCCAAGGTCAGGATTTTTGCCAATGCTTTGCTTTGTTTTGATTTCCGTTGTTTCATTTTTCGTTGTCTCATTCGTCGATCCCTCCTTTTACTGATGCTGTTATTAGGCGTTTGCGAAACTATTTTTATTATCTGGGCTACCTGGCTGTGGGCGCAGTGGCATTCTGATCAAGCTGCTCTGGATTTTCTCTGTTAATCCGATCTACAATATAATTGATAGAATCTTTGATGTTAGCTGCATTGATAGGATTGTTCGTCTTAGAAGTAAATACCAGATCCTCAAATCTTTCTCTCGGAGAAAACCGAGTCGCAATGTCTTTATGGTATGTTCTCTGATATATAAGCACATCATGCACTTTCTTAATCATTGGAATCTTGCGAAATCCTGCATATTTATTTTACCCATACAATTTTCTCCAAAAAAATATGGAGAAGATTATATGTCTCTCTTCTCCATAAATATATCATGTTTATCACTTAATGTCTACGGCTTTTAAGCTAGGGAAACGCATCCTAACTGCTCCTTGACTTTTTCGCCTTCTTTTTCTATAATAAAGGCAACAAGGGAAGCCGTAGACGGTTTGCCTATGAACAGTTACATAAATAACCGCATCTTTGGCGAAGGGCGGTTATTTTTTATGTCCAATCTGAATTACCAGACTGATGACAGCGACGAGCAATAAACAAAATTGAAACAATTCTGAATATGTAATCATGGCTAAAAACCCTCCTTCGTGAGGGCAAACCGCCTACCGTTTCTGCTTCCCTATGTTGTGACGACAGTATAACAGATTTCGGCATGATGTGCAAGAACAAGTGTTCCTGCCAGATACCAAGAGCCCGGTATGAAAGACACCCATTCGCCTGCACCGGCTTCCCCAAACGCATCTTGCAGATAAGTATATGGTATTCTTCTTTCATTTCAGGCTTATAAAGTGCTTCTCCATACATATAGTCTACCTGTTGTCCATACTGTTTACAACCATTCGCTATTGCATATGCTAATTTGCTCTCACAAAATACACTTCTTCCTAAAACAGATGGTGATAATTGTCTGTCCAGAATGAGCCTTAATCCTTCCTCCCTCGTCCTTTCAAATCCAGGGCAGAAAAACAGCTTACCTTTGCTGTCATATTGTCCATTCCAATCCCCCTCGTACTACCCAAATAGTATTTTTGCCACACCATTCTATTTCAGCGTATGAATATCCTCAACCTACGGAGAGTAGAGTTCGAATTTGCTCATTTATTTTTCCATCCCATCCAGAAGCTTTATAAATCTTTTATCATTCATCTGCTCATTCGTGACATATTCTCCGTTATAAAACAATGCATAGGTTGTAACCGGTGTCGGAGCATTCTGCGCTTCTTCTTTCGTTTCCAGTCTGATTGCCTGAAACGGAACCTCTCTTTCCTTGGCAACTTCAAGAAGCATCGGAACATATTTTGCATTAAACGGACATTGATCGGTATAGTACAATACATAGCCTGCCTGCTCAATGTGTGGATGCTTCGCACACTCCTTAAATTCAGGCTTAGCCGCATCCAAAGAAAAAGGCAGATACCAGAGCTGAATACCATTATCTGCTTCATCACAGACTGTAAAGTCCTTATATTTCAGGAACTTCGGGTCTGCCAGAAAAGGCTTTTTCTTGGCGGCTGACAGGATACAGATTCCCTTTTTCCCCTTTGCTTTGCTGTCTTCTATACAGGCATTCAGTAAATCAGTCGAATAACCATTGCCTTTGAAAGAACCAGCCACCCACAGACAGTCAATATACATATAACCCTCTGCTATGATTGGATTCCATGCATTTTCTGCCGGAATATACTCGATAAAGCATTTTCCACGCTCTATACTCTTGAGAAATACCAATCCATCATCAAATCGCTCTTTCAGCCAGTTTTTCTTTGATATTACCTGTATATCCTTGTTGCTTGAAATCGCACAACAGATATGCTCTTTTTCAATATTTTCTTTCGTCACTCTTATATATTCCATGGATTTCCTCCTACTTATTCTTAAAGTTTAAAAATGCTGCTGTTGATAATAATCTCTCCGTCATTTTGTATCCTCTTTCATTCCTATTCAATGCCTTATCCCCAAAATCAAATAACGTACAACCGGAATTTTCTCTATCAGCACAGCTACTAAAGGCGTAAAGAGATATGCTGCAAATGCAACAATAACATACTGCACACCTACAGACAGATCTGTTTTTTGCAATAATGATAAGGCAATCAGAATTACCGGAATATGCAGGATATAGACTGGAAAACTGATTTTTCCAAGCCATTCTGTAACCGCATTTTTCTTATCACCATAGGCTGCGAACATTCCAAATATTGCAAGAATCATACAATATGTAAAGAGATTGGCATACCATGTACTAAGCAGGCTGCTGTGACTGTAGTAGATACCATAAGCCCTGTAAATGAAATATACTCCAGATACGACTGCTGCAAGTGTGCTTACAAAGCGCCATTTCTTCAACACTTCAATCACAATATTCTGCGAGAAAACATAATATCCCAGCAGGAAAGCAGCTGTATAGATTCCAAAGCGGTAAGATTCAACTATCTCTCCATCTATTCCATACATTTTCTTAAATACATCAAGATCTGCCTGACCCTTAATCAGCATAACCTCTTCTATCTTACCTGTATGAATGTCCTTAAAACTTCACAACTTCCGGTTCATGTGTAAATGATGAAAAGGTTGCTGTTGCATTCTTAAAATAGAACGCCTCTGTGTTTCCCACTTTTACTGCCATGTTTTGCCTCCTACATCAGGAAATTCTCCCAAAATTCTTTTGAATCCGGGATTGATAATGCATCCTCTTTATCAAACTGCGCAAGATACTCCTGTACTTTCTGTGCATCCTGCGAATTTTTGTAAGTCAATTCCCAATGGCTTATGATCTGACCATCCTTGCATTTATTGCTCACGATCCCCTGCTCTGTAAATGCCGTGATCGTCCAGACATCTTTGTCCTCGTCGCTTTTGGAAACACTCGCATATTCCGTGATTCCATCACTTTCTCTTACACCACTTGTCGTTTCCCCGGTAAGCATGACTTCCTGATACTTTGACATTGCCATGCTTTCCATCTCCTGTGCGCGTTTTGCAACACGAAGAATCGTCTGATCATCCGTTTGCAGCAATTTCGTCCAGTTTTTTTCGTGCTTGACTTCTTCCCCTGTAGAAACCTCGTTTCGTTCGTCTCCACTGCCTGCCACCACGTCCCCGGAACCGCCTGCTGCCACATTAAGCGCCGCTGCGGAAGCGGCAGTCGTTTTCATGGCAGAATCAGCCTCTGCCGCGGCTTTTTTAGCGGCTTCCTCTTGCAATTCTTCCTGCAGCTTCAGCCGTTCCTTAAAGGCATCGATATATTGATCCATGCCTTCAAGCATCTTGTCCCACTCTTCATCCGTCATATCGCGCCAATCCGTGTCTTCCCGCAATTTCTGCGCGGTAATCTCATGTGCTTCCTGATACTTCTTCATAACTTCGGAAATATCCGGCTTTTCTGTTTCCGCATCGGATGAATCTTTTTTGCTTTTGGTAAACACATCATAATTCTGATAGCTTTGATTACCAAAAGGATTCACTTGTGCAATACTCATTTTTCTCCTTTCCGCGGTCAATCTGTCAGTCATGACCGCACCGCTGTCCGGAAAGGTCCCAGCGGTAATAAGTAATTATTTGCAAAAAAAGCACTGTACCTCAATAATTTTGAGATACAATGCTTCCATGCTTCTATTATATCGGCACATATTGTAGACTTCTTTAATGTTCTATCACAATATTTAATCCAAACCTTCCCCAAACACTCCCATTCCCTTGCGGTCTGCAAGACTCTGCGCGCCTTCCTTTACCTCGTCTCTGCTGTAATCATGTGTCTCAAGGAATTCTTCCGGCAGTTCGTTCAGATAATCATAAAACCCCAAAGCCACCTCGAATGTTCCTTCTTCATCACGGTCCAGTTCCTCATATAATCTGTTTTCCGCCTCATTGATCTTTCCAGCATCCACCATTGCAATCAGGCGCGCATACAAACTGTCTGCTGCCGTATAATTGTCTTCCTGCTGGTATTCATAAGTCGCTGTATTTTTTCCAAATAAAATTTTAGCAAGCATGCGTGTCATATCACGCACCTGCCGCATAATAAAATCATTTTCGTATGCCATAGTTTCTATCCTCCAGATATATTTTACATTTTACCACACAAGCTTAGACAACACTAGGAATTTTTCGTTTTATCGTGTAATCCCGCAAATTTGACAATTATATACAAAATATTTATCATAAAAACAAAAGTGCAAAGGGCGGGTATTTTCATGACTCTTCAACAATTAAAATACATTGTAACCGTAGCGGAAACCGGAACCATTACCGAAGCCGCAAACCAATTATACATTTCCCAGCCAAGCCTGACAAATGCCATCCATGAACTGGAAAAAGAAATGCATATCACGATTTTCCATCGCTCAAATAAAGGAATCTGTCTCTCAAAAGAAGGGGAAGATTTTTTAGGATATGCCAGACAGGTATTAGAACAGGCTTCTATCCTAGAGGACAAATATAAGAAAAACAATGGTGGAAAAAAGAAATTTTGTGTTTCCACACAGCACTACTCTTTTGCGGTCAATGCTTTTGTGGATCTGATTCAGGAATATGGACAGGAAGAATATGATTTCAGTCTGCGCGAAACACAGACCTATGAAATTATTGAAGATGTTGCTCATATGCGAAGTGAAATTGGCATTTTGTTTTTCAATGAATTCAACGAAACCGTACTGCAGAAAATTCTAAAATCCAATGATTTGAAATTTCACGAGCTTTATGTTGCCAAGCCACATGTATTTCTCAGCATTCATCATCCACTTGCGCAAAAATCTGTCATCACAAACGAAGAGCTTCAGGAATATCCATATCTTTCTTTTGAACAGGGAGAACATAACTCTTTTTATTTTTCAGAAGAGATCTTTTCTCCTTCCGAACGAAAGAAAAATATACGTGTACGTGACCGGGCAACCCTGTTCAATCTTCTGATTGGATTGAATGGTTATACGGTGTGCAGTGGTATCATTGACGAAAAGCTGAATGGAAGTGACATTATTGCTGTTCCACTGGCTGATGAAAGTGAAATGCATATCGGCTATATTACCCACTGCAAAGGCCTGCTCAGCCGTCTTGGTGAAACCTATCTCGCTGCACTGCACAAGTACCTCCTGTCATAAGGAGGTACCCGCACACTAATTGAAACAGCTTTTCGCTTTCTATATGATTCGTTTCATTTGTTTATAACAATTACTACTGTACAGACAGATAAGAATATCCCATCAAGCTTGCATCCACATCATGTGCAACTTCACGGCCTTCTCGAATTGCCCATACAACAAGAGATTGTCCTCTGTGCATATCTCCTGCTGTAAATACATTCTTGACGTTTGTTGCATATTTGCCAGGCTCTGTTGCCACATTAGTTCTCTGATTTAACTCTACTCCAAACGCTTTTGCGATATAATCCTCTGTTCCAAGGAATCCTGCAGCGATCAGAACAAGTTCTGCCGGAATCTTTTTCTCAGTTCCCGGTACCTCTACCATATTTCTGCGACCGGTTTTCTCATCTACCTTGCTCTCAAGGCTTACGATTGTGAGGCCATTAAGCTTTCCACTCTTGTCTTTGTGGAATTCTTTGACGGTTGTCTGATAAATACGAGGATCTGTTCCAAAACATGCAATTGCCTCTTCCTGACCATAATCTGTCTTTAAGACCTTTGGCCACTCCGGCCATGGATTGTTTGCTGCACGCTCCGTTGGTGGACAAGGCATCATCTCAAGCTGTGTCACAGATTTAGCCCCCTGGCGAATTGCAGTACCGACACAATCGTTACCGGTATCACCACCACCAATGATTACAACATTCTTTCCTTTTGCAGATACATATTTATTATCTTTCAGTCCGGAATCTAACAGACTCTTTGTTGTACGTGATAAATAGTCTACTGCAAAATAGATACCTTCTGCATCTCTTCCAGCAGCCTTGATATCTCTCGGATTCTTTGCCCCACAGCAGAGAACCACACGGTCATACTGTTTCAGCAGGTCTGCCGCTTTTACATCAACACCTACATTGCATCCGGTAATAAAATGAATACCTTCCGCTTTCATCACATCAATCTTACGATCGATAATGTGCTTTTCCAGTTTCATATTCGGAATACCATACATAAGAAGTCCGCCTACACGGTCGTCTCTCTCATATACCGTTACATCATGTCCTCTCTGGTTCAGCTGATCTGCTGCTGCCAATCCGGAAGGACCTGAGCCAATGATTGCAACTTTCTTTCCGGTACGTACCTTCGGTACATGCGGAGCTGCATATCCCCTCTCATAGGCTGTCTCGATAACACCATGCTCATTGTCACGTACCGATACCGGGTCACCCCAGTGTCCGCAGGTACATGCTTTCTCACATAATGCCGGACATACTCTTGATGTAAACTCCGGGAAATTGTTGGTCTTGTGCAGACGGTTATATGCCTGCTGCCAATTACCGGAATATACCAGATCATTCCATTCCGGAACGAGGTTGTGCAGTGGACATCCGGATGTCATGCCTGCGATCGTCATACCTGACTGGCAGAACGGAACACCGCAATCCATGCAGCGTGCCGCCTGCTCCTGCTGTTTTTCTTTTGAAAGGAAGACATGGAACTCTTTATAGTTTTTGATTCGTTCCTTTGGTTCCACCGAACGCGCTTCCGTTCTTTCATATTCTAAAAATCCTGTTGGCTTTCCCATGTTCTCTTCCCTCCTTATCCTCTGGTGCTGGCATAAAATGCTTCAATCTGTGCCTGCTCTGCGTTGAGACCTTTTTCTTCCATCTGTACGATAGCCATCTGCATACGATTATAATCATATGGGATCACTTTCTTGAACTTCGGCAGATATTCACTGAAGTTGTCTAAGATTTCTTTTCCTTTTTCGGAATTGGTCAAAGTTACATGCTCCTTGATCATATCTTTCAGCTCTAATACATCGTACTTGTTGGTTACCTCTTCAGTAAATACCATAGACTTATTGGTACGCATATACAGATCATTGTCTTCATCCAGTACATATGCAATTCCACCGCTCATACCGGCTGCGAAGTTCTTTCCAGTCTTACCAAGGATAACAACACGACCACCTGTCATGTATTCACATCCATGATCGCCGACGCCTTCAACGACTGCGGTTGCTCCAGAGTTTCTTACACAGAAACGTTCACCTGCAACACCGTTGATAAATGCCTTACCACTTGTTGCACCGTAAAGTGCCACGTTACCGATAATAATATTCTCATCCTTCTTGAACTTCACACCTGTTGGTGGATAAACGATCAGTTTTCCACCGGAAAGGCCTTTTCCAAAATAATCGTTGGAATCTCCGACCAGTTCAAGTGTCAGTCCCTTAGGAATAAATGCACCAAAGCTCTGTCCGCCGGCACCCGTACATTTTACAATGTAAGTGTCATCATCCAATGTATCATCATATGTCTTTGTGATCTCAGATCCAAAGATAGTTCCCAGCGAACGGTTGACATTGGTTACTTCTGTATCGATCATGCGCTTCTGTTTCTTCTCAAGTGCAGGTTTCAGCTGTTTCATTAAAACAGTCATATCTTTGGTAGAATCCAGTTCGAAATCGTATACCTGCTTTGGATCAAAAATAACTTTCTGCTTTGTTCCTACAAATGGGTTATTTAAGATGTTATCCAGATTCAGTTTTGCTTCTCTCTCGGACAGATCCTCACGAACCTTTAAGAAATCGCTTCTTCCTACCAGCTCATCTACGGTACGTACACCAAGCTTTGCCATATATTCACGAAGTTCCTCTGCGATAAAGCGCATAAAGTTTTCAACATATTCCGGCTTTCCTGCGAAACGCTTACGAAGTTCCGGATTCTGTGTTGCAATACCTGCAGGACAGGTATCCAGATTACATACACGCATCATGACACAGCCCATAGTTACGAGCGGAGCGGTTGCAAATCCATACTCCTCGGCACCAAGACATGCTGCAATTGCTACGTCCTTACCACTCATCAGCTTACCATCTGTCTCGATGCGAACCTTGTTACGAAGTCCGTTCATGATCAGTGTCTGATGTGTCTCTGCAAGTCCAAGCTCCCATGGCAGACCTGCGTTATGGATAGAACTGCTTGGTGCTGCACCTGTACCACCATCATATCCGGAAATCAGTACAACCTGTGCTCCCGCCTTGGCAACACCTGCTGCGACAGTTCCAACACCTGCTTCTGATACCAGTTTTACGGAAATTCTGGCATAACGGTTTGCATTCTTCAAGTCAAAGATCAGCTGTTCCAGATCCTCGATGGAATAAATATCATGGTGTGGTGGCGGAGAAATCAGTGATACACCCGGAGTAGAAAGTCTAGTCTTTGCGATCCAAGGGTATACTTTCTTTCCTGGCAGATGTCCGCCTTCACCCGGTTTTGCCCCCTGTGCCATCTTAATCTGAATTTCCTGTGCACTTGTCAGATATCTGCTTGTTACACCAAAACGACCAGAAGCAACCTGTTTGATTGCGGAACAACGGTTCTTTCCATCTTTTCCAATGGTCAGACGATCCTTGTCCTCGCCACCTTCACCTGTATTTGATTTACCATGAAGATGGTTCATTGCAATCGCAAGTGTCTCATGTGCTTCTTTGGAGATAGAACCGTATGACATCGCACCTGTCTTAAAACGGGTCACGATGGAATCTACACTCTCTACTTCCTCTAATTTTACGCCCTTCTTCGGATAGTTGAAATCCATTAATCCACGAAGGTTTGTATGTTTCTGTTCTTCGTCCACAAGCTCTGTATACTGTTTGAACAGGTTATAATCGCCTCTCTGGGTAGACTGCTGCAGAAGATGGATCGTAGCCGGATTGTACAGATGTGCATCCGCACCACTTCTCATCTTGTGACGTCCCTTACTGTCGAGTGTCACATCGGTCTCAAGTCCTAATGGATCATAAGCCGCAGAATGTAATGTATTTACATCATCTTCAATATCTTTCATGGTAATACCACCTATACGGCTTACCGTATTGGTAAAGTATTTATCAATTACTTCCTTATCAATACCAATGGCCTCGAAAATCTTAGAGCCCTGATATGACTGAATGGTAGAAATACCCATCTTTGCTGCAATTTTTACAATGCCGGTAAGAATTGCATGGTTATAATCATTGATGGCTGCATAATAATCCTTATCAAGCATATGCTCATCTACCAACTGCTTTACGGTATCCTGTGCCAGATATGGGTTGATTGCACTTGCACCAAATCCAAGTAAAGTTGCAAAGTGATGTACCTCTCGCGGCTCACCGGACTCCAGAATCACAGAAAGTGATGTACGTTTCTTTGTCTTAACCAGATACTGCTGTAATGCAGATACTGCAAGCAGTGATGGGATAGCAACATGGTTATCATCCACTTCACGGTCGGAAAGGATCAGGATATTGGCACCATCTCTGTATGCACGGTCAGCCTCAATGAAGAGTCTGTCTACTGCCTTTTCCAGACTTGTGTTCTTATAATATACGATCGAAATCGTAGCTACCTTAAATCCCTCTACCTTCATATCACGAATCTTCATGAGATCGGTATTGGTAAGGATTGGATTGTTAATACGGAGAACTTTACAGTTCTGTGGTTTTTCCTCCAGAAGGTTTCCACCAGCTCCGATATATACCGTTGTGGAAGTAACCACTTCCTCACGAATTGAATCAATTGGAGGGTTGGTTACCTGTGCGAACAACTGCTTAAAGTAGTTAAACAATGGCTCACGGTTACCGGAAAGTGCTGCCAGTGGTGTGTCGGTACCCATCGCTGCGGTTCCCTCGATACCGTTCTTTGCCATCGGAAGAATAGAATCTTTCAGAGACTCATAAGTATAACCAAATGCCCTCTGCATTCTCTGGCGTTCTTCCTTTGTATATTCCGGTACACGCTCATTTGGAATCTTTAAGTCTTCGAGCATAACGATGTTGCTGTCTAACCACTCACCATACGGACGCTTTCCAGCATATTTTTCTTTCAGTTCATCGTCGTCAATGACACGGCCCTGAATCGTATCTACAAGAAGCATCTTTCCTGGACGAAGACGATCTTTTGTCACAATCTTTGTCGAATCGATATCCAGTACACCGACCTCGGAAGAAAGAATCAGATAATCATCATCTGTAATATAGTAACGGGATGGACGAAGTCCGTTACGGTCAAGCACTGCACCCATCATATCTCCATCGGAGAAAAGAATGGAAGCCGGTCCGTCCCATGGCTCCATCATGGTTGCATAATACTGATAAAAATCTTTTTTCTTCTGACTCATGATTGCATTGTTTGCCCATGGCTCAGGAATCATGATCATAACTGCCAGCGGAAGTTCCATACCACTCATAACCAAAAACTCTAATGTGTTATCCAGCATAGCGGAATCCGATCCTTCGGTATTGATAACCGGAAGTACTTTCTGAAATTCTCCACGGAGCTTTCCGGATGCCATTGTCTCCTCACGGGCAAGCATCTTATCTGCATTACCACGAATGGTATTAATCTCACCGTTATGTACGATAAAACGGTTTGGATGTGCTCTCTCCCAACTTGGATTTGTGTTGGTAGAGAAACGGGAATGTACGGTTGCAATTGCTGACTCGTAATCCGGATCCTGCAGATCAGAGAAGAACTGACGTAACTGCTCTACTAAGAACATTCCTTTGTATACGATTGTACGGCTGGATAAAGAAGCAACGTAACTGTCATCGTTTGACTGTTCAAACACACGGCGTGCTACATACAGTTTGCGGTCAAAATCCAATCCCTTTTCAACGTCTTCCGGTCTCTTGACAAATGCCTGCATGATACATGGCATGCAGTCTCTTGCTTTATCGGAAAGTTTGTCCGGATGAATCGGAACTTCTCTCCATCCAAGGAACTCCATACCTTCCTTTTCCACAATGACCTCAAACATCTTCTTAGCCTGATTGTTCTTTAACTCATCCTGTGGGAAGAAGAACATTCCCACACCATAATCTCTCTCGTCTCCAAGTTCAATTCCTAAAGGCTTAACTGCCTTCTTAAAAAATTTATGTGAAATCTGGAGCAGAATACCAACACCGTCTCCAGTCTTTCCATCCGCATCCTTTCCAGCTCTATGCTTTAAGTTCTCTACGATCTTTAAAGCATTTTCTACCGTCTGATGTGTCTTAATACCTTTAATATTGACAACAGCACCGATTCCACAGTTATCATGTTCGAATCTTGGATCATATAGACCCTTGGCTACTGCTGTACTCTCATTCCACTGCTCTCTCATAGGACTCTACCCTTTCGTGTAAATTTCATTGTTTCTGAATATGATTTTACTACTGCAAAGCCCCTGATGTAAATAGTTTTTTTCTTATTATTGTCTGACTATTTGTCTTTTTATATTCATTTCTATTATTGTGTACACATTTTTCTTTATTTTCTTTTCATTTCATAGCTATACGCACAATAAAAGAGCAATCTCATCAAAACTTTTTTCAATAAGATTGCTCTTCTGTGTCATTTTTCTTAAATTGTTTCTAAATTGTTTCTTCACTATCTTCCAAAAGATTGCCCATGCTGCGAAGACTGATGGCAATTGTGGAAGTATTATGCAGCAATGCAGATGTAGTCGGTGGAATAATTCCGCCTACCCCAAGCGCAATAAGTCCTGCGTTAAATCCAACAATCATGCGGTAATTCTGATGAATGCGTTTCATCAACTGATTGCTCAGTTTTTTCAGTGTTACTACTTCACGTAAATCATCCGCTGCAATTGTTACATCTGCAATCTCTCTGGCAATCTCAGCGCCATCACTGATTGCGATTCCAACATCTGCGGAGGAAAGAGCCAGCGAATCGTTGATTCCATCACCGATCATGACAACTTTGTGTCCCATTGCCTTTTCTTTTTCTACGAACTTTGCTTTATCTTCCGGTAATACTTCTGCGTAATACTCGTCCACGCCTACTTTTGCAGCGATTGCTTTTGCAGTACGCTCACTGTCTCCTGTCATCATGACAACTTTCTTTAGTCCCGCTTTTTTCAGATCACGGATCACCTGCTTTGCCTCTTTGCGCAGAGGGTCTTCAATGCAGATCACTGCTGCAAGCTTTCCTTCCAAAGCAAGATATAAGTGTGAATATTCCATTGGCAGGTTTTCAAAAATATCATGCATGTTTGCCGGAACTTCACAATGTTCATCTTCAAGAATAAAATGATAGCTTCCGATAACCGCACGTTTTCCATTTATTGTCGTTGCAATACCATGTGCCACAATATAGTCGACCTTGGAATGCATCTCTTCATGCTCAAGGCCACGCTTTGCTGCTGCATCTGTAACCGCTTTTGCCATAGAATGCGGGAAATGTTCTTCCAGACAGGCTGCGATACGCAAAAGCTCGTCTTCGCTCATTCCATTGAAAGGAACAATCTTTACAACGGACGGGCTGGCTTTTGTCAAAGTACCTGTCTTATCAAATACGATTGTATCTGCTTCTGCCATGGCTTCCATATATTTGCCGCCTTTTACCGTGATGCTGTGCGCGTTCGCCTCACGAATTGCAGACAGTACCGTAACCGGCATGGCAAGTTTTAATGCACATGAAAAGTCTACCATAAGGATTGCAAGCGCCTTGGTTGCATTTCTCGTAAGCAGATAAGTCAGTGCCGTTCCTGCCAGTGAATATGGGACCAGACGATCTGCCAGATGTTCTGCTTTTCCTTCTACGGAAGATTTCAGTTTTTCTGACTCTTCGATCATCGTAACAATCTTCTCGTATCGGCTCGATCCTGCTACTTTCTTTACACAGATGGTAAGTTCGCCCTCTTCGAGTACTGTTCCAGCGTACACATATCCGCCAACAGCTTTACGGACTGCAAGGGATTCTCCTGTAAGAGAAGCCTGATTGACCGTAGCCTCTCCCTCACATACTTCACCGTCAAACGGAATGACATTACCCATATGCACAACAACCTGCTCTCCTGTTTCAATTTCATCGACAGACACCAGAACCTCTGTCCCATCTACCTTTTTCCATGCTTTTGTCACATGCAGGGACAGGCTTCTTGCCAGATTATCGATTGACTTTTTATGTGTCCACTCTTCCAGCAGTTCACCGAAACCGAGCAGAAACATGATCGAACCTGCTGTGTCCGTATCATTTCTTAAAACAGATACCGCAATCGCTGTCGCATCCAGCACCGGTACCTCGATCTTTCCTTTCAGAAGTGTCTTCACTCCTTCTTTCATATACTTCAGGGACTGCCAGATGACATAGCAGGAACGGAGTGGCAGCGGAAGCAGCCATTTGATCGCATAATGCTTTACCACATGGCCGACCAGTTTTTCCTGATAATCTGCATTTAACGCTCTTCCTGAATTTTCGATCAGCCCCGTAGGTGCTTTTACTTCTTCATAGGCAAATGCCAGAAGCAGATCAATGATCTGTTGTCTGTCACCTGTAAACGACCACGGCGTCTCCTGTCCGCTCATACACCTTCGCCTCTTTTACCTGCGGCTGTGTATGTAAATAGTAAAGAAGCAGGTCTGCCTGCGCATAACTCATGCGGTACTGCACAAGATGGATACGCATTCTTCCCCTTGCTTCATGCTTGATTGTAAATTTCATAAGCTATCCTTACCTCACTACAAAGGAGCACCCGCCTCTCAGCAGGTGCTCCCTCTTTTTCTAAATTATTCCGCGTCTTCAGATGCTTCCTGCGCATCTGCTGCAAATTCCTGTTCCTGCTGCAGGGCTCTTTCTTCATTTATGCTCTTAGCATCTGCA